>WNFZ01008280.1_pt1 | contig 10322 bp, 10 predicted proteins | sample 5400081 | NCBI WGS metagenome assembly WNFZ01 (sample SAMN13153365, study PRJNA577476) | soil metagenome | isolation source: 80 cm soil or saprolite under grassland replicate 1 | place: USA:California | collected 2016-06-15
CTTTTTTGGGGTTGGAGTTTTGGGCCGCGAGAATTGAAGCATTAAGAAAAGCCCCGCGTGCCGTAGGAAATCAGAGAATCTTGACCCGGGTCAGTTTCGTTTGTGGGCGGCCCTTGTATTCGTCATGGGCCTTCACCGTCGCATCAACCGTAATCGTCTCGCCTTCCGCGCACAAGGACGAAGAGCCAGTCATCCAAACCGCGTCTGAGCCGTCTTCGGTCACGAAGCGATGGATGAAGGTCGTTCCGTATTGGCTGTCGAAGGAGTAATTGCCCCGGTAGGTCAGCGCGAGCTTACGAATTCGGACTCCGACCGTCCCGAAATGTTTGCTGTCCGGGCGACTCTTGCGCTCAGCGGCAATCCCCAGGTGCTTCCGATACGCCTCGACGAGGTAGGCCGCAATCCCGAGATTCCGGTAAAGCACGCCGTCCGCGCCGGCAATGACGCGCAGGTTGTGGTCGAAATCGGACTTCGGCTCGATGGTGCCGGCCCAGGCACGGGCGGCCAGGGCGAAGGCGCGGTCTTCGTCAGTCGGGGTGATAAGGTCTTTGGCCCCACGAGGCGGTTCCATGTGATAAATCGCGTCGTCCTTCGTGCTGGCGCAGTCGGAAAGTTCAGCCTGCTTGCGGGTGCGGAAACCGTGAACGCGGGACACGGCGACCACGTAGGTCAGGAAAGTGTTCAGGCCGACGCCCTCGCGAGCCGCTCCGCCGCCCATGCCGTCCCAATCGTCGATTTCCCCGCCGCCGGCAGCCGAGAGAAGTTCGAGGACCTGGGAGAGCCATGCGACGTAATCCGCGACTTGCTCCGGGGACTTGCCGTAGCCGGTGAAGTTCACGAGGCAATCTTTTCCAACCTGCTTGAAGGTGCCGTTCTCGTGGCGAACAACGTAGGTGTCTTTGCGGGGCCTGGGCTGGTTGCAGTGCTGGCAGACCGGCCCGCAGGTCCGATAGGCCGAAAGGTCGAATGTTTCCGCGCTCGGCACGCTCAGCAGCAGGTTGCCGCCTTCCATGTGCTGAATCGTGGCCAGGAAAGACCAGTCAGCCAGCTTCGGGACATTCAGGGATAACGTCACATCGACAAGGGTAACGGCGCGCTCGACGGCGGTAATCTCGTCCTTGATGGTTTCAATCCGCTCGTTGGTGAAGGAAAAGTCAATCTTGTCTACACCGAGCTTCTCAGCGCGACGGTTGAGGCGGTCAATCACCGGGGTCAGCTTTCCGAGGAGGTTTTTCCGAATCGTTACTGTCTTGGTCTCTTTCATGACGTAATGTATCACTTCGGAAGTAGATGTCAAAACATTTTTTGCAGAAAATGACGAATTTCCCTCCGCTAGGGGTTTCTACGTATCCGGCGTAACCGTCAACGCAGTTTTTGCTTTTGCATTCTTTGGCCTTGCCGTAGCTCATAAAAAGAAAAGGGGCGCGGTGGAATCGAGCCACATTGGAGCAGGCTCCCAGCGGGAGGATACCTCCTGTCCAACACCAACGCGCGGTCCGGGCACCTTTGCCGGTTCAACGCCCCAAAAAGAATATACACCATCCTCAGCAATTCGTCAAGCGGTCAAAGCAAGAAAAGTTCCGACGGCCCAAAGCCAAAAGCGAAGGCGCCTCCGTGCGACCTCCGCTTGAATCGTGACCGGGTATCCGGCAAGAATCATCAGTTGTTCTGGCTTGGGTTATTGACATGCCCAGGAGGAGTGAATCCGCCATTGCCGCCAGCGTTCCCACCGTTCGTAGTAATTTGACCGCTGATTACGCCGGCTCCGCCCCCGCCGCCGGAGGCGCCCGCGTTCGCGCTATTCGAGCTACGGGCCGGACGAAGCAAGGCCGCTCCGCCGACGATGCCGCCGGCCGTTGCGACACTCGGAACCACGCCGGCCCCACCGACCTGGGACACAACGTCCACGCCCGGCTGCCCAGGAGTATAGCTGAGAATCACGGTCGAGGAAGGCGCAAAGATGCTCGCGGTGCGAACGCGAACCAGATGCACGCCATTCACGATGCCGATTTCTTTGACGCCCGCCTTGGCGACAGTAGTAACCATTGCCAGGGCCAGCAATGCCAGTATGATTTTGATTTTCGTCATGTTCGTAGGTTAAACCCGGTTACGGGCCGGGTCAAATGTTAGAAGCCCGAGGTCACTCCTGGGACGAATTGTTTCTTGTTTCCAAGGACGAGTCCAGCCATCGGGACGAGCCAAAGAAGATTCGGAATCATCCCCGACTTGATGAAGGATCCCTCTCTCAAGACAACAATTTCTTCTCGCGTCATGGTGCGCGGCGTCATGCTCGGGAGGTCCGGTAGCACCGTCGCGAAGCAATAGACCACGCAATCGAGAAAATGCATCTCTGTTACGCTCCGCCAATCTTCGGCTCGTGTATGGACGCCGGCTTCCTCCGAAAATTCTCGCGCCATCGCCTGCCGGGCGGTCTCTCCATCTTCCACTTTCCCGCCGACTCCATTCAACAGACCATTCTGCCACTCCGGTTTCTTTTTCCGAATGAGCACAACGCGCTCCCCGTCGAGGGTGCGGATAAAAGCGAAACCGACACAGTATTCTTTTTTGTTCATTTCAGGAAAAAGAAATCTATACGTTTACCATTCGAGAATTTCATCCAGCGAACTTGTTTGTCGTCTCTTTTGCTCCGGGCCGCATAGCCGGACGCACATTTCCCGCATTCCATCGGGACGAAGTGGCCGACGAGATTGCCCCAAAGCTGGTCGATGGAGAGGCCGTCTTCCGTGTTGTGCGGATAAAGGATGATGTCGAGGTCCTTATCCGAATGCCCCCGATAAAGCACCGAGCCAGCCAGGGCGCAGTGATATCCGAGCTTAGCTACAATTGGCTCAAGGCTCTCGAAGACCGCCAGAGATTCAAGTCGATTCCACATAACTCAGATTCCCGTGTTGACCACAACTGGACTCCCGCGAAGGACGCCGTCCGAGACGAGGAACTTCTTATAGAAGCCACGGTCGAAGAAAAGATTGAATTCCGGGCGAACCCGTGTGATGGCCCCAGTCTTCGAGGACATTTTGAAATCGAGAACCACCCCGCCGATTTCGTAGCGCAGATTTTTTGTGCGCCCGAAAATTGTCTGGCTTTGGAAGCCCGGCATTCCGATAATGTGGATGTTACGTTCCACGGCGTAATAGCTGACGTGATAGTGGCCTTGAACAAGAATCGCCGGTTTCTCCCCGCCTTCCAAGGATTCGACTGTCTTCTGACCCTTGTAAGACCGGGCATAGCAGGAACCGCCGCCTGGATGAGAGATGCGAAGACGTTGAACGAAATCCCCGCAGCGTAGCTCCACGTCTGCTTCGACGTGTCCTAAGTATTTCAGGTCATGCCGGCCTTGCTTCTCACAGACCATTTGCAGGTAAGCCCCAAAGTTGAAGCCCTCCTTCTGCCACCACCCCTCATGGTCATTACCTGTGATGAAGTGAGTCGTAATCCCAGGGCGGCTTGGATATTCCCGCGCGCAATAGGCGGCCTGACCGTCAATACTCGATTCGAGCACGGAGGCTCCGTTGATTCTCGGAACGTAGCCATCCACGATGTTGCCGGCGTGGAAAACAGATGTGACCCCCTCACGCTCGAACAGGTCATACTGCGCGTGCAATGCGTCGAGACGAGACTCTTGGCAGCAAAGGTGAGTATCCGCGACGAGACCGATTTTCGTCCACTTGTCCCCATCGAACACATCGAGAGGAATTTTACCGAAGGTCAGCGGGATAGCGGGCGGTTCATGCACGAGTGTCTCCTTTACGGAGACTTGTCCGCCGGCCATGCTATTGATGACCGACGCAGCAGACGGAACGGCGCAACTTTCACAAGCGTCCATCTGTTTCTTATGCACCGCTTCGACAACTTGATTCAATGTCCGGCCAACGAATTCCGGCGTGAACCGCTGTCGGGCTCCCCGGATGGCCGCCTCGCTACGGTCGAAGGCGAAGGCGAGCCAAGTATCAGTCTGCCCGGATTTGACGCTTTCTTTAAACGATTCAATCTCTGATTCAGTCCATTTCATTTTTTCTTTTTAAGTTTAGGTTCGGGGTTGGTTGATTCGGACGGCGCTTCCCCGGCAACTCCGTCTATGTGAATTCCTTGTGCTTCCGCAGCTAGGATGACTTGCTCTCCCGCCGCGCGGTCAAAAGCCAAGTCGAAATCTTTCAATGCCTCATTTGGCGTCCGACCTATCCCAATCACGGCATGGCCGGGCCGGTTGAGATCCCCGAAGAATGCGAGGAATTTCTCCCCGTCATTCGCCAGCGTAGGACGAAGCTGGAAGGATGGTCGGCGAGTTGAGCGGACTGCTTCCGCCTGTTCATGTAGGAAATGAACCTGAGCCGCCTGGACTTGCGCGATGTGCGCGTAAAGGTCATCGTGCGATGAAATGTTCCATCGGGTTTCATCTTCCAACAAATCGTCGAGCCGATTACAGACATTGATGAAAGTAACACTCGCGGAACACGCGGCGCCCCCATCTAGTTTGGCCGGTTCAACAAATTCGGAATACGTCCGCTGGCCCAGGATGAAAGGGGACAGCACGTTAATCATGTTCAGTAGCATGATGATTTGATGCTCAGTCACGGACTCGCGAGAGGGAAGCTGAACCGCGCCTACTTGGCCCGGATGGTTGTTTTGATTGCCCATTGGAGTAAGTGTAACGCTCAATTAAGAGCATGTCAATTCTCGCAAATCATTTTCTCTTCGTCAAGAGAATTGCCCAATCAAGTAAAAAGAGAGCGTCCGCGATGTTGTCATCCCACTCAAGGTCCATATCTGGAAATTTAATTTTCGCAGCTTCAATCATCATGACTTTCGGGGCGTTCCCGTGCCCTGTTCCGTGTTTTTTTAAGGTCCCAACAGGGCAGCAGTCTCTCGGGATGCTATAGTTGTGGCAGAACAACCACACAGCGGCGCGCAGGCTCGCCCACAGATGCGCCTGCAAGGTCGTGCTGGCGAACTGAACATCCTCGAACACGAGGAAGTCGATCGGGCACGGGATGTCGTCCGTTCGTCGCGCGTCCCAAAAATATTTCAGGTGGCGCATCAGGGCCGGAATACGCATATCACAAGTGCGGTCCCGCCGGAGCTTCGCGGCCTGGGCCGTCTCCTCTGGCTTCTGCAAGACCCATGTTCCGGCGGAAATGATGCCGGCCTGAGAACGGAAGGCCCACCCTGTCTTTGTCCCTAAATCTAAGGCGAGGATGCCTTTCACTTGCGCCTCCGATTGAAGTAAGCCCGGAGCTTCTCCACGATTGCAAGATGAGCCGCGAAGACGGCTTGCCGGCTGACGCCGCGAGATCGGGCGATGTCCGCCATCGAAACCTTATCCTCGTAAATCAACTTTAGCAGCGCCTTCTCTGTTGGGCTTAGCCGAGCGCGGCCCTTCAAAAGCATGGCGAGATCCAGCTTGAGGCCCTCTGCCTTCGAAACTATTTCATCCGTGGCCGGCACCATCTCAGAAATCCGCTGCTGGGTCGTTGTTGACATCGGGTGAATGTGTCCGCCCTCCTCATTACTCGTCTCCTCCTTGTAAGGCGTGAATTCCGGGAAGTCTTCCGCATGAGATTCCGGTGAGACGACATTCTTTTCTTTCCAAAGAGTTGCCATCGCCCCACGCAAGAACGGAATAAGATATTGAGTGAATCGGTTGCCCCGTTCGGGGTCGAATCGCCCTATGGCACTCATTAGAGCAGCATTTACGGCGGAGATGATTTCATCATCAGGCAGTTTTCCCTTATTTTTCCGGCGAGCATACATTGCCACAAAGAGAAGATGGTTTCTGATAAGAAATTCGCGGGCGATTTCGTCTCCTGCCTTTACTTTTCTGAAAAGGTCTACTTCTTCTTCGGGGGTCGTCATTTTAAAATGGAGATCTTCTCCATTCCGATAATAATTAGAGTTCATTGTTTCTGGAATTTGCTATCTGTCCTTGTTGACACTTCCAGAGTGTTTCGTTCCTTCGGATAGTGGGTGCTACGGTCGATTTCGTAGGTCCGGCGGCGCGGGTCCCCATGAATGGTTATTCGGAATTGACTTCCGTTGCTGAGGGTTGTCAGGTGCCGCTTCATCACGTCTAGAGGAAATTGGCGCATAACCTCCGCCATCGCGGGGTCAACCATGATTTCTCGGTAGAGTTCGAGAACCGTCCCGCGCCAAGTATCGGCGTCGGGATTGCGCTTCGTGAAATATTCCTTGGAGAACACATCAAGAATTTCCGCGAAGCTCGCGGTGTTGCTGTTGTGGGCCGCTGTGTTCACGAGGGTTTCGTCGTGATAGGGCAGGATGCCGCCGAAACGGCTGTCTTCGGGCCGTTCAGAGCGACACTCTTCGGGAATCTGCCAATCGAGCAGGTAACGAGCGAACCACGGAAGCTCGGCGTTCAGAACTTTCCTCAAGTCCAATGGAAACTTCTCGCTCGGCGCCTGGACCCGGAAAAGCATCACCTTATCCCGCATGTTCGTTTCCATATCCGGCAGCGTGCGGGCTGAATCGGCGTCTTGGTTGCAGGTCGTAATTAAGCGCGCGTTCGAGCCAGTGATGACGGCTTTACGGAATTTTTCGTTGCACCGGATTTCTTGATTCGCCGTCACCCGCTTGCACATCTCGCAGAATTTCTTGTGGGTCCATGAATGCGCACCCATGCTCGCATCATCCACAGCCCACAGCGCGTAATCGAAAAGCTCCGAGTTGAAGCTGTCCTCTCCAAGCAGAAATTCTTTGGCCTCCGCAAATCCGCCGACGAGGGGTCCCCATATTCCGCGCGTGTTCAGCGTCTTGCCGGCGCAGACTGGGCCAGCGACAAAGAGAGAATGGCCGGGATTTAGCTGGCGGTAAAAGCAACCCTTGTAGAACAGGGCGCCCCAGGAAAGGTAAAACGGGAGTTGATTCGGAGAGGAAAAATAACGGTCGAGATAGGCAGAGAGCCAGGGGAATTGACCGGAGGAACCCCACCGGGCCGACTCCATCGCCGGCTGCATGGCGTCCTTGGAATGCAGGTTCAAGTATTCGTCTCCATTGAATTGCATCCGGCCCTTCTTGAAGTAGGCGAAGCTCGTCATGCCCTTGACACGTTGCGACGTTCGGATGTAAGAGAAGGCGCTTTCAAGTTCGGAAAACGTCTGGCCTTTCTTCTTGCTGATTTCCCGCGTCAGGCCCCGGCGGACAACAAGCTCATTCGTCACGCCGTCCTTGTTTTCGATGTCCCATCGCCCGGCCTCGTTCTTGATGGCGTAGTCGTGGCCGTCGTAATAAATGTCCGTGACCGCGCGACCGATTCGATTTTGCTCGAACGCCTTGACCCACTCCGCCCCCAGGAGTTCCGGCCAAGTATAAAAGCTCTTGCTTGCGTGGCCGGCAAAAGTCTGCATTCCATTTTCCCGAACGATGGCAGAAAGAGAAGAAGTTGAGCCTTCAATCCAAAAGCTCGGCCCCTGAGCGCCGGGTTTGAATTCTCCCGGCCAGGAGGCGAAACGGGGATATTTCTCGTTCAACTCCTTGAAGCGTTCGGCAATCGCCGTCGAGGGGATGACCACACCCGGTTCGAAATCTTTCCAAGCATATTGATTCGAGATTTTGACAAGCCAACCCTGAATCCTTGCCCACGATACCGGGATGTCGTGAAGCCGGCGCCAGTTGCAGCCGTTGGCGTAGTAAGTCGTCGTGCGCTCCGCCGCCGGACGGTCGAGGTTCGAGAGTTCGTTGATTGGTAAAAGGTCCGAGAGATTTTTGAGAAGGTAAACGGCGAAGTTTTGAGAGGGCAGAATAATCGGGCGCTCGAAAATCCAGATGAGCCGAATGTTACCGGAGAGCGAGCGTTCAATCCAATTCGGTTTTATTCCCATCCGGGCAATGGCGGCCTCAACTTCTGCGTCGGTAAACTTGGCGTCATAGTCGAGGACGGCGGCCCCGTATTCCTTCGGGGGGTTTCCGTCTTCCGAGCCGGCTCGGTCTGAGACTCTCCCGTTTTCGTTGACACCGACGAAGCCAGAGTAGAAATGAAAATTCGTCGTCGGAGAAATTGCCCAGGTCGTCCGTTTGGCTTTGTCGTTTAAACACTCAGAGGGGACGGAGGCGAGGTCTGAAAATTCCCAGGGGTTGCCTTCTAACGCATGGGGTGAAGTGAGGTTTCGCAGGTAACGCACAGGTCAATATATGTTCAGGGTCCGCCTCGTGTCAACTGCATGATTTTCCAGGCGAGCGCCGGCCCACGGAAAAAGACGCCCCAAAGGGATTCCCACGTTGTCTGACCGCCCTTGTATTTTCTCCAACCCGCTGCAAGAAGTTCGGAAATCATTTGTTCAATCGAAATCACTTCAAATAGTGCAAAACTTTTTTCGCCTCAGCGGCCAGGGGACAGCCCTTGAGCCATTCCGGCGTTACGGACATAATCCGCTCAAGGTCTTTAGCGGTCACTGAGGGGTCACATTCACAGATGGCCTCGTCGTGACTTGAGAAAAGCACCGTGCCGGCGCCAAATTCCCGGTCGATTGCGAGTAGATGCTCGCCGAAAACGTCCCGCGCCGTCGCCTGAACGAGGTTTTCCGTGAGCGCCCCGCCATAAAGGGGCACGCGGCATAGCCGACCATTCTTAATCGCCTCAGCGGTCACGCAGCATTTCCGGCGATACTTCTGTTCCTCTTCGTCGTAGTGTGACACCCACTCTCGCGCGACCTTGCGATAAACCATTTCTCGTCCCGAGGGAAGCTCCATTCGGAATTCACCGTCGAGGATTGAGTTTTTGAAAGCGGTGTCCAGCCTCGCCCATATACCGTTCTTGCCGGCAACGAGCGGGTTGTCCGCGCGATATTCCTTGACGATTCGCTTGCTGTTGAAGCCGTAACCGGATTCCATTTTCGGCGTGCCGTCCTTCTCGAAGCAAGGTTGGCCCTCGTCGTTGAGCACCGGCACGAATTCCGGGTCCCCGGCGGTCACGTCCACCTGCGCCATCATCCAGGCGACTGCGATGAATTTTTCCCACGCGCATTGATACCCGAGTCCGAGCACCTGGGCCTTCGCTAGAGCGTATTTGTCCTTGTTTTCCTTCTTTAGTTCCCCGCCGGTCCACCCCATTTGAGCGCGGGCAAAGGCTTCGTAGGGCGACATTCCGCCGGCCATGAGGTCGAGCATCGGCTTGTTTCCAGTCACCCAGGCGAGCACGGCTTCGTAGGGCGACATTCCGCCGGCCATGAGGTCGAGCATCGGCTTGTTTCCAGTCACCCAGGCGAGCACACGCGGCTCGATTTGTGAAAGGTCCGAAACGATTAGGTCTTTGCCAGGCCGGGCAATAAAAATAGAGCGAATGTCGAGGGCCGCCGTCACGTAACCGGGCACTGGCCGGTTTTTGAAAGCCGCCGTTTCAATCTCCTTGAGCCGAGCCGAGTCTGAAATCAGGAAGCCCCGGTCATCGCGATACAGCGGCTCTTTTCGGAGGTTTTGGAGATTGATTCCCGCGTCTCCGCTCCAGCGGCCCGTATGGGCGCCGAAATACTTCAACGAAAAGCCGAGCACGCCGTCCGGCTGCAATCGTTCCTTGATGGTTTCAAGCGAGTCCTTGAACTTGTTAATCGAGCGCCAATTTGCGACGTTCGCAATCCAGTCATGCTTAGGGCCATAAGCATTCTCCCACTCCATGAAGGCTTCCTCGCCTTCGTTCGACTTGACTGGCGGCGATGGAATCTTGCACAGCCGGCAGTGCTCCGCGATTGCTTTCGGGCTTGTGGGTTTTGAGCCGGCCTCAATCCAAGGCAGCGTCCGCTCAGCGTCCTGCAACATGGTATGGGCAATCTTGATGAATTCTTCGAGCTTCGCCCTGTCGATTTGAATCCCGCGAGTGCCCTGGGCAATCGTCTGCTCAGAGAGCGCGCGTTCAAAATCGTTCCATCGGTGCCCATGCTTCACAAAAAGTTCTCGGCAGTAGGCGGCATCGCGTCGGGAATATCGAAGCATGTCTGACCACCACCCTTCGGACTTCATATTCTCTGGCGTTTTTCCACTGGCGCGCTCTCGAACGTCCTTGTCAACTCGAATACCGAGGAGATGCTCCACAGCATCGGCCAACGCGCGACGGTTGCATAGGCAGGCCGTCATGTTCGCGGTGCAAAGCCATTCGTGCGGCTTGATAACCGGGGCGAGTCCAAGCTCAACCAGCCGGCGATACACGGCGGAGTCGAAGAATTTATTGTGGCTGAGAAGCCGGTTGCCGTCGAGAGAAGCCCAGTTGAATTCCGAGAGAGGCCCGGCCCAGGACTCTTCATCGTCGGCCACAGAAATCAGGTAAGCGTTGAAGCGCGGGTCATTCACATATCGCCAGG
>WNFZ01013206.1_pt1 | contig 10320 bp, 11 predicted proteins | sample 5400081 | NCBI WGS metagenome assembly WNFZ01 (sample SAMN13153365, study PRJNA577476) | soil metagenome | isolation source: 80 cm soil or saprolite under grassland replicate 1 | place: USA:California | collected 2016-06-15
TCGCAGCAGCTCCGCCGAGCCGGGGGTGTGTTGGGCCAGCCACCGCAGCGCGGCCTCCATCAGCGGCGCCGCGTCCTTGAGCCGCTGGTTGTACTCGCTTTGGCCGAGGAGACGGGGGAACAGGTGCCCGACACGCGAGGGGGCGGCCCGCAGCCAGTGGTGTTCGTCGTTGTAGCGCAACAGCACCTGGGCGACCGCCAGACAGACCAGCTCGGCGTCGGTCACCACCGGCGGACGGCCCGGGCCGCGGCGGCGTGTCCCACGGGCGGGGATGATCCGGTCAACCAGTTCCACGTAGAGTGCGATGAGAAGGGTGTCCAGGTCGGCGATCACGAAGGCTCCAGGGTCTGACGTGTGTGGAAACGCCGATCTTGGGCACTCTTCGTCCATCTGTCACGGATCGACCACGGCGCGTCGCCGACCCGCCGGCCGGCACCGAATTCCCGGTCAACGATCTAGCAACGCTGGCCGTGCTGCTCGCGCCAGCACAAGAAGCCCTTGCCAGCGGCCCAACGCAGTTGTGCAGCGAAATGCAGACGCCGCCCAAGGACGAAGAGGTCCCAACGCGAGCCGACGAGCTCGTTGGGCTCAAGCAGTACACGCAGGCGGCGGCCTTGTACCAGGCGATCAAGGAGCAGCGTCCGAGTAGCACCTGCGCCAGGAACGGGTTGCTGCGCATAGCCGAAGCCAAGGCCGGCGGCCGGGTCACCCCCGGCGAGAAGGTCAGCAGTCGCTGGAACACCATCTACAGCGGTTGGCTCCAGCCGATGACCAACGGCATCTTGCTCTTCCTGGGGGTACTACTGTTCCTGCTGGTCGTCGCGCGCCTTGCGACCCCTGCCGTGGTCCACCCCAAGGGTCGGGCGCACCGGGGCTGGGATCGCGCCGCGTGGTGGCTTGGGTTCCTGGCCCTCATCGCCGCCGCTGCGGTTCCCGCAGCCGCCAGCTACGCCCAATCCGCGGCCGGATGGTGGACCAAGGACCTATCGACCGGCTGGCTGCCGACCGTCCTGGTCGCGGGCGCCGCGCTCCTGGCGGCGGCGCTCGCGCTCGGCGGCCAGCCGTTGAAGACCATCGCCGTCGTCATGGGCGTGGTAATCGCGCTCGGCGTCGCCCTCCTGCTTGCATTCGGCCTTCCGGCGCACCTACCGCGCCGCACCACAGCCCTCTGGGTGCTGGGGTCGGTCCTCGCCGTTCTCGGCGTCGCGTGGCTCGCGGCCGCCCGCGGCCTGACGCTCAAGCTGCAGGTCGACGCCCGCGGCAGCAGCGGCGCCGCCGACGCCAACGCCAGCCAGTTCCTCATCGCTCGGCTCGCCGACCTCGGCTCGACGCCACCAGCCGGTCTGAGGACCCCCCGGCAGACCGACGTCACCGCGCTGCCCGACCACGCGCTCACCGCGCTGCCGCAGGGCCCGGTCGTGGCGGCGCTGTTCAATGTCCTTCGAGCCGCGCGTTCGGCCGTCCCCTGGCAGTGCACCGTCACCCTCCTCGACGACAACGACACGGCCGTCGTCGGCCTGGTCCGCAACGGACGCCCCGTGGACGACGTCACCCGGATCAGCCGGCGCAGCCTGAGATTGCCCGCCATCCCGCTCGAAGGTAAGGGCAAGGAACGCGACGACGCCATCACCCGCGCCCACGGCGAGCTGCTGACCGCCGCCGCCGCGTTCATCCTGACGACGCTCTCGACACGGCATCGGGAACTGGCCTGGGGGCTGTGCGGCGCCACGAGGTGGGACAGCATCGCGCAGCATTCCATCGCCACCGACCAGTACCACGACAAGGCCGACGTGAAGAAGTCCTTGCTCGAGGCGGCGCTGGACGCCGACCAGCACAATGCTTTGGCGCGGGTAGCCCGGGCGCACGCCACGGCCGGCGACCTTCCCGATGACCTAGAGGTTGAGTCGCGGCTCGCACGCGACCTTGACCGCGAATTTGGACAAATTCGGCGGCGACAGCCGTCATTACAGCGACTGCAGCTGTGGCAGCGTCAGCGGAAGGAGCAGCAGCAGCTGGAGCGGGATCAGCGGCGGGAGCGCGGCAGGCTCGGCAGGATGAAAGAGAGAAGCTGCGGGTTCGGCAGGAGGAGAAACGACGGGAGCTGCTAGTTCGCCAGCAGAGAGAATGGGAGGAGCGGACGGCTCCTGAGCGGGGTTACGGTGCCCTGGAGCTGCGGCTTCTCTACGCTCGCGCCACTGTCTGGCTCAACGTGCATCTGCTCGCCGTGCCGCCCAACCAGCCGTCCCCATCACCGGAGGAAGCCTGGCAAAGCGCACGCGTGGCCGCCCGGCGCCTCATATATCGCCTGGACGAGATCCCGCAGCGGTGGCAGCTACCCTGGCACGGCGAGGACGCGAAGATCGATGAGCTCGGACACCAGCTGCGCTCATCTGCTAGCTGCCTGTGGCAGGCGATCATCGACCACGGCCCCAGCGGGAACTTGCCTGAGAAAGACGAGGTGCAGAACCTGACGAGCGAGTGGATTAGGAACAAGCTGATTCCAGGTTCCACCTCCCCGCTGGATCCCAGCATCCCTCCCGATAAGGAGCTGCTGAGTCGTAAAGCCTGCTACGACTGGGCCTGCATGCTCGCCAGCAAGCCATCCGCTGGTGAGTCGACGCTGGAGAACGCGCTTAGCTACCTGGAGGCGGCCGCGACGGATTACGGTAACCGCACCTGGGCCCGCCGCGATCCCGCCTTCGCCGTCTTCCGCCTAATTGGTACTGGCGACAAGCTGCGGCAGCGCTACAAGGCCGCCGTCGGCGACCCGCTGCCCACCGACGTCCTCACCCTGCCTCCGTTCACCCAGCACGCCGACAAGCTGCGCGCCTATGGCCTGACAAGCTGCGAGCAGCTTGCCGACGCCACCTCGTGGCGCCTCGCCAGGCAGCTTGGCGTCGGCCTCCAAGCCGCACGCCGGTGGATCGACCTTGGCGTGCTCGCACGTCGACTAGCCAGCGGTGATTCGAAGAGGATAGCCCTCCTCAGGTTGCTCATCGCCTCGGAGATCACCGACGTACCGAAGCTGGAGGCGCGGCTTCGCGGCGACAAGGAGGCGCTCTACCAGCAGCTTGTCACGAACGCCATCGACCTCAAGATCGTTCCCACCCGGGGGGAAACGCTTGAAGCCTGGGCGGCGGCATCACCGCACTGTTCAGCGGATCCGTGACCGCTGCCCAGCGGCGTCGCCCGGCAGGTCCGCGCAGCACGTTCCAGCAGTCGTTGGGGTGACCGGACCTACCAGGTCACTTGTGGGGACCAGGAGATGTTGTCGGTTTCTCGACCAAGCTGGATAGAGCTGCTCACCATCCGGCAGCCTACAAGGCAGGCCCCCACTGGGGTGCGGACCCAGAGAGCGTCCTGAGGCTCGCAGCCGCGGGCCCTGCTCGCTGGTTCGCACGACCCCGGATCTCAGCTTCCCGACCGGTAGGCGAGCCGTGCGCCGACTGCCCGTCCAGCTCGGTTTGGGCCTGTCGCCCCCGTCGTAGATGATTCGCCCATGAACTTCTACGCCGACCTCCACATCCACTCGAAATGGTCACGGGCCTGCAGCCAGGACTGCGACCTCGAACACCTCGCCCTCTGGGCACAGCAACGATGGACGACGACAATATGAATACACTGCCGAGCGGGTTCCGCTGTGTCCGACCCCCGTGCAGGAGCCGATGAGCGGTACGGTCCTGGTGCGCCGCCCCGGCGGCAGGTTGGCCGAGGGCATCGTCACCCACGTCGGCCGCTCCCCGGTTGACGTGGCGCTGGCCCGGGCCCAGCACGCGGCCTACGCCGACGCGCTGGCCGCCAACGGGTGGACCGTCCGGCAGGTGCCCACCGCCGACGACTGCCCGGACGCGGCCTTCGTCGAGGACACCGTCGTGGTCTGCGAGGACCTGGCGGTGCTGGCCCGTCCCGGCGCGCCGGCGCGCCGTGCCGAGGTCGCCGGTGTCGCGCAGACGGTGCAGGCACTGGGCCTGCGCACGGCGCGCATCGAAGGGCCCGGGGTGCTCGACGGCGGCGACGTGCTGCAGGTCGGCACCACCGTGTACGTGGGACGCGGCGGGCGGACCGACGGCGAGGGCATCCGCCAGCTGCGCCGGTTGCTCGCTCCGCTGGGCCGCACGGTGGTCGCGGTCCCGTTGGGGAGGGTGCTGCATCTGAAGTCGGCGGTGACCGCGCTGCCCGACGGCACGTTCCTGGTGCTGCCGGGGCTGGTGGCGGCCGACCTGTTCCCGGCGGTGCGGCCGGTCCAGGAGGCGGGCGGCAGCCACGTCGTGCCGCTGGGCGGGGACAGGGTCCTGATCGCCGCGTCCGCGCCGCGGACCGCCAACCTGCTCGACGACCTGGGCTTCACCCCGGTCGTCGTCGACATCAGCCAGTTCGAGAAGCTCGAAGGCTGCGTCACCTGCCTGGGCGTGCTGCTGCCAGGACGGTAGCGCCCCAGGGTCGGCCATGGAGGCCTCGGCGAAGGGGCTCTCCCATGGACGGACCTGGGGCATCCTCGGCCACGCCGGTTACCGGCCGGGTGCGGCCATGGCCCCGGCTGGTCGTCTGACCGCCCCACTCGTGCATGGATCCAAGGTCGGCGGCTTATAGAGGACGGGTGTGCTGCTCGCGGGCGGCGAGCAGCTCGTGCAGGAGTGGCTGCACCTCTGTCAGCGGCGTCGTGAGCGCACGTAGCCAGCGGGTGAGGGCGCCACTGACGTGCCGGCTTGGGGCTGCGACCACGCAGCCGCCGCGGCCATGCCAGTGAACCGGGTTGGCGGTGCCGACCCCACGAGGGATGACGCTGTTGGTCAGTCCAGTCGCGTCGGTGTAGAAGTGCCACCGCCCGCGGCCGGTGCGGGCCACCGGCCCGGTCGGGATCGTTAGGGCCTCGAGCTGGCGAAACGCTTTCCGGCCGGTGGCCGCGTCCAGGTCGAGCACGTCGAACACCACCCCGGTGGCGAGCCCGATGTTGGCTTCCGGGTGGCGTTGCCACCAGGCCCGGATCTGGGCGCGGTCGGTGGTCGCGTCGGCCAGCCCGCCTGCGGTCAGGGGATGCTCGCTGGGCTGCCCGCAACCAGGCTGCCCACACGAGCACCCGGTCGTGCTCCACCGCCGACGCAATCTGCTCCCCGAGACGACGGGGTGGTGCAGCGGCACCACGGGAATGGCGTGCTCGGCGTAGGCCAGAGCGCTGTCGAGCAGGCTGGCGTCACTCCACCAATGACTCATCGCAGTCTCCATCCAGACGGCACGCCCAGGGGCGGTCCCGCGCGGGCACCATGTCTACGACAGCCAGCCGGCCGGAGCGTCGACCCGGCAGGCGGGAGGCCGCGTTTGGGCACGGCCTGGACCAGCGGCTGGTCGAGGTGGTGTCGAGCGTCCGGCGACCGGCACCCGGCGGGCCGCCCGTCCAAGCGGGGAGGACGACGGCAAGAAACGTTGCTGACCTCGGAAGGCCCGACCAGGGCGATGGGGTGCTCCATGCCCCAGCGTGGCAGGGCAGGGCAGGGCCGCCCTCCCCAAGGGCGCTCGCACGTCCCTGCCCCACCACGCTGGCGCCTGGTCGGTGACTTGCGGCAGGTGGTCCAGCCCACGGCGCGATGGCCGGGGTGGTCGCGGAGCGGGCTTGGCACCAGGCGACCACCTGGTCGGCCCGTCGGCGATCGCCACGTCGCCACGGTGGCGTTGGTGATGCCCTTGCTGCGCACCGCACCTCCAGTGGGGCTGGGCAGGGCCAAACATCGCGTGCTTGCCATGAACAGCCACAACCCGGCCACGCGGCACGTCCGCGCGGTCCAGCTGGGCAACGCTTGGGCTTACTGGGCAACGGCGGTGGGGGGGTGGAGGGAGTTGGCACCGCCAACGGCACACAAGAAGAAGCGTCCCCGCCGCTCCAAACGTTACGATGCTCGGACCGCACAGCCGCAAGCACCAGCCCCAAACACGGGTCCCGCAGTTGGCTCTCACGTACGACTAGTGCCAGGTCGGGGCGCCCGCTGGATGCGGTGACGGTGTCGACGATTCGACCGCCTAGGGCACTTGGTCGGTGCGGCGATGGCGCCGTGCCACCACCCGCAACTGCAGGACCCGCGCCGCGCCCGCCACCAGCACCAGCAGCGCGCCCAGCAACGCGGCGAACAGCAGCGCCACGCCGAGCGGCAGTGTGCCGTTCACCATCAGGAACCGCATGCTTACCCGCTGGCCGTTCTGCAGGATGAACACCAGGATCGCGACCAGGAGGACCACGCCGATGCCGACCATCGTCCACACCATGCTGGTCCGGGTCGGCTCGATGGTGTGCTGTGGCAGGGTGGGCTCGGCGTCCGCCGTTATCGTCACGTCTGGTTCGGGCGGTCCCGAGTTGTCCGCCGGAGCCTGTTCTGGCCCTCCGGCCGCTGGCCGTTCTGCGCTCATGGTCGTCTCGCTCCCGTTCCGGACGATCGCTTCCCGCTCGACCGGTCATCCCGCCCAATCAGACCACAGGTTCGTTGAGTGAGCCGGTCCAAGGTTTGTGAAGGCCCGCCCTGCGGTGCAAGCAGAGCTTTGCTCTCTCTGTCTGGGCGCTTCGGGTACCCGCATTCGTCGTCTGGTCGCACGCGAACACCGTCGGCGCCATGCACGGCGCTGAGCATCGGCGCTTGAGGGCAGGTGCCTGGCCGGCTCGCTGTCGGGCTGGGGAACAGCGGGGGCACCACGCGTTGGCTGGGATGGTGAAGGGCCCCCGGCGGTATCGCCGGGGGCCTTGTGCTGGCGGAGGTGTTCCTGTTCCGCGAGCAACTCTGGGATGTCAGCTGGTGGGCGGGGCGGCTTCGATGGCCTCCCGCTGGCTGCCGGGGCGGACCTGGATGCGCTTGGGCTTGGCCTCCTCGGCCTTGGGCACCAGGATCTGCAGCACGCCGTCCTCGACCGAGGCTTCGACCGCGTCCGCCATCACGTGGGCGGGCAGGGTGATCGCGCGGCGGAAGGAGCCGTAGCGGCGCTCGATGCGGTGGAACTGCTGCTCGGAGGACTCGTCTGCGAAGTGCCGCTCGCCCTGGATGGTCAACATACCGTCCTCGAGGGTGATCGTGAGGTCGTCGAGCTTGACCCCTGGCAGCTCGACGGTCACCAGGTAGGCGTCCTTGCGCTCGGAGATGTCCAGCGCCGGCGCCCAGGTGGGGGCGTTGGCCATGGCCGTGCCCTGCCACTGACCGTGCCGGCCGAGCGCGTGCGCGAACAAGCTGTCCAGCTGCCTCTCGCTCAGCTCCTCCTGCGCGCTGCGCAGGTCCTCGAATGGGTACCACGCTGTCTTGAGCATCATCTGGTTCTCCCTGGTCCATGGGCCGCAGCGGCGGCCACCGGCTCGGGGACAACGCGGTCCGGGTGCGTGCAGCGGGGTGCACTTGCCGAGTGACCCCACCATACCTTGAACACCGTTCACTGTCAAGAACATCGTTCACCATCCATTGAGACGGCCACTTCTCGTTGACATTCCCAGCAGCACGCCTGCGCCTCGCCAGCAAGGCAAGTGGTCGCCCGGATGATCGTTACCCTACGGACAGGATCATCCCCACAGCCGAGGAGGCTCACGATGGGAGTTCCTTCAAGTCCCGTTGGACGTGAGGCCGGTCGCGGCCTGCTCACCGTGGCGAACCTCATCACCGCTGCGGCACCCGTCGCGGCGGACTGGAACGACTCTCACATCTTCAATGCGCGCTGGCCTTCCCACGCCCGCTTTCACGGGGTGGTCGCCCTGACGATGACCAGCACGCTGGCAAGTCTCAACCTCTGGTCGCTGTGGTCTGGTTCGACCGACCGGCGCACCATTCGGTTGTTCGCGGCCGCCGTTCCGGTGGGGTACTGGGCGCCGTTCTTCCTGGCGCCCCTGGTACGGGGCACGGGCGTGGACGACCCGCCGCACCCCGTTCCCCGGGTGGCGGGTGTGCCGACCAGCCTGCTGGGTGCGGCGGCCACCACCCTGACTGCAGTCGCTGGTTGGCTTCTGGATCGACGTTCCCCTTGAGACCGCGTTCGTCGTGGACTCGGCGGCCGTGTTCAGGAGCGCTTGGGTTCGAAGTGCAACGCGGTGATCCCGCAGTCGAACGGTTGCGCAGTGACGAGGCGAAGCCGCTGGTGGGCACCGAGGTTGGGGAACACGGGCATTCCGGCGCCGATCGCGCTCGGGTTGACGAACAGGTGGAGTTCATCCAGCAGACCCTTGGCGATCAGGTCTGAGACGAGCGTGCCGTCTCCGTAGGTGATCATGTCCGCGCCCGGCTGGGCCTTGAGCTTGTCCACGGTCTCTGTGAGGTCGCCGCCGGCGACGACGGCGTCCTCCCCGGTGCACCAGGGCCTTCGTCCCTCACCTCCTCGCTGGGGTGGGGGCGTTTCCCGTATCGGCAGCGTCGCTGTCTGGGGCGCCCATCCGGGTGGTGTCGGAGCCCTCGAGGATGAGCAGCGCGACGGTCGCCTCATGCTGCGCCGCCGCACTCGGCTACGCTTGGCACATGCGCCGCTACCTGGTGATCGCCAATGCCCAGGCGGGCAGCGTGGAACGTGAGGCATTGGACGCGGCGGTCGGGGTGCTGTCGACCGCCGGGCCGACCGAGGTCCGCCAGGCAGCGGATCCCGACGCCCTGGACGCGGCCCTGACCGAGCTGGACGGCCGCGTCGCGGTGGTGGCCGGCGGGGACGGGAGCCTGCACCTGGCCGTCAACCGGCTCCGCCGCCTGGGCCGGCTCGACCAGGTGATGCTCGGGCTGCTGCCGCTGGGCACCGGCAACGACTTCGCCCGGGCCGCAGGTCTCCCGCTCGATCCGCTCGCGGCGGCCGGCGCCCTCGCCACCGCGCAGCCCCGCCGCTTCGACCTGCTGGAAGACGACACCGGCAGGGTCGTCGTCAACGCCGCGCACGCCGGGCTCGGGGCCGAGGCGGCAGCCGCCGCGGCCGGCCACAAGCCCCGGCTCGGGCCGCTGGCCTACCCGCTCGGTGCGCTGCTCGCCGGGTTCAGGGCGGAGGGCTGGGCGCTGCGGGTCAGCGTCGACGGGAGCCCATACGGCGCGGGTGAGCGGCTGCTCATGGTGGGCGTGGCCAACGGCCCCACGATCGGTGGTGGTACCCCGCTGTGCCCCGTGGCACGAGCGGACGACGGCCGGTTGGACGTCGTGGTCGTCGTCGCCGCCGGTCCCGCCGCCCGGGTGGGCTTCGCCGCGGCGCTGCGCGCCGGAACCCACCTGGACCGTGACGACGTGCACCACCGGCAGGGCACCCGCGTACAGGTCAGCGGCGAGCCGGTGCGCCACGACGTCGACGGCGAGCTCGACGCCGAGATCGCCACCCGCAGCTACCGGATCCTGCCCGCCGCCTGGTCGCTGCTCGTCCCTGACGTCCCCGGCGAGCTGAGGACGGGCCCGTGAGCCTGCCTGAGGTCCTCGCCGGCCCCTGCTCCGCCGCGCGGAGCCGGGTAGGGTGCTGCTCTGGCTCGCGACCAGCCGGCCCGTCACCTGCTCGAGGCGGCGCTCGTGCCTGGGGGAGTGGGGATCAGGCGGACCGTGCGGCGACGTCGCGCAGGCGTCCGTCCAGGACGTAGCGCTCGCCGGCCCACAGGTGCAGGCCGAGCCCGGCCCGCATGGCGCAGCGCTTGATCGCGTCGGAGGCGGCCTGCTTGAGCCGCTGCCCGTCGTGACGCCAGTTGTGCGGGTCCTCGACGTCGCCGGCCTCCTCCAGCCGCACCGTGCGGCCGTCGACCACCAGCGTCAGCCGCCACACGCCGCCGACGATCACGTCGTGCAGCGCGGGCGTGCCCTCCTTGGTTCGGCGGCTGCGCCCCTTGGGGTCGGGCGGGATGCCCGGCACCTCGCCGCGGATGATCTGGACCAGCTCGAAGCTGAACGGCCCGACGATGCCCAGCAGCCACTGGGTCACGTTCTCGTGCGCGACGTAGCTGTTGCCGCCCGGGTCGCGCTGGACCAGCTCGCGCGGGAACGGCCGGGCGAGCCGGGCCAGGTCCGAGGCTTCGGTCGTCATGGTGGAGCTCCTTCTGTGCTTGCGTCGCGGTCGCAACCCGCTCGTACCGTCACGGCGGCTGCGACCGCTCCCTACGGCCATGACCAAGCATATCCGCTGGTAGTGACAGTGATGTCCGCGGTGACAGCGGCGTCGCAGGGGCCTGGGAGCGGCACCGCCGGCGGAAGCGGGCGGTGGCCACGTGCCGGTTCCGGGTGTGGCCGGCAGCGCCCGCCACTACCCGGTGACGGAGCTCATCGGGTCGGCGGATGGCGCCACCTCTGGGCCGTCGGGCAGCAGGACCTGGAAGCTGGCGCCGCCGCCGACCCGCGGCTCCACCCACGCCCGGCCGCC
>WNFZ01006773.1_pt1 | contig 10318 bp, 10 predicted proteins | sample 5400081 | NCBI WGS metagenome assembly WNFZ01 (sample SAMN13153365, study PRJNA577476) | soil metagenome | isolation source: 80 cm soil or saprolite under grassland replicate 1 | place: USA:California | collected 2016-06-15
AGGCAGGAGGCTATTCAATTTTACAATCAGAACGAATGAATGATGCCCATACGGATGAAAGCAAGGTCTTTGCTTTTCTCATCTATCCACAAACTGATCTTAATGTTTACAGGCAGTTATCAGCGCACAGTAAATTAAATATCTATGAAGCTTATTATGAGAATTGCCAGTATGCTTTTATCCTCGAATTTTTTCTGAAAAATAAATATGTTACAGAATTACTGGAGCAATTGAAACAATATGATGCTGCTGAAATTGGAATTTTTAAAGAATGTATTTTACAGACAGTATAAAAAATTTATTCATTGGTTTAATTATTAACCAGCTTCACATTTACAGAGTATCATTATTTATTTCATTAAAGAACCAATAGCTAATATGAACACGCCGTAATGCTATGCATGGTTCAACACTAAATTTTGTATTTCTGAATTTTTAAAATCTCACACTGAAAAATCATTCCTCATTGAATGTAATTTCAAGTTATTTATTTTCTGATTGAATTCTAATCCTTGTTCTGTTGTAGAGCTTACCAGTAAGATTTTTTTTGACAAGGTCACCAACTATTTTTGTCCACATTATCTGTACGCAGACTTTTATGATCAGGATGTGTTGAAGAAAGTATTAATAATTTTATTTGTCCGGTTTCAAGCAGAATATTCATTATTCATTTTTATATTCTGATTGACATTATCATTATTAACTTCAGCGTCAGAAGCATTTCCCTCTCCTTTCTGTAATTCAGATAATTCCTTTTCAAGGTCTTTTCGTTTCATAAATATAGCTTTCAAACTTTCAAAGGTGGTGTTATCTCTGATGGCATTGTAATATTGCTGCGTTAATTCTACTATCCTCTTTTGGAGATAACGGATGCTATTATGTGATGGCTTATTGTTATCCACACGAATACATTTAAGATGAACAATAGCGGGTTAGGATCTTGTATTAAAATGGAAGAGCAGGGTGTGCACAAGGTTCTTAACGGTAAATAATTATTGTAAACAAATTTGGTAAAGCATTAAACTTAATAGAAATTAAAGGTAGAGAAACAAGTGTGAGAATAAAATTAAAATCGTGGAATTAAAATTAACAAAATAAGATGATTGTATTAAGTTTTTAGGTATAACAATACTAAAAAAATACAACCCAAACATGCGCGTTGGCGGAACAAAAAAATTATCTGTCCTATAACGAGAATCCAAAACGAAATACGAGTCGCCTATAATCAAAAAGGTAATGATCTGTTTGCGCAATAAGAAAAGATATTTTCAGACCCGCAAGTTTATTTCAGTAAAGCCTCTATTTGGGAGATGGTGATAAAACTTAAAACAGGCAAATTAACACTCAAACAACCGCTGCCAATATTTATCAGAAATTTCGAACATGATTATCATTTTCAAATTTTAGGCATTTCAATCTCTCACATTTATCAAACACACGAATTACCGCTGCATCATCGCGACCCTTTTACAGATTATTGGTAGCTCAATCTTTAGTTGAAAATATTTCCATTATTAGCTCCGACGAAATATTCGATGTATACAACGTAAAGGATTTGGTGATGCTTAATACAGGTTGTATTATTTGTTGAGTAAAGTTTTGAACGTATAAGAGTGCGACGCAATGAAAGTCCAATCATGATCTTTTTGCCAGGCTCATAAAAAATATTGTAAATCAAAAACCTATTATCTTGCGCAGCGAAAAAGAAGAGAGTTTATGAAAGCAGTTTATGTGGTAGATGCAGTAAGAACACCAATTGGTCGTTACGGTGGAAAACTAAGTACGATAAGACCGGATGATTTGCTTGCCCATGTCATTAAAGCTTTACTAAAGCGAAATGCAACAATTGATACAGCAGCAATTGAAGATGTGATTGCAGGTGATGCAAACCAGGCGGGTGAAGATAATCGCAATGTGGCCCGCATGGCGGCTTTGCTTTCGGGGCTTCCTGTAAGTGTTGCCGGTAACACGGTGAACCGTTTGTGTGCAAGTGGCTTACAGGCAGTAATGGATGCATCAAGAGCAATTATGTGTAATGAAGGAATGCTATATATTGCTGGCGGCGTTGAAAGCATGACAAGAGCACCATTTGTGATGGCAAAAAGTGATGGGGCATGGAGCCGCAAAACAGAAGTATATGATACTACGATCGGCTGGCGTTTTACAAACAAGAAATTGACTGATATTCATTATCCTTTTTCTATGGGCGAAACTGCAGAGAATGTAGCAAAGCAATGGAACATTAGCCGCGAGGCACAAGATGTATTCGCATTGCAATCACAACAAAAATATATTGCAGCTTTGAATGCCTGTAAGTGGAAAGATGAAATTATCCCGGTAGAGATTGCTGAAAATAAAGAGCTATCTGTATTTACACAGGATGAACATCCGAGAGAAACAACATTGGAAAAACTTGCAGGATTAAAACCAGCTTTTGCAAAAGATGGAACTGTTACTGCAGGTAATTCAAGTGGCATTAATGATGGCGCTGCTGCCATGTTGCTTGCCAGTGAAGAAGCAGTGCAACAGTTTAATTTACAACCTTTGGCAAGAGTAATAAGTTTGGGCGTAGCGGGTATTGATCCTTCTATCATGGGCATTGGCCCCGTGCCTGCATCTGCAAAGGCTTTGCAGCGTGCGGGTTTGAAGACTAAAGATATAGATTTAATTGAACTGAATGAAGCTTTTGCATCACAATCGTTGGCGTGCATTCGTGATCTAAATCTTGATCCCGATATAGTAAATGTAAATGGTGGAGCTATTGCATTGGGCCATCCATTGGGTTGCAGCGGTGTAAGAATATCAACCACATTGTTGCGTGAAATGAAAAGAAGAAATGCGAAATACGGATTAGCAACGATGTGCGTCGGAGTAGGTCAAGGGGCGGCAATTATTTATGAAAAACTTTAATAGAATTACTTCAGGCAACTTCAAGCAATTGCAAAATTTTGAATAGCGCTCAAACAATCCTTAAATTAGAAAATAAAAACTTTGCTGAAATAATTCTTACTTACTTATAATACATTTCATCTAAATAAAAAAGCCCGTCCTCTTTTTTCCAATACCAAAACTTTTTCTTGTAAATGCAGTAAGTGCCACGCAATGATTTGAGTGTATACTGTTCAGAAACATATAATACCCGTGGAGGAACTGTTTTATAACGGACTCTGAGATTTGCTAATTCCTGTGGCGTAAAACCTCTTGATAATTTTGTATAATCTGCTTTAACACTGGAATCCGCCGGTAATTTTGATGATGGGGTAAGTACCTTTCCATATCCATCTACTACAATCATAGCTGATGGAGGAGGAGCAACAGGTGGAGTTGAAATTGCTGAGTCCGGTTTTGGTTCTCTAATTGAAGTTTTTGGAGGCGGACCTACTTTTTTATTTGCGTTTGGGTTTGTGATTATAGTTGCATTTTGAGTTTTCTCGGGAACAGATTTTCTATGGCATGCAGTAATAAATAGAAGGCATACAACCAAAAGCGTTATATTTCTCATCAATAAATTTTTAGAAAAATATAACCGAATTCTATGCCAGAAATATTTTTTGAAATGAAAAAGCAGGGAGCTTTTGACAGAAAATCTTAAGCTGAATAATGAATTGCAGTTATAATTATTATAAGATTCTGATCGTGTTTGAATATAGAACAAATAGTCTTTTGAAATTCTTTCTGTGGGATCAAAAAGAAAACCATTTTTCAACAGAAAATTTTGAGCAGCAATATTCTCTTTTTTGGTCATCGAATAAATATAATTTAACTGAGGATAACTATCCAAAATATAATTTATAAAATGCATTAATACCTTGCTGGTAAATCCTTTATTGCGGTACTGTTTATTGGTTGCAAAACCAATCCAGCATCTTCGGTTATTTTCTGCGAATGTTTCCAAATTCATATCATATAAATGCAAAATACCTGCGTAGTCATTTTTTATTTTCCAAAACCAATCCATTCCTCCATGCTTATGGGAGTAAGGAGAATACATTTCAATCATTTCTGCATATTCCTTACAGAGTTCTTCATTCTTAAATCTTTCATCAACAAATTCGTTGTTATCAAACTGAAATAATTCAAACAATTGTCTGCTGTTATTTAAGGTTAATTTCTCAAATGAAAAATCATTGATGTTTGGAATATCAGTAAACTTAAAAAATGGTTTTTTTGCTTTTTCAAAAGGCATACGCTAACTATTGTTTGAAAAAATTAATCAATTTATTTTGCTGAAATATTTTTTGTTCTCCTTTTTTTAGATCCTTAACAACACAAGTTTTTGCCTGCATTTCTTTAGTGCCAATAATCACAGCAAAAGGAATAATTTTTTTCTCCGCGTATTTAAATTGTTTATCAAATTTTGCCTGTTCATGATATATTTCGCATTTTATATTCACTGCTCTTAATTGTTGCATTAAATTATAAGCAACTTTGCTTTCCTCTGCGCCAAGATTGAAGAACAAAACCTGTGTTCCCATATGCACATTTTCGGGAAATAATTTTAACTCTTCCATTACATCATAGATCCTGTCAACACCAAAGCTGATACCAACACCAGGCAAATTTGGTACGCCAAATAAACCAGTGAGGTCATCATATCTGCCGCCGCCGCCAATGCTTCCCATTTGCACGTTTTTAGCTTTTATTTCGTAGATAATTCCTGTGTAATAATTGAGACCACGGGCAAGAGTAAAATCAAAGGTGAGTAGTGAATGATGAGTGGTGAGTATAAAATTTGAAATAAATTCTAACTCTTCTGTTCCCTTTTCGCCGGCAGCATTTTCACCAAGCAAAGATTTTATCTGCTCTAATTTTTCTTCATTGCTGCCATTTACATTTAGATATCTTTCAATGATATTTATTTGTTCTTTAGTCAATTCTCTTTGCTGCAATTCTTTCTTCACGCCATCAATACCAACTTTGTCAAGCTTATCAATCGCAATAGTAATATCCATCATTTTGTCTGCACCTCCGCATGTTTCTGCTAGTGCAGTTAATATTTTTCTATTGTTGATCCGTATCTCTGCATCGAGGTTTAATTTATTAAAAACTTCTGCATAAATATTTGTTAGCTCTACCTCATTTAAAAGAGAATAACTTCCCACTATATCTGCATCACATTGATAAAATTCACGGTAACGTCCTTTCTGCGGCCGGTCTGCTCGCCATACAGGTTGTATCTGGTATCGCTTAAAAGGAAAACTAAGCTGACCATGATTCATGGCAACATAGCGAGCAAAAGGAATGGTGAGATCATAGCGAAGTGCACGCTCAGTAATGGCCTTTACATTTTTACCTTCTAATACTTTTTCAAAATCTTCTCTTGCCTGTTGATATTTAGATGGATTATCAAGACCGTTGTTTAGAATTTTAAAAATAAGTTTATCCCCTTCTTCACCATACTTGTCCATCAAAGTTTCAAGGTTTTCCATCGCTGGTGTTTCCAGTGGCTGAAATCCATATAATTCAAAAACACTACGGATAGTATCAAAAATATAATTGCGTTTGCGTACAACTTCAGCGCTAAAATCTCTTGTGCCCTGCGGTAATGTAGGTTTGGCCATTATCGTTATTTAGTTATTGAAACATTGAAGTCAGGTAATAATAAAAGATGTTTTTCATTTGCTCATTTGCAAACTGGCATACTTGTTCATTATCTTGTCGCATGCGTCACTGATCATTTTAAACACTTCATGATATCCTTCCTCTGCACCAAACCATGGATCAGGAACACCAATGTTTTTGCCCGGATATAATTCATTTAAGAGCAAATCAACTTTTTCCTCATTCCACAATTCCCTGCTTATGCGCTTTACATCAAGATAATTTTCGCTATCCATTACATAAATTTTATCATACTTCTGCATATCTTCTTTTTTAAATTGTCTTGCACATTGATGACTGATATCAATGCCATTTATTCTTGCTACTTTTTGTGAAAGATAATGCGGTTGATCACCAGTATGATAGTCACTTGTTCCTGCGCTGTCAATTTTCCAATTTAGTCCGGCAATCTTTACCTTATGCTGTAAAATTCCTTCTGCCAAAGGGCTTCTGCAAATATTGCCATGACATACCATTAAGATTTTCATTCCTGATAATTATTTTTTATGGCTGCAAAGATAAAGTGCAGTTTGTAGTTTGTAGTTTTCAGTTTGTAGTTAGATTAAGAGATCAGCTTTAATTCTTCGTAGTTTCATTATGACAAACGGTATATCTCTATTCTTTTGAATATCCAATTATTTAACAATTTTATTTCTTACCGGTTTTATGGATTTATCCATATTGCCGCATCTCAAGTTTTTCAGGCACATTTGTTTTATAAAATGCATTTGATTTTAAGTCTGTTGACTTTGTTGCTAAAATTTCTTTATTGTAGCTCAATTTTTGTTTTATTTATTCGGGTGACAATAAAAAGAATTTAAGGATACGTTCTCTTTGCAGATAAGTAAACTAACAGTAAAAGAGTGCGACGCAACATAAGCTCAATAGCAGTGCTGGCTTATGGTTCATAAAAAAATCATTCGTAATTACCTGATGATCCTGTAAACAAAAGTATGGAACATGAAATCAAAACGTATTGGATACAACGATCTTTTATTTTATGGTTTTAAAACATTCATTGCAGTTGAATAATAAAAATTATTAATTTGCCGGCCCCATTTAAATGTTTTGTTAAATGGAAAATGACTACAGAGATAAGCAGCGCAAAAGTTATAACTTAATGCGTACCGTGTATAACATTACAATGGGGTTAATCATTATAGGGATTGGCGCAGTAATGTTATTCAACGATAAGATCGGGTTAAATCTTTTTGAAACAACTGACCCGATTATGATATATGCGTTTGGCGGATTGTGTATTCTTTATGGCGCTTTCAGATTATACAGGGGAATAAAGAAGAACTATTGATGATAAAAAAAGAGTATGGCTAAATATTTTTTGGTATGTCTGATATTAGCAGTACTAATTACAGAATGTAAAAATAAAAAGCAATCTGTCCGTGTAAATGATACGCCAAGAAACGGAACAATTAATATAAGTGTTGATGAAAGCTTTAAGCCTGTAATCAATGAGCAAATAAAAGTATATGAATCATCGTACACTGGCACAAAGATTAATGCGAGTTATAAATCTGAAAGTGATTGTTTCAAAGATTTACAGAAAGATAGTACCCGAATGATAATTGTTGCAAGAGGATTAACAAGAGAAGAAAGCTCGTTTTATAATGCAAAATTATCCTTTGAGCCTCAGTTTGGAGTATTGGCCTATGATGCAGTGAGTGTAATTGTAAACATTAACGCGAAGGACAGTGTGTTTACATTGCGGAAACTTAAAAACATGCTTAGTGGGAAAGATACTTCACATATTATTGTTGCAGACGGAACAAGTGCAACAAGTACCGTACGCTATTTATTAGATTCTGTCTTACACGGAACCCCGTTTGGTAAAAATGTTATGGCTGCTAAAGGCAGTAAAGCCGTAGTGGATTATATTTCAAAAAATGAAAATGCACTTGGTTTTATTGGCTCAACCTGGGTTACAAATGATCAGGACCCGGAGCAAGAGGCATATCAAAATAAAATACGCTTTGCCTTACTGGAATGCAAAAACAATTGCGATTCAGGAAGCTTTGCAAAACCTTCACAAGCTACTATAACATACGCTCAATACCCTTTGGTACGGCCTTTGTATTATGTGCTAAAGGAAAATTGGAATGGTCTGGGTACCGGTTTTTCAAACTTTCTTAATCTTGAACGAGGCCAGTTGGTGTTTAAAAGAAGTTATCTGGTTCCTGCAAAAATGTATTTTGGAATTAGAACAGGAACCATACAATCAGAAAAAACCCCATAAAAGTATAATGATTAAACCGAAAAAAATGAAGAAAACAATTTTAACAATGCTTACAGTTGCATTCGCAACTTCATTTGCCATTTCACAAACAGTGGATGATGGTATAAAATTTATTTACTTCCAGAGATATAAAAGTGCAACGGAAACATTGCAAAAGGTAATTGCTTCCAAACCAAAAGATGCATATTCGATTTACTGGCTGGGGCAGGCATATCTTGCGGATGATAAGATTGATAGCGCTAAAGCTGTATATCAAAAAGCTCTGAATGATGGTATGAATGACCCATGGATCTGGATTGGAACAGGTCATGTTCAAATATTAGAGAATAATGATGTAAACTCAGCAAAGCAAAAATTTGAACAGGCTATAACAGCAACAAAGGGTAAAAAGGGTGTTGAAAATGCCGATATACTCAATGCTATAGGTCGTGCCATGGCAGATGGCAGCAGTCAGCAGGGTGATCCTGCATACGGCGTTGAAAAACTCAAAAGAGCTGCACAAATTAATACTACAAATCCTGATATTGATATCAATTTAGGTATTTGTTATCTCAAACAGGGAAGTGATAAAGGTGGTGTGGCAGTTGAAGCTTTTACAGATGCCACAAGACGCAATGCGCAATATGCTGAAGCTTACTTTAGAATTGGTAAAATTTATGAAAGCCAGAGCAATACCGAATACATGAATGAATGGTTTGGAAAAGCCATTGCCGCCGATCCTGCTTATGCACCTGTTTATCTTGAGTACTTTAATTACTATAAGGAAAGAGATGTAAATGTGGCAAAAGAATATATTGATAAGTATGTCGCAAATGCTGATAAGGATTGCAAGACTGATTATTTTGTAGCTGATTATTTATACCGTGCAGGTAAAAACCAGGAATCTATAGCTAAAGCAAAAGAAATGGAAAATGGTGCATGTAAAGATTATGTACGGGTTAATATTTTATACGCTTACAACTATAATAAAATGGGCGATTCTGTATCAGCCTATAATGCAATTCAAAAGTTCTTTGCTTCCGAATCTGGTAAAGTTGATACAAGTGCCAGCGATTATGCAATAGCCGGAATAGTTGCAGGTAAAGTGGGTCAAACAGATTCTGCAGTAGCCTATTTACAAAAAGCCTACGAGATTGATACCGTTCAACAACATAGATCAACATATATTGATACTATCTCCAATATTTTCAAGAGAGCAAAAAAATACCAGGAAAGACTTCAATGGGTACAAAAAGCTTATGCGCTTAATCCCAATCCCACAAACAGAGATGTGTATGATTATGGTGAAGCAGCATATTTTGCCGGTAATTATGAGCTTGCCGACAGTGTATTTAAAGTATATGAACAAAAATTCCCTGACCAGATTTATGGCCCTATGTGGAGATTCAAAGTGGCACAAGCTAAAGATACTTCAATGCAATCAGGAATAATTGTACAACCTGCTAATGAGTATCTTACTTTTTTAAAACAGGATACTGCTAAATATAAGAGTAGTTTAATTCAAGTGCATGGTACATTGGCCGGTTATTATGCAAACGTTGCAAAAAACAAAGATTCAGCCATTTATCATCTTGAACAAATATTAGTGTATGATCCGGGTAATCCTGATGCACAAAAATATATTGACTTGCTAAAAAAGCCTGCTACTAAACCGTCTACTGAGAAATCTCCAGGTGCCAAACCCAAGACAAAACCGAAATCCGGTGCTAAATAGATTACGGTGAAATCATAAAAATGATAATAATAAAACTCCACTTTCAAAGTGGAGTTTTTCTTTTCCATCCCTTGCTCGTATTTTTGCCGTGCAATTAATTCAAAATGAACCTTCTTAATGTCTTATTGAATACTACTTCTTCAAACAGTGCTTCTGATTATATACCTATAGGCATCCAGCTTTTATTTGTTATTGGGTTTGTGGCTACCATGATGGTTTTAACTCATATGGTTGGCCCTAAAAGGAAGACAAGCGATAAATTAGAAAATTTTGCAAGCGGAATAGAAAGTCATGGTGATGCCCGTCAGCCTATGGCCATAAAATATTTTCTTGTTGCGATTTTGTTTGTGCTGTTTGATGTGGAAGTAATTTTCTTTTATCCTTATGCAGTAAACTTTAAGGAATTAGGATGGACGGGCTTTATAGAAATATTATTGTTTGTTAGCTTTTTTCTTGTGGGGTTTATTTACATCATTAAGAAGGGCGCTTTGAAGTGGGAAGATTAGTAAATGTAAAATCTAAAACACAAATGTAAAAACGTAAAAGTTAAGGTGTATGTCAAACTAATAATGGATTACCGTGTTTTAAATTTTACATTCTATATTTTACGTTTTAAATTTTAATTATGGCACGTCCGGTACGATTTAATATACATCCGAAGCAGGCAGATATTCATGATAATATTGCCATCACCGAAATGCCGGAAGGCACGCAGGGCGAGGGTTTCTTTGCTACTAAATTTGAAAAGGTAA
>WNFZ01010402.1_pt1 | contig 10317 bp, 6 predicted proteins | sample 5400081 | NCBI WGS metagenome assembly WNFZ01 (sample SAMN13153365, study PRJNA577476) | soil metagenome | isolation source: 80 cm soil or saprolite under grassland replicate 1 | place: USA:California | collected 2016-06-15
CACCGCGCGCGGCGCCGGCCGCGCCCCGGCCGGTACCGCCCGCGCCGAGCGCCGTGGACAGCTCGTCCCTCTCCTTGGCGTCCAGCTCAACGACCGCGGCCACGGCCTCCGCCTCGGCGGCGTTGATCAGCGCCGAAGCGGCGTCGAAGCAGGCACCGACCCCGGTGAGCCGGCGCGGCAGCGCCAGTACCGCGTCCCGCCGCGCCCGCGCCTGCGGGTCCCGCGCGAGCCGCCGGGCCCGCCCCACGTGCCCCTGCGCGGCGGCGGCCGCCCAGAGCGCGTCGGTGTGCGGGATGCCGTCGCGCTCGACGAGCACCGACGCGACGGCCTCGGCGGAGGGCTGGCGCAGGGTCACGACGCGGCAGCGGGAGCGGATCGTCACCGAGATGTCGTCGGGGTGCGTGGACGGCGTGCACAGCAGGAAGACCGTGCGCGGCGGCGGCTCCTCGATCGCCTTGAGCAGCGCGTTGCCGGCCTGCTCGGTGAGCCGGTCGGCGTCCTCGACGAGCAGTACCTGCCACCGGCCCTGGGTCGGCGCACCCTGGGCGCGCAGCACGAGGGAGCGCATCTCGCCGACGCCCACGGTCAGCCCTTCCGGCACCACGAACCGCACGTCCGCGTGCGTGCCGGCGAGGGTGGTGTGGCAGGCGGGGCAGGTACCGCAGCCCTGGTTCGCGCACTGCAGGGCCGCGGCGAACGCCCGCGCGGCGACCGACCGCCCGGACCCGGCCGGCCCGGTGAACAGCCAGGCGTGGGTCATGGCCGCGCCGTCCGGGGGGGTACCGGCGACGACCGCGGCGGCCGCGGCGGCGGCCCGGCGCAGGGTCCCCACCGCCTCGTCCTGCCCGACGAGCGCGCGGAACACATCCTGGGCCATCAGGATCTCCGCTTCGCCGGCGACATGGTCTCCTCCGCGGATCGGGCCGGCGGGCCGCCGTCGGCCCCCGGACCGTCGGTCGGCTCGGCGGTCGTCGCGACCCCGGCGATCAACGGCGCGGGCGGCAGCGATGGTATCGCGGGCGGCGGACCGGCCGGCTCGTCCGCGGCCGGCGTGGCTTCGCCGGCCGGGACCGGCGCGGTCGTCGCCGGGGCGCCCGCCGGCGTGGGCGGCAGCAGCTGCTCGACCCGGTCGACGACGAGCGCGGCCACCGACTCCAGCGGCCGGCTCGCGTCGAGGACGAGGTACCGCTTCGGGTCCTTGGCCGCGCGATCCAGGAAGGCGTACCGGACCCGTTCGGCGAAGTGCAGCGCCTGCGCGTCGGGCTCGGCGCCGTCGGGCCGGTGGTCCGCCCGGCGCAGCCCTTCGGCCGGGTCGATGTCCAGCAGGACCACGAGGTCGGGCTTGAGCCCGCCGGTGGCCCACCCGGACACCCATGCCACCTCGTCGACCGGCAGGGTACGGCCGGCCTCGAGGTAGGCCAGCGACGAGTCGACGTACCGCTCGCAGATCACCACCGCGCCGCGCTCCAGGGCCGGGCGTACCACGGTGGCCACGTGGTGGGCCCGGTCGGCGGCGTAAAGCAGGGCCTCGGCCCGGGGCGCGGCGACCAGCCCCATGATGCCGCCGGCCAGCAGCACGCTGCGGATCTGGCTGCCCACCTCGGTGGCGCCCGGTTCCCGGGTGAGCACGACCTCGCGCCCGTCGGCGCGCAGCAGCTCGGCCAGCCGGGCGGCATGGGTGGACTTGCCGGCGCCCTCGCCGCCCTCCAGCACGATGAAGGCGCCCGAGTGGGCACCGAGGTGGAACGGGCTCAGCGGCCGGCCGCGCACCGAGCCGATCAGGTCGGCCAGGAGTGGTACGCCGTGCCTGTCGTCCATCTGGCGCAGGGCGGCCAGCCCGGCGAACACCCCGAACACCCCGGCACCGAGCAGGAGCAGCCGGGTCGTCGAGATGGGGATCCCGAACACGTCCCGCGAGCTGCCGTACCCGACGAGCACGCTGCCCAGCGAGATCGTCGTGAGCAGCGTGATCTGGGTACCGGTCTGGATGAACGCGAACACCCGGCCGCGCACCTCGTCACCGACCTCGGTGCCGAGCAGGGTCGTGCCGGCCAGGAACGCCATGCCCGCCCCGACGCCCACGCCGAGGGCGAAGAACACCGCGATGACCAGGTGCCACGCGAACGCGAGCACGGCCACCGACACGGCCGCCAGGATGATCGACAGCCCGAACCAGCGCCGTCGCGACAGCGCGCCGACCAGGCGCGGGCCGGCGACGATACCGACGCCGAGACCGACGAAGATGACCGCGAAGAGGATGTAGAAGGTGGAGTCGCCACCGCCGAGCGAGCGCGCGTAGAACTGGGCGGTGCCGACGACCACCCCGGCCCCCGCGAACGCGCCGAGGATGCCCAGCACCAGGCCGCGGACCAGCGGGGTCTTGCCCACGTAGGCCCAGCCCGCGACGAACTCGCGCCACAGCGACGGCTTCTTGGCCGGCCGGGCGGCCGGGCTGGTGCCGGTGGAGTTGTGCAGCTCGTTGACGACCGTGGTGAGCGCGGCGAGGAAGAGGCCGGCGAGGACCGGCGTGACCCCGTACGTGGTGGCCAGCGTGAGCTGGTTGGCGCCCTCCAGCCGGGCCCGGGGCAGCAGGTTGGGTACCGCGGCGTCCTTGGCCGGGCCCCAGGCCATCTGCATGGCCTCGATGACGAACGTGGCCGCCGCCGCCCACCCGACGATGATCTTCGAGTCGTCGGTGAGCAGCGTGATGCCGGGGATCGAGGCGAACATGAGGAACCGGACCAGGTCGCAGACGACCATGGTGTACCGCCGGTCCCACCGGTCGGCGACGACGCCCGCCACCGGGCCGAGGATCAGCGCCGGCAGCATCCGCACCCCGACCACCGAGCCGAACGCGACACCCTTGGCCGCCGACCCGGTGACCTGGGCGGAAGCGAAGATCGCGCTGGCCAGCAGGCCGAGCCAGTCGCCCATCGAGGACAGCCCGAGCACGAGCCAGAGCCGCCGGAACGGCCGGATCCGCCACAGCGCTTTCAGGCTGTCGAGCCCGGACAGCTCGACGCCAGCCTGTGGCGGCGGCGGCTCACCCCTGCCGCGCCGATCGGTCCTGAAACGGATGGCCGTTACCTCCGCGTACCGGCTGTGCCCTGCCCCCAATGTTCTTCACTGTAGCGGCGGTACGAGGCCGTCGGGCTCCGGCGCGGCGGAGCCCGGGATTACGCGAGACAATTTCGCTTTTGCTGCCGGACCCGGTACCGTGAGGCGTGCCCCGCAGTGCCACCGACCCGGCCGACCGCGCCGCCCGACGCGCCCGCTACGACCGGGCCACGGCTGACCTGGACCCGCCGTTCGGCGTGGTCGACCTGGCCGCCTTCGACGCCAACGCGAACGCACTGGTCAGCCGCGCGGCGGGCAAGCCGGTCCGGGTCGCGAGCAAGTCCGTGCGCTGCCGGGCGCTGCTGGGCCGGGCCCTGTCCGTCGCCGGCTGGCACGGTGTGATGGCGTACACGCTGTCCGAGGCGCTCTGGCTGGCCGGCGCCGGGATCGCCGACGACGTCCTCGTCGCATATCCGACCGTCGACCACGCGGCGCTGCGCGCCCTCGCCGCGGACCCGTCGCTCACCGGCCGGATCACGCTCACCGTCGATTCCGTCGGGCACCTGGACTTCCTCGACGCCGTGCTCGGTAAGGACCGGCCGACCCTGCGCCTGTCGCTGGAGCTGGACGCCTCCTGGCGCCTCGCCCGCGGGCGGATCCACGTGGGGGTGCGCCGGTCGCCGGTACATACGGCGGCGCAGGCCGGTGCGCTGGCCCGAGCCATCGCCGGGCGGCCCGGCTTCCGGCTGGTCGGGCTGATGGCCTACGAGGCGCAGATCGCCGGGCTCGGCGACGCGCCGCCGGGCCAGCCGCTGCGCGCTGTCGCGATCCGGGCGCTGCAACGCCGGTCGCTGCCCGAGCTGCTGGCCCGCCGGGCCGCCGCGGTGGCCGCCGTCCGCGCGCACGCCGACCTGGAGTTCGTCAACGGCGGGGGTACCGGCAGCCTCGCGGCGACCGCCGCGGACCCGGCGGTGACCGAGGTGACCGCGGGGTCGGGCCTGTACGGACCGACGCTGTTCGACGGGTACCGGGCCTGGCGTCCCGAGCCGTCGGCGTTCTTCGCGCTGCCGGTGGTCCGCCGGCCCGGCCCGGGTGCGGCGACCGTGCTGGGCGGCGGGTGGATCGCCTCGGGGCCGACCAGCCGGCTGCGTCAGCCCAGCCCGTGGCTGCCCGCCGGGCTGCGGCTGACCGCCACCGAGGGCGCGGGGGAGGTGCAGACGCCGGTGGTCGGGCCGGGCGCCGACCGGCTGCGCGTCGGAGACCGGGTGTGGTTCCGCCACGCCAAGGCCGGCGAGCTGTGCGAGCACCTCGACGTCCTGCACCTCGTCGACGGCGATGCGGTCGTCGACGTGGTACCGACCTACCGCGGCGAAGGCAAGGCCTTCCTCTAGTCCCGGGAGATGGTGTTGACGTGACGGTGCAGGTACTCCCGGATGAGCGCCTTGGCCTCGGTCAGCACGGCGGCGTCGCCGTCGGGGTCCCGGCGGAACGCCAGCTTGATCAGCGCGTCGCCGGCCTCCACCGCGATCGCCAGGGCGAAGTCCAGGCGGGGTCCGGCCGCCGCGCCGAAATGCCGGACCAGCAGGCCGGCGAGCTGCTCGGCGATGATCGTGTTGTTGTCCCGCTCGGCGTCGAGCAGGTGCACGTCGACCACGTCGCCGAAGTGCAGCGTGCGGAAGCCGGGCACTTCGCGGTGCATGGCGATGTACTCGTCGATCGCCGCGTCGACCACGTCCCACCAGTGGTCGAACTCGACCGCCTCCGAGCGCGCGGACAGCCGGGCCAGGTAGGCCTCCAGGTTGCGCAACGCCAGGGCCTGCACGATCGCGCGCTTGTCGGGGAAGAACTGATAGACGGAGCCGATCGCCACCCCGGCGCGCTCGGCCAGCAGCGTAGTGGTGAGCGCCTCGTACCCGATCTCGTCGACCAGCTCGGCGCACGCGTCCAGCATCCGCTGCACCCTCGCCACGCTGCGTCCCTGGACCGGTACCCGGCGCAGCGGGTTGGTCGAGGCCTGAGTGGTCACCTGTCGGCACTCCTTTGCACGGCCGGGGCAGCGAGCCCCTTAACGTCAAACGTACTCAGAGCAACGAGCGGCGCCGAGCGACGTATCGGGGTCCCTGCTGCTGTCGACTTTCGGAGAAGCCCGTGACCGGACAGGAATGGACGAACTGGGCGGGAAACCAGCGGGACGCGGCGCCGGTACTCGCGTCGGCGTCCCCCGACGAACTCGCCGACCTGGTGAAAAAGGCGCGCGCGGACGGGCGCACGGTCAAGCCGGTCGGCGCCGGGCACTCGTTCACGGCGGCCGCGCTGACCGGCGGGACCCGGCTGGACCTGAGCCGGCTCGCCGGGCTGGTTTCCGTGGACCGGGAGCAGAAGCTGGTCACGGTCGGCGGCGGTACCCGCCTGGCGGAACTGAACCGGTTGCTCGCCGGGCTCGGCCTGGCCCTGCCCAACCTCGGGGACATCGACGCGCAGACGATCGCCGGCGCGACCGCGACCGGTACCCACGGGACGGGCGCGCGGCTGGGCTGCCTGTCCACGTTCGTCGACGGACTCACGATCGTGGACGGTACCGGTACGGTGATCAAGGCCGACGCCGCCACCCACCCTGACGTGTTCGCCGCCGCCCGGGTGGGGCTCGGCGCGCTGGGTGTGGTGACCGAGGTGACCCTGCGCTGCGTGGACGCGTTCGTGCTGCGGGCCGAGGAGCGCCCGGCCCGGATCGCGGACGTGCTGCCCGCGCTGGACGAGCACGTCGCCGGCAACGACCACTTCGAAATGTACTGGTTCCCGTACACCGACCGGTTGCAGATCAAGACCAACAACCGGGTCGCGGCGGACGACCGGCCGCTGTCGCGGTGGCGCGGCTGGCTGGACGACGAGTTCCTGTCCAACACCGTCTTCGGCGCGGCCTGCCGGGTCGGGCGCCGGATCCCCGCGACCGTCCGCACCGTCGCCCGGATCGAGGCGCGGGCACTGTCGGCGCGGGTCTACACCGCGCCGTCGTACGAGGTTTTCTGCACGCCGCGCCGGGTGCGCTTCACCGAGATGGAGTACGCGCTGCCGCGCGCCGCGCTGCCGTCGGCGTTCGCCGAACTCCGGAAGATCGTCGACCGGCTGCCGTTCCCGGTCATCTTCCCGGTGGAGATGCGGGTGTCGGCCGCCGACGACGTCTGGCTGTCCCACGGATACGGGCGGGACAGCGCGTACGTCGCGATCCACCAGTACGTCGGGATGCCGTACGAGCCGTACTTCCGCGCCTTCGAGCAGGTCGCCCGGGACCTGGACGGGCGCCCGCACTGGGGCAAGCTGCACTGGCGCACGGCCGAGGACCTGCGTCCGGCGTACCCTCGATTCGACGACTTCCGCGCCGTCCGGGACCGGTTGGACCCGGACCGGGTCTTCGCCAACGCATACACCGCCCAGGTCCTCGGCCGCTGAGCCGGAGTCGGGCTGTGACGGAGGCTCAGCGGCCGAAAGACGTCACAGCCCGCTGAGCCGGAGTCGGGCTGTGACGGAGGCTCAGCGGCCGAAAGACGTCACAGCCCGCTGAGCCCCGCTGGGCCGGGCTAGGCCTCGGACAGCGCGACCCGGGCGTGGGCGCGCCGCAGCACCCGCGGCGAGTACCACGCGGCCCGGCCCAGTACCCGCATCGCCGCCGGTACCAGCACCCCCCGCACGAGCGTGGCGTCGATCAGGATCGCCAGGCCGCTGCCGAGCCCGAAGAGCTGCAGGAAGCTCACCGTGCTCGGGATGAACGCGAAGAAACTCACCGCGAGCAGCAGCGCCGCGGCCGAGACGATCCGCCCGGTGCGGGCCAGTCCGCGGGTGACCGCGGTCCGGGTGTCCGCACCCTGGTCGTGCAGCTCCTTGATCCGGCTGAGCAGGAACACCTCGTAGTCCATCGACAGCCCGAACGTGATGCACAGCATCAGTACCGTCATCGAGGTGTCCATGGGGCGGGCGGTGAAGTGCATCAGCCCGGCCAGGTGCCCCTCCTGGAAGACCCAGGTGAGCACGCCGAGCGTGGCGGACAGGCTGAGCGCGTTGAGCACCAGCGCCCGGACCGGCTGGATCACGCTGCCGGTGAAGAGGAAGAGCAGCAGGAACGTGGTGAGCACCACCAGCAGCCCGGCCAGCGGCAGCCGGCTCCCGATCGAGTGGGTGGTGTCGATGAGCTGCGCGTCGGCCCCACCGACGAGCACGCCGGTACCGTCCGGCGGCGGCACGTCGCGCACCGCCCGGACCAGCGCCTGCGCCGCCTCGGACTTGGTCACCAGGTCGCTGACCAGGGTCAGCCGGGGGCTGTCCGGCCGGCTGTCCACCCGCGCGACGCCGGGCAGGGCGGACAGCCGGTGCGCGTAGTCCGCCAGCGCCGCGGGCGACACGGGACCGGTCAGGACCACGTCGACCGGCGAGGAGACGTTGCCCGGGAACTTCGCCACGAGCGTGTCCGCCACCTGCCGGCTGCTCGCGCTCGGCCGCAGTACCCCCTGGTCGGGAGTGCCGAACGAGACGCCCAGCAGCGGGGTGGCCGCGAAGAGCAGCACCCCGACCACGGGGAGCGCCACGGCGCCCGGACGCCGCATGACCAGCGCGGCCAGCCGCCCCCATCCGGGTGACTCGCCGCCCTCGACCGACCGGACCCGGCGCACCCGGCCGGCGTTGATCCGGCGACCGAGCACGGCCAGCAGCGCGGGCGCCACCACCATCGCGCCGAGCGCGGCGATGGCCACCACGCCGATGCCGGCGTAGGCGAAGCTGCGCAGGAAGTACTGCGGGAAGACCAGCAGCGCGGCCAGCGCGGCGGCGACCGTGGCGGCGCTGAACACGATCGTCCGGCCGGCGGTGGCGACGGTCCGGGCGACCGCCTCGGGTACCGCGTCACCGGAGGCGAGCTGCTCGCGGAACCGGCTCACCATGAACAGCGCGTAGTCGATGCCCAGGCCCAGCCCGAGCGCCGTGGTCAGGTTGATCGCGAAGACCGAGACATCGGTCACCGAGCCGAGGAAGGCCAGCTCGGCGAAGGTGCCCAGGATCGCCACGAGGCCGATCGCGAGCGGGAGCAGCGCGGAGACCACGCTCCCGAAGACGATCACGAGCAGCACCAGGATCAGCGGTACCGCGACTGCCTCGGCGATCGCGAGGCTCGTGGTGACCTGCGTGTTCACGTCGCGGAACGTGCCGCCCTGCCCACCGACGAGGACGCTGACCGCCGCGCGGTCACCGGCGTACTTCGCGACCAGCTCCTTGGAGCGGGGGACGAGCTGGCTGTCGGTGCCGCCGATGTGGCCGAGCACGATGGCCTGGGTACCGTCGGTGGACTTCAGGCCGGGCGCCTTCGTCGTCCAGTAGGAGAAGACGCTGGTCAGGTCGGGTTCGGCGGCCAGGTCCGCGGCGAGCTGCCGGCCGGCCGCGGCGACGGCCGGGTCGTCGACGGTACCGGCCTTGGTGGTGACCAGCAGCACCAGGTTGGTCTGCCCGCCGTACCGCTCGTTGATCAGGTGCTGGGCCTGGCTGGACTGGGCCGCCGGGTCGTCGAACCCGCCGTTCTTGAGCTTGTCGAACGCGCCGGCCCCGAAGATCGCCGCGGCGATCAGGAGCAGGCCGGAGAAGGCGAGCAGCAGCCGGGCCCGCCGGACCACAAACTCGCCGTACCTGTGGAGCATCGCTGTTGTCCTTCCCCGATCGAGCGCCGCTGGCGGCATCGCTACCGGCCGCCGTCGGTGGCGCCGGGCGCCACCGGCGCCGAATGTTCACGCCGTCAACATGCCACCTTATGCTAACGGTGTCAACATGGCAGGATGGTGGGGTGGCTCAGGTGAATCACAGGCGCGACACCTACCACCACGGCGACCTGGCCAACGCCCTGGCCTCGGCGGCGACCGAGCTGGCCCGCGGCGGCGGCCCGGAGGCCGTCGTGTTACGCGAGGCCGCGCGCCAGGTCGGAGTGTCGGCCACCGCCGCCTACCGCCACTTCGCCGGCCACGGCGACCTGATCCACGAGGTCAAGGAGCGGTGCCAGGCGGCGCTCGCCGAGCACATGCGCGCCGAGCTGACCGCCGTGCCGCCCGCCGCCGACCGCCGGCAGGAGGCGCTGCGCCGGCTGCGCGCGGTCGGGCTCGGGTACATCCGGTTCGCGCTGGCCGAGCCGGGCCTGTTCCGCACGGCGTTCTGCCGCGCCGACTCGCCCCGGGAGCAGAGCCCGCACATGGCCGAGTCGCCGGCCTTCCTGATGCTCGCCGAGATCCTCGACGACCTGACCGGGCTGGGGCTGATCGACCCGGCGCGGCGGGAGTACGCCGAGACGGTGGCGTGGGCGGCCGCGCACGGGCTGGCCACGCTCATCGTGGACGGGCCGCTCGGCGCGCTGCCCGAGGAGGAGCGCGAAGCCGCGATCAACCGCACGCTGGACGTGGTCATCGACGGGATCTGCACCGGCCCCGGCGCTTGACCGGGCGCCCCGCCGGACGGTTTCCTGGAGCGTCGATCCCCGCGCTTCGGAGAGGACCGTCGATGCGTCGCCGTACCGTCGTCTGGCTCACGGCCGCCGGCGCCACGCTGCTCACCCTGGCCACGGTGGGGTTGGTGTGGACGGGGGCGGGTGCGGCGCGTCCGTCGGCCGGCCACTGGACGATCCCGCCGTCCGGTGCCGGCTCCGTGCCCGACGGCTCGGTCGGCCCGCCGGCATCGGGGGCACCGTCGGCGTCGGTGTCGGCGTCGGCCGCGCGGCCCGGCTCGGGCGGGTTCGTCCACCCGGGCGTGCTGGTCAGCGCGGCCGAGCTGGACTTCGTCCGGGGCAAGGTGCAGGCCGGCGCGCAGCCGTGGAAGTCCGCGTACGACCAGTTGCGCGCCAGCCCGTACGCGTCGCTGGCCCGCACCGCCAAGCCGCGCGCCACGGTCGAGTGCGGCTCGTACTCCAACCCGGACAACGGGTGCTCCGACGAGCGCACGGACGCGCTGGCCGCGTACGCCGACGCGCTGGTGTGGTACCTGGGCCGGGACAACCGGTTCGCCGCGAAGGCCATCGAGCTGCTCGACGCCTGGTCGGGGACGATCCGGGCGCACACCAACAGCAACGCGCCGCTGCAGACGGGGTGGGCCGGGGCAGGCTGGTCCCGGGCGGCCGACCTGATCCGCACCTACCCCGGCGGCTGGCCGGGTGCGGCACGCTTCGCGACCATGCTGCGTACCGTGTACCTGCCCGTGCTCGCCGGCGGCTCCGGGGCCAACGGCAACTGGGAGCTCATCATG
>WNFZ01020405.1_pt1 | contig 10315 bp, 16 predicted proteins | sample 5400081 | NCBI WGS metagenome assembly WNFZ01 (sample SAMN13153365, study PRJNA577476) | soil metagenome | isolation source: 80 cm soil or saprolite under grassland replicate 1 | place: USA:California | collected 2016-06-15
CCACCTGGCCCGCGTGACCGGCCCCGGGGACGTGGTCGGCCTCCACGACGGGATCGGCCGGGGCACCTTCGACCCGGACGGCAGGCTCGCCCGGCGGCTGCGAGCCCGTCGCCTGGTCGAGCTCGCCGCCCTGCCAACGGCGCTGCGGCGGCTCCAGGCCAGAGGCGTCCGCCTGGTCACCGTCTCCGAGCTCGTCGAGGCGGCGGCGCAGGCTCCGGCTTGACGAAGATCCGGCGGGCGGACGGTCATCCGGTCTGGGGGTGCGTCGGGGTGGTGCCGCCGGCGAGGAGCAGGTCGAACCCATCGGGCGTGTCGAGCATTCCCGTGGCCCTTCCCGCCCGGTCAGTGTGGCCGTACTGCCAGACGATCCGCCTGGTGGCGGGGTCGATCATCACGACGCGGTGACGGTAGTCGTCGTTGACGCAGATGAGCCCGCCCGGCAGCCGCTCGGCCAGGCTGGGGTGGTCCAGCATGCCCTTGCCGCCGCGCGGCCGGTAGACCCACACGATGCGACCTTCCCGGGTGAACTCTACGACCCCGCCAGGTCGGGCGTAGTCTGCGACGAGGTACAGGTCGGGGCCGAGTTGCTGCGGGTCGGAGGGGTAGGCGATCGGGAGGTGCACGCTCCAGACCAGCCGCCCGCTCGGGGTGATCTCGTCGATCCATGACCCGTGGATCTCTGACACGAGCAGGTTGCCGTCCGGCAGAGGTGTGTCGCCGTTGGGATATCCGAGACTGCGCGGCGGGTCGTGGGCGCAGCGCCCCGTTGCGCCGATCTGCGTGGTGGCTCGTGGGCCGATCAGCAGGATGCGGCAGTTCTTGGCGTCCGCGACGACCACCCGGCCGCCGCGGAGCAGGTAGGCGTCGTCTGGTTGGTTCAGGTAGCCGGGCCTGCTCCCCGCAACCCTGGGGTGCCCGTAGCGCCACTGCACCCGGCCGCTGGGGAAGCCGATCTCGACGATGGTGTGGTTTTCCTCCTCGTTGGAGATGAGCGCGGTGCCGTGGCGGATGAAGAAGGCGTCGTCGGGGAAGTAGAAGCCACCTGGTGGCGCGGGCGCAGCCGCCGACGGGTAGCGCCACAGCACATGCCTGGAGGCGTCGACCAGCAGCAGCCGATTGTTGCCCCGGTCGGCGATGAGCAGCCGCCCCCGGAACGCCGCGGCGGCGGGCGCGGCGCGGGCCGCGAGGGGGGTGGGCCGGGTGGCGAGCCGCAGGCGGGTCGCGGTGGCGAGCTGGCTGCCGTCCTCCCCGCCGAGCAGCCACGCGCTGCCACCGACCACGACCGCCGCGGCGTCGGAGACAGGACCTGGGAGCCTGCCCGCGGGGATCACCCCGCCGCCGGCGGGGTCGAACCGCCAGACCGCGTCGGTGGCCCGCCCGCCCGATCGCCCGCCGGCAAGGTAGATCCGCCCGCCGAGCCGGACCACGGCGGCGTGCGCAAGCCCGTGAGGGAGCTGGCCAACGATCCTGACGGCGCCGCTACGCAGGTCGATCGCCTGGATCGCGCGCGACTCGCCGCCCGCGGCGGGCTCGCCGCCGAAGGCGTACACGACCTCGCCGTCGGCGGCGAGCGCGGGATAGCGGACCCCTTGTCGCAGTTGGGCGGCGATATGGAAGTGCGTCCCGTCGGCGGTCTCGAGCACCGCACGGCTCGGCGCCCGGCCGTCGTAGCCTCCTACCAGGTACGCTCTGCCGGCGACGGCGACGGCGGCCAGGTCGGACCGAGGCGCGGGCAGCCGTCCGGCCAGCAGGGCATGCCGTCCGGGAACGACCGCTTGGACGTCGGCGACGGTCTGACGCGCGCCGCCGCCGAAGACGTATGCCGTGCCGCCGAGCAGTGCCCCCGCCGCGTCGTGCACCGGGGCCGCGAGCCGGCCCGCCGGAGTTGCCGTGCCGCGCGCGAGGTCGACGCGCAGAATCTGGTCGCTGGTTGCCTGCGACCGCTCCAGCCCACCGAGCAGCAGCGCCCCGCTCCCGTCCTGCAGAGCGACCGCGCGGGACAGTGGTGCCGGCAGCCGCCACGGCGCGGCCGACGACTTCAGGACCGTCTCGCCGTGGACGCTCGCCGGGCGAGTGGACGCCGGCGGGGTCCCCGAGCGAGCGGGGTGCCTCCCGCCGCCGGTGCAGGCGCCGGCGAGCAGGCACAGGGCCAGAGCCAGCAGCGCAAGGCCGGACCATCGCCGCTCGCCTTTCATACCGTCCTCCATCGCACGCCGGCGCAGGCTGCGTATACGACCTGTCCGGCGATGAAGGTTCCATGAGAACCGCCGCTCGCCCCGTCCTCGGCCCCTCCCACCGGCACCGCCGCTGTTTGACTGTCCACAACGGTGCGCTATCATTGGCGCAATTGCAGGCGCAAGTGGCAGATGCAATAGCGAATGCCAGTTGCATCCCTCTCCAGCAGCACAGGCTCGCGACGAGTGAACCGGGAGGCACAGCCAGCGATGCACCACGGTCCAGCGCAGTACAACGGCATGCCCGCCAGCAACCTCCATGAGGTGCAATGGCGCAAGGGCCAGCGCAGCAGCGCCACAGGCAATTGCGTCCAGACCGCCAAGCTGCCAAGCGGCGGGGTCGCCATCCGCAACTCCCGGCAACCCGACGGGCCAGCGCTCCTGTTCGGCGACGCAGAGATCCGCGCGTTTCTCGAAGGCGTCAAGGACGGCGAATTCGACGACCTTCTCGGATGACAAGCCGTCGTGCCAGGGAGCCCTCTGGCGGCCGTCAGGGCGCCGAGCCGGTGCGGCGGAGCAGTTCGGCCGCGGTCGCCAGGTCAGCCACGACCTCGGTGGCCGGCCGTGGCCGCTGTACGAGTCCAGCGCTCTGGCCGGCATAGATGCAGGCGGTGTCGAAGTCGTGCCGGTACAGGGCTTCCAGCAGCTCGGCATGGGCGTGGTCGTCGGTGGCGAGCTCGGGCTCGCGGCCCTGCCAGCGCTCGAAGAAGCGGTTGCGGAGCGCGCGGCCGCCGTACTCGGGCGGCCAGGCTTGCCGCAGGCCGACGTCGAACACGCGGCCGTAGCTGGTGTCGGTCTCGCTGGCGAAGACGATCCGGTCGCGAGCAGCGGGGTCGACCGTCGCCTCGGGACACGTCAGGAACGCGGTGCCGACCCAGGCCCCGGCGGCGCCGGCTGCCAGGACCGCGGCCAGTCCCCGTGGGGTGGCGATCCCGCCCGCGGCAAGCACCGGGACGCTGACCTGGTCCAGGACCGCCTGTAGCAGCGGCAGGGTGGCGACGTCGTTGCGGCCGTGGCCGCCGCCTTCACCGCCGCGGGCGACGATGAGGTCGACGCCGGCCTGCTCGGCGGCGCGGGCCTCGGCGAGCGTGCCGACCTGGGTGGCAACGGCGCTGCCGGCCTGCTTGAGGGCGGCAAGGTGGCGCGCGTACGGCCCATAGCTCACGGAGACCAGCGGCGGAGCCAGATCGGCGACGGCCTCCAGCTGGGCGGGGCTTGTCTCCAGAACCCAGGCGAGCAGGCCGACGCCCCACGCACGCCCGCTGGCCGCGGCGATGCGGCCCTGCTCCATGATCCAGGCGGGTGTGGCCCCAATTCCGGCGCCGACCATGCCGAGCGCGCCGCTGGCTGAGATCGCGGCGGCCAGCCGGCCACCGGCGGCACCCGCCATCGGCGCGCCGACCACGGGCACGGCCAGGTCGAAACGGTCGGTGAGTGGGGTGCGCATGATCCTCTCCTTGTGCCCGTGCGTCAGTGTGATCGCGGTCGCTCCCGACGACCTCCACGACACTATCGCCCGGCTGCGCCGGTACGGCGCGGCCGGCGCAGCGCCCGGTGGTGGCGGCGGCGGGGTTCGAGGGTCTGTGGCAGCACCGGTGAAATCACCCGCCGGGGTGGCGACAAGTCATGCCTGCCCGGCTGAAGCGTGTTGCCGCCAGACCCGGCCCATGTCGGCCGCGACGGACGCATCAGGACCCGGGCGAGAACGCAAACCCCGCGGCCTGAAGCCGGTACGGCTCCAAGGTCTCACGCTGTCGCCCGGCACGCTCGGCCAGGCCGTCGAAGTCGGTCGCGGCCAGTTCCGCGTCGAGGTCCGCGATCTCCCTCAGCGCTCGCCACATCGCAAACTTGCCTTCGATCCCCATCGAAAGCGCCTCGATGTCCATCAGCCGACTGACCTCCCCGCTGCCGGTGAGCTGCTTGCTCGTCCGCAGCCTGCCGAGCTTCTCCAATCCTCGGCCAGCGGCCTGCTTGGCGGGGCTCCGCTCGATCCCGAGCCGATCCATGAGGTTCTCGAGCGTCGCCCGATCCTCCTTGACCTCCATCACCACGCCCTTCAGCGCTGTACCGAACGGGGTTCCGTCGTTCTTGGAACGGAGCTTCTCCGCGATCTCCACGCCGGCTATCGAACCGCCCAGATGATCGTTGAGATAGACCCCCAACAGGTCGATCGCAACCATTTCGCCCCCCCAACTCGCCACCGAACCGGACACCACAATGATGCATCTCTCGTCCTGTGAGGGTGAGCAGTGGGATGCCGGCGCCCCATGCTTCGATGACGGCGGGCTGAGGGACCCGATGACCATGGGTCGCGTCGTCCGGTCGTGAGCTGGGTACGATGCGTCCCGTTCCGCTGTTGACTCCGGGGAGTCCTCGTCTGACCGCACAGGAGGCTGCATGAAGCTGGGCCTGCATTACTGGAACTAGTGCAAAGCACGTACCTCGCGATACCCCCGGATACGCCCTGATACGCAGATCAGCACGTCAGCACGCCCCTCCCGAACCTTCTGGTACTCCCTGGTACGCCGGGATATCGCGTGGCCCTGGTCACCTGGTGGTAACACGCGTCGTCGATCCAGGCACAAAGAAGGACGCCGGCACCCAACCGGATGCCGGCGCCCTCGGATCGGTTAGTCCGCCGGCCTCCACGAATGCAGCTCGACGTCCACGACGTCGCCCCAGTGCTCCTCGTCGGCCAGTGCCCTCTCGAAGAAGCGCCGGGCGTCCCACTCGTGGTTTCCATCGTTCTTACAGGTGTGCCGGTAGCGGAGCCGCACCCGGACGCACGGTGGGTCGAGGTCCGGCGTGCTGGGGTCGGGGATCTCCTCGCACTCCGTGCCGGTGACGACGAGCGTGCCGAGTTGTCGCGCCCGCGCTCCGAACCGACGCTTGAGGTAGTCCACGGCCTGGTAGTTCTCGACCACGGCGACGACGGTCACGTCCGCCGTGCCGCGCATCTTCTCAGCCATGCTGGTTTCTCCTAACGAGGCGCCGGCCTCGCGGCCGGCGCCGTCCCTGCTACGATCTAGCCGTCCACGGTCAGGACGATCTGCGTCACGCCGTTCACGTCCGTCCGGAGGTCAGCTCTCCGGACGGGTCGCCACCCACCTCGACGAGCACGGAGTGGATCGGCCGGCGCGCGCCCGTGTCCTCCATCCAGACCTTAACCTCGCGCTCGCTACCCCCGGCGTAGTCACTGAACAGGTCGTACAGATCTGCCAGCTTCAACTTCTTCACCTCCCTTCCGACGCAAAGAACCCGCAGCCCTGCGGGGCCACGGGTTCCTCCATCACATCAATGCTACCACGCCTTGAGGCCGGTTCCGCGTGGTCGGACGAACGCCGCAGCCTGCGCGACAGCCCTATAATGACTCACCCGACTTGGGCGATTCGGTAGACATTGTCGTGATTGGGGCGTATGCTGTGATTGTTGGAGGAACCCAGGAGGGAAGGGAGGGTCACCTAGATGACCCAGTCCGCAACCACCCAGCAGGCGCCCGAGGTCGCCGCGCTGTCCGACGACACCCGCAGGGAGATCGTCGACAAGCGCAACTCCGGCGTGACGCTGGCCGAGCTGAAGCGGGAGTACCCGCAGCTGACCAGCGAGCAGATCCGTGAGGTGCTCCCGCCCGCGAACGCCCGCGAGCGTAGGGCCCGCGAGGCCAAGGCGAAGAAGGACGCGCAGGGGTCATCCCAACCGGCAGCTAGTTCGCCGACACCGGAGACGTCGAACGCGGCGCAGAAGACCATCTCGACCGGGGAATCGCCCGCGTCGACCGACGATCCGAAGGAGCCGAAGACGCCGCGCTACGTCGAGGACGCCGAGCTGGTCAACTCGCTGGCCGAGCGGATCACCGCGGCCCGCGCCAAGGGCTTCGGCAGGGCGCAGCTCATGACCCTGCTGGACATGCCCGGCCGCAACGTCATCTGGATGACGGAGCGGGCAGGGAAGGTGCGACCGGACGAGGTCGACCCGCTGGACAAGCTCCTGACCCGGATCGAGCAGGGTGAGGTCGCCGCGCCCGAGCGCAAGGCCGCCGGAGCCGGCGGGTCGAAGCCGCCACGCGCCAGCCGCGCCGAACTGGAGGCGAAGCTGGACGCCGTCGCCCGACTGCTTCACGACGAGTGGCGCGACGTTCGCCCGGCGTCGTTCCGCGACTCGCTGGCCGACCTGGTCGGCGCGCCCAAGCCGGAGGAGGCGGCGAAGTAGCCCCGATTCAGCCCGTCGACCCGGAGCGTGCCGGTCCGCCGCTCCGGGTTGACCTATATGCGCGACGTACGCGAGTATGCGCGGTGCGACCTGACCCACCACATAGAGGACGAGCGATGCGCGTTCACGCGCCTTCCTTCGCCGTTCCCCTCGTGCCTGGTCGCGGGCCGCAACGACGCCCGCCGGGCGGGGGGACGAGCGCAGTGCGACCTGACCCGAACCCACCCGGCGGGCTTCACGAAGTTTGCCACAGATGAGGTGCCCCGGCGACGCGCGAACGTCCCGGGGCTCGGCCCAAGGAGGAACCCCTTGGACGAACGGAACCCTACCACTGCCGTCCCCGACGACCTGCGAGCCGGCGAACGCGTCGAACTGGTGAGGGTCGGCGACGCCGCCGTCGACGTGAACCCAGGCGACCACGGCACCGTCATGCACGTCGACCCGCTGCTGATCGTCGTCTTCGACGCCGGGCCGATCATCGGCATCCTCCCCGACCTCGGCGACGCGGTGAAGAGGGTGGGCTCGTGAACGACGCCGAGCGGAGGTTTCAAGACGACCTGCGGCAGCTCATCGAGTTCGCGGCCGAGGACAACCTGTCGAGGGTCGACGAACTGCTGGGCGCGCGGGTGAGCACGTTCGAGGAGTCGGGCGTCCTCACGATGAACGCCGGCCTGGTCGTCAAGCTGGCCGACGGGAACGAGTTCCAGCTCACGATCGTCCAGAGCGACCGGGGACGGACGCCGTCCGGCTAACCTTTCCGACGTGTAGGAGGCGTCGCCCAGGCCGGGCGGCGCCTCTTCCGTTGCGCGAACCACGTCACCGCTTACGACGCCATACCGCTGAGGCCAGTCGACGCTCAGGTCATGATGCCTTCGTCAAGCCCTGTCTCATGTCATCAGTAGAGTCATCGCTGGGGTTCGGCGTCTCCCGACCGAGGACCCCTGGTCGGTCTATGACACGTCCGATCATAGCGGTTATCCCGCTTGGTCCGATACGTCGTCGCTACGCCGTCTTGCGCAGCTTTGTCTGCGGAGTTTGCATGGGACGGCTACGGCGTGCGATCCTGCGTCCGGCACCGATGAATCACATCGATGTCATTTGGACCGCCGCGCGTCACGGGACGAGTGGCCGACAGGCGCCCGTGAGGGCGCGGAAAGGACGGGCATCGTGAGGGTCACGATGCTGCTGGCCGACGCGGCCCAGGTGGCCGACGGCAAGCTCAACATCCTGGGCGGCGGGTGGTCGATCACCGGCCCCGACCCGGCACCCAGCGCGATCGGCCTGCTCATCAAGGTCCCCTGGGACCTGGCAAACCGTCGCCACACCTTCGAACTCGGCCTGCTCGACGCCGACGGCAACCCGGTGCTCGTGCAGTCCGATCCCAACGGCGAGGGCCAACTCATCAAGGTTGACGGCGAGTTCGAGGTGGGTCGCCCCGCCGGCCTGCTCCCCGGCACGCCGATCGACGCCGCCCTCGCGCTCAACGTTCCTCCGCTCCCCCTCCCACCGGGTGGTCGCTACGTCTGGGAGCTGAAGATCGACGGCCGCACCGAGGAGGACTGGCACCTGCCGTTCAGCACGCGCCCCGCCGTCTCCCGCCTGGCGAGCTGAGTTCCACGCCGAAGTTGGGGTCTCGTCCGGTCTCGCGGGACCCCAGCTCCCTAGCCGTTCGGCAGCCCATCGCGCAGGTCGTACCTCGCAGGATTCACGGCCGCCCGCTCCCTGCGTTTTCGGCGAACCTCGGTGTCGTGCGCGTCGTCGCGCGTCCGCCTGGGGTCCTCGAACGTGGTCACGTGGCCGCCGACGCCGAGACGCCGGCGCTGGGTGATCTTCTCGCTCGGGGGGAGCTGCGAGAAGTGAACCCCGCACAGGGTGCGGCCGTCGCACGCGCAGGGCTCGACCTCCGCCGTGACGCGCTCGGCGACGCGACGAGGTGTGACGGTCACGGGTCGTCCCCGACGTCGTCGACCTCACTCGCGTCGATCCAGCCACCCCAGACCAAGATCCTGTTCACCCACTCGACGTCCTCGGCCGGGAGTGTCTTTCGCGCGTCGCCGAGCCGGTAGGTGCCGATCCGTGAAACTTCCCAGCGTGAGAGGATCGACCAGACGCCGGCCATCGACTTGACGAGCCGCATGTCTAGATCCATGACGCTGCGGCGCCGCAGGAGGCCGGCATCCTCCAGCCCGACCATGACGCCGTCGACCAGGGGAGCGAGCGACGTCTTCTCGCCACCGGTCAGATCCTGGCCGGTCGCCAGCTTGATCAGCGCCTGCGAGACGTCGTCGGCCACCGTCAGCTCCCAACCCCGTCGGCGAACCCGGCGGCACGAAGCTGCCGGTAGACCTCCTCGCGGTCGCCGTAGAGCTGCACCGTCACCGGCTCGCGGGCGACGGCCGCCGCGATGCGACTCGGCATCGTCGCCCACTCGTCGTACGGCATCTTTCCGGGCTCCTCGGGCCAGTACGTCGCGGGGTTCACGCCCATCCGGCGCATGGCCGCGAGGTTGCGCGCGTCGGGCTGGATCGGCCGGACCTTCGTAGCTTGGCCGCGACGCACGGCGGCGACGAACGCGGGTGGAAGATCCGAGGGGGCTGGGCCGGAGCGAGAAGCCGGCTTCGCCCCCTCGGGACCGTGGACGCGACGCGCCAGCTCGGCGACGCACGCTGCCACGTGGTCGCCCAGCAGGGCGCGGGTGAGGCTCCGCGCGCCCGGTGGACGCCGGTACGTGCCGGCGTTCCGCTCGACGCGGCACCGCTTGCACCCGTCCGCGGGCTGGTCCGCGACGCGCAGGACGAGCGCGCCGTAGCGGCCGAAGCGGCGCAGCTCATCACGCAGGTCCAGCTCGCGCCGGGTGCGGTCGTGCGCCAGCTCGGCCTCGCGCGCCAGCGTCGCCACGTGGTCTGCGTCGGTGGAAAGCGACAGGACGCGGGTCATCGGGTCTCCTCTACGACTTCGTGTTGGCGATCGCGGCGGCGAGCGCCGCTGCGTTCGCGTAGTCGCCGTGCTGGTGGGTGATCACGCGGCCGTCGCTGGCCGTGTGTACCTTCGCCATCAGGTCTTCCCTCCCTCGCGCCTCGCCCGCAGCTCGTGAAGTAGCTGCACTTCCCGCTCAGACAGCGTGGCGGCCGCTTTGAAGTCACCGGCGTCGAGCGCGTCGTTCTTGTCCTCGTGCGCCCGAGCGATCTCCAGGACTAGGTCGTCCCACTCGTTGAACTCGCGCGGCGGGAGGTCCAGCTCCTCGGGAGTGACGCCCACGAGTCGCAGGAAGCTCTGTGATACCTCCTCGTCACCCTGCCACCAAGGTGGAGGTAAGATCACGGCCTCGGTCACGAGGTAGCCTCCCTCTCCCGCCTCGCCCGCAGCTCGGCGTAGACCTCGGCGCGGCGCTCGCGTGCGGCCAGCTCGGCGTCGATCCGGTCGAGGTCGTCGCCGGCCGCGACGTCGCGCAGCTCGCGCAGGTCGGCGTCGCCGTGGAACGCGAGGTTGCTCGGCATCGGGAGCGGTTCGGGCTGCTCATACGTCAGCCGGTTCCAATGGCGACCGAACGCTCTCGATTCGATCGCGCTGGCGCCGGCCAGCTTGACGACCTCGTAGATCAGGCCACTCAATTCGCGGGCTGTGCGGTCGTGGAATCGCTCGAACAACTGCTGCATGAGCCGGATGTCGTTGCGGACGTCGTCGAGCTGGTTGACGAGGCGCTCCAACGCGATCCGCGAGACGACCGCGGTCTTGTGCTCTTCCTTGACGTCAGGCACGGTTCAGCTCCCTCGCGACGCGGACGCTCGCCGTCAGCGCGTCGACGACGCTCTCGGCGACGTACTCCGTGCCGGCCTGCGTCCGCAGGGGTGTGATCCCGGCCGCGACCAGCA
>WNFZ01006778.1_pt1 | contig 10313 bp, 6 predicted proteins | sample 5400081 | NCBI WGS metagenome assembly WNFZ01 (sample SAMN13153365, study PRJNA577476) | soil metagenome | isolation source: 80 cm soil or saprolite under grassland replicate 1 | place: USA:California | collected 2016-06-15
GGCATCCAATGGGCGATCGGCTTTGCGCTCAATAATCTGGCGTTGGCAGAGTACTTCGATGGCCACCTCACGCGGGCACGTGCGCTTGTGGACGAGAGTGTGTCGCTCTTTCGCAGTCTCAAGGCCGATGGGAGCCTCGTGGAGGTGCTGATTACGCTGGGGAAAATCGTGCAGGCACAGGGTGATGACGTGGTGGCGTACGCGGCGCTGACCGAGGCACTGCGGCTGGCGGAGGCCCTCGGCCCACGCCTGATGGTGGCGGCCGCCCTGGAGGGCCTTGCCAGTGTGGTGGTTGCCCAGGAACACGCAGAGCTGGCCGCCCGTCTGCTCGCTGCGGCGTCGGCGCTGCGTGTGCAGATGGGTACACCGGTGCGGCCCGTCGATCACGCCGCCGTGGATCAGTCCCTGGCGATCGGCCGCGCCGCTCTCGGCGCCGATGCCTTTGCAGCCGTGTGGGCAGAGGGGCAGGCACTCCGACTGGAACAGATTCTCAACACCCTTCCTAGCGCGGCGCCGCATTGATCGAAAACGCCGCCGCTCGATACACTTCCCTCCACCACTAATCGCCCGCCTCCTGCGTGATTGAGATGCCGCGCTCGACAGAGCGGTGTACGGTCACGAAACCGAATGGGCAAATCTCGCGAGCTCTAACGGGCGTGGCTGCGTCATTCGCACTGCCTGAGCAAAGACAATGCCACACTACCCGACTCGGTAGCTCCTGTGGGAGCGTACCCCGCTCATTGCGGAACGGCGCGAGCGCCAGCTTCGCCTTCCCCACGATCTGAGTCGGCATTGTCCAGCTTCTCGCGCGTGTTCGACTATGTGCTGTGCGACGTGCAGGGATCGTGGTATCATGAGTCCGATTACATTCCGTCATGGGTGCACCACTACCAACTCGCGCTATGCGTCTACTCTATGCCGTGTGATTGGCGCTGTCAGTCCATAGCGTAGTGCTTGCTTGTACATAGTCTGCATCTCACTTCGCCAGGTGGGTAGGTGTTGCAGGACGGAGTGGAGAGGGAAGGTCGAAGTATGGGCGACCATCGTGTGTATCGCGATAACTCCTACGATCTCGGCAACCAGTTACTGATCCTACGGACGCGGATCGCGCTGACGCAGATCGCGCTGGCGGAGCAGCTCGGCGTGCATCGGCGCAGTGTGCAAAAGTGGGAGACCGGCCTCTCCTACCCCAAGGCTGAGATGCTCCAGCGCCTGATCGCCGTCTTCTTGGGCCACCACGCCTTTACGCCCGGAAATGAGCGTGCGGAAGCGCTCGCGCTCTGGGAGCAAGCCGCGCGCGATGGGCCACATCCACTCCCCCCGTTCGATGAGGTGTGGTTTGCCCGCTCGCTCGCCTTCCACATCACAGCGCCTGCCCCAACCGACCGCGAGCAAGAGCAAGCACTCGGCGCGGCGCCACCACCCCCAGCCAAGTCGGACACACCACCAACATTCATTGATTGGGGCGAGGCGACTGCTGTCCCTACCCTGTACGGGCGTGAGAGTGAGCTTGAAACGCTGCAGCAATGGCTTGTGGATGAGCGTTGCCGCGTGGTTGCAATCCTCGGGCTCGGTGGGATGGGCAAATCCAGCCTGGCGATCACCCTTGCCCACCAGGTTTTATCCCAGTTTGAGGTGGTGCTGTTCCGCACGCTGCAAAACGGGCCGCCGCTCGCGGAGGTGCTCGACCAGGTCATCTACGCGCTCTCCGACCAGCAGGCAGCGCTCCCCAACCAGGTATCTGACAAGACTGCGCTGCTCATTCAGCTGTTGCGCCAACGGCGCTGCCTGCTGATCCTCGATAATTACGAGGCAATAATGCAGCCGGGTGCGCTCGCGGGTGCCTATCGCAGCGGCTACACGGAGTATGGTACTCTGCTGCACGCCCTGAGCGAGCGAGAGCACCACAGCTCCGTTGTGCTGACCAGCCGCGAGAAGCCAGCCGAGCTTGGTCGCCTCGAAGGCCGCCGCACGCCGGTGCGCTCGCTGCAACTCTCCGGTCTGGCCGACACCGCATGCCGACTCATCCTGGAGGCCAGGGACATCACCGGGACGGCAACCGATCTTAGAGCGCTGGCGCGGCTCTACGATGGGAATCCGCTGGCGCTCTCGCTGGTGTCGGAACCGATTCACGAACTGTTCGGCGGCGATGTGGGCGCGTTTCTGGCTGCCGGCGACGCGTTCTTCAATGGCATGGGCCAGTTGCTCGCGCAGCATTTTGGCCGCTCGACACCGCTGGAGCAAACCATTCTGTACTGGCTCGCGATTGAGCGCGAGCTGGTGCCGTTCAGCGCCTTGCTGGCCGATCTGGGCGAAGCCGTGCCGCAACACCAGGTGCTGGCCGCGCTCGAATCCTTGCGCCGCCGCCTGCTGATCGAGCGCGCCCCCGACCGACCGGCATTCACCCTGCAACCGGTCATCCTCGAGTATGCGACCGATCAGCTGGTGGAGGCCGTCTACCAGGAGATTATGAATGGGCAGCCCAACTTACTCCACCGCCATGCGCTCGTCCAGGCGACTGCCAAGGAGTATGTGCGGCACAGCCAGGAGCAGCTGATCGCCAGACCACTGTTGGAGCGACTGGGAGGTGCCTATGGCGATGCGGATGCGCTGGAGCGCCAACTGCTGACTCTGATAGCATCCTGGCGCGAGCAGCCGCGCATTGAGCAGGGGTATGGACCGGGCAACGTCATCAACCTGCTCCGCTTGCTACGCGGCCACCTGCGTGGTCTCGACCTTTCACGCGTAGCGATTCGGCAGGCCTACCTGCAAGGCGTGGATATCCAGGACACCAACCTCGTCGGAGCCATGGTCCAGGACTGTGTGTTTACCGAAACCTTTGATGCCATGACCGCCGTGGCGATCAGCAGCCGCGGAGAATACTGGGCAGCTGCCAGCCGACGCGGGGAAATACGAGTCTGGAACGCGGGCGGTCAAACCCTGCGCGGCGCGTGGCGCGCCCACGCTGACATGGTATGGGCGCTCGCCTTCAGCCCGGATGGACAGCGATTAGCCAGCGGCAGTTGGGATGGCTCGGTCAAGCTGTGGGATGTGACTAGTGGTAGCCTGCTGTGGACAGGTCGCCATACGAGCCACGTCAACTGTGTGGCGTTCTCCGCCGATGGCAGTCTCCTTGCCAGTAGTGGCATTGATGCCACCGTCCGTCTCTGGGATGTCCAGAGCGGGGCGCAGCTTCAGCTATTGCCACATCCTACCCCAGTCACTAGCGTAATGTGGAGTGCAGAAGGACAGGTACTCGCCAGCGGTGACGATGAGGGCTATATACGGCTCTGGACGGTGGATAAGACTGAACCGGCCGTCTGTGTGAAGACCATCCGCGGCCATACCGACTGGGTGGATGCGCTGGCCTTTGCCCCCGACACCAGTGCCCTTGCCAGTGCGAGCTGGGATGGGGCGGTGAAACTGTGGGAGGTGTCCAGCGGACACTTGCAGCAGACACTCAGCGGGCATACCGATCGCGTGGGGCGCCTGGCGTGGAGCTCGGATGGGCGTACGCTCGCCAGTGGCGGCCGTGACCAGACTATCTGGCTGTGGGATGTCGTCCAGCGCAGCTACCGGGCGGCACTCTACGAGCATAGTGGGCCGATATACGGGCTGGCCTTCACCCCAGACAGTCGCAGCCTGCTCAGTGGCAGCGAGGATGGCACAGTACGCGTGTGGGATATGGGAAGTGGACAGTGTATACGCGTCATCCAGGGTTACGCCGCCTTCCTCTACGTCGTAGATTGGAGTCCTGATGGCGCCCAGTTAGTCAGTGGCAGCATGGATACCTTAGTCACCATTTGGGATGCCAACGGCGGCGTCCCACCTCGGTCGCTACAGGGTCACACTGGACATGTGTGCGGCGTGGCCTGGAGCCCCGATGGTCGATGGTTAGCCAGTAGTGAATGGGATAATGCCCTCCGGCTATGGGATTCGACATCCGGTGTCTGTCTCCAGGTACTCCAACATCCCGACTATAGCGGCAACTGCTTCTTCGGGTTGGCGTGGCGTCCTGATGGTCAGCGGTTGGCCGCCGGTACGTATCGGTTTGGGGCAAAAGTGTTCGATATGACGGCGCCCGGCCATCGCTGGGACGACCCTGTGTTCCAGACTGCGATCCGTCCTGTGGCATGGCGTCCCGACGGCGCGCAGTTGGCGGGCGGGGGTGACGATGGCGCGGTCTACGTGTGGGGCGCTGAGGACGGCGCCCTACTCTATCGCTTGCCAGGACATCACAGTATGATTACGAGCGTGTCCTGGAGCCCTTCTGGCACACGACTCGCTTCGGGGAGTGGTAGCAGAGAGGGAGGGGAACTGTTCATCTGGGATGTCCAGAGCGGGGAGCGTGTACGTCCCTTTGCAGAACCACCTGGGATCGTCTCTGCAGTAGCCTGGGGTGCGAGCGAGGATGTGCTTGTCAGCGGCGGCAGTAACGGCAATCTGCGCTGGTGGGATATGCAGAGCGGCGGATGCGTGCGGGTGCGCCAGGCGCATCAGGGAACCGTGCAAGCACTCAGGCGAAGCCCGGATGGAACGAAGCTGGCGAGCTGCGGCGATGATGGGGCGATCATGCTGTGGGATCTGGCGAGCGGAGAGTATCTTCAGACCCTGCGGCGTGATCGGCCCTACGAGCGCCTGGACATCACCGATCTGACTGGCATCACCGCAGCGCAGCGCGCGTCGCTCCTAGCCTTAGGCGCAGTGGAGCGGCCCCTTGATCGCGCGCCGCCGCTCGCGACCACACCCCATTCCACCGTTGCCGATCAGCCGACGGACGGCGACCAGAAGGTGGCCAGCAGCCTGCTGTCCCAGTCGACCTCGTTCATCGGCCGCAGCGCCGAACTGGCCGCGATCGCCCGACGGCTGGCCGACCCTCAATGCCGGCTGCTCACCCTGCTCGGACCTGGGGGCATCGGCAAAACCCGCTTGGCGCTGGCGGTCGTGGCCGATCAAATAGCCACGTTCGCCGATGGCGTCGCGTTCGTGGCGCTGGCCTCGGTCAGCACACCCGACCAGATCGTCTCGGCGATCGGCGAGAGCCTGCAGCTCGACTTCGCCTCGCAGCCGGACCCCACCGCCCACCTGCTTGGCTATCTGCGTGAGCGGCACATGCTGCTCGTGCTCGACAATTTCGAGCATCTCCTTGACCCCGGCCTGAGCCGGGACGAAGGCGGCGCTGATCTGGTCGCGGCCATCCTGGCGCACGCGCCGCATCTCACCCTCGTGGTGACCTCGCGCGAGCGGCTGAACCTGCAGGCCGAATGGCTGTTCGACATCGATGGGCTGGCCTACCCGCACCAAGACACGTATGCGTCGAGCGCGCCGCATCCCCTGACGGATCTGACCGAGTACAGCGCAGTCCAGCTGTTCGTGCAGCGCGCCAGGCAGGTCCAGCCAGAGTTGGCGCTCGACGAAGCGACTCTCACGACAATCGTGCAGATCTGCCAGCATGTGGCGGGGATGCCGCTGGCGATCGAACTGGCTGCCGCGGGCGTGCGCAGCTTGCCGCTCGCCGAGATCGAGCGGCAGCTTCGCGCGAACCTGGACATGCTCGCAACCAGCCTGCGCGACGTACCAGCGCGGCATCGCAGCATGCGAGCGATATTCGACCACTCCTGGAGATTGTTAAACGAGGAGGAGCGCGCGCTGTTCAGCCATCTCGCGGTCTTCCGCGGCGGCTGGACGGCTGAGGCAGCCGAACAGGTGGCGGGTGCAACGATAGATGTGCTCACTGCGCTGGTCGACAAGTCGCTGGTGCGACAGAGTCGTGCGGAGCCGCGGTCGATTGCCGATCGCGCCGCGTCGCATACCGTCTCGGAGCCACGCTTCGTCATGCTGGAGCCAATCCGTGAGTACGCGCTGGAGCAACTGGTGGCGCGGGGTGAGGAAGAGATAGTGCGGCACGCCCATGCCACCTATTACCTGGCCCTGGCCGAGGCGGCGGCGGCCCAATGGGACTCTCCTACCGCCGAAGTGGCGATCGCGCAGCTTGATCGCGAATACGACAATCTCCGAGCGGCGCTGCGCTGGGCGTGTGATGGCGGCGACCATACGATCGGGCTGCGGCTGGCCGAGGCGCTGTGGCAGTTCTGGCGGAGCTACGGCTATGCCAGCGAGGGGCGCGTGTGGCTGGAACAATTGCTGGCGCTGGAAGACAATCCCACCGATAGGACCGCCCTGGCCGCACGACAACGCGGCCTGCATGCGGCGGCGTGGTTGGCCTCCGACCAGCACGAGTACGCCCAGGCCGCGCGGCTCTTCGAGCAGAGTATGGCGCTGCTCCGGACCCTGGGCGAGGGCGAGAGCGAGACGGATCTCATGCTCAATGCTGCTCGTCAAGCGCGTACCGAGGGCGACTACCAGCGCGCGACGGCGCTTTTCGAGCACGTGCTGGCGTGGCACCGCGCGCAGGGGTATGACATCGCCAGGGGTAGCATCACACAGGAGCCGGCGTTGTATGCCTTTGGGCAGGTGCTGCGGGAGTTGGGGCTCGTCACCCGCGAACAGGGCGATTTCGCACAGGCCCGGGCGCTGTTCGAGGAGAATTTGGCCCTCCACCAGATCGTTGGCGATCGGGCGAGTGTGGGATTCGCGTTGATTGGGCTCGCCGATGTCGCGCGCGACCAGGGTGACGCTGCCGGAGTGCACGAATACGGCGAGCAAGCCCTCACGATCCTGCGCGAATTGGGGGTGCAGTGGGCGATCGGGTTCGCACTCAACACACTGGCGCTGGGGGCCTACTCTGAGGGCGATCTGACGCGGGCACTGACCCTGATTCGCGAAAGCGAAGCGCTGTTTCGCGGCCTGCAGGCCGATGCGAGCCTTGCCGAAGTGCTGATCACACTGGGGAAGATTGAGCGGGCGCGGGGAAACAACGCAGCGGCATACCAGGCAATGAGCGAGGCGTTGCGCTTGGCCCAGGCGGTCGGCCTGCGCGTGTTTGTGCCCGCCAGCCTGGAGGGATTGGCCAGCGTGGCGGCGGCGGGCGGGCAGGCTGATCAGAGCGTGCGGTACCTTGCGGCGGCGGCGGCGCTGCGGCGGCAGATGGGCACACCGGTGTGGCCGGTCGATCAGGCCACCCTGACGAACACACTGGCGACCGCTCGATCGGCCCTCGGCGCCGCTGCCTTCGCAGCCGCGTGGGCGGAGGCGCAGGCGCTCCCGCTGGAACAGATCCTCAGCACCATTCCCGGCGTGGCATCGTTCCCTGCGCTCGGTGATCGATCAAGAAGATAAGACATCCTACCCGCTGATCTGGCCGGTCACCAGCAGGCTCACCAGCAGGCCCGCCGCGGCTGCCGCTGCCGCAATCGCCAGCGTTTGCAGCGCGGTCGCGACCACGTTCTTGTGGCCGATTACGCCGCGCCCGATGCCCAGCAGCAGCAGCAGCAGTGTCGTAACCACCAACGAGGTGCTGCGCGCCGATTCAAGTGGCAGAAACGCGAACGGCAGCACCGGCACGAATGCCGCGAATAGGTCGGCCACGAACATCCAGCCCGCCTGCACCCAGGGGTTCTGGTTGGCGGATGGGCCGCTCGGAAGCTCGAAGGCGGTTGCGGTCTTGAGCAGCGCGCCCGGCGTGCGCTGGATGATTGACATGACCGTCTGTGTGTCCGCCTCGCTAAAGCCGGCCTGCTTGAACTGGTCTTGAACCTTCTGCGTCTCCGCCTGTGGGTTCTGCTCGATCTCGCCCTGTTTCGTGGCGACTGCGGCCTGCGCCTGGTCGCGCTCGGTCGAGACGTCCAGGTACGTGCCGGCCATCATCGAGACCGCCGCCGAGATCGCGCCGGTTGCGCCAGCCAGCAGCACGGTCTGACTATTGGTCGCGCTGGCGGCCACGCCAAGGACCAAGCCGAAGATCGAGACCGTGCCGTCCTCCATCCCAAAGACGATCGCGCCGATCGAGGACATGAACGACTGCTCGATCCTTTGGAAGAATGTTTGCGCCGGTTGTGTTGCCATATCTCGCTCCACGTGATCCACCAAAGCACACGAAGACACACCAAGGGTTTTACACCGTTCTTGGTGTGTCTTCGTGTGTCTCTGGTGAAGAGAAACGGACGCTGTGTCAGTAGGCGCTGAGCCTGCCGCGCTGCCCCGGCCGGACCAGCAGCGCCAGCACCAGCCCCGTGATGAAGCCGCCGATGTGCGCAAAGAAGGCCACGCCGCCCGCCGCGCTTGGCCCGTTCAGCCCGCTCACGCCCGAGATGACCTGGATCGCGAACCACAGACCCAGCATCAGCCAGGCCGGCACGCGGATGTCGCGGCGGGTGAACAGCGACAGCGGCCACACGAACAGGTCGATCGTCGAGGTCGGGTACAGCGCCAGGTAGGCGCCCATCACGCCGGCGATCGCGCCGCTGGCGCCCAGATTCGGCACGGTCGAGCTCGGGGCGACAAAATACTGGGCCATATTCGCCGCGACGCCGCAGACCAGGTAGAAGGTCGTGTACGGGCGCGAGCCGAACGCGTTCTCGATCGCCTGGCCGAAGACCCACAGGAACAGCATATTGCCGAAGATGTGGCTGAGGCTGCCGTGCATAAACATCGCCGTGAAGATCGTCAGCACCGCCTGGAAGCTGCCAGTGCCGTTGAAGTACGCGGTGAGATGCGCGGGCGTGAAAGCCCACGCGTTGATGAACGAGTCGCCGAGGATGAGCTCGAGCAGGAACATGAAGATGTTCAGGGCGATGATGGTCAGGTTTGCGATGGCAGGCCGCGTGGTCGGCTGCTCGCTCGCGACTGGGAAGAGTGCCATGAGATTTGCTCCTTAAACTAGAAACACACTGGCGACAGACGGTCACGGATCACCGCTCGCCGGCCATCGTCGATGCCGATCGTCCGTCGTCGTACTACTTCTTCGCGCTGTGCTGCACGGTGCCCGCTTGCGCTCGGTCACTAGACTTCAGCTTGGCGCGCGCCTGCTTGAGGGCGCGGGCGGCTTGGGCCTCAAGATGGCCGGCGACCGCATCGGCCTGGCCCTCAGCCTCCAGCCGCACAGCGGCGGCGGCCGCCGCCCGCGCAAGGCGCGACGCGCCCGCGCCGGCCAATTCCTTGGCCTTCCCCTTGAGCGTGCGGGCCGTGCCGGCGCCAGCGGCGAGATCCACCAGCGCAGCGATCGTCTTTTTCAGCTTGTGCTTTGTGCTTCGTGCCACGGTCATTCCTCCATATCGTTCGCTTAGGTCATACTGCTCGTATGGTAGTAGAGGCCCAGCACTGCGTCGCCTGTTCGCGGCCCAGTCCTCAGTAGAGAAAAGGTTAGGCCGCAATCCTATCCAGGCGGTCAGGTCGTATGCCGATCTTTTTCTGGAGCCAGAGTAGGGCTGCCGAGGGGCGTCAAACCGTGGCGCCTGCGTTACACTCTGCGCGAGAGAGACGACGTGTCCGCGTCAGAGCGCGGGTGGGCGAGGACTTCGCCTGGAGAACAAGCCATGGCACAAGTGCAGCCCCAGGAACCCGAGCGTGATCATCCACCGCTGAGCGATGTAATCGAGCGCAATATTCAGAACCAGGTGCGCCTGCGCCGCGAGACCGTATTGGGGCGTACCTTCCAAGAGCGGATCTCGGATGCGATCACGGCGTTTTCCGGCAGCCTGAGCTTCGTGTACCTGCACGCACTCTGGTTTGGCCTGTGGGTGCTGCTCAACACCGGCTGGTTTGGGATCCGCCCGTTTGATCCGTTTCCCTACAGCCTGCTGACCATGATCGTCTCGCTCGAAGCGATCTTTCTGTCGACCTTTGTGCTGATCAGCCAGAACCGAAGCGGCGAGGCGGCCGATCGCCGCGCCGATGTGGCGCTGCACGTCGGGCTGCTCACCGAGCACGAGGTCACCCGGGCGCTCCAGATGCTCGACGCGATCCAGGAACGGCTCGGCGTCGCCAACGATGCCGAGAGCGACCTGGCGCAGCTCGAAATGGAAACCAAGCCCGAAGATATCCTCGCCGAGATCGAGCGTCTGCGCCGGCCCGAACATCGGCGCCGGCGGTAGGAAAACGAGGAATTCGCTCAGCCCAGCTCGCGGCGCCGGTGTTGGATACGGCTGCACACGGCAACATCACGCTGCTGCGCGCTGGGCGTGAACGATTTGTCAGGAGGCGTTATTCCTTCGTTTCGCCGCGGCGAGGATCGATCGCTGCGTGGGGGCCGGGTCCGAGACCCAGCAGCCCATGCGTTGCACCCATACAGCGATTCATCACCACCGTCAGTCCGGCGGCCTCCGCGATCTGCCGGGCTTGCTCCGACACAATTCCAAGCTGGAGCCAGAGCACCTTGGCGCCGATCGCAATCGCCTGCCGGGCGATCTCCGGCG
>WNFZ01008953.1_pt1 | contig 10313 bp, 6 predicted proteins | sample 5400081 | NCBI WGS metagenome assembly WNFZ01 (sample SAMN13153365, study PRJNA577476) | soil metagenome | isolation source: 80 cm soil or saprolite under grassland replicate 1 | place: USA:California | collected 2016-06-15
GCGACCCACCAGACCAACATCAGCATGGCATAGACACGAATGCGCTGCTCGCCGCCTGGATCGCCACGCGCCGTGCAGTATGCGCTAATCAGCCACTCCCAGCGCTTGGGCGGCACGGCGGCGTAGGCCGGATGAGTCATCAGATCGGCAATCTCGAAGGCCGGGTCGCCCCAGCCGCTGTTCTCCCAATCGACCGACGCCCAGCCGCCAGGACGGCGAATGATGTTGCGCGTATTCGGATCGACATGACAAAGTGTGAGCGACGGTGCTGGCCAAATCGGCAGCGTGCATTGCTCCACCAAGTTCACTAGTGCGCGCAGATCCGCGGGCTGGTGAGGAGCGGGCAGCAGCGCTCGTTGCTGCCGGATAAGTTCGAGGCCGATGCCCGCATTGTGCATGTTGAGCACTGCGGGCTGAATTGGCAAGGAAGTATGTGCTGGTGTGAGCGTATGTATGCCCAGATAATGATCGAGCAGCGCCTGCCATTCGGCATCGCTCACTGGCGGCGTGGCGCCAACATCGCCGGCCAGCCACGACTGCACAACCACCGGCTGCGGGTAGCGTTCGCGCTCCAGCCACAGCGGCGCAGGCGCAAGATCCAGCCCCGCCTCGCGCAGCGCTGCCAGCGCGGCATACTCGCGCCCGGCGCGGTCACGCGCGTCGCGGATGGTCCACTTGATCGCCAGATCGTGCGCGGCGCTGGTGGCGCGATAGATCAGGTTGTTCGCGCCGCCGGCAATATGCTCGATGCGCCACTCCCGCCATTCGCGGTCGGCAGGCGCGCCAGCGGCCAGGTGGTCGAGCAGCGGCAGCAGCTCTGAAGCTGGAAGCAAGGCTCTTTTGTGTCCCCTCGTGTGACCCTTCGACAAGCTCAGGGCAGGCTTCGTGGATTCTCTACCGACATTCTAGCCAGGAGGCAGTGGGGCACTCATCCCTGCACCTCGTCGGCGCGTGGTCAAAAACGAGCTCACATCGGCCCATGCCGGAGCGCGCTCGGCCAGCAGCGTGGTGGCCAGCACGCCGCCAAGCAGCAGCATGCCATAGAACTTGTACGATACCCCGGCGATCGTCAGCACGCCCATCACCGTGCCATCGTAGAAACTCCACTGGTTGCCATAGCCAATCAGCGCGAAGCTCAGCGCTAGCGCCGCCGCCGCGGGTAGGCTGACCTCGCGATCGGCCATGTGCTGCAGCATCACCGCGAACGGCAGGAACAGCAGCGTCTCATAGTGCATCCAAGCCGCCGGCACCACCAGCACCATCAGCAGCGGAAATAGGCTATACTGCAGCGCGAAGGTCGTGTCGCGCGAGCGCGCTGGCGGCAGCACTAGCACACATCCGGCCAGTCCCACCAGCGCCGAGATACCCAGGCCCAGCAGCGCCAGCGCGCGATCCTTGAAGATCTCCGACTCGGTCGGTGGGGCAACAAATCGGGCCAGGAAGCCAGAGATGGTCTGGTTTTCGACCCAGCTGGTGGTGCCGCCGATGCTCGGAAAGACTTCGGTGAGATACACACGATGCATCTCCCAGCCCATCACCGCGACGGCGACGCCGTTGAAGAGCAGCATACCCAGCGCAAAGCCGGCCAGCCCCCACCAGCGCCGTTTGACAACCAGGAAGGCCAGCAGCAGCCCGCGCTTGGAGCCGAAGCGCTGCACCAGCGTGGCGGGCGAGAGCCCCACCGCGTCGGCCACGTCGGCCAGGGTGAAGCGCGAGGGACCCTGTAGCCAGACGAGCGCTGTCGTGCCGATCAGAATGCAATTCAACACACGATGGAAGAACAGAATCCGCTCGCCATCCTGGAACACCCAGGGCACGAACAGCATGCCATAGAACGGCGGCACCTTGAAGACATGGCCGAAGTGATTGGTGCGCACCGCTTCAAGGTCGTAGAGCGAGCCGCCGCGCGCCCAATCGCGCGCACCTTTGAATAAGATCCAGAAGTCGGGCCCTTGGCGCTGGAAGGCGTACCAGATCATATAGCCGAGGTGAGCGGCGGCCACTGCAGCAAAGATCGCCAGTGCGCCGCAGGCGATGGCGGCGCCCGCCTGATCGCTTGGCAGCAGCCGGCCGCGCAGCGCATACCAGGCGCCCAGGCCCGCCAACCCCAGCAGCAGCGCCGCGCCGATCCACAGCGTTGCCGGCGGCGGAATGACACTGGTCGCACCATCGGCGGTCTGCACGAGCTGGAACAGTGGTGCCAGCCACCATGCGATCGCCATGAAGATCGGCAGGTCGATCCCACGCACCGACCACCGACCACCGACCACTGACCACCGCTTGCGGCCTAGCTCGTCGGTCGTCGGTCGCCTGCCCTGCCCCTCGTCGAGCTCGGGAACCGCGTAGTCGAAGGGTCGGTCGCCTGCCCTGCCCCTCGTCGAGCTCGGGAACCGCGTAGTCGAAGGGTCGGTCGTCAAAACGGGCGGCACCAGCAGCCGCGCCAGCCAGACGCCCAGGCAGCCCAACCCCAGTAGCGCCGGCACTCGCTGCACAAACGGCAGTACTTCCAGCGGCCGGGCGGCAATACCAAGCGCGATCAGCGCCGCGAGTGCGACCGATCCCACTACGGCCATAGGTCGGCTGCGTCCAATGCTTCGCAGCAGCGCGTAGCCGAGCGCGCCCATGCCCAAGCTCCACAGCAGCAGCCAGATCGGCAGCAGCGGTACGACGCTCGGCATCACCTCCAGTCGCACCCAGTCCACGCCGCCGCCGAGCGGGCGCGGGTCATCTGGCAGGGTAATCGTATCGCTCTGCAGTACAATGCGGGTCGCCCAGTCGAGCCGGCGGCTGGGAGGAATCATCATGCGATAGACTCGCTCGTAGCTGGGTGGCAGCGTCAGCGCACCGATCGCTTCACCATTGGCGCTCAGCTGCATATGGAGGTCGGGTTGGCCGGTCGGGCGTCCGTTCAACACCCGCAGCGTCAACATTCCAGCCTGACCATCTGGCAGTTGCGGCATGGCGATCGTCGCATTCGCGGTGGTCCAGCGATACTGAATCCCTCTGATCGTTTCGACGGCGTTGAAGCCGCTCACGAAGCGCGCATCGCCCGCCCCCACGTCGAGCTTTAGGGGCCAAGCCAGGCCAAACCCGATTGCGACCAGCACGGCGGCAATCAGGGCCGACACAGCAGCGAGCAGCAGTTCGGCGGGGTAGCCTGCTATTCGGCGAAAGCGATCCATATTAAGGAACCCTTTGCATTATTGGTGTCATAAAACTTCCTCTGGCATGCCCCAACCGGTGACGCCGCTCCAAATTACCGAGTCGTCACCGGCCCCAGCATCAGCGCATTCTCGCCGTCGCTCGGCCCCTGAGCCGGCGGCTGGATGCGCAGAGGCAGGCGCGCGCCAGTGCCTGCGTCGTAGACGCCGATCGCGATCCAGTAGCTCCCGGCCGGTGCGTCCGCGCGGATTGGCACCCGAATGCCCTGGCTGACATAGCTGCCAGGCACCCACGCCGACGTCGACGTACGATCGCCGGCTGGGAGATCGGCCCGCCCGATCACGTTGCCGGCGACGTCGAGTACATGCACGAACAGCATGTAGTCGTGCAGGATCGTCGCGCGCGCTTCCCAATGGATGGTCAGCGCGAGCGCGCCGGGCGTGGTCGTGTCGGCGTCGTAGCCGCGCACATGGATGGCCGTACCAAAGTCGGCATCGATCGCGTGCGCTGCCGGTCGCGGTATCTGGTAGATCTGCGCATAATCGATCCCATTGATACGAACCGTCTGGATCGGACGGAGCCGCGAGCGCAGCCAGTCGGTTGCTTCCGGCTCGTTGCGGCGCTGCTGCTGGTCGATATACAGCACGGCGTAGCCGACCTTGCCGGGCTGCAGCGCCTCCGAAAGCCGAACGATCGGCGTGGAGACAAACGGCTTCAGCGCTGGCCCATACCAGGTCGCGACCGGCAGATCGGCGCCGTCCGGCCTGGATCGTAGATACGCGCCGGCCTGCTCAAACCCCTCGCCCCAGCCCACCGGGATCAACGTGGCCGCCACCGGCCCGCCGCCGAGCAACTGGTTGTAGTAGGCGATCTCATACGGGTGGTGCAGCGCCAGGTTGGCCGACAGCACCAAGACGACCAGCAACCAGCCGAGAACTGAGAACCGGCCATGAGCGCCCGTTCTTATCGCCGGATCGAAGAGCCGAGCCACGAGCCACGAGCGACGAACGGCTGGTGTGGCAGATCCTCGCTGGTCGGAGGCCGATCGTCCGATCGAGCGCACGTTGAGCGCTCGGTTCCAGATCTGTTCGAACAGCCAGAACAGGCCAAAGGCCGCGAAGATATCGAGTGTTGGAAAGATTGGCAAGGCGTAGCGATCGAACTTCTTCGGGCCGACGGTCATGATCATCACGAACAGCAGGCTGAAGACCGCTAAGATCAGCAGCGGCAGCCCTCTACGTACCTGGCCCTTCCGCCACGCCAGAATTGCCGCCGGTATGGCGGCGACGAGACCGATCGACGCCCAGGGCGTGAGGCGCAGCGCGATGGCGACCGGGTAGAACAGCGGCCCCGGATCGCTGACGGCGCTGCCCAAGAAGTAGTTGCCCCACCCATGCGGCGAGCCGCCGTCGTCGCGGGCCTGGCGAATAATGCTGCCGAGCGCGCCCAGGGGGTCGAACCACGCCGCCGGCCAGAATGCGTACCACACCAGCAGCGCGACGCCGCCCCAGACCAGCAGTGGCCAGATGACAAACCACGAACGACGGATGACGAACGACAACCCGCGCCGGCTCTCCATAGTCGTCGGTCGTTTGTCGTTCGCCGGCGTTCGCCACGCCCGAACCAGCACAATCAGGCCGGCGATCGGCACAAGCAGTACCGAGGGCGATTTCGTCAGCAGCGCCAGCCCGGTGGCGATCGCCGAGACGATCAACATGCCCCAGCGCAGGTTCGGCGATGGCGCGTCGGCTTCGTCCAATCGAAACGCCAGCATCGCCGCCAGGATCGCCAGGGTCATAAACGATGTCAGCAGCGCGTCGACGTGCAGGAGCTGCGAGTGCGCCACCAGGAATGGGTCGCCGGCCCATAGCAGCGCGCTCAGAAGCGCCAGACGTGCAGGCAACAGTCGGCGTAGCAGGGTGTAGCCTAGCGCGACGCACAGGGCGGTGACGATCGCGACGGGCAGGCGCAGCAGTATGCGCAGTAGGTCGGCGTCGGGGCCAGTTGCCAGCCCCCAATCGCGCAGCGCATTATGAGTCAGGTAGCCACTGGCGCCAAGCCACATGGTCGTGACGCCAGGATGCCCTACCAGGTTGGTGCCGGCCCAGTTAGCGCTGCGAATCGCCCGCAGAAACAGCGGCGCGCGATCGAACCAGTGGTAGGCCTCGTCGATCGTGAGAAAGCTGCCGATCGCGAATGCCCGTGGCGCCAGCGCGAGCAGAAAGATGATCAGCGCCACACCGACGTGACCACGCACCCCGACCAATGGCCAACCACCAACGACTACCCGACGTCGAGCAACATCGCCAATCATGCCAACGCCTCCCGTACCGCCGCCGCGACCGCATCAACTTCCGCATCGGTCAGTTCGGGGTAGATTGGCAGCGAGAGCACCTCGTGCGCCAGCCGTTCAGTCACCGGCAGGCTGCCGGGGGCAGCCAACCCCTGGTAGACCGGTTGCAGGTGCGCCGGTAATGGATAATGCACCACCGCGCCAATGCCGCGCTCGCGCAGCCCTGCCTGCAAGCGATCGCGATTCGCCGTCCGCACAACGTACAGATGATAAACATGCCGCTCGTCGATCAGATCGGGCAGCACCAGGCCGGTATCCGCCAGCAACTCGTTGTAGCGTCGCGCAATCGCGCGGCGGCGCTCATTCCACGGCGCGAGGTAGCGCAGCTTGACATGCAAAAGCGCCGCCTGGATCTCGTCGAGCCGCGAGTTGATGCCGCCAGCGTCGGTGGTGTAGTAGCGCTCTTGCCAGCCATACTCGCGCAGCCGCCGCAGCTTGGCCGCCAGATCAGAATCGTCGGTCACGATCGCGCCGCCGTCGCCCAGCGCGCCCAGGTTCTTGCTCGGGTAGAAACTGAAGCAGCCGAATGTGCCAATGCCGCCGGCCTTGCGCCCATTCAATGCCGCGCCGTGCGCCTGCGCACAATCCTCGATCACCGGCAGGCCGTGGCGCTGGGCGACATCCATGATCGCATTCATATCGGCCAGGCGGCCATACAGGTGCACTGGCATAATCGCCCTGGTGCGCGGCGTAATCGCCGCCTCCAGCAGCTCGGGCTCCATGGTATAGCTGCGCTCGTCGACATCGACAAACACCGGGCGCGCGCCGGTCTGCAGGATGGTCAGCGGCTCATAGATCGCGGCATTGGCGACGGTGATCACCTCGTCGCCAGCGCCAACGCCCAACGCCGCCAGCGCCAGGTACAGCGCCTCGGTGCCATTACCCACACCAATCGTGTGGCGCACGCCGCAAAACTCGGCGAAGGCCGCCTCAAACGCGCGCACCTCGGCCCCAAGGATATACCAGCCGCTCGCCAGCACTCGCGACGCCGCCGCGTCGAGCTCGGGCTTGATGGCCTCGTATTGGCGCTTGAGATCGCCGATCGGGATTGTTACCACAACGAAATCCTTCGGATTGTAAATTGCAAATTGTATATTGTATATTGCTAATACCGTGACACAATTTGCAATTTACAATGTACAATTTGCAATTCTTACCAGTAATGCTCTTTCTCCACCCGATAGAACTCCAGCGTGCGCCGCAGCCCATCGCGCAGCGCCACCCGCGGCCGCCAGCCGAGCCGGCCCTGGATGAGGCGATAGTCGGCGTAATAGTCGCCAATATCGATTGCCTTACGATCGGGTGGGAACGGGACGATCTCGAAGCGGCCCGCGCCGTTGATTTCGACCAGCAGTTCGGCCAGGTCGAGGAAATTGATCGTCTCATTGCTGCCAAGGTTAAAGATCTGCCCATCGGCGCTGCGCTCGACTGCAGAGATCAGCAGTGCCTCGACCACGTCGTCGACATAGTTGAAATCGCGAATCTGCGTGCCGTCGCCAAAAATCTGGATCGGCTCGCCGTCAATCAGCTGCTTGATCCAGATGCCCAGGAATGTCTGTCGTGTATCTTTCACGCGCATGCGTGGGCCATAGGTGTTGGTGAGCCGCAGCGCACAGGCGCGGATGCCATACACATTGTTGTAGAGGATATGGTACCACTCGCCGGCCATCTTGTTGACGCCGTTGACGTCGACCGGGTGAAGCAGGTGCCGCTCGTCGACTGGCAGATAGTCGGGCTTGCCATAGATCTGGCGCGTCGAGGCATACACCAGCTTGAGACCTGGGTTGTGTTTGCGGCATGCCTCTAGAATCGAGAGCTGGGCTCTACAATTTATCTCCAGGTCGGCATACGGGTCGCGCATCGAGTCGAGGTGCGACGTTTGGCCGGCCAGATTGAACAGAAAGTCCTGGCCTCGCACCAGGTAGTCCATCGAGTGTTCGTCGCGCACGTCGGCGATATTGATCTTGACACGATCCTCGATCGCGGCGACGTTGCGCAAGTTGCCGCCGTAGATCGGGATGAGCGAGTCGACGAGCGTGATCTTGGCGCCCAGATCCACCAGCCGGTGCGCTAGCGTCGAGCCGATGAAGCCGAGGCCGCCGGTGATCAGGACATGCGCGTTGTCGAAGTTACTTGTGTAATTGTTCATACGTAATAAAGCTAAAAAGTAAAAGGTAAAAGGCAAAAAGGCTTACGATACTTTTACCTTTTGCCTTTTATCTTTTACCTTCCGAAGGTGTTCGCGCCGGACGACCAGCTTCCACCACAGCCACGCTATATGCGGCAGGACGCGGCTGAGGCGCTTGAAGTTGAAAAACTGGCTCTTGCCGTAGGTACGATGGTAGTGATGCACCGGCACCTCGGCGAAGCGGAAGCCGGCATCTTGCAGTTTTTTGACCAGCTCCAGACAGATTGTACCATCGGGCGACTCCAGGTCGATCACGTCAAAGACTTCACGCCGGATCAAACGGAAGTCGCAGTCGACATCGCGCAGTTTGAAGCCAAACATGAATTTTACCAAATGGTGGTAGGTCCGCCCGATCACGATTCGATGCAACGGGTCGTGCCGCTCGATCTTCCAGCCGTTGACGATGTCGACATCATCTTTCATGGCTGGTAGCAGCAGCCTCAGCTCGCGCGGATCGTACTGGGCATCGCCGTCGGTGTAGAAGATCAAGTCTTTCCGGCATGTCGCGAAGCCGACCCGCAGCGCGCCACCATAGCCAAGCGCCTCGCGATGCGGTAAGAAGCGAAAGTGCTCGTAGCGTCTGGCCAGCTCCTCCAACACATCAACAGTATAATCGGTGCTGCCATTCTCGACCACCACCACCTCGTAATCATCGGTCAGGTCAGCAAGCGTTTGCAGCGTGGCGACGACCATGCTGCCGATTGTGCCGCCATCGTTGGAGGCAGGAAAAAACGCCGAGATGCTCGGCTGATGCTTAGGCATAGATCACCTTATCTGCGCGCTACGACACGCGGCGCGCTGCGGACCGTACGAGCCGAGATTATAGCATAGGCGCAGTACTCCGAAAAACTGCCTGGATCAATCGTGGTATTATTGACATTGGTTCAAGCCACACCCGCGACAAGCATACCATGGACGACCCAGCGGTTGTGCGCACCATTGGTCGAATAATCGGCCGAAGCCCTGGCCGCAGCTTTGAATAATCTGGAGGAATTGGCATGCCTTCAATCGACCAACTGCTCCGCTCCGATATTGCGTCGCTGGAGCCGTATGTGCCGGTCGCGCCAATCGAGGTATTGGCCGAGCGCCTGGGGTTACCTGTCGAGCGCATCGTTAAGCTCGACGCGAATGAAAGCCCATATGGCCCGTCGCCACGCGCCGCGGCGGCCCTCAATGCGCTAGGCGGCGCTACGACCGCCGCCCATTCGGAGCAATTTCTCGAGCCGTTGGCGCTGGCGATCTACCCCGACCCGAACCACACGTTTCTACGCGAAAAGCTCAGCCAGTACACCGGGCAGCCGGCCGAGCGGATCCTGTGCTCGTCGGGGTCGGGCGAGCTGATCGATTTGCTGATGCGCGTATTCATCCAGCCAGGTGATGCGATTGTCGACTGCCCGCCAACATTCGGAATGTACTCGTTTGATGGCGGTATCCACGGCGCCAGGATGGTAAATGTGCCGCGCGACGAGGCATTCAACGTCGACATCGAGGCTGTGACCGATGCGGTCCAGAAGCAGCGGGCCAAGCTGCTGTTCGTGACGCTGCCAAATAATCCGACCGGCAACCTGATGCCGCGCGCCGAGATCGAACGGCTGCTGGAGCTATCGGTGATGGTCGTCGTCGACGAGGCATATGCCGAGTTCGCCGGCGTAAGCGCGGTCGATCTGATCGGCCAGTATCCGAACCTGGCGGTGCTGCGGACCTTCAGCAAATGGGCCGGGCTGGCCGGCCTGCGGATCGGTTATGGGCTGTTCCACGAAGATTTGATCAAGCACCTGTGGAAGATCAAGCAGCCCTACAATATCAATGTCGCCGCCCAGGCCGCCGCGCTGGGCTCGCTCGAAGATATCGACTATCTGATGGAGAAGGTTGCGGAGATCGTGGCCGAGCGCGAGCGGATCTACCGGCACCTCAGCGCCATGCCCGATGTGCAGGTCTATCCTAGCCAGGCGAATTTTCTGCTCTGCCGCCTGCTGCACGGCGACGCGGCTCAGCTCAAGGCCGACCTGATGCGTCGCGGTATTCTGGTGCGCTACTTCAACAAGCCAAGATTGACCGACTGCATTCGCTTCAGCATTGGCACGCCCGCACAGAACGATGTGCTGCTGGCCGCGCTCGAAGAACTTATCGGTGCGAATGTGCGCGCCGTTTGATAAAGAATAAAGAACAACAGGAAAAGAACAAAGAACAAAGCGCAAAGAACAACAGGAAACGTCATATTCTTTTTTTGTTCTCTGTTCTTTGTTCTTTGCTCTGAAGGTAAGGAGAATGAAGGGTGGCATCCGAATCCCTGCGCGACCTGCGTGAGTTCGCCGCCGAGCTGGCATGGCAGGCCGGCAAGCTGACGCTACGCTACTTCCAGACCGAGTTCACCACCGAGTTCAAAGATGATCAGTCGCCGGTGACGATCGCCGATCGCCAGGCCGAACGGCTGATGCGCGAACTGATTGAGCTGCGCTACCCTGGGCACAGTATTCTGGGCGAAGAAGAGGGCGAGACGCGCGCCGGCGCGACTTACCGCTGGATCCTCGACCCAATCGACGGCACTAAGACGTTTGTGCGCGGCGTGCCGTTCTACGCCGTGCTGGTCGGGCTGGAGCGCGATGGCGA
>WNFZ01011529.1_pt1 | contig 10311 bp, 6 predicted proteins | sample 5400081 | NCBI WGS metagenome assembly WNFZ01 (sample SAMN13153365, study PRJNA577476) | soil metagenome | isolation source: 80 cm soil or saprolite under grassland replicate 1 | place: USA:California | collected 2016-06-15
AGCTTGGAAAAGCTCGGGTGCGTCGTGTCGGCGGCGGGCGGCGCCAGCACCAGCTCGGCGTAGGAGGTGAGCTCGATGTCCCGGGTCCGGGGTCCCGCATTCGCGACAGATACGCGGCGGACTTCGGCGTTGTCCTCCGGCGAGACGACAACGTCGAGGGTCGTGGTGATCGTTCCGTCGCGCCGGGCGAACTCGGCGCGATCCTCGGTGAACGTGACCTCGTAACTGTCCGGTTCGACGCCGCTCGGTTGATAGCCCGCGGACCACAGCTCGCCGCTCTCCACGTCGCGCAGGAACACGTAGGCGCCCCAGTCGTCGCGGGTGACGTCTTCGCGCCAGCGCGTGATCGCAGAATCGCCCCAGCGGCTGTATCCGGAACCGGCGCCCGTCAGCATCACCGTATACCGGCCGTTCGAAAGCAGGTGCGCCTCCGGCGTGGCGCCGTGCGCGGAGCGGAGCCGCCGCACCGCAGGGAGCTCCAGGTCGCGGACCGTCGCTGCGGTCTCGACTTCCTCCGCCCTGGGATGAGCGACCGCGACATCGCGCGGCGTGCGTTCCTGCAACAGAAGCTCCGTCGCCTGCACGATCGGCTCGGCATGAAACCGTGCCCGCATCTTCCCGTCGAGGAGACCGTTGGCGATGGCGACCACCGTCATGCCCTGATGGTGCGCCAGGAAGGCGCGGATGATCGCGACATCTTTCCCCTCGGGCAGACGCGTGCGTGTGTAATCCAGCGCCTCGTAGAAGCCGTAGCGGCCGCGCGCGCCCAGGGCGGCGAGTCGGGCGAAGTTACGCGCCGCCGCTCCCGGATCGACCATGGCCGCGAGCGCCGTCGCGTAGGGCGCGACGACGGCGTTCTGGCTAAGGCCGCGTTTCAAACCCAGACCCGGGACTCCGAAGTTCGAATATTGATAGGTGAGCTCCAGGTTGCGGACGTTGTAGGCGGATTCCGAAATCCCCCAGGGCACGCCGAGCGCGGCGCCATAGGCGATCTGCCGGCGGACCACGAAACGGCTCGTCTGCTCGAGCAGGCTGCCGGCCGGTGCGCGCATGACGAGCGACGGCATCAGATACTCGAACATCGATCCCGACCAGGAGACGAGCGCCGCGCCGCGTCCGATCGGCGTGACGGCGCGCCCGAGCCGGAACCAGTGCCGCGAGGCGACTTCGCCCTTGGCGATCGCCACGAAGCTCGCAAGGCGCGCCTCGGAGGCGAGCAGGTCGTAGCAGCTCGGGTCGAGATTGCCCTCCGCGACCCGATAGCCGATCGAGAGGAGCTTGCGCTCCGGGTCGAGGAGAAAGCCGAACTCCATCGCGCCGGCCATGGCCCGCGCCGTCGCCTCGAGCGTCGCCAGGCGCCGTTCCAGGGAGCGGGCGGCGTCGGCGCTCTGGGTAAGGTCACGACGGTGACTCTCGATCGCCCCCAGAGTCGCCTCGACCCAGAACAGCATTTCGGCGCTGGCATCGTCGCCGCGTTCGCTCGCCAGCGTCCGGGCGATGTCGACCATGGTCGCGGCCTGAGGTGCGAGCTCCTCCAGTCGTGCTGCGAGTGCCTCCGTTGGTGGGTGTTGGAGAAGCGGGTCTTGACGGAGCGCGGCGGTGAGCGCATCGAGTGCATCGCCAAGCTGGTGCCGCGTGATCGTCTGCGTCCGCCGGTCGTCGGGAAGTCCTTGCAAGGTTTCGCGCGTGAGGTTCAGGCCGTCTTCGATGCCGGCAAAAATTGCTGGACCTGCCATCGGGCGGTCGATCCACTCCCGACAAGCATTCGCAAGAGCGATCAGGTGCCCGGCCAGATTGCCGCTATCCACCGATGAGACGTACTGCGGGTCCAACGGGCGAAGATCCCGCGTGTCGTACCAGTTATAGAAGTGGCCGCGGAACCGCTGCAGGCCGCCCATCGTCGCGAGCGTCGCTTCCAGCCGGTCGGCGGTCTCGGTCGTCCCCGCCCAGCCGAAGTCGCGGGCGCTGACCGCGGAGAGCAGGTAGACGCCGAGATTGGTGGGAGAGGTCCGGTGCGCAACCGTGGGCCAGGGGTCTTCCTGGAAATTGTCCGGCGGCAGCATATGGTCCGCTGCTGTCACGAAGGTCTCGAAGAAGCGCCAGGTGCGGCGCGCGACCAGCCGCAAAGCGCGGGCGTCCGCAGCCGAGACCGGCAGGCGCCCCGCCACGAGCGGCGACAGGCTCGTCCATCGAGCGATGGCGGGCGATGCGATCCAGGCGATCACGAACGGCGCCGCCACCGGCCAAGCGTCGTTCCCGATCCACCAGACGACGATCGCGGCAACGATGCCGATGGCGACGCCACCGCTCATCTGCCGATAGAACCCGGGGAGATCGAGCCGGGGGCTCACCATCGCCTGACCTGCGGTGACCCAGTCGAGCAGATGCCGGTGGCTCACGAGCAGACGAAACAGCGTTCTTCCGATTGCATCGGCCATCAACCAGGCTTGATGCGCGAGGAACACGGCGAGCAATGCGGTCTGGGACAAGGCGAGCCGAACATCCGCGGCGAGACCGCGCAGGTGGCTGCGTGCCGTGACCCGGGCACGTCGCGGCACGATCGCGGCGAGAACGGGGAGCAGCGTCGCCAACGCAATCGTCGACAGGACGAAGCCGGTCCAGACGGCGGCGGCCTGCAGGGGCAGCGCCCATCCCGCCAGCAAGGCGACGACGCTCGCCGGCGCCGACAGCGACCGCCGCAGGTTATCCAGCATCTTCCAGCGGCCGATCAGCGGCAGCGCGCTTGCGCTCCGACCATCCGCGGAGGCGCGGCCGCGACCGAGAATCCACGGCAGCAATTGCCAATCGCCGCGCGCCCAGCGGTGCTGGCGTGCGGCGGCGACGTCGTAGCGCGACGGAAACTCCTCGACGACCTCGATATCCGAAACCAGGCCGGCGCGGGCGAAGGTCCCCTCGAAAAGGTCGTGACTGAGCAGCGTGCTTTCGGGCACGCGGCCGTCGAGCGCGGCTTCGAAGGCATCCACTTCGTAGATGCCCTTGCCGGTATAGGAGCCTTCGCCGAAGAGATCCTGATACACGTCGGACACGGCAGAGGCGTAAGATCGAACCGCGGAAGGTTGAGCGGGTGCGCCATCTTGCCGACCAGCCGGCGGGCCGTTTCCCGCGGCATTCGGGTATCCGCGTCGAGCGTAATGACGTAACGAACACCGGCAGGCGGAGCGGGCAGCCTCCCGCCGATGCTGAGAAACGTCGTATCGGTCGCACCGCGGAGCAGCCGGTTCAACTCGTGGAGCTTGCCGCGCTTGCGTTCCCACCCGATCCACCGCTTCTGCCCGTCGTTCCAGACCCGCCGGCGATGGAGCAGCAGGAAGCGGCTCCCGCCGGCTGCCGGTCCATAGCGGCGATTCAGGCGGGCGATGTCCGCGGCGGCCGCGTCGAGGAGCGCGTCATCTCCTTCAACGGTCTCGGTCTCGGCGTCGGTCCAGTCCGAGAGCAGTGCGAAATGAAGCTCGCCGTCCGGGTTTGCAAGGTGGTGGATCTCAAGGCGCTCGATTTGCTCTTCGAGAGCGGCCTGCGTCGTGAGAAGGATCGGGACGGCGACCATTGTGCGCAGGTGCGACGGTACGCCGTTGCGGAGCTCCAGGCCCGGCAGGATCGTCGCGCCGAACCCTCTCGTGACGCTGCGGTTCACGAGCGCCATCGCGGCATCGATCGACGGGATCAGCCCGAGAAACGCGAGGAGACCGAGCCACCGGCCGCCGATTCCCGCTTCCGCCAGCGCAAACAATGGCAAGGAGAGAAGGATCGCAGCGATCATGATGACGCTGCCGATATAGCCGCCGATGCCGATCCTTGCATTGAAACGACCGAGCCAGCTCCGTAAGGGAGCGCGAAATCCGACAGTCGCCTCGAACTCGCGACGCCCCCCGGCGATCAGGTGATAACCGGGATCGCGCTTGCGGCCATTGGGATCGCGCTCCCCGCGATGGACAGCGTCGCCCTGTGCCTGACGCTCCGGATCGTTTGCGGCCAGAAGAGCCGCTCGCGCAATCTCCAGTTCCGTCAGTTTCGAGCCCCGCGCCAGCTCCTCGATCGCGCTGCGGTAAAGGTTGCGCGTCGGAAAATCCATGTCCGCGAAGCCGCTGCCGGAGCGCAGCGTTGCGTCGACGAGACTGACGTTCTCGAACAGCTCCGCCCAGTCGACGTCGGAGATCAGACGCATGCTCGTGATGATGTTGCGCACCGTCACGTTCGCGGCACCTTGTCTTTGGTGCTCGTCGTACACGATCTCGTCGGCAGTCGTTCCCTGTGCCGCCAGGCGCTCCTCGAGCCACATCAGCGCCCGCGTGACCTTCGGATCCTGGTCCCGCAGCCGTTGCACGAGCTGGACAGCGAAGGCCCCCGGCAAGGGTGCCTGTTCGTAATGCTGAAAGACCGGGCGGATCGGCTCGACCGGGTGCGCGTTCGCGCCGAGGAGCCGGTCGGCCAGGGCGTCCGCTTCCTGGCGCGCGGCGCGGCTCGCCACGATGCGCCTCGCCCCGCGTCGAAGATTCTCCACGAGCACGATCCGCAGCGTGATCGCGACCGCCCATAACTCCCCGATCGTCAGCGGCTGAACGCGCTGGTAGGCGCGCACGAACCGGCGCAGCATCTCGGGGTCGAAGCGGCTGTCCGTATGAGCGACGAAGGCCCAGGCCACGCCGAAGACCTGCGGATAGCCGGCGAAAGGTCCGGTGGTCAACTTCGGCAACTGCCGATAGTAGCCGGGCGGCAGATCGTCGCGAATTTCGCGGATCTGCCCTTCGACGAGGTGGTAGTTGTCGAGCAACCACTCGGCGGCCGGTGTAACGGCACGACCCGCGCCGACCGCGCTTGCAATGGCGCGATACGCTTCGAGCAGAACCGATTCGTTGTCCCTCAGTCGAGCGGCGAGCGATCGCCCGGTCGTCGGCCTCGCGGTGACGGGTTGGGCCGCCGCAAGGCTCTCGGCATGCTGCTCGAGACGCTCGATACTGAAGAGCTCCTCGCGGATGGACTCTTCGTTGTCCCAGGGTGCAGCCTGCGACGCGCGTCCGAAGGCGCGAAGAATCGCCGATTTCAATTTGGCCTTTCTGCCCCGCGCGCGATCGTTCTGCGTCACCGGCGTGTGCCGCTTGCCGGTGCGCGTCCGCGCGGACGCAACAGGAGACCGAGGATCCGGTCGAGGTCCTGACGCACTGCACCCGGGCGCCAAAGGCCGGTGCGCCCACCACGCCGCCGCCTCCTCGATTTGCGCTAAAGCACCTTGGGAAACCTTGATCCGGAGCGGCGAAGTCACCCGAAGCGACGCAGCTGTTCCCGGAGTTGTTCCCAGGAAACGACCTCACCACGCTCAGCCTGGGCAACGGCGGCAAGCAGTGCCTGCTCTTCCTCAGGCGACACGTCAAAGGTCTCGTCGTCTTCGCGAGCAACCACGGTTACAACCGAACCTTCCGCCAAGGCCTCGCCCTCTAGAATGATTTTTCCGTCAACAACTTTTCCGGTAGCGACTTTCATAGACGAAATGATACTCCGCTCAGCACGGTCGTGTTTGATGATGCCGAGCCTCTGAAGTGAACCTACACCGGGTTTCCGCCCACCAGCGCGTGCGCCGACCAAGGACTAAAGATCGGCGGCCAATTCCCGCGTGAGCCGGGCGGCAGGTATTTCCTTGCAACCGCCGGCGTTCTGGCCGGACCAGAGCGGAGAGAAATCGCCGGCGCCTTCGCTTTCGGCCCTGGCGCGCAAGGGGGCGATGGCGGCGGTGGCCAGGGGAAACGCCGGCGCGGCGTCGCTGATCGGGCCGAGCGCTCTCATCGCATGGTTCACGATTCCGCGGGCGGGCCGGCCCGTGAAGAGGTTCGTGAGCGCGGTGTGGCGCGCGGCCTCGCTCTTCAGCGCCGCGCGATGCACCGCGCTCGTGGTGGCTTCCGGGCAAAGCAGATAAGCCGTTCCGATCTGCACGCCGGCCGCGCCGAGCGCCATGGCCGCCGCGACGCCCCGTGCATCGGCGATGCCGCCCGCGGCGATGACCGGGAGCTTCACCGCGCGCACGACCTGCGGCAGCAGCGCAAACGTGCCGAGCTGGGTGCTCAGATCATCCGACAGGAACATGCCGCGATGCCCGCCCGCCTCCAAGCCTTGCGCGATGACGGCATCGACCCCGTGCGCCTCGAGCCAGAGCGCTTCTTCGACGGTGGTCGCCGAAGAGAGGACTTTCGAGCCGCAGGCTCTTGCCCGCGCCAGCAATTGCGCCGGCGGCAAGCCGAAATGAAAGCTCACCACGGCGGGCTTGAATTCACTCAGCACGTCGGCGGCTTCGGCGCTGAAGGGCGTGCGTCCCGGCCCGGCGGGAATGTTCTCCGGATCGATCCCATATTTTTTGTAGAAAGGCGAAAGCGCCGCCCGCCAGGCCGCCTCGCGCTTCGCGTCCGGGGTGGGCGGAGTGTGGCAAAAGAAGTTCACGTTGAAAGGTCTGCCGGTCTGCGCCTTGATCTTCGCGAGCTCGCCGCGCATGGCATCGGGGCCGAGCATGGCGCAAGGCAGCGAGCCCAGGCCGCCTGCGTTCGACACGGCCGCCGCCAGCGCGTAGCCTTGCACGCCCGCCATGGGCGCCTGGATGATCGGAAGCTCGATGCCGAGGAGCTCGGGCAGTTTCATCGTCTGACAAAGGCTGCAACAACGACAGGCGCGGTCACTGCGTGAGTCCGAGCACCGCGCGAGCGGTTGTTGATCGCTACGGCGTCAGCACCACAACCCCATCCGCGTTGCTTCCCATCCGGTCGATCGCCTTTTGCACGAAGCCCGACGCCTTCACGTCGGCGATGAATTCCCTGCAGAATTCGACCACGGCCGCGGACTGGCCCTTCGGGTATCCGATCGCGATCGGGACGTTGTAATAGCTGCCCGGCAGGATGCGCGATCCCGGCAGGCCCGCCTGCGCCCTCGCCAGCATCGGCACCACATGGCTGAACACGTCGGCCCGGCCGGCGACGAGCATGTCGACCGCCGGTTGCGGCGTCTCGACCGGCACCCGGATCAAGGTCGCCTTGGTGATGATCTTGTCCAGATGCTCGCCTTGCGCGCTGCGCGCCGGGACGACGATGCGCACGCCGGGCTGGTCCACCTCGGAAATGCTCCTGATCGGCGAGGCGGCCGGCACCAGGAACGTGGTCCGCAGCCCGATGACGACGGGCCCGAAATCGAAAACGGCAGCGCGATCCTTCGTGATTCCGATGAACGCCACATCGACCTTGCCGGCGCGGAACGCTTCGATCATATCCGCCGGATTGTGGATGCGGACGAGCTCGTGCGGCACCGCGATGCGGCGCGCGAGCTCGATGCCGAGCTCCGGGCTCCATCCCTTGAGCTCGCGTCCGTCCTCGTTCGCGAAATACGACAGCATCAGCACGGCGACGCGGAGCTTGCCGGTCGGCGCAAGCTGTTTGGCGATCTCGGCGTTCGCCGCCGTTTGCGCGGCACCTTGGCCGGTCAGTCCAAACGTCAATGTTGCGAGCGCAAGCGTCGCGAGCAATGGCGATACGCGTTTCATGGTGATTTCTCCCGCTAGGCCTGTCAGGCGGGCTCCAAGCCACCCCCGGAATGTCGATGCGCGCCATCACAGCGTGGCGGCGCGCACATTATAAGACGGGACGGGTCGATTTTCCGCTGCGATCGGCAACGGGGCAGTGTCATTGGCTGAGTGCCCAAAGCGCAATTATCCGAGGTCAGCCTTGCCGATCACGCGTCCGGCTCCCAGAGGCGCTTGCGAAAGTAGTCCCGCCAGCCCTCGGGAAGCGCGGAAAGAGTTGCATTCGGCGAGAGGTTGCTGTCAGTCATTGGATAGAAAGCAATGGTGACCTATTCGCGTCGAGGATGCCATCGGCAGTCTGCTCTCGACTCAAAGCGGCATCCACACGCATGCACGCCGGGGAGCTCAGACGGCCCAATAGGGCTACTGCTCGATCTTGATGTCGGCATCGCGGATGAGTTTGCCGAAGCGGTCGAAGTCGAACCTGTTCAGGGCGGCGAATTGTTCCGAGGTCAGGTTTCCCGGCTCGCCGCCGAGGCCTACCAGGCGCTTTTCAACGTCGGGCAGTTTCAGGATTTTCATGGTCTCGGCATAGAGCCTTGCCACCGTTTCCTTGGGTGCGCCGGCAGTAACGAAAAGGCCGTACCAAGTGGTCATTTCGACGCCCGGCACGCCCGCCTCGGCGAGTGTGGGCACATTGGGCAGCTCGGCTGCGCGCTTGGGGGTCATCACCGCCAGCGCCTTGACCTTGCCGCTTCTGATGAAACTCATCGCCGAGGACGTGGTGTCGAAATCGAGCTGGATCTGGCCGCCGACGAGGTCGGCCAGTGCCGGCGCCGAGCCCTTGTAGGGGATGTGGACGATTTTCGTGCCGGTGGCGAGGGCGAAGGCTTCACAGGCAAGGTGTTGGGTGCTGCCGGTGCCCGAGGAACCGCAGGAGAAGCTGTCGCGCTTCGCCTTCATCAGCGCCACCAGCTCATTGATGTTGGATGCGGCGACCTGCGGTCCGACCACCACCACGTTGGGCACAATGACGATCAGCGCCACCGGAATCAGGTCCTTGATCGGATCGAAACGGAGCTTCATCAGATGCGGGGCGATGGCCTGGGCGGTGTTGGTGGCGAGCAGCAGCGTGTGGCCGTCGGGCGTCGCCTTGGCGGTCAGCTCGGCGGCGATGGTGTTCGCCGCGCCGGGCCGGTTCTCGACGATGAAAGGCTGGCCGAATACGCCCTGGTATTTCTCCGCGAGTATGCGCGCGATGATGTCGGTGCCCCCGCCGGCGGAGGCCCCGACCATGATGCGCACCGGCTTGGCCGGCCAGGACTGGGCTGTGGCAGGACTCAAGACAAGGTTCGAGACAAGGCAGAGCAATAGTGCAGGGAACAGTTTGCGCAGCATGGTTGAATCCTCTACTGGGAACACTCTCGTGTAGCGTGCAGTCGCGGGCGCGAACGGATTTGATTTTCACTTCAGACCATCACGGTAGGTGCGACCCATGCGGCAGGCGATGGCAAATGCGTTGGCGGTAGCATCGACATTCGCCCGGCCCTGGCCCGCGATGTCGTAGGCGGTGCCGTGCGCGGGCGTGGTGATCGGGATCGGCAACCCGCCCTGCACCGTGACGCCCTGGGAGAAACCCATCAGCTTGATCGCGATCTGGCCCTGGTCGTGGTACATGGTGACTACCGCGTCGAAGTGGCCGTCGCGCGCCTTGAGAAAGATGGTGTCGGCCGGAAACGGCCCCTGCACCGGCAGGCCCTGGGCGTTTAGCGCACGCACCGCCGGCTCGATGATCTCGATCTCTTCTCGCCCGCAGGTGCCGCCTTCGCCGCCGTGGGGGTTGAAGGCGGCGACCGCGACGCGCGGCTGCGCCACGCCATTGGCCCGCAGTGATCGGTAGATCAATCGCGCGGCGTCGATGACACGAGACTGGTCGAGGTATCCGGGCACATCCTTGAGCGGCACGTGCGATGAGACGCGCGCGGTCCACAGGCCGCCGAGCGTGTTGAACTCGCAAAAGTAGCCGGTGACGCCGAGGCGTTCGGCAAAGTGGTGCAACTCGTCTTCGTGTTTCAGGCCGCCCTGCTTCATGGCGTGCTTGTTCAGCGGCGCGAAGCAGATGGCGTCGATCTCGCGCGCCTGGGCCGCGTCCATGCAGGCATCGAGTACCTTCAGCACGGACGCGCCACCCGGCGCCTCCGCCTGCCCCCGGCGTATCTGGCCGGGCTGCACGGTGTCCATCGCCAGGAAGGCCGCGCGGGAGAGGTCGGCGCGCGCACGCGCTTGCGCGAGGCTCGCTACCGGCGTCGTCTCGACGCGGCGGCGCGCGATCATCTGCCCGTCTTCCCACAGCCAGGGGTCGCCGACCAGCACCACGTTGGCTTGGGCGCAGGTGGCCGGGTCGGCTAGCAGCTTGGCGATCAGCTCCGGACCGATGCCCGCGGGATCACCGAGCGTCACCGCGACCACCGGCGGTTCACTCAAGTTCATCGACTTCGGCTGTCATGAGTTTAGTTCGCCATTTTCCTCGGGGTTTCTCGTTCACAGGTTCGACCTTGGATAAAGCCAGCGCTTGAATAGCCGGGTGAGCCGCGGAGCGACGACATAGCTCATGGTCGGCACGACCAGCGCGGTCACCGCAAATACCTTCAGGATTGCAGGTGTGCCGGACGGCAGGATCCAGTTGAACAATTCCGCGTAGAGATACACGAGCGGAAAGATGCCCAGCCACGACACGAACGTCATCTTGGCGCGCGGGGGAGGGCGCAGGGCGGGCTGCGCGGGAAGCGTGAACCACGTTT
>WNFZ01020174.1_pt1 | contig 10310 bp, 9 predicted proteins | sample 5400081 | NCBI WGS metagenome assembly WNFZ01 (sample SAMN13153365, study PRJNA577476) | soil metagenome | isolation source: 80 cm soil or saprolite under grassland replicate 1 | place: USA:California | collected 2016-06-15
TTCAAGATAGGTGTTGACATCTGCATCAGGCTCAAGCTTTCCTTGCTCGACTAGCTGCATGACAGCAGTGGCTGTCACAAGCTTGGACACAGACGCCGCGTAGAAGAGTGTTTGATCGGGGATGACGGGAGTTTTCTTTTCAGCATCGGCGTACCCGTATCCTTTTTGAAAGAAAATCTTGCCATCCTTGACGAGTACAAACCCTAGACTTGCAGAGGTTCGTTTGAGATAATCGGCCAGGAACTGATCCATCCATGCCTCGAATTCCTTCGGATCGGTAGGTCCAGCAGCTATAGCATCCAACATATTGACACCGGGATTCCGAGGTGCCCCCTGCGCCAATGGCGAAATGGGCATGACCACACCTAAAAGCATAACCATCAGTGCCCGCTTCATAGTCATATCCCTCTGCGGCCGACAGCTCTTGTTCGGCCAAGGTTTCCCAAAGTTCAGTGCAGCGTAAATGACTTTGCGAGGCAAAGTCAACTGTCTAGCTTTTATGTTTAGGTTAAGTGAGGGTGGTCCAGCGACTTGTTTAGATGCGGGGACATGCTATCGAGGCGTCAGGTGAAATAGCTGTTGTTGGGTTGCGTTCAGGAGGATGAGGCAGGTCTCTGATCAACTATTACGGCGAGTCGTCACGCGATTGTCCCGGCAACAGACCCTCTTCAGGCTGACTGCCGTAAGAGCCGTTGCCGAAGGGAACTTGAGAGTAATAACGGCAGCGATCGGAATGAACCCATCTATTGCTACGGTTAGATCAGCTTTAACTGAAATTATTTTCAATATGCCTTGTCTCACCCCACTACATTCGCGCTCTACTTTAACTGCGGAATACGCGCGAGGGCGGCCCTGTCAATAGGTCGCAACGCCAGTCTCTCGACCAGCCATTGCACACGCTCTGTGCGAGCTTCTGAATTGAGTGCATGACCAGCTTTGTAAAACTCAATCTTTTTCGGCTCGGAGAACAGATCATAATAATGAAACAACAAGATCGACCTCATCATTCTCCTCTGGAAGCAATGTAACGCTGCTGGCGCTCTGAAGAAACGATCCCACCAACTTTTCGGTTTTTTCACCAGTAAGTTATTTCTCGGTGGGTCACGTGCGCCGGAGTGGACAGCCCGAACTCCGGATCCCGACTGGATACCGTTGAAACAAGCTCCTTTGTCCAATTAATGTGTTCGTCATACTCGCGCGTGAATACCGCCTTAGTCCCCAACGTCCCGTCCTCGTTATAGCTAATCTCTTCAGTCTTGTTCCCGGCCTCGTCGTAAGCGAATGTTCGGCCGCCGGCTTCCATGCCCATCATCGTGAGCTTTGACTCGATCAATCTACCCTTTCGGTCAAACCGGTGACTGTGCTTTGACATCACCGTGCCCGGCGCGAACAGGCGCGCGATCTCCGCCGCAGCTTCCACCTTCTGTTCTTCGGTGAGCGCGGCCATCTCTTCGGTTGAGCACGAGTCGGACGTAGATGGGTCAAACAGGGCGATATCGCCGACATACTGCGTCTCTTCGAGCGGGTTGCCCCGCGCGTCGCGTGTTATTTCCACTCGGCTGATTAGCACTCCACCAGCGTTGAAGACCTTGACCTCTACCGGTTCGCCCAAGTCGTCGTAGCTGGTCTCCACTCGCTTCGCCTCGCCCGCGCTAATGGCGGTGCTCGTCCCTTCGACGCCGACCATCACGCGCGCCTCTCCGGAAAATTCGAGTTCCTGAGTCTTTATTTTTCGGCCCTTGTTGTCGTAAGCGTAGGTTGTTGGCGTAGTTACTTTGCCGTCCCACGTGATGTAGTGTTCAGCGACGAGTCTACCTTCATCATCGTAGATGTATCTCACCTCACTGCTGAGCGTACCGGTGGGGTTATAGCTCTTCGTCTTTAGCAACTTGCCGGAATCAGAATAATCGTTGATGGTGCGCCACTCCGACCTGTCCGGGTTGCGGTTAACCTGCTCGATGAGGCAGCCGTCCTGATTAAACGTGCTGGTCTGACTGAGCAATGGACGTTCAGTGAGTTGACCGCCCTGGTCATCGAACCGCGCTTTCTCAACCCGCACGCTCTTCACTGGGCCGATTAACTCGTGTTTTTCTCTGTCGGTTCTCATCTACGAATGATCACAACCAAGGCATGCAACGCCCGATTTACAGACTCGGTTAAGTTGTTAGACGCGGGTTAGATCAGCCTTTGCATCTTTATCTTTACGAAGAACATCTCGCCGCCGCGCCTGAGGCTTAGCTTATACTCACTCCCTTGCCGCATCAGCATTTGATAGATTTCATCCAAGGAAAAACTTGATGCCGGGGCGCCGTCAATTGCGGCGAGCAGATCGCCCTCACGCAACCTGGCTTCTGCGGCCGGCGAATTTTCAAGCACCTGGGATACTCTGAAAGTTCTGAAGTCGTCGCCCTCCGCACGCAATCTAATACCGCTCATGTCGTACTCGATAGGCTCGTCGTAATAAGCATTTTTCTCGAGGATCAGCCGATGTCTGCCGTAATCAAATATTACTTTGAACCTCCGCAGTAGCTCACCACCTATTACGCCATCGAAGTTACGACTCGCCAGCGCTCCGCCGGTGTCTTGAGACACGTAGACCACGGGCTTGCTGATCGCCAGATTTCCGAGTGTGAAAGATGTCGCGCGGCTGACGAGTAATTTTGTTTCGCCGCCGAGGCCTGCGAGCGAGCGGTCTAAAATTCTTCTATGAGTGGGAGCGGGCAGATCATTCGACCGTGCGAAGGGCGCATTCAATATCACCGTCACGAATCCGCCGCCCGTATCAACCAGGAATTGCCCCTCAAGCCGCGGGCGGCCGGGCATTTCAATCTTTACCGGGACGAAGAAATAGTCGCCGCTCTTCGTCAGCGGTATGCTCTCTCCGCTTCCAGAGTAGGTGTAAGTCTTCGGATCATACAGGGTGATCTTCTTGCCGAGGTAATCAAGCTCGACCACATAACGGTTAAACACGTCACACCCGACTAGCCCATCTAAGGCTCTGCCCGAAATTGCTTCTAACGAGCCGAGGCTGATTACGGCCGCAGTCTGATCCGCGAAATTCAAATCGCCGAGGTTAACGGAAACTCCTCTCGTCACAGCGACCTCGTAAGCGCCCGCGCCCGCCCCTCGTTCGAGAGTGAGGGTGTCTTGGAGCTTAAGCCCCAGGGCTTTCGACCGTCGGATATCAATGACAAAGGGGAAACTCGCGCCGCTATCCAGGGCGAACCACATCGCCTGGGAGTTATTGACCCGCGCCCGAAGAAAAATGAGGCCATATCCTGTGATGTCGGCGGGTATAGTTACTGGTCCTTTGGCGGCAGCTGGAACCTGGTGTGACGGAGTAAATACGCAAGAGCCCAGTGCTAGTACGACCAGTACACTCCACCACCGTAGGCGATTAGCTCGTTTCATTCTTACTTCTCAGGTGATACTCGGAAGAGTAATCGTCTACCGCCCGGCATCACCGGCGCGCACGGGCCAGTCGAAGATAACAAGAATGCTGATTTGCGGGTCCGCTGCATGCCGTTGTTGTTAGAGGCGGGCCTGCTCTTATTGTCCTTGCGCCCTCCTCAGGGCTGCTCTGGCGAGCAAGCGGGTCGAATCTAAAGTGGGTAGAGGAGTGTCGTCCGGGCGCACGATCAGAGGTATCTCAGTGCAACCGAGGACGACCGCATCACAACCACGCGCCTTAAATTTTCCCGCAACTTCATTGAAGTATAGCCGGGATGCTTCCGGGAAGACGCCGTTGACTAACTCCTTGAAGATGATCTCATTGATCTTTTCCCTATCAGCCTCGTCGGGTATTTCGCTCTCTATCCTGAATTCCTCTAATGCCTCCGGGTAGACACCCCCTTCCATCAGATACTTCGTCCCTAAGATGCCGAGCCGCACGTAGCCCGAACGGCGGGCTTCTTCGGCGACTGCTCCGGCGATATGTAGCCACGGGATGGGCGACTGCGGGATCAAGTACTTGAAGGCCTGGTGGTACGTGTTATCAGGGCAGATGGCGAAGTCGGCCCCGGCATGCGCGACCTTATGCGCGGATGCTGCCAGAACCCCGGCCAGCGTCTCCCAGTCGTTCGCACGAATGTGGCGCATGTGCTCGGCCAGTGGCACCGAGTTCATGGTTATCTCAGGGTGATTATGCTCACCCATGACGGCCGGCGCCTCCAAACAAATCGTGAGGTAACACAGGGCAGCGCCCTCGGCGCTACCAGCTACGATGCCAATGTGCTGGGTCACTGTATCTTCGCCTCCGCCTCTCTAAAGACCTTCGGAAATATCAGAGGTTGCGGCCCCTCAACTAAGAATCGGGCGCTCGCTGCTCTTTTGTTTCTCTTTAAGAAGTGCTCAAACAGCACTTCCGTGGCTCGAGAACGGTGAACGGGGAACGTCTCTCCAATTATCGGCGCCTACAATGTCAACTCCCAGTTCTGTCCCACCAAATCGTGGCCGTAGCTGTGGTGTGCTTGCTCTTCTATCAAGCGGAAGCCGACCCCCTCGTAGATGTGCCGGGCCGCAACGAGCACGCTATTTGTCCACAGGACCACCTTGCGGTAACCAACCTGACGTGCGAAACGAATGCATTCATCAACGAGCCGCTTGCCGATACCCAATCCGCGCGCCTCGGGCTCGACTAACAGCAATCGTAGTTGGCCGACGGTCTTTGATTTTCTAACCAGGAACACTGAGCCAACGATCTCACCGTGGCGTTCAGCGATCCAGCATCGCTCCCGTTTCGGATCGTAGTTTTGAATGAACCTGGCAGTGATCTCGGCGACCAGCGCCTCGAAATGTTCGTCCCAACCATACTCTTGCGAATATAGAATCCCGTGGCGGTGAACGATCCAGCCCATGTCGCCAGAATGGTGGGGCCGGAGGATGTAAGGAACCTTTTGTTCGGGTTGTGCACCGAGAACCTCCTGGATGATTCTCATCGACTGGACTAATCGCGATTGTTCGCCGGGAGACAGCCTGTTCAGCATCGCACCGACCTCGTCGTTTTGACGCACATTGAGTGTGTTGAATTCCTTCTGCCCTTTCCTGGTCAACCGCAGAAGGCTCTGCCGTCCGTCCGCCTTTGTGGCTCGCTTTCTTACGAAACCCTTCCTGGTAAAGTCGCGCAGGATGCGGCTCAAATATCCGGGGTCGAGCGCCAGGTCGCTGCTCAATTCAGAAGCGGTGGTGTCGTCACGACGCGCGATCTCATAGAGCACCCGTACCTCGGTTAGCGAGAACGGGCTCTTTAACAAACCCTCGCGAAGGACGCCAATCTGCTGCGTGTAGGACCTGTTAAAGCGGCGAACCGCTTCAACAAGCTGATTGGAGTTCTGCAAATCCATCTGTTGCTGGCGCATCTCAGATTTTTGTTCGGACTTACACCAACGGTTTTGCGCCGCAGACATCGCGCCCCGGTGACTCCTGTTATCTGGATGAAGTGTTTCAGACAAGAAGCGTCATTACTCCCCACCTAAGCAGCAGTTCTTCGGTAAAGCCGCCGTAGAGCAGGCGAGTTGAGAGCGGAATCATATTGCTTAAAGCTAAACTTCGCGTCACGAACTCCGGAGGAAGGAATGGTTTCCACAATATCCAACTTAAGAATATTGGTTACCGTCAGAACCCGTCGCCCCGAAACATGACCAAAGCCGTCTTGAAGATGATCTTTAAATCCAATAACAGAGACCAGTTTTCGATGTAGTAGAGATCGAGGCGCACCATTTCGGCAAATGGCAAACGGTTTCTGCCTGACACCTGCCACAATCCGGTTACTCCGGGTTTCATGTCCAAGCGTTTCCGATGCCACAAATCATACGACTCGACTTCGTAAGCAATCGGCGGTGCCCCGAGATGTACTGCCGCTGAAACTCGCGATGGACCGCATCGTCCGAATCGACTCGCATGGTGCGAAACTTGAAGAAGAGAAAGATGCGTCCGTCCATTCCCACCCGCTCCTGTTTGTATAGAACCGGCCCACCAGAGTCGAGCTTGATTAGAAGCGCGGTCAACAAGCCGAACGGCAATAATAGAAGGCCGGCAGTACCGGCGATCAGGATGTCAGAGGCGCGCTTAACCACTCGGGCTACGCTCGAAAGCGGCGACCGGAACAAAGTGATCATCGGCAAGGCGCCTATTTGATCAATCTCCGTCTTGCGCGGCAACACGTTGAAGAGAGTCGGAGCGATGCGAAACTCGACACCACGCCTTCCGAGTCCCATCATCACCTCGAACAGAACATCTCCGGGCACGTTCGGATCGGTAATGACGACTTCGTCAGCTCGCGAGTCGCGAATCGCATCCGATAGACCAGCGAGATCGCTTACCACCGGCACTCCCGCCACGGCCTGCATCGTCGCCGCGTCCACCGGGCCGTTCTCAACCACACCGATGACGCGATAGCCAAGCTCAGGACGCGCGCGCATCTCTCGAATAAAAAGTTCGGCTTCGGGACCGCGGCCCACTACCAGGGTCGGAATCAGGTTAAGATCACGTTTTCTTGCCCGCGCCTGGGCGCTGCGAACCAGCAAACGCAAAACACTAAAACTTGCGAGGGCGATAACGAAGTCAAAGACGAAGATAGCCCGTGAGTAGGAGAACGAGCGAAACTGGAAGCCACCGCGGTAAAGAAAAGCAACTGCCACTATCAAGAGCGATCCCACTGCCGTGGCTTTGAAGATGCGCGCGCCATCATCCTCAGCTGAGAACTCACCGCGCAGCTTGTAAAGATTGTAATTCGCTAGGGTGAGCACCCGAATTATCAGCACAAACGGCAGCAGCGCACCGTAAGGAGCGAACTTCGCATTCCAGCCCAGCCAGCCGCCATGTCGGAGAACTGGTGTTCCCTCACGCATGTAGAAAGCCAAAACGAACGCCGTAAGCGTCAACCCTATATCTGCCAAAACCAGAAGGGTTCGGACGGTTGGAATGACCCAGCGCGGAGCATGAGCGGGAACACGCACCGCGCTCGGTTGCGTCAATCTCCGCTTGATCGGTTCAGCCTTCATGCTATTTTCATTCTTAGTACGTAAAAACATTGGGTGCACACTTGCTACACAGATTACCCAGCGTGACCAGAGGCCGCAACCCAAGACACGATCCACGAATAACACGAATTGAAACACACGAAGTAACACAAATAACGTTTCGTGTTAGTTCGTATGTTTTGTTCGTGTGGTGTGCGTGGATCAAATTTGTGCACCAAGAGACTTTTCCAGAAAACAAGAAGTTGACAGGTTCGGGGGTCCATTACCAATCTTCCAAAATCAGATTTACCACCTGCTCGCGCACTGCCCACGCCCGACGAGGGTTTGGCTGTGGCTTTTTCTCCGCCTTCACGCGCTCCAGATCGGCAATTGTATTGCAGCGAATCAACCGACCCTCGCGCACAAGTTGCTCGTCAACGGCGGCCCATTTTCCGGCAAATGTTGTCACCGCTGGTATCCCCAACGCTGCCGCCTCCCGATTCATTGTGCCTCCCGCACTCACCACTAAATCCGCCGCCCCAATCAGGTTGGCCCCGTCGAGTGCTTCAGTGGGAAAGATGACATTGCCGGCCGTGTGCTCCGCTTTGAGTTTGGCTCTTTGTTCGGGTGTGCGTGATAGCAGGACTAACTTTACCTTCTCCTCAGTCGTGAGATGGTCTACAAGTTTGTCGAAAAGCTCATTTACCATGCGGTGGTAAAGCGCGAAACTCGCCGGAGCCCGCGCCACAACCAGTACGTTGGATTTCGCAATGTCTAACTTATTCAGTTCCTTCCAGAAACAGGGATCGGGAACAAAGTCTGCGAGATAAACATCTTCCTTGATGCCGTCGTAGCGCCGCACCTTCTTGTTACTTACACCATAACGGCGCAATGCATCTTCAGGAAAAGCGTTGGGAACGATGACGCGCGAGGCCAAGCGAAAGGACAGGTGATTCGCCGGATGGTGCTCGTAATCCATGAGCGTGACCGCCGGTATCGACAACATCCGCGCCGCGAGAATTTGTTCATGTGAGTTGTGGCTAACAGCAAGGTCGAACTTTCGAGGGCGTGCCCACTTCGCCAGGCCGGCTGCTCGTTGGACCAATTTAATAGCTTTGCTCGAGATATTCTTGCCGCCGTGCGATCCGATCACGGCGGGATCGAACCCGGCCGCGCGCGCCAGTTCAACGGTTTGCGCAAAGGCGCGCGCTGTGGTGTCTACCTGGTGACTCCGTCGCTCAAACTCTTTCGCGAGCGGACGAAAAAAGGGTGCGTGAGGCGAGTTTCCCAGATCGATCCAGATGTGCATTCGTTGGCTAACAACAGGAGTTGGTTAAAAGCGTCAACTTCTTGTTTTCTTGAGCAGATTTTTTGAGTAAACAATCGATCCACGCGCACTACACGAACCAAACATGAACTGACACGAAATGTTGTTAGTGTTACTTCGTGTGATGCGCGTGGATCATGTTTTGAGTCAGGTTTGGTTGCGGCCGGAGCCGCGCTGCGTTCTCTGTGCCTCCATGGTGATCAAAGCGCCGAAGACCATTCACCACTGAGCCCCTTTGCTCGTACTGCGACAAGCAGATAACGAGATGAAACTTTTGGCAAAGCGCGGCAACAGCGACCTGTTAAGATGAGCGGACTTGCAGGTCGTGAAGGCCGTTGTGTCACTGGCGCTTATGTGCCCGTCACTGAGTATGGTCTCAGGGGTTGGCGTCGATAACATTGGTGAATGATCCATTCCTTTGGAGTGGGTTATATCCCGTTAAGGAGATTGCGAATAATTGCTCCCCTGCGCCTGCGAGCCATCGCTCTATTACTGCTTCTAAAGGAGAAGACCTTGTCAAAGCGCAGCAAGAAATCAAAGTTCCACAAATTCAATGTGCAGAGTCTCCCAGAACATCTGCGACACATCAACCTCAACGCCGCCGGTATCGACATCGGTTCTGAGCGGCACATGGTCGCGGTACCCGAAGGCCGTGACGAAGTTTCGGTGCGTGAGTTTGGCGCCTTCACTGCTGACCTCCAGGCGCTGGCTGATTGGTTGCAGCAATGTGGCGTCACCACGGTGGCCATGGAATCGACTGGTGTTTACTGGATCCCGCTGTTCGAGTTGCTTGATCGGCGGGGCTTCGAAGTAAAGCTGGTCGATGCGCGACACGTTAAGAATGTCTCGGGCCGCAAGTCGGACGTACTCGATTGTCAATGGATTCAACAACTGCATACCTACGGTTTGCTGGCCGGGGCCTTTCGGCCAGCAGATGAACTCTGTGTGCTGCGCAGCTACTTGCGGCAGCGAGAGATGCTCACCCAAAGCTCCAGCATGCATATTCAACACATGCAGAAGGCCCTGCAGCAAATGAATCTGCTGTTGCACAACGTGGTGTCAGACATCACTGGGGTTACCGGCATGAAGATCATCAAAGCGATCCTCGCCGGGGAGCGCGATCCCCGAAGCCTGGCGCGCAACCGAGACGGGCGCTGCCAAAACACCAGCGCGACGATTGCTAAGTCGCTGGTCGGCAACTATCGAGAAGAACACCTCTTTGCTCTGAAGCAGGCCGTAGATCTATATGAAACCTACCAGACCAAGATAGCCGATTGCGATGAAGCTATTGTCAAACACGTCGCCAAACAACCCGACATCACCGATGACACTCTGCCGCCAGGCGAGAAGGTTATCCAAGCCCGAGAACGGATCCGCAGTGGCATTGATGTCCGCGAACTGTTGTTCAAGAAAAGTGGTGTAGATCTCTTTGCCATTCCTGGTTTAGCCGCGGACACTCTGCTCACACTCACCAGCGAAGTAGGCTTTGATCTGAGCCCCTGGAAAACCATCAAGCACTTCACCTCGTGGCTCGGCTTATGCCCCGGCACCAAGATCTCGGGTGGTAAGGTGCTCGACAAGAAAACTAAGCGCAACCCAAACCGGGCTACTCAGGCCTTTCGCATGGCTGCGGCCACTCAAGCCCGCAGCAAAACTGCCTTAGGCGCTTTCTATCGCCGTATTAAATCGCGCACGGGCGGCAAGCAAGCGGTCACCGCTACAGCCCACAAGATCGCTCGCATCTACTACACCCTCCTAACTAAAGGAACCAGCTACGTTGAACTTGGACAACAAGCGTATGAACAAAAATATAAACAGCGCCGAATCCATCACCTTATGACCCAAGCTAAATCATTCGGTTTTCAACTAGTTCCATGCGCAACGTAGAACGAAGTTTCTAAGGAGGCACGGAGAACACTGAGAACGCGCAGCAGGATCAGAAACATGATTTTTCCGGAGTGAAATCCCGCAACTCCTCACGAACGCACGATGCTGAATCAAGAAGTCCTAGCGATATTGCGCTT
>WNFZ01006783.1_pt1 | contig 10309 bp, 6 predicted proteins | sample 5400081 | NCBI WGS metagenome assembly WNFZ01 (sample SAMN13153365, study PRJNA577476) | soil metagenome | isolation source: 80 cm soil or saprolite under grassland replicate 1 | place: USA:California | collected 2016-06-15
CCGGTTGCTGCGCGATCGCAGGGCAGACGCAGACCGCCGTGGCGACGATGAGAGCGCGGGCGGCGGGACCGATCATGGATCTCGGTTCTGGCAACCGGTATAGTTGGGATTGAAGATCTCCGACTGGAACAGCGGCGTCAGTGTCACGTCGTTCCCGTACACGCCGCCGCCCGGCCCCTGGTATGTCCCGATGGGGAACAGTGCATCTACTTGCCGATGGTACTGCCGCACCAGCCGCCGCAGGTCGGACAATCGCTGGCCTTGCCCGAAGAGCCAGAACGCTCGTTCCCGGAAGTGGAGATCCTCCCGCGCGGTGGCGTTGCCGGGATCGGCGAGCGGCGTCAGACCGGGCACTGTCGCGCGCAGGCTGTTGTGCAGGCTCAACCAGGTGCTGGAGTCGCCGGCTTGAAGGGCGGCTTCGGCCTCGATCAGCCGTGCCTCGATACCGCTCGCCAGGGTGATCGGCGCCGCGAGCGACCGCATCTTGGTCCAGAGGAACTGGTTTGCCTGGAAGCCGGTGCCCGACACGACGAGCACTCGCGGATCGAGGGCGGTTCGAAAGTTCAGACCGTTGCCGCCTTCCCGGTCGGCCACGGACAGCCCCGTCGCTTGCGCCAGCGAGTTGGGGTTGATGGTCGCCGAGTGCTCGGAACTGTATACGAAGTCCGTGGGCACGCCGCTCACTGCCGTCGCGGCCTCGGCGAACCGGCCGAGGTTGAGCAGCACGCGTCCGCGCCCCACGCCGTCGAGGTTCCGGATCGAAGCGCTCGTGTCGACATTGGCCGCGGCCGAGTCGAAGTCCTCCAGCGCACGCTCGAGCATCTCCACCCGGCTGATGGGAGTCCCGTACGAGTCCACCCCGGTCGGCCGACCTCCCGTGAATTGAGCGAGCGGCAACCCTGAGCAGTAGCTCTCGGCGAAGAAGAGCTCCGTGTACGCGACGACCGCGAAGAGTTGTCCGATCCGCGAGCGCGGCTCCGGCGCATACTGTTGCAGCGCATAGATGCCGGCGAGAGCGTTGGTCCGTGCCTGACTCAGCGCCGTGAACGTGCCACCACCCCCGAACCCCGGATTCTCCGGCATGACTCGCGAGTCCAGCGCGACGTTGATTCCCGCGACCGACGTGTTGCTGAATTCGTCCGCCACGAGCCCGGTCGCGAAGACCAGCGACTGGGCGTCGAATTGAGAGTTCGCGCCGTACGCGCCGTAGAAGAGCGTCAAGGCTCCCACGTACCGCGCCGCGGCACCGTCGGCATTCGCGAGTTGGCCGGGCTCCACCACGTCGGGCGCGTCCACCGTCGTGAGATCACAGGCGCACACCAGCAGGACAGCCAGGCTCAGCGAGATGGGCTTCATAGTCCGGCGCTCACACGCAAGATGAAGTAACGAGCCGGCGGCTCAGAGAAGTTGCCAAACGGCGTATCCGAATTGACGGCGTCCTCGCTCTCCGGATCGAGGCCCGGAAAGCCGGTGATGAGCAGGAGGTTTCTCGCCGTAACGCTCAACGCGAGGGTGCGGGCACCGATCATGCGCGCCCACCGTTCCGGTGCGAAGTACGTGAGCCCGACTTCCCGCAGCCGGAAGAACGAGCCATCAAAGACGTAGCCGGCGCGCGACGCCGCGCCGCGGATCGCGATGGCTGCGGCCTGATCCGCGAGTGATGCGGTGGGGTCGTTCACGGCGCGGCAATTATTGAAGAAACCACACCGGTTGGCGCCTGCGCCGTCCAGGCGCTTGAAGTCGCCGCGGTAGTCGCCTGTCGCCGTGAGCCGGAGGCGGTTGTCGAGCATACCGAGTGTCAGCCCGATGCCAAGCTGTTGGATCGGCATGCTGCTCCCGAGGTAGGCGAGGGAGTTACCCACCGTGACTTCATTGGGCTCGAGGATGCCGTTCCCGTTGGCGTCGCTGTACCCGAGGATGGGGCGGTCCCAGATGCCGTTCAGCGGGTAGCCCGGGACCTGCCGCAGCACGAAGCCGATCGGTTGAATCCCCTCGCCCAATCGCAGCAGCCGGTTCTGATTGGCGCTGCCGTTGAGCGTCACGTCGAGGCTGAGCCCGCGGCGCTCGAAGGCCCGTGCGTGGACGAGCACCTCGATGCCCCGGTTGCGCACGGCACCGATGTTGATCTGTTGGTTGTTCGGAAACAGGATGCCGAGTGAAGGCGCGAAGGGTCGGTTGATCAGCGCATTCGCACTCTTTCGGTTGTAGAAGGTCGCTTCCAGCCGCAGCCGACCTTCGAGCCATTCCGCGTCCATGCCCGTCTCGAACTCGGTCTGCCGTTCGGGCTTCAAGTCCGGGTTACCCAGGGCGTTGATCGCCGCAGCGTTGCTTTGGGTTCCGTTCACGAAGCCCGTGAACAGGGTGTCGCGGGCCAGGGCCGCAACGACACCGGGCTGGACGCCGGACGACCCGAATGCGCCGCGCAAGCGCAGCGAAGCAAGGCCCATCCTCCCCTCCGTCGAGCTGGCGATCGCGAGCCACGAGACACTGGCCTTGGGATACACGACCGTGCGGAAGTTGGCCCCGAACGTGCTGCCCCCGTCCAGCCGGACGGCACCGGTCAGGAATAGCCGGTCGTGCAGGCCCCACGTCTGCTCGGCGAACGCCCCGGCCACGATCGTCTCGGCCGTGGATTCGCCGCCCCCCAACTGCGCCGCCCCGGTGACCGTCTCTCCTCCGACCGGCAGTCCCACGGCTTGCGCCACTGTTGTATGCAGCTTGCGTCGATTGTACTGCACGCCGACGCTGCTCCGTGAAGAGAGCGCAGACGTCAGCGGGAATGTGGCCGTGGCGCTCGCGTCCAGAGTGTACAGCGCGATCCGCGTATTGGCGTCGACTCGCGCCCCCGTCTCGTTGAACAGCACGCGGTCCGCCCGGCGGGACAGCGTCGACTGGTTGTTACTGGAGAAGTCCACACCCAGCGTGCCCCGGGTCGCGAGCCACGAAAAGGGTCGATAGTTGCCGGCGATGCCGCCGGTGTAGCGCACGACCGCTTCCTGGTTGACCTGCGCGAACACGTTGGCCGGCCGCCGCCCGAGCCACTCCGCCGCGATCCCCGCGTCGTCCGTGCCCCGGAACCCTCGACCACGGGAGGCACCGATGTGCGTCTGAATGTTCGGCAGCCTGACATCGTTCAAAATGAGGCCGGTACTGAGTGCAATGTCCGCGCGGCTGCCGAGTGTGGTCCCCACATTGCCCCGCAGGCTCATCTTGCTGACCGCATTCGGCCGGATCTGCTCGGGGAGCGGAGGTGCGCCGCGCAGCTGCGCGAGGAACTGCTGGTCCACATCCGACATCCGGAGGTAACCGGTCTCGTGCTCGTATTCGCCAGAAACGAAGTAGGTGAACTGTGAGACGCCCCCCGATACCTGGGCGCCGTACACGCCGCGGTAACCCGTGCCCAGCGGCGCCGAGACCGACTGATACATCGGATTGAAGCTCTTCACGCTGTCCTGGACGCAGGCACCGGCGGCGCGCTGCGACAGCAGGCACTGTTGCGGCGCGCCGGTGGTCGTGTTCCGGCCGAACGCGTACCAGTTAGCCGGGAACGGGGAAGCAGGGTCGGGCTCAAGCACCCCCTCCTCCGCATACACCCGGTAGGCCGGCGGACCGGCGCGTCCCTTCCGCGTCGTGATGACGATCACGCCGTTTGCGGCGTCCGTCCCGTACAGCGTCGCCGCCGACGGGCCTTTGACGATGTCGATGGACTCGATCTCATCGGGGTTCAGATCCGACAGCCGGCCACTCAGGAACGGGGAGGTCCCTGTGAACACGTTGAAGACGTTGCTTCCCGGTGAGTTCTCGACCCGCACGCCGTCAATGACGACTAACGGATCGTTGGTCACGCTGAAGCTGTTGAGGCCGCGCACCCGAATCCGCGGGGCCTGGCCGCTGATCCCATTGGCGCCCAGCACCTGGACCCCTGCCGCCCGCGCCGTGATCAAGTCGGTGAGTCCGCGGATGGGAGCGCTCACGGTGAGTGACTCGGCGTCGATCCGCGAGATGGCATTGCCCGTCTTGTATCGCTCTTGCCTGCCGGTTGCGGTGGCCACGATCTCGTCCAGCATCGTCGCCTGCGGGGCGAGCGCGATCATCAGCTCGACCGTCTCGCCGTCGGCAAGCGTTACCGCGCGCTGCGACGCGGCGTAGCCGATCCGTCGCGCGACGAGCGTGTAGCTCCCGGGCAGGACCTCCGGTAGCCGGAACCCGCCGTCCTCCGCCGTCGCGGTACGCCACCGCGTGCCTTCCAGGTACACGCTCGCACCTACCAGCGGTGCGCCCGTCGTCGAATCCGTCACCCGGCCGACCACGCTCCCCGGCGCCACGCGTTGCGCGGTGCTCCGGACGAGCGCGATTTGACTGCCGCCACTGACCAGGACGTCCACCGGCAGGCCGAGCAGCAATTCTGTAAGCGCGGCCGCAACCGTAATGCTGTCGGAGCGAAACCGTACCAGGCTGTCCAGCGGCAGGACGCTGCGGACGTATACCAGACGGATGCCGGCCTGCCGAGCGACCGCATGCAACGCCTCCTCGAGCCGCACATTGTCCAGGTCGAGCGAGACCTTGCGGCGCAAGCTGGCGATGCGGGACGCCTCCACCTCGACCGGTGCCGCGCTGCTTGATGATCCCGCCATGAGAAACCGGGGAGCCCGGGCGACCAGCGCGACCCCCTGGGCCACGCTCCGCGGCGCCGGCAGCATCACTGCAAGCCCAGCGAGCAAACACACCGACACCGCACGTGTGAAGGACCGTGTCATCGGTTTCTCCGACGGAGGATGAACTCCATGCCACGCTGTTCGACCACGAGGCCGCCTGCCGATGCCACCAGGCCGATCGCCGTGGCGGCGGGCTCGTCCTTGAACGAGGCCGTCACCTGCTCGTCGCCGAGCGACGTGTCGGCCAGACGAACGTCGACGCCGTACCAGCGCCCGAACTGAGTCGCTGCGTCGCGCAGCGGCGTGCCGTGGAACACGAGGCGCCCCTCAGTCCAACCGAGGTAGAGCTCGAGCTGCACGCCATGCTCCGTCGCCAAGCGGCCCGCGCCGGTGACGCGGCCCAGGTCTCCGGGCGCAAGCAGCAAAGAATCGGCCGCCTCGCGCGTCACGCCCGGCTCCCGAGCACGAGCGGGGGCGAGCGACACCCTCCCCTCCGCCACAACCACGTCGACGACGGAGTCGGTCGGGTAGGCCCGCACGACGAATCGCGTGCCGAGGTCCCGGGCAATGCCGTGCGCGGTGCGGACAGCGAACGGGCGCTTGGGATCGTGAGGAACCGTGAAATACGCTTCGCCGTCGAGATCAACCGTGCGCGGCCGCCGGCGGATCGCCGCGGCATAGCGCAGCGAGCTGGCGGGCCCGAGCAGGACTTGCGTGCCATCGGGGAACCGCACTGTGGCGCGCTGCCCCCGGCGCGTCGCGACCTCGGCCGGTGCCTCCCCTTCCCCGCTGCGGAGCCCCACCTGCCACACGGCGAGCCCAGCGGCGAGCACCGCGACCGCGGCCGCGATCCGGAGCGCGGCGGCGAGCATCGGGCGCCGCTCGCCGGCTCGGGCCACCAGCCGGATGACCCGCGCCGGCTCGCGTTGTCTTTCCTTGATGCGGCCGAGCGCCGCCTCGGCATCCCAGTTCTGCCGCAGCGCCTGGGCCTCGACCCAGATCTCTCGCAGCCGCTCCACCAGCTCGCGGCGCTCCGGATCCTCGTCGATCCAGCGCCGCAGCGCTTCGGCTTCCGGGCCCGCCAGCTCCCCGGCGAAATGGCGGGCGAGCGCTTCCCAGGGGAGGTCGTCGGGGCGGGGGATGGTCATCGGTCAAGGCACACGCCTTAGAAAGGCGGTACCCTGACAACAACGACAAAGGCGTGAGCGGTGAGCGGGCCTCAGCCGCGCATTGACGCGGATGCTACAGCAAGCGCAACGGAGAGATAGCCCGCAAGCTTGGTCCGCAACGCCTTCAGAGCGCGCCCCATCTGGGTCTCGACTGTCTTCACCGAGATGCCGAGGCTGCGCGCGATCTCCGGGTAGCTCAGGTCCTGCTCTCGACTCATCGTGAAGATCACGCGGCAGCGCTCGGGGAGCGCCTCGACCGCACGCGCCAGCGCCCGGCGCAGTTCGGCAAGCTCCAGCTCGGAACCAGCGTCAACAGCGTGCACGTGCTCGCGCGCCACACTGGTCCGCCAGCGTTCCCGAACCAGCTCGGCGCGCCTGCACGTGACCAGGCGGTTCCGCACGGCTCGATAGAGGTACGGCAGCGGGTCGCGCACATCGAACTGGTCGCGCTGCCGCCACAACCGAACAAACACCTCCTGCACGACGTCCTCGGCGGCGTCGCGGGACCGGACGAAGCGGTAGGCGAAGTTGCAGAGCCGCCCGTAGTGCGCTCGCACCAGCTCGTCGAACGACGACCCTAATAAAGGAGAGGGCTCCTCGGGAGCGAGAGGCTGCGACACGTGCGTGGGCGCCGGAGCGAGTGTGAGCCTCGAAGATTGCCCGTGGCGGAAGGAGTCGCAAGGCTGGTCGCGGCAGGGGTCCGTCGGCTCAGCAACGACGCCGTTGCCCATGCCGAGCACGTAGCGGATGACGGTGAAGTCTCACTTCAGCGATGCGGACTACTCGTCGCCTGCTGATCGGCATAGACCTTGAGTTCGACCGTAAGGAAGTGCCGGCGCCAGGCATCGTTCCAGTCGATTCCCGGTCCCTTCGGTGCGGGAAATCCGACCACCGAAAAGGTCAGCTGACGGGGCGCAGACTCCTCCTGCGGCCGCAACATCCCCCCAGTCAACAGGTTCGAGAAGTCCCAAAGAGAACGTCCATCATCGACTCCGTCGGGCTCCAGCGCTGCAACGCTGCCGAGTGCCGACGCGACAGGTCCTCCGCGCACGATCAACGGTGCCCTCAAAGGAAGCGAGTCGTGGTTGAGCAGTGAGAGATTCAGCCTCAACACGCCGGCCGCGTAGTCGTACTGGAGATCGGTAATCGTGAAGGCCACGCGGGAGGTGACCTCGGTGAGGTTCTGGACCCGCGCCTTCGGGCGGACCACGGTCACTGGGCTGACCCGCACGGTCGTCGTCCAGAGACGACCCTGATCCCGCGGCAAGGCCCAGAGCGGGTGGAAGGCGCCTGCTGCATCTGCCACAACACCTGGAGGCCCGGCCGTAGTCACGTCCCAGTATCGCACAGTGATTCCGGTCCTGCTCGTGTCTCGCCCCCCCTCGTCGCTGTCGATATTCGGCACGGCCCAGAGGTAATCACCATAGGACTCGGCACCCGCAGGCGTCTGGCGCGGGCATCGGTTGAGCGGGACACTGGGAAGAAAGGACCGACCGTCGTCGACCGAAGCGCTGAACCGCCAGCATTCCCAGCGCTGTTCCACCCACGTGATGCCGATGACCCCGTCCCGGTTGGCAGCGAGGCCGGCCCAGACCGCGTCGCGCCCTCGACGATCGTCACCCGGTGGCACCGCGGGAGCGTCGTCGACCAGCACGGGAGGTGACCAGTTCTTGCCAGCGTCGAGACTGCGGGAGAAGTGCACGCGTGAGCGACCGCCCGCACTGTCGCTCCACGCGAGAACGACCACGGTTCCGGCACGCCCATCGTAGCTGGCGAGCGCAGGGATCAGGTCCCGCCGACCCGCCGACCGCGCCGCGAGCACGGGAGGATCGAAGGTCCGTCCGCCGTCCGTACTTCTGATGATCTCGATCCCGAACCAACGCTTGGCGCCGCTCGTGTCGCCGTCGCTCGGGAGCATCCGGCTCCAATAGGCGCCGAGCACCGTCCCGTCCTTGAGCACCAGGGCGTGTTGCGGGTAGTTGCCCCACACGCGATACCCCGAGGCCGCCGGCACCATGACGCGGGGGCCCAAAACGTAGCCGTCCGCCGAGGAGAACGTCTCCTTGGAGGAGAACTTGGAAGTGTCCCTCCATCCCCTGTTCCCTATGACGTACACGCGGCCGGCATAGGATCCTTCGCTGTTGTCCACGGCCATCCGAGCGTAATCCAACCAGCGGTCGCTGACTGGACCGAGCCAGCTCTTGCCGTGGTCGCGGGACCGATAGAAGTGAAGCACGCTGTGCTCGACGTCCCAATCCCGGCTCCAAGGCTGGGCAATGAAGTAGGCGCGGCCGCCGAGGCCGAAGGTGCAGGTCTCTTCGCTCACATTCAGACTGGAGGAGTCCACCATGCCCACACTCCAGTTGCGCCCGCGGTCGTCGGAGATGTAAACGAACCCCTGCCAGGTGTTTTGACGTGACTGTTGTCGAATGCCGCACGCCATCAGGTGGAGCGAGTCGTCCGGCGCTGCGGTGATACTCGTGAACCAATGGTGGCCGGTCCCCGATGGACTCACCTGAACGATCGGGCCGACCTCGATTGACTGCGTGGGGGCTGCAGTCGGCCACGCGACGGTGATTAGCGCGGCTAGAATGGCCTCGGCCCTTGCGTACTCAAGGATCACGGCTGAGGCACCCGTGGAAGTTTGGGTTGTTCCGCTCCGAAACCGGGATGGAGAAGTTCACCGCGTCGCCTCGAAGCAGCCCATCCTTATAGATGCCGCCGGAGAACACGTCGCTAACGCTGCGCCCGTATTGGCGGACGAGGCGGCGCAGGTCGCCGAGGCGGTGGCCCGTGAGGAACATGGCGAACGCGCGCTCCCGAAACAGGAGATCGACGCGCGCCGTGGAGTCACCTGGATCGGACAGCGGTGATAACCCCTGGGCGGCGCGAGCCGCATTGAGATCGGCCACGAACGCGCTCACATCCGATGCCTGGAGGGCAGCTTCCGCCTCGATCAGCCGGGCTTCGACGCCACTCGCGATCACGACGGGGGACGCCGCCGTGATTCCGGTTAGACTGTAGATATTCGTGATCCTGTCACTGCCGAGGCCCACAACGCTCGTCGGGATTCGAGGGTCGCCGGCCGCACGATAGTCTAGTCCCGTGCCGCTCTTTGCGTTCGCCACTCCGAAGCGGAGGGACGTGAACGCCGCGGCGATGCCATTCGGCTGGACCGCAGGGGAATGCTCACTTGTGTACCGATAGTCCGACGCGACCGCGCTCGTGGCCGCGGCCGCCGCCGCGAAGTTACCCAGGTCGATGAGCGCGCGGGCGCGCCCCACGTGAGCAAGGTCAGCAATCCGAGCCGAGTCGGCGGCTTGGCCAAGCGCCGAGTCGAACAGCGACACCGCGTCCTGAAGCAGCTCCGTCGTGGAGAGCGGGACTCCATACTGGATTGTGCCGTTGCGACTCTCGCTCAGAGGGATACCGGAACAGAAGTATTCCGCAAACCAGACGTTCACATAACCCAGGAGCGCATACAGCTGCCCGATGCGCGTGGCCTCCGTAGGGGCGAACTGGAGGTTGGCCTCGAGCGCCGCCCGAAGCGCCACCCTGGCCCGTTGGAGCCCGCTATACACGGTGAACGTTCGGTCGCCGCCCTCGGGGTCGGGCAGACGGCGAGCGTCGATCGACGATGTATTCAGGCCAATGATGTCGCCGCTCTCGAGCTCATCAGCCAGGAGAGCCCCGTAGTTCACCGTGTTGTCCGGCGCGAGGAGGCCCGAGCCCGACGCGAACACCCCATAGACGGTCCCGACCGCCCCCGCCCAGAGCCCTTTCGCGCCGGCTGCGCTGCCGGCAGTCGTGCTACTGATCGCGTCGGGCGTGTCCACCGACGTCAGGCTCGAGCAGCTCAGGGCCAACGCAAGCAGGATCAGCGCCACGACTCGGCTGTTGCAGCGAGCACGGCGTCGTGAACGGCCTCCGGGGACCCGCTTCGGAGAGGGGAGCGTTCTGGTTGCCACCGCTACCTCACGCTAGAGGCCCGCAGTCACGCGGACGATGAAGTACCGCGCCGGGGGAGGCGAGAAACCCTCCCCCCCGAAGTCGGTGCCGGGATTGGACGTCCCCTCGACCACCACGCCGGGGAATTTCGTGAACGTCGCGAGATTCCGTCCCGCCACGGTGAGCAGTAAGCTCCGGCCCGCAAACACACGCCCGACGAAGCGATCAAGGGCCAGCGACACCGAAAGTTCCCGCCACTGCCAATAGGATGCGTCGGCGGTGTACGGGGCGATGTTGAAGCCGATCGCGCCGATGGCCTGCGCCTGGGCCTCGAGGGGGGAGCTCCGATCGTTCACCACCCGGCAGTTCCGGTAGAAGAGGCAGCCGAGCATCTCGGAGTACGCCGGCTCGACGAACCCGCCGCGGTAGTCGAAGAGCGTCTGCAGCCGGACAAGCCCCCGGCGAAAATCGATGCGAGCGCCTGCGGTGAGCTGCTTCGTAGGCGTGGTCGGCCCGAGGAACTGGTCTGTGGCAGCG
>WNFZ01020544.1_pt1 | contig 10307 bp, 7 predicted proteins | sample 5400081 | NCBI WGS metagenome assembly WNFZ01 (sample SAMN13153365, study PRJNA577476) | soil metagenome | isolation source: 80 cm soil or saprolite under grassland replicate 1 | place: USA:California | collected 2016-06-15
TCCGCGAAAAGGAGACCCAGCGAGGAAACTGCTGCGGCGCGCACGCCAGGCTCAGGGTCGGAGAGGATGCGAGTCAAATGCGGGATCGCTACATCAGATTCCATCCTTCCTAACATTTCTGCGGCAAGACGACGGGTCGTGGCCTTTGAGTCAGACAAGGCTTGTGCAGCAATGTTCAAGGCGGCTGCATCCCCTTGAAGTCCACCGAACTCGGCTTTCCGCGTGGTAAAGACCTCGAGACGACCGGCTCGTAACGCGTCTATCAAGGCTTGCGCGTAGGCCTTGCGCATGCGCCATATCAAAATACCGCAGATCAGAGCAACGACTGACCCGATCAAAAAGATCTGCTGTACCGTCATCACCTTATCCGCAACAAGCAACAGGATTCCGGAAAGCACCACGCCGATTTGAGAAGGGACACCATTGTTGAAAGCAAGCACTTGCCCCCGTTTTTGTGAAGGAACTACATTGAACAACGCATTCCATGCTGTGCCTGCGATACCGGAAAGAATAACGAGTTGCGCAAAACGTGCAATCGCCGCGCCATTCAAATCATAGAAAGCCGCAAACACGGCGAACGAAAAAACATAGGTGAGAGGCATGAGGAAAACACCGTTGATAATGCCAAGGCGTGCATAAATTCGGCTCGCGAGGAAAAGCGCAGATCATCCCATAAATTCGATTTGTTCTTCAAGACTTTTTCCTTGCGAAAATACGTACGCGTGATCGAACGGGTAACATAAAACGAAATGCCGAGCAATAAGGCATACAGCAGCAGCAAATTATCAGTGCCTAGCAACCGGGCAGTAATGCCGGTGATTGCATTCCCGACGACGCTGCCGAGGATTCCTGCGCTCGTAAAAAGTGGAAAAAGTCGCTTTGCCTGCCGCGCATCGCATACTTCTCCTGCGATATTCCAGACGAACGTTCCAAGGATCATGCTCACCCCATTAATCGTCAACCACATGATCGGATACAGAATAGGGAAGGAAAGAACGATCGCTGCGCGTTCGAGAATAAGTAGACCAATAAAACTGGCAATCATCCATGAAAAGAATATGCCTTTATCAAATCGCCCAAGAGCGGCAGAATAGGCAAGTGTCGTAGCAAAAGTAAGCGCCCCCAGGAAGATATACATATAAGGCAGGAAATCTACGCCATAACGTAATAGAAATAATGCCGAAGCAGCATTATCACCCATGCCTTGACCAGCCTGGATACAAGCGAATAAAACAGCAACGAGAAGTACAAGCCGCCCTTCATTTGCGCGGACTTTCACCAAGGAAGCAAAACGATTGAACATTAAATTTTAAGAACACCCAGTTGTTGCAAAAGGCTTACACTATCCTCTTCACCCCAATGTTCCACCATCTTGCCATTGGCGATTCGTGCAATATAAATACCAGTGAAAGAGATCTGCCTACCCGTCGGTGGAATGCCCATGAACTCACCGGTATGCGTGCCTGCCATTCTGATACGTGCTGCAACTTTATCTCCTTCTGCAATCATATCCTCGACGATTGTTTGATAATCGGGAAAACCTGCTAGCATGATTCGATGGGCAGCCTTTGCGCCTTCTAAGCCTTGTGGAATTCCTGGCATGATATTAGGAGTCAGCAGATCTGCTGAAACGACTTCAGTCAGACGATCAAGCTCATTGCTGTTGTAGATTTCTTGATAACGACGAACGATGTTTTTGTTCTCTTCTATGGGCATCGATTCTCCTTTTATTCTCGCATCAATTTTTGGACCCGGAGTTGATTCAAGAATGAGTCATGAAGTCCAATCTCACGCAGAGATTCGGCGATCTGTTCCACAATTCTACGCGCTGCATCTCGATTTTCTTCGGCTTCCTTATGATGCCCGAGTTTTGAATTAATATCCGCCAGCTCCGCTAAAATTGCCCAAAGGTGAAGATTGGAACTAGATTCCTCTGCCAATGAACGGGCTTCAGTGAGAACTTGATATGATTCATCGATTTGTCCTAATCCACCCAAAGCTTTTGCCTTCCAGCGAAACACATCAGGAATATCCACGCGGGTTAGAGGAAGTACTTCATCCAATAAATCTTCAACCAGGGCAAGAGCAATTTTATTATCACCCCTTGAAATCGCCAGTTCAATATTCGCCAACGAAAGAAAAATGGTATAGCGTGCATATGGAATGGAAATAGGCTCAAGGAGGTTATCTCCTGCTGTCTGCTGGGCGGACTGAAGATTGCCTTGAAGCAAATACATTCGGATTTTCGCAGATTGGGGAAATGCCTTCCACGCCAGTTGTTTCGTCTCCGCAACCAGAAAAGCTTTGTCAACGACATCCAACCCTTTTTCTAATTCGCCACAGTAGGAATACATCCAGCCAAGTTCTGATCGCAGGCCGATACTACTGGCAATCAGACCTGCACGATCGGCGAGCTGAATACTCTGCTCGGCAAGCTGAATCCCTTGACCAAGCTCTCCACGTTCAAGAAGAACGAATGACATCAGCATCTGGTCGTAGGACTGCCCCCACGGATTTTCGATTCTTTCGGTGATCTGCAATGCCTGTTGACTGCGCTTGAACGCTAGATTAAATTCACCCGAATTGAAATGTGCTTCTGCCTCTGACCCAAAACTATCTGCAAGCATCACTTCATTGTCTAGCAACATCCAAAGTTCGCGTGCTTCCTGAATCACGGCATAGGCTTGATCGAATTCTCCTCTGCAAGTATACAGGCGGCATAAATCATTGAGTACATAAGCGAGCTGTTCGCGGTTATCTGACCCACGCGCCAGGTTCAGCGCAAGTTGACCATGCTCTAACGCTTGATCGGGACGTTTTGAAAACAAATAATTCAGCATGAGATTCCAATGTAGGCGTGCTTGGGCAGCACGGTCGCCTATCTCTTGTGAAATCTCTAGAGCCTGAAGCAGTATTTGCTCGCTCAAGGACGAATCATGTAAAGGTGTAAAAGTCGAATATAGGAGAGCCTTTGCCATCAGCGCGGCCATTTCGATGGAGCGGTCTCCCCACTCGCCTCCAAACTTCTGGAATTCATCATAGTTTTCCAGAGCTTGTTCATAGCGACCCAGGAGTTCCAGCACCCTCCCCAGTTCATAAAAAAGATGTCTGATCTGATTCAGATCATTATTGCTTCGCCTGGCAATTTCCAAAGCTCGTCCAAAGTGCGTGGCGGCTTCGGCATTCGCATATAAGCGTGCAGCTTTTTCACCAGCGATCAAATCATATTTCAACGATCGCTCATCCTTTGCATTGTAGAAGTGATAAGCAAGTAAAGGCGCAAATTCCTCGATACGATCTGCGTGAAGTTCTTCAAGTGTCTCCCCAATCTGCCGATGAAGTTCCGTTCGCAGCTTGATGAGAATGGATTCGTATGCCGATTCCTGAATGAGTACATGACGAAATGCGTATTCCTCACGCCGGGCTTCGATCAGACTGACTTCCTTCAAGAATTGGATATGCGGGTCAAGGCCTCCGTTCAAACCTGTCAAACGTTTCAGGACTCGCAAATCAAAGAGACGCCCAATGACTGCTGCGTTTTGCAGGACATGTTTCGATGTTTCAGGCAGACGATCAATCCGTGCGCTCAGAACACCACGCAACGTATTCGGCAACGCAATATTTGCAGAATCGCTCACTGATTTCCAATGACTATTCTCACGGACAATTTGCTTTGTTTCGATCAGGGAACGGATGATTTCTTCAACAAAGAATGGATTTCCTTCTGCCTTGGTCGTGATGAAATCCATGACGGATTTTGGCAAGTCTTTTGCGCCCAATAAATTATTCAGCAGCGTTTCAGTCTGATGGACCTGCAACGGAGCAAGGTTAAGCGAGTAGAAACCATTTCCCAGTTTCTCACCCATCTTTTGAATGGCGTCCTCACTCGCGGCAACCTGGTCGGGACGCGACAGACAAATGAACAAGATTGGTTGTGTTCCACTCAAATCTACAACACTAAGCAATAAATGTAGAGAGGCTTCATCCGTCCAATGCAAGTCATCGAACACGATGACGAGCGGATGCTCAATTGCCAAGCCGCACAGAAAACCACGCGTCGCATCGATGATTCTTTGATTGAGCGTGTCGCCTTGAAAACCCATCACTACCTTAGAGCTCTCCTCACTTTCCACCGCGAGCATTGCCTCTAAGAATGGCAGATCGCCACCGGGTAAAGCACAGCAATCGCAAACATAAGCCAATTTGTGACGAACTTCTGCTGGTGAATCATCTTCAGACGCATCAATAGACTCGCGAAAAATCTGCCGCCACGGGTAGTAACTGATTGAGCGCGTATATGATAACGAATCGCCTCTTAACCATGAGAAATTTGATGTTTCATCTGACTCTTTCAACTTTGCGATCAACGTCGACTTTCCGAGCCCTGCCTCACCAATGACGGCAATCACTGAGCCAGTACTCCTTTCCAAGTCTTTCAACCGATCCTTGAGTAGTGACAGTTGTGCGTCACGCCCAACTAATGGCGACGACAAACCTTCAAGTCCACGTAATTGTCCCGGTACAGACTTTGCGCTCAATACCCGATATGTCTTGATAGGGGCAGATTTTCCTTTCACTTCAACTTCACCTAATGGCTCGACCTCAAAGAACGGTGCAACGAGTTTATACGTTTCTTCTGATATCCGGATTGTCCCCACGGTAGCAGTTTGCTCCATGCGCGCCGCGAGATTGATGGCGTCACCAATGGCAGTGTACTCCATTCGCAGATCTGAGCCAATTTCGCCGACAACGACCAAGCCAGTATTAATTCCAACCCGCAGACCAAATTCAAGCCCATGCTTGAGGCGGATTTCGTCCGCGTAAGATTTGATGCCCTCCTGTATTTCCAATCCCGCTAGAACTGCTCGTTGCGGATCATCTTCGTGCGTGATCGGCGCGCCAAAAAACGCAAGGATGGCATCACCCATCAGTCGAGAGACAAGACCTTCATATTTATAGATTGGGCGGATCATATATTCAAATACCCCGTTCATGATATCCGTCCAAATTTCGGGGTCAACCTTTTCAGCGGCAGCGGTCGAACCCTTTACATCACAAAACAGCATCGTGATCACGCGTCGCTCACCTACCATAGAGTTTCGGGCGCGCGCAGATTCGAGTTTTGCCACCAATTCTTGTGGAAGGTACCGATCCAAATTAAACTCTGTGGACTTTACTTTGCTCGAATCGATTGGGCTTGATGGAACCAAACGATTTCCGCAGTTCATGCAGAACTTTGCTTGGTCCGGGTTGAAGGCCTGACAGTGTGGGCAGTTCATAGTTCACCAATAAACCTACTTGATTCTAGCATAGCTCACTGGTGATAACATCAGCATTCAGCATCAATTTCAACCAGAGATCCTTTTAGCGTTAGATGAAGATTTCCTCAAGAAACAGGCCATCCTGACTCTTTTAGATTGGTGGTTGTGTGTTCGACTCCTACCAAGGCGTTGGGATAGATTAGGAAAACCGCCACATCTAGGATATGATGGTACTGATTTCTCGAGTGGATAAAGCTGGGGACGCTACAAATCAGGCAAGTCGTTGATCATACGATGATATTCAGCCTTTCAAAATTGATGAGGCGATTCACTTGACCTAATCCATGCTTATCTATAGAATCCACGACGGTCAGAGGGAAAGGAAGGACGGCTTTGCACATTTGTATTTCATTATCCCAGTGGGAATTCACGAGGTAAGAAATAAAGAATCCCGCAACGAGGGAGTGAACTCTTTTGCATTCGCATGGACATTTTCTATTAAAAGTACTATCGACCTCACCGCGTACATTTGATATTGATTATTCAACAGAAGTTGACATCATTCCTCCTGCTTGAACATATAATCAGAGAAAAAACTGGAGGTCTTCATGAAAATAGTCACTTTCGGCGAAATCATGCTTCGCCTTGTGCCGCCCGGCTTTCAACGTTTTACCCAAGCGCGTTCGTTCGAAGCAATTTACGGCGGTGGCGAAGCGAATGTGGCCGTTTCGCTTGCTAACTTTGGAGAAGAAGTCGAGTACGTGACGCGACTTCCCAAGAATGAATTAGGTGATGCCTGCCTCATGAGTCTGCGTTCTTACGGTATTCACACAGGTCATATCGCGCGGGGTGGGGACCGCATTGGAATTTATTTTCTTGAAACAGGTGCGGCACAACGTGCCAGCCAAGTGATTTATGACCGCGCTAACTCCAGTTTTGCAACCATTCAAACAGGGATGATTGATTGGAGGAAGGTGTTCGAAGGCGCGGACTGGTTCCACTGGACAGGGATCACACCGGCTGTATCACAAGCAGCAGCCGAAGTCTGCCGCGAAGGGATTCAAGTGGCGCGCGAAATCGGAGTTACAGTTTCATGCGACTTGAACTATCGCGCGAAATTATGGAAGTGGGGCAAGCCCGCTGGTGAAGTGATGATGGATTTGGTAAGCTTGTGTGATGTTGCTCTTGGCAATGAGGAGGATGCCGAAAAAGTCTTTGGTATCAAAGCACCCGAAGCGGATGTCACTGCTGGGAAAGTGGAAGCGGAACCATACCTTTATGTGTGCGAAGAATTGGCTAGGAAATTTCCTTCGCTGCAGACGATAGCTGTCACGCTGCGCGGTTCGCTTTCCGCAAGTCATAATACTTGGTCGGGTGTATTGTGGACTCGCTCTGCGAAGTCCCGGGGTTCTCCTGGGGAGCCTGGTCGAAGGGAAAACGGAAATTTCTACTCGGCTCCAACCTATGACATCATTCCCATCGTCGATCGAGTTGGCAGTGGTGATGCGTTTATGGGTGGGCTGACTTATGGCCTACGTAAATACAAGGATGATCCGCAAAAAGCCCTCAACTTTGCGACTGCTGCAGCATGCCTGAAGCACAGCATTAGCGGTGATTTCAACGCCGTCAACGTGAGCGAGGTCGAGACATTGATGGCGGGCGACGCGTCAGGAAGGGTCTCGAGATAGCTGTCATTGCGAGGAGGGCGGAGCCCGACGAAGCAATCCCCGATTAAATGGGAGATTGCTTCGCTCGCAACACTTGCACCTGCATCCAAGTGCAGGTGTGACATAGGAGTAGATATGGCACGTTTCATGCGTTTGGATGTGATCAATACCTTGCTTAATATTGGACTCGTTCCGCTTTTCTATAACGCTGATGTGGAAACATCTGTTGAACTCGTGTCTGCTTGCGCGCGCGGTGGAGCGAAAGTGATCGAGTTTACTAATCGCGGCGAGTTGGCGTATCCAGTTTTTACAGAATTAGTCAAACATTTCGCCAATGCTGATCCAACTCTTATTCTTGGTGTGGGCTCTGTGATCGACTCGCCGACCGCTGCTCTGTATCTTGCCGCTGGCGCGAATTTTATCGTGGGTCCAAGTTTTAACGCTGAGATTGCAAAGTTATGTAATCGTCGCAAGATTTTGTACATGCCCGGTTGCGCCACCGAGACAGAAATTTCCACTGCAGAAGAATATGGCACGGAGATTTGCAAAATCTTCCCTGGTGAACCAGTGGGCGGACCTGCATTTGTCAAAGCAGTCATGGCTCCTTGTCCGTGGCACCGCCTCATGCCCACCGGCGGCGTGGAGGCGACCGAAGCGAACGTGGGTGAATGGATTAAAGCTGGCGCCGCGGCGCTCGGAATGGGAAGTAAATTGATCACAGCCCAGGCTATCAAAGAGAAAGATTATGACGCCATTGCGAAGAGGGCATCTGAATGTATTGGGTGGATAAAGAACGCACGTGTAAAATAACAAGGAGAAACAGGAATGAAATACCATGCACTCTAAGTTGAAGCTAATCATCTAAGTTTTATAGAAAGGATGTGTGATATGGAATACCGATTGCTAGGTCGTTCTGGAGTGCTCGTTTCGCCGTTGTGTTTGGGAGCTATGAATTTTGGTGGACCAACCAGCGAAGAGGATGCATTTGCGATCATGCAGAAAGCTGTGGATGGCGGAATCAATTTTTTTGATACTGCGAATGTGTATAACCAAGGAGAGAGCGAGCGCATCACAGGAAAGTTTTTGAAAGAGAACAAATTACGTGAACAGATTGTGCTGGCGACAAAGGTTTTTGGGCGTGTGGGCGATTTGCCGAACGAGGGCGGCGGGACCCGCTACCACATCATCAAGGCCTGCGAAGATTCGCTTCAACGCTTGCAGACCGATCACATTGACCTTTATCAGCTTCATCGCCCGCCGCTAACGCATCCACAGGATGAAACCCTGCGAGCATTCGACGACCTGATACGGGCGGGGAAAGTCCGTTACATTGGCTGTTCCACGCATCCAGCCTGGATGGTGATGGAAGCCTTGTCGATCAGTGAACGCTATGGGTTAAATCGCTATATCAGCGAACAACCTCCTTACAACTTGTTGGATCGCCGCATCGAGAATGAACTTGTCCCGTTGTGTCAAAAATATGGTCTGGCGATTCTTCCCTGGTCTCCTTTAGCAATGGGTATATTGGCGGGACGCTATAGTCAAACGGACAATTACCCGGAAGATTCACGCGCCCGTCTTTGGGATAGCGGTGCGGTGAAAGCGCGAATCACTCCGCGAGGCTTAGAGGTAGGTCTGGCAGTGAGCAAGAAAGCTCAAGAACGCGGCCTGACGGCTTCACAATTGTCTTTGTTATGGATTAAAGATCAACCAGGTGTGACCGCGCCCATCATTGGTCCACGCACGCTTGCGCATTTGGAAGACGCACTTGGCATTCTGGAGAAAGCGTTTGACGCTGCCGATCGACCATTGTTTGATGAACTTGTACATCCCGGTACGGCTGTAGCTGATTTTCATAACTCGAATGATTGGATGAAGGCCCGCATCATTTCTTGATGACAACTATTCTTGACCCCGATCGTTATTTCTCATCTGACACCGCAATACGAAATGTTGCGCGTGAGCTCTATCAAATTGTCGCGTCGCTTCCCCTCATCTGCCCACACGGGCATGTTGATCCGCGCCTCTTCGCTGATCCCAACGCAACCTTCGGCTCTCCGGCCGACCTATTTATCATTCCCGACCATTACGTCACGCGGATGTTGCACTCGCAAGGGATTCCATTCGAGTCGTTAGTTGAAGGTGATCATCGAAAGATCTGGCGTCTCTTCTGCGAGAACTTCTATCTATTTCGCGGGACGCCCAGTGGGGTTTTGTTGACGGATGAACTGGTCACCGTCTTTGGTGTGGATGACAAGCCAAGCGCCTCAAACGCGGACTATCTGTTTGATCTCGTTACCGAAAAGCTTTCCTCTTCTGCTTTTTCTCCACGCAAACTCTTCGACCGTTTCAACATCGAAGTCCTTTGCACTACCGATGCAGCCACCGATACGCTTGAACATCATCAAGCTATTCGTCAAAGTGAACGGCGCGAACGCGGACGCGTCCTTCCAACCTTTCGCCCCGATGGCGTTGTCAACCTCGACGCGCCCAATTGGCGAAGCAACATCAACAAACTCAGCGAAGTCAGCAACATTGAAGTTGTAGATTACAAATCCTACATCGATGCATTGGAACAGCGACGCACGTTCTTCAAATCTATGGATGCAACCGCCACAGATCACGCCGCGCTGACGCCTGCCACAGCTGAATTGACTCTCCTCGAAGCTGAGGTGATCTTCCAGCGCGCGCTCAAGGGACAATCTGAACCCAACGACGCGGCGCGTTTCACAGCTCACATGTTGATGGAGATGGCACGCATGAGCATACAAGATGGCTTGGTGATGCAATTCCATCCTGGGTCATTGCGCAATTACAACGAAATCATCTTCAAAAAATTTGGTCCGGACAAAGGCGCGGACATTCCCCTCCAAACCGAGTACACTCGCAACCTGCTTCCACTTCTCAACAAATACGGCAATGATCCGCGTCTAGCGCTTATTATGTTCACCCTTGATGAAACAACATATTCACGCGAACTCGCTCCTCTTGCAGGTCATTATCCTGCGCTCAAGCTCGGTCCACCCTGGTGGTTCTTAGACAGCCTGAATGGTATCGCGCGTTATTTCGATCAAGTCATGGAAACAGCAGGTCTCTACAATACAGTAGGTTTTAATGACGACACGCGTGCCTTTTGTTCCATCCCCGCGCGGCATGATGTCTGGCGACGCGCCTCTGCCAACTGGCTGGCGGGATTGGTTATCCGTTACATCATTGATATAGATGATGCCCGCGAGATGATACATCAACTTGCGGCTGGTTTAGCGAAAAGAGCATACAAATTGGAAAGTAGAAAGTAGGAACTTTCTCTACTTTCTGCTTTCCACTCACGATTGTATATAACTTATGCTTTCTCCTCTTGGCTTATCTCCCTCCTTCG
>WNFZ01006790.1_pt1 | contig 10304 bp, 15 predicted proteins | sample 5400081 | NCBI WGS metagenome assembly WNFZ01 (sample SAMN13153365, study PRJNA577476) | soil metagenome | isolation source: 80 cm soil or saprolite under grassland replicate 1 | place: USA:California | collected 2016-06-15
GTGTGCCACGAGCGCGGAGGGCGAGGTCACCTGGGTAGGTAGATCTGGTTCGATGCGGTGCTGTGTGGAAGATGAAGGCTGGCCCTTCGGAGCCGCCCTGCGGGGGGAGGCTCCAAACCACCCTCTGCTGCGTTAGCCGAAGACTGTCGTGGTGAGCGATGAGGGAAAAGGCGCCCGGTGAGGCGTCAGGTAGGGATCAGGGAGACGGTGCGCAGTCTCTGCGAGGAGATCGCTGGTGACGTGTCGTTACAAAACTTGAGGTGGCATCAAAACCGGGACGGGATTATGGCCCCGGGATAAGCCTGGCAGGTGCCCGCTTATTGGCCAGGTGGTGTCCGGCATGGAGGCGACGTGACCCTGATCTGCTGCTTTCACACGGAACGTGGGAAGGCGTGCTCCGATACTGCCGCCGCTGGCGGCGGGAGGGAGTGTTCCAAGCAGCATGACCTGCGAGGAATCGAGTACCGTCGCGGGGCGCGCTGGCGGACCGGCTTGTAGTAGCGGTGAAGCCCCTGCTTGGCGCGGTGGGGGCGGAGCGAAGAGGCCGGATCATCTGTGGTTGGCTCGGTGAGTCAACCGGGGTCGTTCCCGGGAGGAACTGAGTGAGCGAGCTGAAATCACCAGGGAAGCCGTTCGATATTTCGAAGTGGGAGGTGTGGGAGGCCTATAAGAAGGTCAAGGCCAACAAGGGCGCGGCCGGGGTGGACGGTTGTTCTACCGGGGACTTCGAGCAGGATCTGAAGGGCAACCTCTATAAGATCTGGAACCGGATGTCGTCGGGGAGCTACTTCCCGCCCCCGGTCAAGGCGGTGGAAATACCGAAACCGCATGGCGGTGGCACGAGAATTCTCGGCGTGCCCACTGTCGCGGACAGGATCGCGCAAACGGTGGCGGCCCGCAGGCTGGAAGAAAAGGTCGAGCCGATCTTCCACTCCAGCTCCTACGGGTACCGGCCCCGGCGCGATGCGCTGGACGCGGTAGCAGCATGCCGGGAGAATTGCTGGAGATATGACTGGGTGATCGATCTTGACATCCAGAAGTTCTTCGACAGTGTGCCGTGGGATCTCATCGTCAAAGCAGTGGAGGCGAACACCGACGCCCCGTGGGTGGTGCTGTATGTTAAACGGTGGCTCGCCGCCCCGGTACAGCTCCCCGGCGGGACCCTTGCCGAACGCGACCGCGGAACCCCCCAGGGGTCCGCGGTCAGTCCCGTCCTCGCCAACCTGTTTATGCACTACGCTTTCGATCAGTGGATGGCCCGGGAATTCCCGGCCGTCCCATTCGAACGCTACGCTGATGACGCGGTCGTGCATTGCGTCAGCGAACGCCAGGCGCACTATGTGCGGCGGGCAATCGCTGGCAGGATGGCCGAAGTCGGATTACGGCTGCACCCGGGCAAAACGAAGATAGTGTACTGCAAGGACGGGAAGCGGAAGCTCGGGTATGAGCATACGAGCTTCACCTTCCTGGGGTTCACCTTCCGTGCCCGGGCGGCCCGTAGCAAGCACGGGGTGAACTTTACCTCGTTCCTGCCCGCGATCAGCAAGGACGCTCTGAAGAAGATCAGCGGGGAAGTGCGCCGGTGGCGGCTTCACCGCCAGATCAGGCTTGACTTCAGGGAAGTCGCGAAACGAATCAACCCGATCGTCCGCGGCTGGATGCAGTATTACGGGACGTTTTACCGATCCGCGCTGTGTTCCTTCCTGCAACGCATCAACGCCTACCTGATGCGCTGGATCCGCAAGAAGTATAAACGGCTGCGGCCCTTCAAGAAGGCCCATGCGTGCTGGAAACGCATCACCCGCCAGCATTCTCGGCTTTTCGCCCACTGGAAATGGGTCTCTGCCTTCTGGTGATCAAGATGATAGGAGCCCGGTGACGAGAGATTGTCACGCCGGGATCTGTGGGAGCCCGGGGGTGAGATTCCCCCGGGCCACCCGACCGATCTTGGAAATACCAGCCACCAGACGGCGTGTCGGACCAGTCTGGAGCCTGATCATCTTGTCGGATTGGATCACGAACTCGCGCAAGCCGCGGCGGCTGTCGCCGAGCGAGAAGTACGAGTTGTTCGTGTCGGTACTGACCGGGCATGCCACGCAGCGGGAGGCTGCGGCGAAGTGGAAGGCGGATCGGTCCACGGTGGTGCACATCTGCCGGATCGCCAAGCAGGGCGCGCTGGATGCGCTGTCGGCGTCGGTGCCAGGCCGACCTGGGATGACCGCCGAGCAGGCCGCGCTGGCGGAGGCCAGGGCGGAGCTGGAGCGGCTGCGGGCCACGGTCACCAGCAGGCGGTGGCGCTGCACCTGCGGGAGGGAAAAGCAGGCTGGGACTGACGGCCGGCCCGGTCCCGGCGAGCGATCGGCGGCGAGGACTGCGGCAGCGGCTGCCGTCAGGCCGCCGAGCGGGCCGTTGCCGTCCTGGCCGCCGAACACGCAGAGCTACGGCCAGGGGCAAGGTAGCTGAGCCGCGGGTTACGGGTGGTCACCACTGCGATGCGCGGGTGCGCGCGAGTGGGACCTTGATGAGCTGATCGCCGCCTGGACGCTGGCCTACGGCGATTGGGAGGAGCCGTGGTGAGGCCGCTTTCAGCGGCCCGCCGAGAGGTGCGCTGTGCCGAGCGCTTCCGCCAGCCGACTGCCTGTGCGGCGGCGGGTACTTGCCGGTGAACATAGCGTGATCGTAGCCCGCTCGCTCGCCTCACCGGCCGTAACGATAAGTAATATAAATATATGTGAATGGTAGTCGTCCCGTAGTGGGCTCAGCGCCGAGCTTACGGGTTCTGCTGTCTCACGAGCAGCCCATCATGCGCGCCGGTCTGCGGGCCATTCTGGAGCGGGAGCCAGGTATCGGGGTCGTGGCAGAGACGGGCACTGGCCGCGAGGCGGTGGCAGTGGCCCGCCGTGTTCAGCCCACGGTCGTGCTCATGGACATCACCGAACCCTGCCCTGAGGCCATCGAGGCGATCCGACTGCTGTCCACTCTGGGCGCCGAGCGGTCCGTCGGAGTCGTGGTCATCGCTGCCGCTGGCAACGACGACGTTCTTCAGGCGGTCCGGGCTGGCGCCAGGGGCCTGCTCCTCAAGAGCTGCCAGGCCGAGGAACTGATTCGTGCGACGAAGGCGGTTGCGGCTGGCGAGGGCTTCGTGACGCCGCGGATCGCCACCCGACTCCTCGGCCATGTCGCCAGGCGGCTTGCGCCTCAAAGAGCCCACACGCCCGTGCAGGTGCAGCGCCTCACGCCGCGGGAGCTTGAGATCCTGTGCCTCATCTCGCGGGGCCAGTCGACTGCGGAGATCGCGGCGGCGCTCTCGGTGTGTGAGTCGACGGTCCGGTCCCACGTGCACCATCTCCTGACCAAGCTTGATCTGCGCGACCGCGCCCACGCGGTCGCGTTCGCCTACGAGACCGGCCTTGTCCCAGCCCGGCCGGCCTGAGCTGATCTTGGCCGCTGCACGAAGCACATGCCTCCACCATATGTTGATCCAAGGTGACTCATTCCGTTCAAAGTGGAGGCGAATATCCACAAATGATAGGAGAAGAACTTCTTTTCGCGCTTTACTCTGGCTCACTCATGGACTGCGTGGCAGTCGTGGGCGCGTGCCCATCGTCTAAAGGCTGGCGATTTGGAGCGGATTGTGTACGGGCTGGGTGCTTCCGCCGGCGTTGCGAATGTGCTGGAAATGGCCGCCGCCCAGGCCGCGCTTGTTGGAATGCTGAGCGCTGCGGGGTTATCGAAGATTACGAAGACAGGGCAGTTGGCCAAGACCCTGCGAGCCCTGGATGTCGGGAAGGGGACATCAGCGTTGGCTCGCGGAGTGGTTGCGAGCGAACTCGCAGCCGCGGTGGCTCTCACCATCTTTCCTGCGGCCGCTTGGCCACGTGCCCTGGTAGCGCTACTCAGTTTCGGCTTCGCTGCGGCTGGCGCGCGTGCCTTGCTCTTGCGGGTGGCGATTCATTGCAGCTGCTTCGCCCCGGGCCCGGATGGAGAGCTTGGTTGGCGACAGGTCGGCGCGCTCCCAGCGTGGTTGTGCGCGGTATCCCTCGCGCAGCTGTCCTCCTGGCACCGGCGCGCGGGCACGGGGTTGCTGGGGATGGCGCTTCTGTTATTTGTGCTGGGTGTCGCGCGATTGCTGACGGGGATGCCGGTCTGGTGGGAGCTTCGATTTGATCGGCTGGCATTCCACAATCTCGGGTCAGAGAACGCCATATGCCCTTGAAAAACGGAAAGTGCAGTGAGTGAGGAGCGTAACTTTTATGCAGTACATAAGCGTTAAAGCAGATCAAAGCCGCAGATCCTTTGTTCGACGTGCGTGTCTGGTGGTATTGGGCGCGATTGGGTTGGGAGGAGCGGCCCAGCGTGCTCATGCCTCCGTGGGACGACCTGCCCGTAGCTATCGTGTGAGCGCGATAGACGGGGTTGGTGATCAACAGGTCTCCGTCCTGGGCGCTCATGGATCGCTTCCCCTTGAGTGCGTCCCGTCAGGTTGGGAGCCTCTGATAGGCGACAGGGTTGCCGTGGGTCCCTCGCCGCTGCTGAACCGTATCTCTGCACAGCAACTCTCGCGCTGGGTGACGAGCCGGGCAGCGCCGCAGGATCTTCAGCCAGGCCGACGTATTAGTGGGCCCGGTGGGCCGGTGATCACGGAAGCTACCACGCTTGATCCAGCCCTCTCCAGCCTGCGCAGTCGCAGAGATACCCGCTCGCGTCAGCTCCTAATTGCCGTCACCGACCGCTTGTCACCGGATGATCGGGTCCGTGTTCTCGCCATCCGCGAGGCATGACGATGCCATCACTTACGTTAATCGCCTATTCAGCCACGGTGTTGGCAGCTTCGGCTGTCTTGATATGGTCGGGCCTCGAAAAGCTCCGCAATCCTTCTCCGCTAGCGGCCACACTCTCTCAACTGGGAATGCCACGTTATCCTGCGCGCATCGTAGCAGTACTTGTCCCGTTCTGCGAACTTGGAACGGTCACTTGCCTTGTTGCCCGAGCTTCCTCTTATGTCACCGCTTTCCTGCTTGCTATGCTGGGACTGAGTTTCACCGCTGCGGCCATCATTAGCAAGCTAACGGGCAAGGCCGTTCCCTGCGCCTGCTTCGGGGCGTCACAAAGGAAGCTTGGCTGGCCGCAAATGCTCGCACTTCCCCTCTGGCTCTTTAGCGCTTGGGCGACGCTGCATATTATCCCCTCAGTTAGCCCTCGCGAGCGGCTTGTTAGCCTCGCATGCACCATCGTCGTTTTATCTGGTCTCCGCGCAGGACCCGTTTTGCGCCAGGCCGCCCACGCACGAAGCGACCGCCGTGCCTTTGTGGGTGGTGTCTGAATTGGCTATATCGATACTGATTTCTGCAGTCGCGATTCTCGCGATAGGTGAATTCCTGCTGTTCGGCGCACTAGCCGAGGCGTACCGTGACATACGGCAGATCCGCGAAGCGTCAGGTCTGCTTGATACGCCGATGCCGGTCGACTTGGGCCATCTGGCGGGCAGGACGCCGAGCAGCTGTGGCCTGGACTCGAATCTCGACTCGGCTGTCGGGGCCGTAACGGTATTTCTAGATAAGCACTGTAATACCTGCAATATGATCCTGCGTGGCTTGAATGGTAGTATCCCAGCCGGAATGTGGCTCGTCATCATCTCGGAGTCTGTTGATGACGCGGTAACTTGGCTGCGAGATTCTGGGATTGCCCTAGTAGAGGATGGCCTGGCTCGTCACCGTGTGACCGTGCTTTCTCGCCTGCAGGTCGAGAGTAGTTTCGGTGAGGTTGTAACGCCGTTGGCGGTCGAGACACAGAATGGACGTCTGATGTGGGCGAAGACCGTACCTTCCGTACGGCAGTTCTATGCGCTGGTCCCCCCCGTCCTGAGCTTCTCAAGGACGTCTGACCAAGGAGCGTCGCGATCATGACGAGCACCCGCAGTCCGATCATGGCAGCAGAGGTCATGGCAACAGATAGCAACTCAGACACGCAGAAGACTAACGACCGACGGCGGTTTCTGGGGCGCCTTGGCGGGCTCGGTGCCGGGGTTGTAGGAGCAATCGCCTTCACCTTTGCAGATGCGCCTGCTGCAGCTGCTTATACGGTTGGCTGCTGTCACCTGGCGACGAGTAGGCCCTGCGGCGGCTCTTGGAACAATAATGGGAATTTCAGCTGCCCGAGCGGATACACAAAGCATTACTGGTCATGTTGCTGCGGTTACTTCATTTACCATTGCTGGGAATGCAACACAGGTAGCAACTGTTTTACCGGCAGTTTTGCGTGCTCCAACTACTGGAACTACTATCTCGGAGGCTGCTGCAAGAGCGGCTGTGGTTGTTAGTTGTCCAACATAGTAAGGGAGGCGCGTGCTCAGCGTGACCGCACACGTATTTCCAAAGGTGGAGTTCTTGCTGATCAGTCTGGCGGCCGTCGCCGGTTTCGCTCAGCTTTTCAGTCCTTGAGGGACGTCGTTCCTCGGGACGCTGTCCTTGGGTCAAGGACAACATTTCAAGCAGCATATGCGACTGATGGGTATCTTTGCTGGCGCATTTACGGCCAGCTCGCTCATAGTTTTCGCGATCGCGCATGCGATAGGACAACAAGTGACAAGAACGGTGCCCGCAGAGGTACGAGTAGTTGGGGTGCTGGTAGCCTTGTTGGTCAGCATGACGGTTGATGGTTATACGATAAGACGGAAAACCTGGTGTCCAGGTACGCCTGGTCGGCAAACTCCGAAGATGATCTATTATCGCCAAGGAGCCCGTAGAGCGGCTCTGGCGTGGGGCCTGGACACTGGCCTGGTGGTTACGACTTACCGCGTTAGCTCCCTCAGCTGGGCATTACTGCTACTGGGTTTGATGGGCGTCACACCCTGGTGGCTCGGCCTTGCGTATTCTGCTGGATTCGTGGTGCCGTTGTGGATCGGCTGCTCAACCTGCGGCATATTGGCGGGTGACAATACGGCGGTGGCTCAGCTGCTAACAGGAAGGCAATCCATCGGTCGGTTGCTATGTATCAGCGCAAGTGCGCTGAGCTTTATTGTAATCATACCTAGCATTCTCCCACAAACAGCGACAGGATGAAGTGATGGACGCGTCGGCCGATTGCGATGTCGAGTGGAACACAGCCGCGGAATGGTGGCCCGGTGAAGGCGAAGCCCTGGGCGAAGGCGGCAGTCCTACGTGCGCAGGAGTGGTAGGTCGCGGAAGTTAGTCCTCCAACACCCCGGGAGTGCGCAGTTGGGCTATCGATGACTACATGTCCCCTGGCGACGCCGACGATGGTAACAGTCACGGTAGAACCGGGTTCCAAGAACAGCGGGATCTTATATGACCTTCCAGCGCGTCCATATTTACTGTATCCGTACGCGCTGGGAGTGAGGTTAGCCAGCCGTTTCCCGTAGGGAATAAACAAAGGCCCGATAGCTAGATCAGCCGGACGGGGCTGGTGAGGTATAGAAGAGTCACCGGGAAGGGCTGCATCGGCGCAAGAGAGGACGAGCGGATTAGCAGGACTGCCGATTCGCGCTGATGGTTCTGAGGCGGGGCTTGCGAGCCGCGGAGAAGTCGGCGGCACGGCTGGTGACAGTGTATCGGTGGGCGTCTTGGCTTGGGAGCACGCAACGACGAACATGTAGGTCGCTGCCAGCAGCGCAGACACGGTTATCACTGATCGGACGCGCACAAACCATTATGCGAGCCGCAACTTGCGTTTGTCTAACGCGGCGTCCGCGCAGCGCTTCCGGCCTTCGGCGGTTTGAACCGGCCAGCCTGGCAAGTAGGACCGGATCTGACCGGACGGCCGTGAACGCGGACGTCTACAAGCTGCGGGACGGTGAAGTTGTCGCCAAGGCAGTCGCCACCAAGCAGCTCGCCATCCACGCCTGGCCTGCAGGCGGGACGCAGGAACTGGCGATCGAGGCAGAGAGTCAGGAGCAGCCAGCGCTGACCGATGCGCAGATCGTGCGGCTCGCTCAGCTGGGCCGGCGGATCGAAGCGCACTTCGGTCACCCCCAGGACATCGAATGGTGCCTGGTCGACGATGGGTTCCAGATTGTCCAGAGCCGGCCGATCACCACGCTGTTTCCCATCCCCGCGGCCAGCGATCAAGGGAACCGCGTCTACGTCTCCGTCGGTCATCAGCAGATGATGACCGACCCGATGAAGCCCCTGGGGCTCTCCCTGTGGCAGCTGACGACCCCGCGGCCCATGTCCGAGGCCGGCGGGAGACTGTTCGTCGACGTCACCAAGGCGCTGGGTTCGCCAGCGAGTCGCGCAGGCCTCCTGAAGGCCCTGGGGAGATCCGATCCCGCTGATCGGGGACGCGCTGCAGACCATCCTCGACCGCGGCGACTTCATCCCGGCGCTCTCGGGCGAGGGCCTGGGCGGGACGCCGGCTGGCGGCGCGCCCGCCCCGGTCGAGACCGATCCGGCCTTCGCCGCCGAGTTGGTCGAGCGCAGTCAGGCCTCCATCGCCACGTTGAAGGGCGACATCCGGGCGAAGTCCGGGTCGGCGCTGCTCGACTTCATCGTTGCGGACCTCCAGGAGCTGAAGCGGGTCCTGTTCGATCCGCAAAGCCTCCAGGTGATCATGGCGGCGATGCGGGCCACCTGGTGGCTCAACGAGCAGCTGCAGGCGTGGCTGGGCGAGAAGAACGCGGTCGACACGCTCACGCAGTCCGTCCCCCACACCGTCACGTCGGAAATGGGGCTGGCGCTCCTGGACGTCGCGGACGTGATCCGCCCGCATCCGGACGTGGTGGCATTCCTGCAGCACGTCGAGGACGAGAACTTCCTGGACGAGCTGCCCACGCTCGCAGGCGGGCGCGAAGCCCGAGACGCCATCCAGGCCTACCTCGGCAAGTACGGCATGCGCTGCGTCGGCGAGATCGACATCACGAAGCCACGGTGGAGCGAACGCCCCACCACGCTCGTGCCCATGATCCTCGGCAACATCAAGAACTTCGAGCCGGGCGCCGGCGAGCGGCGCTTCGAGCAAGGCCGGCAGAAGGCCTGGAAGAACGAACAGGAACTGCTGACGCGCTTGCGGGCCTTGCCGGGCGGGGAGCGGAAGGCTGAAGAGGCCAAGCGGATGATCGACCGGATCCGGACCTTCATCGGGTACCGGGAGTATCCGAAGTACCACATGATCAGCCGCTACTTCGTCTACAAGCAGGCCGTGCTGAATGACGCCGAGCGCCTCGTGCAAGCCCACGTAGTTCGTGAAAGGGAAGACATCTTCTACCTCACGTTCCAGGAGCTCCACGACGTCGTGCGCACGAACCAAGTGGATGACCAGCTCATCCGCCAGCGCAAGGACGCGTTCAGGTCGCATCAAGCGCTCACGCCGCCCCGGGTGCTCACCTCGGATGGCGAGGTCGTCGCCGGGACGTACCGACGCGCCGATGTCCCGGCCGGCGCGCTGACCGGCCTACCCGTTTCCGCCGGGACCGTCCAGGGACGGGCTCGCGTCATCCTGGACATGGCCGAGGCCGATCTCGAAGCGGGCGACATCCTGGTCACCGCCTCCACGGACCCCAGCTGGACGCCTGCGTTCGTCGCGATCAAGGGCTTGGTGACGGAGGTGGGGGGCCTAATGACCCATGGCGCGGTGATCGCACGGGAGTACGGCTTGCCGGCCGTCGTGGGGGTGGAGCATGCCACCCGGCTGATCCGGGATGGGCAGCGGATCCGCGTGCATGGAACGGACGGGTACATCGAGATCCTGCATTAGGCGACCACTGATCAAACGGTGCAGCGGCAGCTGGTCCTTGGCGGCCCGCGCCGGTAGCCTGGCTGGCTGCGGGGGAGCGAGATCGTGGCGCTGGCGCGGCAGGCGGCCGTTCCGGATAATGGCCACCCGCACCAGTGCGAGCCCGCGCAACACGGCCACCGCCCGCCCAATATGAGTGACACCGCATGCTCACAGCGGGCGTGGCGATCTTGGTGCCCCCCGGGCAGATTGGTGGCAGGGTTCTGGCGGTGCCCGCTATTCGATCAGGTGGTGTTTGTAGGCTGAGTGGCTGAGCTTGAGTCCGGGCAGACTGTTCGAATCGTGGGGAGAGGGCCATCAAACGCGGACTGTACCTGGCGCCGTTTGATCAGTTGGCTGATCCGCGGCTCCTGATGGATCTCGCGGGCCTCGCCGAGTCCAGGGGCTGGGATGGCCTGTTCTTGTGGGATCGGATCACCTATCCACCCCGGGGGCGCGCCGTGGCTGACCCGTGGGTGGCGCTCAGCGCCATTGCTGTGGTGACCGAGACGCTCCGGTTCGGACCGATGATCACTCCGCTGCCCCGCAGGCGGGTCCAGAAGGTCGCCCGCGAG
>WNFZ01006796.1_pt1 | contig 10298 bp, 10 predicted proteins | sample 5400081 | NCBI WGS metagenome assembly WNFZ01 (sample SAMN13153365, study PRJNA577476) | soil metagenome | isolation source: 80 cm soil or saprolite under grassland replicate 1 | place: USA:California | collected 2016-06-15
CCGACACCCCGCCCGCCCCGCCGGCCGCGTGACCTTCCCGCCCGCCCCCCGCCGGCCGCGTGACCTTCCCGCCGGCCCCGGCCGGCCCGGCCGGGCCGGGCGACCCTCGTGCAGATCTTGGACGCCGGCACCCCCGCCAGGGGGTAGCGGCGTCCAAGATCTCGCTTGGCCCGACCGCTCACTCCCACTCGATCGTGCCCGGGGGCTTGCTCGTCACGTCCAGTACCACCCGGTTCACGTCCGGTACCTCGTTGGTGATGCGGGTCGATATCCGGGCGATCACGTCGTACGGCAGCCGGGACCAGTCCGCCGTCATCGCGTCCTCGCTGGACACCGGACGCAGCACGATCGGGTGCCCGTACGTCCGCAGGTCCCCCTGCACCCCGACGGAGCGCACGTCCGCGAGCAGGACCACCGGGAACTGCCACACCGACCGGTCCAGCCCCGCCGCGGTCAGCTCCTCCCGCGCGATCCGGTCCGCCGCCCGCAGCACCGCGAGCCTCTCCCGCGTCACTGAGCCGATGACCCGGATCGCCAGGCCCGGCCCCGGGAACGGGTGCCGCCACACCATCGCCTCGGGCAGGCCCAGCTGCGCGCCAATTGCCCGTACCTCGTCCTTGAACAGCGTCCGCAACGGCTCCACGAGCGCGAACGCCAGGTCCTCGGGCAGCCCGCCGACGTTGTGGTGGGACTTGATGTTCGCGGTGCCGGTACCCCCGCCGGACTCCACGACGTCGGGGTACAGCGTGCCCTGGACCAGGAACTCCACCTCGCCCGACGCGGCGATCTCCCGCGCCGCGCCCTCGAACACCCGGATGAACTCCCGCCCGATGATCTTCCGCTTGTGCTCGGGGTCGCTGACCCCGGCCAGCGCGTCGAGGAACCGGTCGGCGGCGTCGACCACGTGCAGCTTGATCCCGGTCGCCTGCACGTAGTCGGTCTCGACCTGTTCGGCCTCACCCGCGCGCAGCAGCCCATGGTCGACGAAGACGCAGGTGAGCTGGTCGCCGACGGCCCGGTGGACCAGGGCGGCGGCCACCGCCGAGTCCACGCCCCCGGACAGCCCGCAGATCACCTGCTTGTCGCCGACCTGGGCGCGGATCGCCGCGACCTGCTCCTCGATGATGCTGGCGTTGGTCCACGTGGGCTCGATGCCGGCCACGTCGTACAGGAACCGGGTGAGCATCGTCTGGCCGTGCCTGGTGTGCGCGACCTCGGGGTGGAACTGCATCCCGACCAGCTTCTCGGTCGGGTTCTCGAACGCCGCGACCGGCGCGCCCGGCGACCCGGCGGTGACCACGAAGCCGGCCGGCGCGGCCGCGACGCAGTCGCCGTGGCTCATCCACACGTCCTGCTCGGCGGGCAGCCCGCCGAAGAGCGTGCTGTCGGTCATCAGCCGCACGGGCGTGTTGCCGAACTCCCGCCCACCGGTGTGCGCCACCTCACCCCCGAGCGCCCGGGCCATCGCCTGGAACCCGTAGCAGATGCCCAGCACCGGTACCCCGGACGTGAACAGCGCCGGGTCGACCTGCGGCGCCCCGGGCTCGTACACGCTGGCCGGGCCGCCGGACAGGATGATCGCGGCCGGGCGCTTGGCGAGCATCTCGGTGACCGGCATCGAATGCGGCACGATCTCCGAGTAGACCTGCGCCTCCCGCACGCGGCGGGCGATGAGCTGGGCGTACTGGGCACCGAAGTCCACGACCAGGACGGGGTTGTTCATGCGCCGAGCCTAATGGGCGGCCGCCAGCCTAACGACCGGCGACCATGGAGCGGTGAAGACCTACGTGGCGCTCCTGCGCGGGATCAACCTCGGCCGCGCCCGCAAGGTGGCAATGGCCGACCTGCGCCGGTGGCTCGGCGAGCTGGGCTACGCCGACGTTGGAGTAGTCAGTCCAGCTCGCCGGCGAGGATCGCCGCCTCGGTGAGGCGCAGCGCGCGGCCGGGCGTCACGTTCAGCTCCCGGGCCAGCACGTTCCGGGCACGCTTGTACACCGCCAGCGCGTCGGCGCGCCGCCCGGACCCGGACAGCGCGATCATCAGCAGGACGTAGAACCGCTCGTGCAGCGGATGCCGGACGACCAGGCGGGTCAGCTCGGGGACCACTTCCAGGTGCCGGCGCAGGGCCAGGGCCGCCTCGATCCGTACGGTGAGCGCGGTCAGGCGCAGCTCCTCCAGCCGGGTAATCTCACCACGGGCCGCCTCGACGTGCGCGCCGTCGGCCAGTGCCGGGCCCCGCCACAGGGCCAACGCCTCGGTGGCGAGGTCGTACGCCCGCCGCGCATCCTCCGCGCCCAGCGCCGAGCGGGCGCTGGCGACCAGCCGCTCGAAGCGCATCACATCCAGCTCGTCCAGCTCCACCCGCAGCAGGTACCCGTTGGCCTCGGTGAGCAGCCGCCGGCACGGGCGGCGCGGTGCCCGCTGCGGCTCCACCACCCGGCGCAGCGTCGACACGTACGCGTGCAGCGTGGCCCGCGCCGAGCGCGGCGGGCGGCGCGGCCACAACCAGTCCACGAGTTCGGCGTTGGCGACGGTGGAGTTGGCGTGCGCGAGTAACGCGACAAGGAGGATCCGGCGCCGCTTCCCCGTCACGGGTACCGGGGCGGTATCGATTACCCGCAGTGGGCCGAGAATGTCGAACTGCATACGCCACCCGTTTCGCCGACAATGCTCGTCAGACATTTACGTTCATCATCATCATCTATGAACTTGAATGTTGTACATGCCCACTGTCCCCTAGTCGCATCGGGAACCACCTGCGCGAACAAGGAATGGGCGCAAGCCGACCGCAAGAACCCCGGAATCCGAACGCAGCCAACCCGAAGCCCGCCGCCCGCACCATCGGTACCCCTGGTCGCGCCGGCCGCGGCCGGCCGTACGGAAGGTGCTGGGACGATGGCCGACCCACTGGTGATCACCGCCCGACAGCTCTTCGACCCGCCCCGCGGATCCGATCCCTGGCCGGGCCACCGGGTCCTGGTCGGGCGGGCCTGCCGGGAACTACGGCCGCGGGCCTGCCGGCGCATGCTCGTGGCGTACTACCGGGACCCACTGGCCTGGCTCGGCGTGCTGGTGGCGCTGCTCATCCTGGCCTACGCCGGCGGGGCGGTCATGTTCGTCCTGCACGCCGAGGTCCTGGGCGAGCTGGGCCCGGCGATCAGCCCGATGGCGCACTGGGGCCTGGACTCCACGCTCGGCTTCGCGGGGCTGGCGCCGCTGCTGCTGCTCGTCGTCCCGCTCGCCGCGTGGGCGGTCACCCCCGGCGACCCCGAGCCGGGGGTACCGGTCCTGCCGTGCGCGGTCGTCGGCGGTACCCTCTTCGGCCTGGCCACCGCGCCGGCACCGATCGTGCACGACCTGCTCGTCGGGCGGGGTACGTGGCTCGCCGACCGGGTCACCGCGCTGCTCAGCCCGGACACGCCCCAGCTCGTGGCGCACGTGCACGGGGACGGGGACGGCATCCCGCAGGCGCTGAGCATCGGGCTGCAGGTGGCCGTGGGCATCCCGACCTACATCCTGCTGCTCTGGGTGGCGTTCGCGGTCGGGCGGGCGCTGACCCGGCGGCGGTGGGTCGTCCGTCCCGCGTGAACTGTTCGGCTTGCCTGCGCCCGACCGGCGCGGTGCACTGGTACCCATGGGGAAGATCCTCGTGGGTACCGTATCGTGGACCGACAAGACGCTGCTCGCCTCCGGCTGGTACCCGGAGTCGGCCAACACCGCCGAGAAACGCCTGCAGTACTACGCCCGGCGGTTCCCGCTCGTCGAGGTCGACGCGACCTACTACTCGCCGCCCGCGGAGACGACCGCGCAACTGTGGGCCGAACGCAGCCCCGCCGACTTCCTGTTCAACATCAAGGCGTTCAGCCTCCTCACCGGCCACCCCACCAAGCTCTCGGCCATCTACAAGGACCTGCGGCCGGAGACCGACAAGAAGAACGTGTACCCCGACGACCTGACCCCGCAGGCGTACGAGGACGTGTGGACCCGGTTCCTGTCCGCGCTCGACCCGCTCGTCGACGCCGGCAAGCTCGGCGTGATCCTCTTCCAGTTCCCGCCGTGGTTCACCATCCGCCGCTCCAACAAGCAGTACCTGCTGGAGGTGGCCAAGCGGTGCAGCCCGCTGCGGGTGGCGGTCGAGCTGCGCCACGAGAGCTGGTTCGCCGGCGACAACCAGGCCGAGACGCTGGAGTTCCTGCGCCGGCACCACCTGCCGTTCGTGAGCGTGGACATGCCGCAGGGGCACAAGTCGTCCATCCCGCCGGTCCTGGAGGCGACCGCCGATCTCGCGGTCGTGCGCTTCCACGGGCACAGCGAGCACTGGACGAGCAAGGACATCTACGAGAAGTTCGGCTACCTGTACCCCGACAAGGAGCTCAAGTCCTGGGTACCCAAGCTGGAGAAGCTAGCCCGGGAGACCGCACAGACGCACGTGCTGATGAACAACTGCCGCGGCGACTACGCCCAGCGCAACGCCGCCACGCTGCTGGACTTCCTAGGGCTCGACAGGTAGCGCGGCGGGGGCGCCGGCCGGGACGGCCGGGTTCTTGGGCGGGATCGGGCCCAGGCGGCGGTACGGCTCGCCGAGCGGCGGGCGCTCGTCGGGCGTGCCCTTGTTGGGCCACCGGGACATCGCCCGCTCGGCCTGGGCGGTGATGGTCAGCGCCGGGTTCACCCCGAGGTTGGCCGACACCGCGGCGCCGTCGACCACGTGCAACCCCGGATGGCCGAACACCCGGTGGTACCCGTCGATGACGCCGTGCTCCGGCGTGCTCCCGATGACGGCACCGCCGAGGATGTGCGCGGTGACCGGGACGTTGAACACGTCGGTCCACGAACCGCCCGGTACCCCGTCGATCTCCTCGGCGAGCAGCCGCACCGCCCGGTTGCCGGCGGGGCCAGCGCGGGTTGGGCGCGCCATGGCCCTGCGTCGTGGTGAGCCGGCGCCGGCCGTACCAGCTCCGTCCATAGTGGACGGTCAGCGAGTTGTCCAGCGTCTGCATCACGAGCGCGATCACGGTGCGCTCACTCCACCGGCGTACCGACAGCATCCGCGCGCTGCGCCGCGGGTCGCGCAGGAACGTGGTCCACCACCGCGCCGGCCGCCAGGTGTCCCCGTCGACGAGCACGGTCTGCAGCAGCCCCATCGCCCCCGACCCCGGCCCGTACCGCACCGGCTCGATGTGGGTATCGGCGTCCGGGTGGAACGAGCTGGTGATGGCCACGCCCTCGGTGTAGTCGGCGTCGCGGCGCAGCGACTTGGCGCCGAGGATCGACTCGGAGTTGGTGCGCGTCAACGCGCCCAGCCGGCCGGACAGGTACGGCAACACCCCGCGCGCCTTCATCGCGTGCAGCAGCCGCTGCGTGCCCAGCGCCCCGGCGGCGAGCACCACCTGGTCGGCGGTGAACGCGCGGCGGTTGGTACGCACCGTCCAGCCCGGTCGTATCTCCGTGACCGTGTGCCGGGGGAACACGTCGGCGCCGAGCTTCTCCGCGAGGTACAGGTAGTTCTTCACGAGGGTGTTCTTGGCGTTGAACCGGCACCCGGTCATGCACGCGCCGCAGTGTATGCAGGCGTCCCGGGCAGGCCCGGCACCGCCGAAGAACGGGTCCACCCCCGACTGTCCGAAGTAGACGCCGACCGGAGTCGGGTGGAACGTCTCCCCCACGCCCATCCGCTCGGCGACCCGCTTCATCGCCGCGTCGGCGCGGGTGGTCCGGCCGTACCTGGTGACCCCGAGCATCCGCTCCGCCTGGTCGTACCAGCGGGACAGCTCGTCGGACCAGTCGGTGATCTCCCGCCACTGCGGGTCGCGGTAGTACGCGTCCGGCGGCCGGTACAGCGTGTTCGCGTAGACCAGCGACCCGCCCCCCACACCGGCTCCGGAGAGCACGAGCACGTTGCGCAGCAGGCTGATCCGCTGGATGCCGTAGCAGCCCAGCGCCGGCGCCCACAGGAAGCGCCGCGCGTCCCACGAGGTCTTGGCGAACTCGTCGTCGGCGAAGCGCCGCCCCGCCTCCAGGACCGCGACCCGGTACCCCTTCTCGGCCAGCCGCAGGGCCGTGACACTCCCCCCGAACCCCGACCCCACCACGATCACGTCATAGTCACTCATGGCGACCCCTCGCCTCGGCGGCGCCTCAGCGGTCCAGGACCAGGCCGACCTTCTGGAACTCCTTCAGGTCGCGGTACCCGCATTTGGCCATCGCCCGCCGCAGCCCGCCGAACAGGTTCAGCCCGCCGTCGGGGTCGTCGGACGGCCCGTAGAGCAGCTTCTCCATGTCGCCGAGCGATTCGCCCGCGACCCCGAACGCGCCGCGCGGCAGCTTCGGGTGGCTGGCCGCCGAGTGCCACCACGCGCCCCCGGCCGGCGCCTCGTCGCACACCGACAGCGGCTCGCCGAGCATCACCGCGTCGGCGCCGCAGCCCAGCGCCTTGGCGATGTCGCCGGAGGTGCGGATGTCGCCGTCGGCGATCAGGTGCACGTACCGCCCGCCCGTCTCGTCGAGGTACTCCCGCCGCGCCTCGGCGGCGTCGGCGATCGCGGTCGCCATCGGTACCCGGATCCCGAGCACCATGTCGGTCGTGGACCACTCGTCGGCGCCGCAGCCCACGATGACCCCGGCCGCGCCGGTGCGCATCAGGTGCAGCGCGGTCTGGTAGTTGGTGCAGCCGCCCACGATCACCGGCAGGTCCAGGTCGGCGATGAACTCCTTGAGGTTGAGCGGCTCGTCCACCGTGGACACGTATTCGGCGGAGACCACGGTGCCCTGGATGACGAGGATGTCCACGCCGGCGTCGAGGATCACCGGGGCCAGCGCCAGGGTGTGCTGCGGCGACACCCGGACGGCGACGGTCACCGCGCCCTCGCGGATCGCGCGGACCCGGTCGACGATCAGCTCCGGCTTGATCGGCTCGGCGTAGACCTCCTGCAGCCGCCGGGTCGCCGGGGCCTCCTCGTCCAGCTCGGACAGCTCTTCGAGGATCTTGCTCGGGTCCTCGTACCGGCTCCACAGCCCTTCGACGTTGAGCACCCCGAGGCCGCCGAGCCGGCCGAGGGTCACCGCGGTGGTGGGGCTCACCGTGGCGTCGGACGGGTGCGCGACGCAGGGGATCCGGAACTGGTACGCGTCGAGCTGCCAGGTGGTCGACACGTCGTCGACGTCGCGGGTGCGCCGGCTGGGCACTATCGCGACGTCGTCCAGGTGGTACCCGCGCCGCGCGCTCTTCCCGAGCCCGATCTCGACGATGTCACGCACAGCAGCTCTCCGATGGTCAGCGGGAGTGATAGTTGGGAGCTTCGACGGTCATCTGGATGTCGTGCGGGTGGCTCTCCTTGAGCCCGGCCGGCGTGATCCGGATGAGCTGTCCCTTGCGCTGCAGCTCGGCGATGCCCGACGCGCCGCAGTAGAACAGGGCCTGGCGCAGCCCGCCGACGAGCTGGTGGGCCACGGCGGCGAGCGGGCCGCGGTAGGGCACCTGGCCCTCGATGCCTTCCGGCACCAGCTTCTCCTCGGCCGCCACGTCGTGCTGGAAGTAGCGGTCCTTCGAGTACGAGGCCCGGCTACCCCGCGACTGCATCGCGCCCAGCGAGCCCATCCCCCGGTAGGACTTGAACTGCTTGCCGTTGATGAAGATCAGCTCCCCGGGGCTCTCCTCGCAGCCGGCCAGCAGGCTGCCCAGCATCACGGTGTCGGCGCCGGCCACGATCGCCTTGGCGATGTCACCGGAGTACTGCATGCCCCCGTCGCCGATCACCGGTACCCCCGCCGGCCGGCACGCCCGGCTGGCGTCCATGATGGCCGTGACCTGGGGTACCCCGACCCCGGCCACGACCCGGGTGGTGCAGATCGAGCCCGGCCCGACGCCCACCTTCACCGCGTCGGCCCCGGCCTCGACCAGCGCTCGGGCACCCGAATAGGTGGCCACGTTGCCGCCGACGACGTCGACCGCGCTGTCCCGCTTGAGCCGCGCGACCATCTCCAGGACGGTCCGGTTGTGCCCGTGCGCGACATCGACCATGAGCACGTCGACCCCCGCGTCGATCAACGCGCGAGCCCGCTTGTACTGGTCCTCGTCCACGCCGACCGCCGCGGCCACCCGCAGGCGTCCGGCGGAGTCCTTGGTGGCGTGCGGGAACTGTTCGCTCTTGGCGAAATCCTTGACGGTGATCAGGCCCTGGAGCCGGCCGGCGTCGTCGACCAGCGGCAGCTTCTCCACCTTGTGCTGGCGCAGCAGGGCCAGCGCACCGTCCTTGCTCACCCCGACCGGCGCGGTCACCAGGGGCATCTTGGTCATGATGTCGCGGACCAGCGCGCCCTTGTCGGTGACGAAGCGCGTGTCGCGGTTGGTGACGATGCCGAGCAGCGCGCCGCCCTTGCCGACGACCGGCGCCCCGGAGATCCGGTACCGGGCGCACAGCGCCTCCACGTCGCGCAGCGTGTCCTCGGGGGAACAGGTGATCGGGTTGGTCACCATCCCGGCCTCGGAGCGCTTGACCAGGTCGACCTGGGCCGCCTGCTCCTCGATCGGCAGGTTGCGGTGCAGTACGCCGATGCCACCCTGGCGGGCCATGGCGATCGCCATCCGGGCCTCGGTCACCGTGTCCATGGCGCTGGACACGAGCGGCACGGCCAGCTCGACGTTGCGGGTCAGCCGGCTGTGGGTGGTGGACCCGCTGGGGGTCACGTCGGACTCATCCGGCAGCAGGAGGACATCGTCGAAGGTCAGGCCCAGCGGTAGCGGGGCGATGGCGAGATCGTCGTGGGCCGGCACTTCGGCCGGACCAGCAAGGCGGCGTTCGTCGGCGGGCGAAAGATCCACGATGAAAATCCCCTCGGCGGCGCGTTTCCACATGGTACCCGTGGGGCCCGGCCCCCCACCGGCACCGGGCCTACAACCAGCGCGCAGCTACGGGGGAGGATGCGGCGTCGGACTGCGTTCGGCGATACGGTGGAACCGTGCACGACGAGCCGATCGATCCGTTCGCGGGCGACCCTGCCGACCCGTCCAACGAGCTTTCCGACCTGGACGAGGTCGAGAGCGAGACCGGCGGCGACCCGTTGACCCCGGCGGAGCGGGAGGACGTCCTCGAGGACCTCGCCGACCTGGAGATCTACCAGGCGCTGCTGACCCCGGTCGGGGTCCGCGGGCTGGTCATCGAGTGTGAAGACTGCCACGAGCCGCACTACTTCGACTGGGACCTGCTGCGCGGCAACCTGCGCCACCTGCTCGACTCCGGCCGGCCCCGGGTCCACGAGCCGGCCTACGACCCCGACCCCGATCACTACGTGACCTGGGAATACGCGCGGGGGTACGCCGACGGCGTGCACGACACCCTGACCGAAAACGGCGAGTAGCGCGTTACGGGACCAGCCCGGCCCGGCAGCCGGCAGCGATCGTGTGCTGTCCGCTGATTAGGCAATTGTCGGGAACTGCCCTCTCTGAAGCTGGTTACCGGCCATAAGACCGATGCTTAGGACCGGAAATCGTGGGGTACCACCGGTCCAACGATCGGACTGTTCGAACGGTGCTAATGCAGGAGGGCATCCGCGATGGCCAACGTACGCAGGCTCCCCGGCCCCATCGCCGACGTATGGGACTGGCAGCTCATGGGGCTGTGCCGGGGCCGCGACAGCGCTCAGTTCTTCCACCCGGACGGCGAGCGCGGCTCCTCCCGCAACCGGCGCGAGCTCAAGGCCAAGGCATTGTGCGCCGCTTGCCCGGTACGCGCCGAATGCGCCGCGCACGCCCTCGCCGCCCACGAGCCCTACGGCGTGTGGGGTGGCTTCACCGAGGCCGAGCGGCTGCGGCTGCTCGCGGTCGGCTGGGAGGACACCGCCGACCGGTACCGCCACCGCGTCGACATCCCCCGGCTGGAGGCCAAGCTGGCGCCGACCCGGGTCGTGCGTCCCCGGTCAGCGGTCAGCTGACCTCGACCGTTATCGAATGCCATCCCGTGGCGCCGTCTGGAGCGGGCGGCGCTTCGTCTTGGATCTGCACTGCGCCCGAATTGTCGGCTGCGCGCACGGTCAACCGGTGCCGGCCCCGCTCGGCCGACCACGTCCACGTCCACAGGCGCCACGTGTCGACGGACGGTACGGGGCCGAGCGTGGCCGGCTGCCATGATCCGTCGTCGACCCGTACCTCCACCCTGCTGATCCCCCGGTGCTGCGCCCAGGCGACCCCGGCCACCGTCACCTGGCCGGCCCGGGGCCGGGCGCCGTCGCGGGGCGTGTCGATGCGGGACTCGGTCTTGATCGGCGCCTGGGCGGACCAGCCCCGCGGCACCCAGTACGCG
>WNFZ01007943.1_pt1 | contig 10298 bp, 13 predicted proteins | sample 5400081 | NCBI WGS metagenome assembly WNFZ01 (sample SAMN13153365, study PRJNA577476) | soil metagenome | isolation source: 80 cm soil or saprolite under grassland replicate 1 | place: USA:California | collected 2016-06-15
GGATACCTCGTCCATTATCTTCGACGGTTACACTGCTATCGTCATGGATGGTGATATCGATATTGGTACAAAAACCGGCCAACGCTTCATCGATTGCATTGTCAACGACTTCATAAACCAGATGATGCAGGGCTTTAATGTCCGTGCCACCCACATACATGCCCGGGCGTTTGCGCACATGATCGATACCTTCCAGCGCTTGAATGGAACTTACATCATAATTAACGGTGTTCTCTTTTGTTGCCACAAAAACCTCCAAAGTGTTCCCTCTCCCTCAGGAGAGGTGTAGAGTGGGAAATAAAATAAATTAAACCGATTTTGCAGGAGTGCTTCTTTTTTGTTGCAGCTCCTCAAGAACCATTTGCAACCAGACATTCATATCACGGTAATATACAAAACTCGCGGCCAGCAGTGCAGTTGTTATGAACGCGTGACCACTAATTCCAACCAATGTCATCCACGAATTACTTTTGGGAACGCTCCACAGGTAATTCAATCCCGTGGAAAGAATGAATGTGCTAAAGACGAACATTCCGCTCGTTGGCAAGGTGAAGCGTGCCATCTTGAAGCTGGTAAAGATTGAGTTAAACGCGTTTTGTCCGCGCACAAAGATGCCATGAGGAATGAAAAACAAAGGTACGATCACCCAAAATGACAGAAGCACCATGAGGAACAAAGCACCGCTCGCAAGGACAGGGTTGATGATCATGAGCGCTGTCAGAACAAGCATAATGGGTATGGATATTGCAACCAACGCCATGAACCAAGTCACTGAGAGGAGGAACGTCTGAACGATGGCGCGCAGGGGACTGATTCCCGCGTCTCTGTCACTCAGGGCTGTTCCCGATACCCAGCGGAAGTACAAGCCACCAATTATCCAGCCCGCTACGATCAGCAAAAACATGTAGCCAAGCAAACCGAGGGACGATAGCTGCATAATATTCTGCGTGCCCACTGGGCTATCCGCTGGCATGGTTCGCGCCAGTAGGCTCGAGATGCCAATCGGGAAGGTTTGTAACTTGGAGATCAGACTCACCAGATTGAAATGCTGAAGCGCCTCATTGAACAGACCCTGGACCGTAACCAACCGTTTGATGTCATCCGGAGATGTCAAACTGCGCCGAGCCTGCTCAAATACGATCGTGTAAAGCGGACTAAGCACTTTGTCGATGCTCAAGCGTGGTCCCAGCTTGCCCTCTCGCGCCTGATTAAAACTCCTGATTTCAACCTGCAGGTGCAGTTGCCGGGCTTTTTTCTCCTTCTTCCATTGAATATGGCAACCGCGATGAGTTTCCTTACAGCGGGACTCACCGCCACCGGTATGGACTGGCTCTTGCGCGGTCACCCTTCGCTCCATGAGCGCCCAACTTATCAGTGGTGGATTTTGCCGACTCTCACCACCTTTGTGATCGGTGTGCCACTCTCCATCTTGCCAGATGGAGCCGCCTGGTGGACCGGCTTCGCCATCGGAGGCGCTTTCATCTTCTTTGTTTTCCTTGCCGAATACATCGTCGTGGACGCGGACGCACCGTATTACACTTCGGCGATGGCAGGTCTAACCGCTGTCTCATACACGCTTTTCTTTATCCTGGCGGTTGCCCTACGCTACAGTGGTGTGCGCCTTTACATATTAATCCCTGCCTTGTTCCTTGCCGCCGCACTTGCCAGCCTGCGAATTTTACATTTGCGCTTCAGTGGTCGCTGGGAATATGCCTGGGCGGCGGGTATTGGATTTGTCTGCATCCAGATTGCTTCCGGGTTACACTACTGGCCGCTCTCGCCCACGCAATTCGGCTTGATGCTTGTCGGTCCGCTGTACGGTTTGACGAATCTCGCTGCCAACCTTGGTGAAGATCAGCCTGCGCGCCGTGCTGCACTGGAGCCTGCAGTTGCCACAGCGCTATGCTGGGGTTTGGCAATTTTCCTCCATTAAGATGATTTCCCAACTGACTCTCGATCAGACTCAAATGGACGAAATGATTCGTCATGTGGACGCGAATCTTCCGCTCGAAGCATGTGGTCTTCTCGCCGGAAAAAACAACCAAGTGGAGAAAGTACTCTTTGTGCGCAATCAGGCGCAAAGTCCCGTGCGATACGTGATGGATCCTTATGAGCAACTCCAGGCGTTTGAGTGGATTGAGTCCCATGCGCTCCAATTAGTTGGCATCTTTCACTCGCATCCCGCGGGACCAGAAACTGCCTCCGCTACTGACATTGCAGAAGCGGCATATGAGGTGGTTCACATCATCTGGTCCCGTCTGCACGGACAGTGGAAGGCGCGCGGCTTTTGGCTCGAAAATGGACAGGTGCTTGAGGTTGCTTTATTATTAACCGATAAATGAAACGTTCTTGACCTTATTGTGTTTTTACATAATGCCGCATACAAGCTAAACCAAAAATCAGTTTTCTTATTCACAATTTGTCCTAAAAGTACAGCAATTTATGCGGCAAGCGGCGCTTCTATATCACTCACGAGGAGAGACGTTATGCAGATCCTGATAGGGATTGGAGCTGTGATTATTGGCTATATTGTCGGTTCCATCCCGTTTGGCTTGTTGATCGTCAAGATCAAAACTGGCAAGGATATCCGACAGGTGGAAAGTGGGCGAACAGGTGGGACAAATGCAGTACGCGCTGCAGGCTTTGGTGCTGGCTTGCTCACTGCCATTCTGGATATTGTTAAAGGCGCGGGGTCCGTTTGGATCGCAAGGGCATTGATTCCAGGTGTTCACTTATTCCAAGTCCTTGCCCCCATTGCTGCTATCCTTGGACATAACTATTCGCTGTTTTTGATCAGCCGCGATGCCGATGGAAAACTACGTTTTCATGGTGGTGCCGGAGGGGCACCTACGCTTGGCGGCGCAGTAGGCTTATGGGCTTGGATGTTTCCTATCGTGTTCGGAGCGGGTGCGCTCGTGTGGTTTACCCTCGGAATTGCGTCGGTCACCACAATCGCGATTGGTGTGGTCGTGACAATTGTTTTTGCCATCCGTATTTCACTCGGCTACCAAAACCCGCTCGATGTTTGGTATGGCATCATCGCCGCGCTGCTTTTGATCTGGGCATTGCGACCCAATATAAAGAAATTATTTGCCGGACAGGAACGCGTGGTGAAATTTAGTTTGAATGGCTGGCTGAAAGCAAGAAAGGAAGCGACCTCTCATAAATAGACGTTGCCTGCATAAACCATAGATTTCCCCGCTTGATGCGGGGTTTTTATTCATCAATTCCACCTATTGACCCATTGGAAAAGTTTACTTTTTAGGATAGGATGACGAACATCAACAGCGGAGAATGCGATGAAAAGTGGAATCTGTCCTAAGTGTGGTTCAAACGAAGTTCTCAACAATTTACATATTCACGGTGGTGAGGGTCACCCGCCCTATGTAGATATCATGGAACCGGAACCCGAAAAACGTCCCTTCCTATGGTCACCAAAAAACGAACAAAGTCAATTCCATGCGTATGTTTGTAGTGCATGTGGTTTCACTGAATTTCATGTTGAAAATTACAAGGCCTTGCATGAAGGTCGTCAAAAAGGATACATCGGCGCATAGGGAATTATCAGCCTCGCTTCGTGGCTAGGTTTTTGTTCTATAATCAATAGAAAGACTGAAGTACGAAATATGGAGGGCAATATGAAAGATTTTGACACATCGAGTTTGTTCTACCGTGTCGACCTGTTGACCGGCTGCAACAATCTTGTCAGTTTTTCCAAATCGCTCGAAGACAACTTCGAGAACAAACAGCTTGTTCCCCTATCGCTCATCGTCATCGACGTCTATCAACTGCGCGATATCAACCGCACAAAAGGCTTCGATTACGGCGATAGCATCCTGCGCTGGATGGGCATCGCGATCAAGGATGAGACCAACGCAACGGTCTATCGCATTTCAGGCGATAACTTCGTCACCGCACTGATTGGGGATTCCCACGAAGTGCACCAGGACTCAGCCCGCAAGCTGTTTGACCGTTTAAATGGCGAAGCTCGTCAATTGGATTTGACCACGCCTGTTGTCCGTATGGCAGTGATCCATTTCCCTACAGGAGCGAGACTCAATCCCTCTGTCGTATGGAAAAACATCAACGAAAAACTCGAACTGACGAGTGCGGAGGAATCCTTCCAAATCTTCCAGGCGGACACTTCGGAAGAAGATGTCGCGACATTGCATGCGATCCGCCTGATGGCTAATCGTATCGAAACCTTAGGTGGCACACTTCAATATACATTTCGGCTGGCATATACGGATCCGGTCAGCCAAGCGCCGAATATGATTGCCATCCAGCGCAAACTGGACTTTGCGCTCACGGAAGCCATGCTCACACAGACTGCTCTTTGTCTATGTTTGATCGATGGGGATGAGTTAAAAAAATATAATAACCAGGGCTATCAAGCTGGTGACGATGTGATACGCAAGTTGAGCATGACGCTGAGTAGCGTTCTCCGTCCAGATGATTTCCTCGGACGCTGGCGTATGGGAGATGAGTTTATTGTCATATTGCCTTCTACAAATATAGAACAGGCGGTTACGATCGCAGAACGGCTTCGCTCCGCCGTCGAACTTGCTTCCAAAGATTGGCTTTATCCTACTTCAATTTCGATTGGGATTGCTTATTATCCCAACCATGGCAACAATGCGAGCGAATTACTCGAAGCCGCAGAACTGGCATTGAAAGAATCGAAATCAAAAGGAAAGAACAGAGCCACCGTTGCGCCTTAAATAGGGGCCGTTCATGATAGACAAATTAATTTGGCGTCCCTACTTCAATATTTAACTTGACAGAAACAGTAAGAATTGTAAAATAGCCGCCATCATCATTCTATGAATTCCCTTAACTCTTGCTTGTGTCTAAGGCGGGGTTCGTAACCACCGTCTGAGATACATCCTTGTAAGCAGTCAACGACTCGGACAGTGGAACGGCTCCCGCGCCCAATGGATTAGATTGGTGCAGGATTGTTCTTTGTCCGTTTGTTTTGTTCGTTGACTGCTTTTGTTTTGATTTATAAATACCAACCAAAAAGGAAAATCACTCATGTCATACGTACACCCCGAATACCTTGTAGAGACGGAATGGGTCGCTGCTCACTCGAATGACCCGGATGTCCGCATTATAGAATCAGATGAAGATCCGTTGCTCTATTCGATCGGTCATGTTCCTGGTGCAGTTCAGGTGGATTGGTTCAGCACATTGCAACATCCAGTGCGCCGCGATTTTCTAACCCAGGAAAAGTTTGAAGAGGTGGCTTCCAAACTCGGAATCACCAACGACACCACTGTCGTTTTCTATGGCGATAAGTCCAACTGGTTTGCATGTTATGCGCTATGGCTGTTCCAGTATTATGGGCACAAGAATGTGAAGATCATGAATGGTGGACGCCTCAAATGGGAAAAGGAGAATCGCCCGCTCGTTAAAGAAGTCCCCATGTATGCAGCAACAACGTATCATGCCAAAAAGGCGGATAAATCGATTCGCGCCTTCCGCGACGAAGTATTGAAGCAGTCCAAGGCGAAGAAGCCGCTTGTAGATGTTCGCTCTCCGAAGGAATATTCCGGCGAATTGATCTCAATGCCGAACTATCCGCAGGAGGGAGCGACGCGCGGTGGGCACATCCCCGGTGCGGTGAGCATCCCGTGGGCACAGGCAGTCAATGAGGCGGATGCCACGTTCAAGACACCCGAGGAGCTGCGCGCCTTGTACGAAGGAAAGGGCATCAAATCTGACGAGGACGTCATTGCCTACTGCCGCATTGGCGAACGCTCTTCATTAACCTGGTTTGTATTGAAATATCTGCTCGGTTATCCAAACGTCAAGAATTACGATGGTTCATGGACGGAATGGGGTAACCTTGTAGATGCACCGATCGAAAAATCAGTATAATCATAGGGGCACAATATCCCCTTCAAATACAGGATATTGTGCCCTGTAAACTTATTTATGTCCTTACCTCCCAAACTCCAAGAAATCGTAGATGACTTCGCCAGCATGTCGCGAGAGGAAAAACTCGAAACATTGATTGGTTATTCAGAAACCTTGCCACCGTTACCTGAACGGCTTCGAGAAGCGCGCGATAAGATGGAAGATGTGCCCGAATGCATGACCCCTGTCTGTCTCTTCGCGGAAAAACAAGACGATGGCGGAATCACTTTTCATTTTGATATTCCACCTCAATCCCCCACGGTGCGCGGACTGACCTCTATCCTTGCCAATGGACTCAATGGTGCGAAATTGGAAGAGATTTTATCTGTCCCTGCAGATTTTTTTCTACCAATGAAATTAGATGAAACTGTCAGCCAGCAAAGGATCCATGGTTTTATGGGCGTGCTGGCACACATGAAACAGGCGGCTGTCAAAGTAAGCGCCAACTGATTGGAGAGCGACTTGCAAGGCCGCTCCCTTTTTATAGAAATTGAGAGTCTCTCTGGAGACTCTGATAGCGCCAAAACTCTATGCTGGAGGAAATCTAAAGGAGGCGCTTTGATGAAAACAATTTCTATTTTCCTGGCGTTGATCAATTCATTGCTCGCAGGCTTGCTGATCACTTTTCTCATCTCAAGCGTAGACTTTCAACATTCCGCTCTGTGGTGGTCAATGTTCAGGATCGTAGTCGCTTCGTCTATAATCATGATTGGCTTGCTCACATGGGTGGATGGCGTCGCGCATGTCAACGCAGGTCTTATGGCGCTAAGTAGCATATCACTGGTTGCAATCGGTGCAGGTACGCTTGTCTGGACTTTCGAGCGTGCCCAAATAACAGGTGACATGGAATATTATATGATTGTCTATGGCAGTAGTTTGTTTGTGCAGGGAATCGCCCTGCTGTTCGGTACTACACAAGATCTGGCGAAAACATCGGCAGCATAACTCACGCCAGATAACAAAAGCATTCCTCAATCGTTTTAGACAATATATCGTAAGCAAGCAGGGGCATATTGTTTCTCGCGCAACGATGAAAGGAGTTTGATATGACCCGATTACCCGAAACTGACCGTGTGCGAACCGTAACGGAAAGAACATATACTTGGAATGGCATGACCATCAGCCATGGAACTTTGCGACGCGTCACGGGCTTAATCCAGTTGGCTTTTGTGATTCTGAACGGATTGATTGGTCTGCGTTTTCTGCTCAAGTTGATGGCGGCCAATCCAAACAATCCATTTGCCGAACTGGTGTACTTTATCACTGCTCCATTTCTTTGGATGTTTCAAGGAATAACATACACGCCAGCATTTGGAGGAATTCAGATTGAATTCTTTTCACTGATTGCGATCGCGGTTTACTCCTTAATCGGCTGGATCGTGATCCAATTAATCTGGCTGTTATTCTCACGCCTGGCGTAGAGGCCTCGCACCGCTTCACATACGCAATTTTAGAGATCCATCAGTACAGGCGAGGTTTTTCTAGAGAAACAAAAGGTTGAAAAATATAAACAAGTATGCTACACTTCGTTTAGCTGTGTCTAGCCTGCCCCCCTCAGGCTGGGCACAGCTACTTATTTAAGAAGTATTGCAAAACACTTTTCGTTTGCTCTGTTTCTCTTCAAGAGGGTTATAATCATTATAGAAGCAACAGGGTTTGGGGATACTAGGAAGCATAGAATATGAAAGTCTTACTAATGAGAGAGGCCTTCTTACTTTCAAGTACTTTCATGCTAATGAGCGGCGGGGCTTGGCTGCGAGTAATACTGCTTCAGAATTAAATTTGCCACAACTTCGCAACAAATCTGCTCCCATTAGAAACAAGGATTGTGACAAAATGTTGGCTGTGGGTCAAAGAATATACTTTTCTGAATGGCTTCAAGCAGAAATGAACAAACGCGGCTGGTCACAGTCAGATTTGGCGCGCTACGCGGATCTGAATCGAGCCGTAATCAATAAGCTTTTGAACGGCAAAAGTCACCCACAACCCCTAACCCTACAGGCGATTTCTCGGGCCCTTAAGATTCCGATTGAAATCACCTATCGCGCTGCTGGCTTACTGCCTAGCAATTCTGAAAATGATGACACAATTGAGGAAGCAATCTACGTACTTAAGAGCATTCAAAGCGCACCGCGTAAAGCAACTGCCATTGCCCTGCTTAAAGCGCTGATCAATGAAGAAGAAAATGAGCAGCGTGGGGATAGCAAAGGAAAGCGTTAAAAATCCCAATTTGGACAAATACCCCGCTTGCGAGCGGGGTATTTACACACTATCAACTTATCGGACGAAAATTTGAGATGTACGCGTGATGATGCGCAAAAGTTTGGTAACTGGAAGATAAGCGATAGTACAATCAAGGAATGAAAATTAGATCTATCATCGTCCTATTGACCCTGACGATGCTTTCATGTACTCTCTCCACTCCCACACACGGATCCCCTGCTTCCGCCACGCAGTCCGCCGTAAGCAGCAGTACATTAACCAGCATTCCCTCCATGGAAACATTACCCCCCGTTTCTTCCACGAATGCATTCACCCCCCGCCCTATAGAAACCATTTCCCCAAGTCCGCTTCCCGTTGTGGAAAGTCTCAAAGCGAAAGTGACTGCTCAACTATTGAGCTGTCGCTATGGTCCAGGTGCGGAATATCTCTTTTTATATGCCCTACGCGCTGGGGCGAATATCAAACTAATTGGCAGGACAGATGGCAATGATTGGGTCTGGGTGGACGGCACCAACAAATGCTGGGTCAAATCGAGCTTTCTTGAAATTGCTGGAGATAGGATGTCGCTGCCCGTTGTCTATCCCGGTATTGCAAAACTTCCTATCTCGCCGTATTATCCACCTCCTGCCTGGGCAAAAGCCACTCGTAAAGGCAGCCGTGTCCAGGTCACGTGGGAGGCGGTTCCCATCAGCCCCGGTAAATATGAAGATGAGAATATGCATCAGTACATCGTGGAAGTGTGGCGTTGTGAAAAGGGACAAATCGTTTTTGAGACTCTTGGCACAAATTTCCCTTTTATTACTATCGAAAATGATGAAGCAGGATGCAACGCGCCATCGCATGGAAATGTATGGGTGCAGGAAAAGCATGGTTTTGCAGGTCCCACTGAGATTCCTTGGCCGCCCTATCCCACGTCTTAAACAGGATACAACAAAGATGACAATGAGGTTGAGGTACGAGTCGTGAAAAATATCTTTGGAAATATCAAGAAGACGTACAGCGAATTCCCTCGTTTGTTCTGGATTGTTGTTCTTACGCGCTTCATTGACGCGCTAGGCGGGACAATTCTGTTTCCTTTCTTCTCACTCTATGTCACGCAAAAATTCGGTGTAGGAATGATGCAAGCGGGAATCTTGCTCGGGTTGAACTCATTCTTCGCTCTTGCAGGAAGTACGGTTGGTGGCGCGCTTGCCGATCGATTTGGACGGAGAAAAATCATCCTGTTTGGTCTCGTATTCAGTGCGTTGAGCAGTCTCTCGCTAGGTCTGGCAAACAGCCTCCAAATGATGTATCCGCTGATCATTGTCGTTGGCTTGTTGGCCAGTGTTGCGAACCCGGCGCATGAAGCGATGCTCGCTGATATCCTTCCCGAATCAAAGCGACAGGAAGGCTATGGCATTTTGCGCGTGGTGTTCAATTACGCGTGGATCGTGGGCACAGCGATGGGCGGATTGATTGCAACACGCTCTTTCTTTGCACTGTTTGTGATCGACGCGCTGGTGAGTTGCATCGCCGCCGTCATTCTCTTCCGGCTGTTACCGGAGACCAAGCCACAGATCCAAGAAGGAGAGCGAAAACAGGAGTCTTTCTGGGAAACAATCAAAGGCTATCGACTCGTCACACGTGATCTGGCTTTCATGGGATTTGTCTTCTCAGGGATGCTGGCGTTGATCGTTTACATTCAACAATATAGCTCGCTTGCAGTGTATCTGCGTGATGTACACGGCATCGATAGTCGCGACTATGGCATCATTCTATCCATTACCGGATTAGAGGTAGTCCTATTCCAATTTTGGATTAGCCGCATGATTCGTCATCGCCCGCCGTTCTTGATGATGATGATCGGCGCGGGGATTTTTGCGGTGGGAATGTTTATGTATGGAATCGTGAGCGGCTTCATCATGTTTGTGATCGCCGCGATCATCGTTTGCATCGGCGAGATGTTTTACTTTCCAACGAGTCAGGTCGTGGCCGCGGGTTTTGCGCCCAAAGAAATGCGCGGACGCTATATGGCAATTGCGGGTTTCATTTCGTCTGTGCCAAATGCAATCGGTCCCGGCGCGGCAGGATATGTTCTCGATCATCTCGATCCACATTTGCTTTGGTACGTTGGAGGATGCCTTTGCATTAGCTCCGCTTTGGGATATTTGGCTTTA
>WNFZ01011093.1_pt1 | contig 10297 bp, 10 predicted proteins | sample 5400081 | NCBI WGS metagenome assembly WNFZ01 (sample SAMN13153365, study PRJNA577476) | soil metagenome | isolation source: 80 cm soil or saprolite under grassland replicate 1 | place: USA:California | collected 2016-06-15
AAGAACAACGTCATCATCGGAGTACGCTGAAACTCAGAATCGCGCTTTCGCAGACGCGGAGGGCGACTGATTGCGCGCAGCATGGAAAAAGCGGAGCCTGAGGTGATGCCGCTGGATGAAGGAAAGCTTCCCATCATCCCTTCATACGTATATGGGCTGACCCAATTGGGACCCGAATACCCCATGAAGTCGAAGGTGTTCGCGGGATCGAATACCACATTATTCTCCGGGTCGTAGCCGAACTCCCCGATGCTGTCGGAAGGAAACCCATCATAGTGCGGGTATTCTCCATCCTGATCAGAGGGATCGCCGCAACGTGTGGCGCTGTCGCACGGGGCGTGATCGCGGCCAAACGCATGCCCAATTTCCTGGGCCGCCGTGGAACCGCCGCCAATGAATCCCGCGCCGACCCCGCCTCCCCCGCATCCGCCTACGCTGCCTGAGTCAATGCCGGCTGGCAACAATCCATAGTAAACATCCGTGGAGTCACCTCGCATGTCGCGAAGGGTGTCGAGCAGAGAGTTGAATCCGTCCCCGCAACCGTCCTTGATGTCTGCCTTCATGTCCTCATTGAAGTCAATAGTTGTGAAGCCCGTCATGAAGGCCTCGGGAATCGGATACACCTTTTCCACGAAATCCACCGTATTAATGAAATCGCTCTGGGTCGGAGCCGCTAGATCCAAACTTTGGCCGGTGTAGTGTACACTCACACCAAACAAGCGTAGTGGCTCGCGTTCCTCGAAATACAATGTTCGCTCAGACAGTCGTGATTGCTTTGTTGGTGACGCCACATCGAAAACCCGGCAACTAATGGTCAATTGCCCCTGGCATAAATCTTCTGGAATTAAGAAATTCAGGGTATGCGTCACATCTCTGCGTTGTATCTGATCGTCCCTTCTGGGCTGGATGGCCGAAAACGGCATCAAGGTGCTCTGCAGCGAGCCAATCGAGCTGCGCACTTCTAGCTGACCAGTTAGTTGATTAATTGGCGGAAGACCCGCAGTAGCGTCATAATCTACATAAATGCGAACGCCAGTCGGTTTGCGAGCTATCAGTCGAATGGTATTGTCAGGTCGGACGTTAGCCCCGTCGAGGTGCTGGCTGCTCCGAAAGTGCTGAATGACTTGGCTGATTTCCATTCCGGTGATGAGCAGGTCAGTTCGCGGCGGAGGCGCTGTCGCGGAAACTAGGTCTGCGAAGACAACAAAGTTAATCGTCCCCTGATAATCATCATCCCAAAAGCCTGACTAGTCCCGCAAGCCGTAGGTCACATCGACGTGAACGGCGTTGCCATCAACTCTAGTTTCAGTACGGATATCAAGGAGGCCGAGGTTGTGATCATCACCTCCAAACGACACGGCATAACCAGAGAGCCCGGCAACGGCCCTTTCAACGTCTCTCGCGAACAGCAAGGTTTCCGTTACCGTACGAGGTCCGCCACCCCGTAAGCGCGGAAAGAAAACGGATCCGCTTCGAATCTCCATATTCGGTTGACCTCCTTATTTCAACTTTATCCTTTTGGGCTTTATCCTTTTGGGCTGTAGCTTAACTGAGCTTTTCCGTTGAGTTTAGTTAAATACCAGAATTGTATTCATGGCCTGAAGTTCGGGGCTGAGTGTCTGCCTTCACTTTTATGCCTTTTGAAGAAATGAGCTAGCAGAAAAAGCAATGCTGCGACGTTCAATATGCTACGCCTTTGCGAAGAATGAGTCAATACTTACAAGTCAGGATCAGAGTGGATTCACCTTTTCCCGCTGCGCCACTGCAGGAACACCTTGACCGGTTTGCGCTGTTCGTCTCGATCATTCTACTCCAGGATATGCCCGCCAAAGGCGACCCACTTTGAAAACCGGTTGAACTGTTCGCTCTTATTCATCGCTCCGAGTGTGACCCGTCGTAAGTCCAAATCCGAAATCCAATTGAGCAGGAATTTGGTACGGACGCCTCGCCCCAGTTCATGAAAGGCTTATTTAAGCCGAACAGTCAGCGGCTTTCTGAGCCGGGACGAGGAAGGTTGCAAAAGTCGCAATGGTTGCATGGCGCGTTCTCAGCTTCTGAAAATGTTACATTTCAAAACGTAAAGTGAACGAACTCCGGCCAACAGGCCGTAACCAATTACTACGGAGGATCCCAAAATGGCAATAAAGCGAGAACAACTGACTGAAGAGCAACTGAAGATTTTAGACGAAGCCGACGCTAAAATTACGCTGCTAAAGGGCGCTCGCGAGGCACTCGATGGCATCCTCTGGACCTTAAGAAGCGGGGCTCGTTGAGAGGACATGCCGGATCGTTTTAATTTACATTTATCACCGTCAGTGTGCTGATAACAACAAACATCGGTGTCTACTAGTAGTCACTTGTGTCTAGTATTGGAGACCGCTGTCCCATACTGCACTGTCACGCGCACGCGGTATATCTCTCCGCTTGGCATCTTAATAGAGCGCCACCGCCACTCTGATGGGCTCTCCGGCGCAGTGAGCGCAGCTTTTGCTCGATCTGTGTAACAATAAAGGCCGGCAGGAGGCTTGATGCAATTAACAGAAATGAAAATTTCGCGTCTAGCCTCCCGCCGGGCATCACTGGTCCTTAGGCTTGATGATGAGCTCAGTCCCTCTGGCTTCATCAAGTCCTGAGGATTGTTCACTTCGTCTTGGGCACGATAGCTATAAATTCGATTGACTTATCACTGAGGTTTTCACCTGCATGCTTTCCCGCCGGAACCCAACCGGTCTCCCCGGCTTTCATATGATGTTCTATGGTCTCCCCGCCGGGCAACGTCGTTCTCAGGTTGGCGTCAGTCAACCAGACTACCATTCTGGGGCTAACGTCGTGCATGGGGGTCTTCTCATGAGGCCCCATGTGTATACGGAGTACGAGAATCGACTCGTTCTCGTACTCGACTTTGACCTGTGCCGGCCCGGTATGAGCGGATTCCTGCGCTTTCTCAGATGACATGTCGCTTCCTTTCGTGTTTGAACTGTGATCCCTTCTATGTTCCTGGCCCAAGGCTAGGAGAGCAAAACAGAGAATGACTAAAACCACCAAAGACACTTGCTTCATTGTGATGTTCCTTTCGATGCGAATTATGATTGGCGGCTGTTCCCAGTTTCTCTCCTATGGCGCCTTGCCGCGCGTGTCTATAGGACGTAACTGGGAAACGCCGCTTGTCGCTCCGACAGGAAGATGCTAAGAGTTGAAGTGAACTTTAAGTCAAGGAGAATCTGCTGATGACCGGAATGACCATTGGCGAGATAGCCCACAAGTCAGGTTTCCGTTCTTCCGCGATCCGCTATTACGAAAAGATCGGCTTGCTCCCCAAAGCAACCCGAGTGAGCGGGCAGCGGAGGTATGACGACCAAGTATTGCAGCGTTTAGCAATCGTGCGCTTTGCCAAGCACGTCGGTTTTAGTGTGGCCGAGATCAAACAACTGCTTGAGGGAGGGCAGCGACGCCCACCATCCGAGCGATGGCGGAAAATGGCCGCGCGCAAAATCACCCAGGTGGATGAGATCATTGCTCAGGCAAAAGCTGTCCGAAAGATGTTGCAGGAAACACTGGATCACAAGTGCCCCAAACTGGTAGAACGCGGCTGTGATCTTGCGCCCCGCTGACCTTTTGGCCTATTACTGCCATTGCCGGAGGGCGCAGTTGACCTATTGGCATCGCTACTCGAATCCGTTCAGCGATACAGCGAATCATGGGGAGGGATTGGCGCCAGACGCGTTCCTGTCTGGCCTGGAGAGAGCAAGCCTTAGTCGCCCCTACTTCAACAACGCCTGCATGTTGAGCGTCCGGTCCGGAGGAACCAATTAAACACCACTCCTTCCACATTTCCGTATCGGCCGTCCGCCGCTAATCAACATTTCATTCCTCTTTGTAGCCGCGCCAGGGACTTTCTTTTGACGCATTATAGCTTGTTACGTAATATGTTGTTATGTCAACTATCAATTCTCAAAAATTCGACCGCGAGTTGAAAAAGGGCGGCGCCGAATTGCTCGTCCTATCCTTGTTGGAGGCCCGCCCACGGCATGGTTACGAAGTCCGCAAGTTGATCGAGGCGCGCTCGGACGGCGTGCTGAAGTTCAACGCCGCCTCGCTTTATCTCCTGCTTTACCGGCTGGAAAAGCGCGGCTGGATCGAAGGCCGTTGGGTGGAGAAAGCCGGGCAACGGAGGCGGCGCTTTTACAAATTGACGAAAGACGGCAAGAAGGCGCTGGCCGCGCAACGCGGCATCTGGGAATCATTTGTGGCCGCGATCAATCGCGTAATGAGACCGGAAAATGCCTGACTGGAAGCAGGAGATCAGACGGCGGCCGGCGGGCGTGAATCTGGAGCCGACACGCGAGGCCACCATCATGGAAGAACTCGCGTAGCGCCTAGAGGACTGCTACGCGGAATGGCTCTTAAGCGGCGCGACGGAAGCGGAAGCTTGTCAACGAACACTCGCCGAATTGAGCTGCAGCGAAAGGAGTGGCAAGGGATTGAGACTGATTCGACCGGTGTCAAAGCGCGATCAGGTCGTAGCCGCCTTCAAAGACGCGATCTTGCGAGGGGAAATTCAACCCGGCGACACCATTGTTGAAAGCAGAGTGGCGCAACAACTGGGCGCAGGCGTCCCGCTCGTGCGCGAGGCTCTGATTGAGTTGGAACATCGTGGGTACGTGCAAAAGGCGCCTTACAAAGGTACGACCGTAACCAGGCTCGAACGCCGCCACGTCGAGCAGATTTTCCGGTTGCGCGTAGAACTCGAAACTCTGGCGATCGAATGGGCGAAAGAAAGCGTGAAACCCGCCGATCTCGATCACCTGCGCAGCCTGACGGCGAGAATGAGACGCGCGGCTGAAACGCTCGATCTCGACGAGTTTTATGACAACGACATGGCGTTTCACCTCAAGCTTTGGGAGATGTCTGGCAACCCCTATCTGGTCGAATGCCTCGATCGACTGGTGGTTCCGCTGTTCGCTTTCTATGTGATGAAAAACCGGCGCGACCGGGAATCCTATCTTGCGAGCGCGGCAAGGCATGAACAACTGATTGAAGCGTTACCTAAACTGAGTAGAGCCAAATTGAGAGACTTGATGCGCGCGTCGTTGGCCGACTGGAAGGTCGAAACGCTGGATCAATGGTTTCCGGATGAGACTGACTAAGCGCTGTTTTTATCAGGCGCCACGTCCATCACCGCGGAGAAATGGAAAAGATGGATAGCCATTGCTGGGTTTGAATTTCTGCGCCGACCTGATTGTGCCAGTCGGCGTTTCCAAAGAGCATCTATGCGACTCAATACAAGGAGAGAAGCTATGCAAAAACTTTGGCAAGACCTGAGCTTGCGTGCGCGCCGATTGATGAAACAGCCCGTCTTTATCCTGACCGCTGTTTTGACGCTGGTGCTGAGTACTGGGTTTACACAGGTCAATACAGCAAACATTCCACTGGACAATCTCAATGAGATGCAGCCCCGCAATGTGAAAACGGAACAGGTGACCTACAAAGGGCGAAAAGCTTTGCGCGTGGCTGACGCCGCGCCGGCAGGCGTCGCAGACGGAATCCAACTCGTCATCTTGAATAAGACTGAATTTCAAGACGGCGTGATTGAAATCGAGCTGACGGGCGAACCAAACGCCAATGCGGGGGGCGGGGCGCGGGGATTTGTCGGTGTGGCCTTCCGCGTCAATCTTGACGCCGCCAAAGACGCCGCAAAGTACGAATGCTTCTACCTGCGCCCGACGAATGGCCGCGCCGACGATCAGGCGCGGCGCAACCATTCGACCCAGTACATCTCTTATCCTGACTTCCCCTGGTCTCGCCTGCGTAAGGAGTTCCCGGAAAAATACGAGAGCTACGTGGACCTCGTTCCCGGCGAGTGGACGAAAGTGAAGATCGAAGCGCGTGGCGACAAGGCGCGCTTGTACGTGAATGACGCGCCGCAGCCTGTCCTGGTGGTCAATGATCTAAAACAAGGGCAAGGGCAAGGGCAGATTGCGTTATGGGTTGGGGCGGGAACCGTCGCGCATTTTGCCAACCTGCGCGTATCCAAGTGAAAGAGCACAAGGCCTCAACACTGCTTTGCCGCATCGTTTCCATGCGGTTGAAGGCGGACGGAAAAAAGCTATGCCTGACTGGAAAGCGGAAATCAGGAGGCGGCTTCAGGGCTTGCGGCTTACGCCGGCGCGCGAAGCCGCCATCGTTGAAGAATTGGCCCAGTATCTCGACGACTACTACGCGGAGTTGTTGGCCGGCGGCGCGACGGAAGCGGAAGCTGCGCGTCTGACGCTGGCAGACTTGAGTGGGAGTGAATTACTGGCGCGGGAACTACGGCGTGCGGAGCGGCAAGTCACGCCAGAACCCATCGCGCCCGGAACGAATCGGAGGACAAATATGGTTGCAGCCCTGTGGCAAGACTTGCGCTATGGCGCGCGCATGTTACTTCGGCAGCCAGGCTTCACCTTGATTGCGGTGTTAACGCTCGGCCTGGGCATTGGCGCCAACACCGCGATTTTTAGTGTGGTGAATGCCGTGCTGCTGCGCGCCTTTCCTTATGGAGACGCCGACCGGTTGGTGATCGTGTGGGAAAAGATGCGGCAGAATGAACAGAACGTGATCAGTCCGGCGAACTTCTTTGATTGGCAGGAGCAGCAGAGCGTCTTTGCCGGGCTGGCCGCGTTCAATGACACCCGCAACAGCCTCAGTGGTGACGGCGCGCCGGAAGAGATTGCGGGACAGGTTGCTACGGACAATCTGTTTTCCGTCTTGGGCGTGAATGCGCTGATTGGCCGCACGTTCACGCCGGAGGACGGTAAGCCAGGACAGAATACCGTCGTCGTTCTCAGCTATGGGTTGTGGCAGCGCAGGTTCGGCGCCGATCCCAACGTGATCGGGCGCAACGTGATTCTCAATGCGATGGACTACACGGTCATTGGCGTGACGCCGCCGGATTTCAAATGGCACGTCCGAAAAAATTCGCAGACCGGCCAGGCGGCGGAGCTTTGGACGCCGTGGGCAATCAGCCCCGGGTTCAAGCAGCTTCGCGGGCGCTTTATTGGCGCCGTTGCGCGCCTCAAACCCGGCGTTAAGCTCTCGCAGGCGCGGGCCGAAATGGACGTGATTGCGGCTCGCCTGGCCGAGCAACATAAACAATTCAATCGCGGCTATGGCGTCAACCTGGTTCCGTTGCGCGAGCAGTTCGCGGGCGAGATTCGGCGGGCCTTGCTGGTGCTGATGGGCGCGGTCGGCTTTGTGTTGCTGATCGCATGCGCGAATGTGGCGAATCTCTTGCTGGCGCGCGCGGCGGCGCGGCGGAAAGAGATTGCCGTGCGCGCCGCGACGGGCGCAACCCGGGCGCGCATCGTGCGGCAGTTGCTGACGGAAAGTGTATTGCTGGCGACAATGGGCGCCGGCGCCGGGTTGCTGCTCGCGTGGTTGGGCGCATCGGCGCTAGTCAAACTCAGCCCGCCGGAACTCGGCGATTTTCAGCGGGTCGAAATCAGCGTTTCTGTTCTCGGCTTTACCTTCGTCGTGGCTTTGCTCACGGGCGTCATCTTCGGCCTGGCTCCGGCGTTCGAATCGTCGAACATCAAACTCAGTGACACGCTGAAAGAAGCGGGGCGGAGTCTTGCGGGCGCCTCGCGCAGCCGGCGGTTGCGCGGCGCGTTGGTCGTCGCCGAAGTCGCTCTCGCGCTGGTGAACATGTTGACAATGCGCGTTGCGTTGCCGGGCGCCCGCTACAATGACGACGCCAAACGCATCAACTTCTTCACGCAGGCCCTCGAACGAATGCAGACCCTGCCCGGCGTCGAAGCCGCAGGCGCGATCAACTACACGCCTTTCCTCGGATTGGGCACGAGAACCGGCTTTGATATAGAAGGCCGCTCGAAGCCACAGCCCGACCAGCCGACGGGCACAACAGACCTTTGCGTCACCGATCAGAATTTCTTTCGCGCGCTCGAAATCCCACTCAAGCGCGGCCGGCTCTTCACCGAACAGGAAGTCCGCGAGCAGCGCAACGTCGTCGTCATCAACGAGGCGCTGGCGCAGAAGTATTTCCCGAATGAAGACGCGCTCGGCAAGCGCATCGCTATTTCAATGAGGCCCCCGCTCGTACCGACCGAAATCATCGGAGTCGTCGGCGACGTGAAGCACACGCAACTCGACCAGGCGGCCGAGCCAATGTCGTACTGGCCGATAGCCCAACTTCCATATTCCTTCATGACCTTTACACTGCGCACTCGCGGCGATTCGACAACAGTAGCGGCTGCGGTGCGCAACGTGATTCAAACGCTCGACCCGCAACAGCCCGTGGGCGAGGTGCGGACGCTCGACAGTTTGGTGGGTAATTCGATCGCCCGGCAACGCTTCAACACCCTCTTACTCACGGTGTTCGCCGTCGTGGCGCTGTTGCTTTCTGCGATTGGCATCTACGGCGTGATGACCTATTCCGTGACGCAGCGCACGCACGAACTCGGTGTTCGCGTAGCCTTAGGAGCAAGTGCGCGCGATGTGCTCAAACTGGCGCTGTGGCAGGGGATGAAATTGGCGTTGGCAGGCGTGGGCATTGGACTGCTGGGCGCGTCGGCTTTGACGCGCTTACTCAAAACGTTGTTGTTCGGCGTGAGCGCCACTGATCCGCTGACGTTTGCCGTAATCGCATTATCGCTGGCGCTCGTGGCCTTGCTGGCTTGTTACCTGCCCGCGCGGCGGGCGACGAAAGTGGACCCGATGGCGGCGCTCAGATATGAATGAGCCGCGCCGGCGTCAAGCAGTAACGCAGAGAAGGAAAAGCAAACGTGCCTGACTGGAAATCGGAAATCAAAATGCGGCTGGCGGGCTTGCAACTGGCGCCGACGCGCGAGGCCGCGATTCTTGAAGAGCTGTCACAGGACTTAGCGGACTGCTACGCGGAATTGCTCTCGGGCGGCGCGACGGAAGCGGAAGCTTATCAACGAACACTCGCAGAATTGGGCGAGACTGAAATCTTTGAGCGCGAACTGCGGCGCGTGGAGCGGCAGGTCGCGTCAGAACCTATCGTGTCGGGAACCAATCGGAGGACAAATATGGTCGCAGACGTGAGGCAAGACCTGCGCTACGGCGCGCGCATGTTACTGAAGCAGCCCGGCTTCACGATGATCGCCGCGCTCACGCTGGCGCTGGGCATCGGCGCGAACACGACGATCTTCAGCGTCGTGAACGCCGTGTGGCTGCGGCCTCTGCCGTATCCGGAGGCTGATCAATTGGCGCTCGTCACGCATCGGAACACGAAGCAGGGCGGAAATTTTGAACTCACTCCGGCAAGTTATTTTGATCTGCGCCAGCAGAACAAATCTTTCGCGCAAATCGCCGCTTACTTTGCGCGTGATTTCAACCTGACGGGCGCGGGCGAGCCGGAACGCTTGCGAGGCCAAATTGTTTCCGCAGCGCTCTTCCCCTTGCTCAAGGCATCCCCTCTTATCGGGCGCGTCTTCACTGAGGCAGATGACCGCGCTGACGCGCCGCGCGTCGCGCTGCTTGGTCACGAGTTATGGCGGCGGCGTTTTGGCGCGGACGCCAACCTAATCGGGAAAACGCTAACGCTCGATGATCAAAGCTACACGGTGGTCGGCGTTATGCCGCCCGGTTTTGCTTTCCCAGTAAAAGACACGGAACTGTGGACGCCGATAGCATTGAGCGCAAACGCGGCAAACGACCGTAATTCCTTCTACCTGAGCGGCATCGCGCGGCTCAATCCTGGCGTGACACTTGAGCGAGCGCAAAGCGAATTGGACGTCATCGCGCGCAACCTGGCGCAAGCATATCCGCAGAGCAATACAAATCTCGGCTTCGGCGTGGTCCAGTTGCAGGAAAGCCTCCTGGCGCCCGGCTTCAAGCAGGCGTTATTCGTGCTGCTGGGCGCGGTTGTGTTCGTCCTATTGATCGCCTGCGTGAACGTCGCCAACCTGCTGCTGGCGCGCGCTGCGGCGCGCGAGAAAGAGTTGGCTGTGCGCGCGGCCTTGGGCGCCGGGCGCCGGCGATTGATGCGGCAATTGCTGACGGAAAGCATATTGCTTGCCCTGGCTGGCGGCGCGCTGGGATTGCTGCTCGCGGTGTGGGGAGTGAAGGCGTTGAAGCTCATCAACCCTGAAACGATTGCGCGTTTGGATGAAGTCAGTCTGGATTTGCGCGCGCTCGGTTTCACGCTGGGCGTCTCCTGCCTGACCGGGTTGCTCTTCGGCTTGGCGCCGGCGCTGCAAGTGTCAACGCCGGATTTGCAACATACCCTCAAGGAAGGCGGGCGCGGTTTTACAGGCTCGCGCGGGCAGCGGTTGCG
>WNFZ01010111.1_pt1 | contig 10295 bp, 10 predicted proteins | sample 5400081 | NCBI WGS metagenome assembly WNFZ01 (sample SAMN13153365, study PRJNA577476) | soil metagenome | isolation source: 80 cm soil or saprolite under grassland replicate 1 | place: USA:California | collected 2016-06-15
AAAGGTTGAAGGCCATGGCGATAGCGGATCTGCCGTCGATCGCGGCATGGCGCCGAGCTTTTGCCCGGTTCGGTGCCAAACCGACCCAACACCGCAACGCGGCCGAAGCGCTACTCCGAAGACTCGCCAAGCATGGCGACATCCCTACCGTCAACACGCTTGTCGACATCGGCAATCTCGTCTCGATCCGCCACGCCCTGCCCGTTGCCGTGTTTGACCTGGCCAATATCGATGGCTGCATCACTGTTCGTTTCGCCACTGGCGACGAGCTCTTCACCGACCTGGGATCGACCGGCAGCATCTTCCCCGACCCTGGCGAGGTCATCTTCGTGGACAGCAACAACGTCGTGAGCGCTCGGCGCTGGTGCTGGCGCCAAAGCGCCCAGAGCGCCACCAGCGCGACCACGGCCGACGCGCTCGTCGTCATCGAGGGTCATCACGACACCGCTGGCCAAGACGTCGAGGCGGCGCTCACCGATCTCACCTCGCTACTAGCCTCACATCAGCCCCACAGCCAGACCAGGTCGTACGTGTTGTCACCGACCAACCCCTGCACTGGAGCGAGCGAAGGCCTCGAGAACCCAAGTCGGTAAGTAACCAGGCCCACCAACACCGCTCGCGGCGGCCAAGCAGCCTCACCCATCGCACCGAGGTCACGAGCCTTGGATGGCCGCTCCGATCCGGCAATCCTGAGCGCCCGGTTCCCCACGGCGGGCATCCATCCCGCCAGGAGAGTCCGGCGCCGACTGGGTATCCTCCGACCGCCGGTTTCCGACCGGATCGCCCGGCTGGAGGCCGACCCTAGGCTCCCCGCCATGACGACGCGCTGCTGGCGACTCCCGCTACTGGTCGATCGACAACCTCACCACCATCCTGCCGGAGCAGGTGGGCTGGTGCCGCGTGCTGTCGCGACGTTGTCAGGAAGTTGTCGGAGCGTCTCGTCGAGACAGACGACGGTCGGCGTCCGCCGTGGCATCTGGGTATCGCCCCCTGGGCCATGCTGTCAAGCATCCCACGGCCGTTGTTATCATCTTCATGAACGACCGCTGACAGCGTTGCGACAATGCGCTGCCAATATCCGGCGGTCCGGCTCAGCAGCGGTCGCCCAGCCTGACGCCGCTGGCCGTCCTGCTGCGATAGGGTCGCCTGCTCGCAGCAGGGACCACCCTACCTCCGCCCAACAGGAGGGCTCCTGCCATGGCCTCCTACCTACCAGACATCTACGAGCGGTTCCGCGGGCAGTTCCCGCCGGTCGCCGAGGCGCTCGACCGGCTGGGGATGGCGACCGGGCAGGCGGGACCGCTCGACGAGCGCGCCCAGCGGCTGGTCAAGCTCGGTATCGCCATCGGCGCGCTCGCCGAAGGCGCCGTGCGCTCCAACGCCCGCAGAGCGCTCGAGCTCGGCATCGGCGAGGACGAACTGCGGCACGTCGCAGTGCTGGCCATCACCACCGGCGGCTTCCCCGCTGCCATCGCCGGCCTCGGCTGGATTGAGGAGGTCCTGGGCTCGCGCCCGTAGGGCGGCCAACTCGCCGGGCCGCTGCGCCGACGGCATCCTCCGAAGGCGGCTCGGCTTGCATCCTCGTCGGGGTTGGGCGCCCCCACTCCAGGAGATACGCACGACCAGGGCGTTGTTGCGAGCATTCCAGTGGCCCTGGCACCCCGCCACTCCGGGAGATCCGCTCTCTTCAGCACCGTCGTGAAGACGATCTCACCGACGGTAGGGGAGCCCGTGCGCGTGGGCAATGCTCGTGCTCCGCCTCCGAGTAGGAACGGAGCAGGAACCGGGGTTGCTGTCACATCCGTTGACACCGGGGGTGGGGGCGGTCAGCCTGTGCGGCATGGACTCCGACGGGGTGGCGTTCCTGCGAGCAGACGTCGAGCGGTTCTGCGGCGAGCTGGTCGAGCTGCCCCCGGCGATCCGGCTTCGGCTGCTGACCGAGCAGCAAGAAGTGCAATAACCCCCGGCCAGGCTGTCGACCCGGTCTGCGAACCTTTGTCGATCATCGCCAGCATGGCCTACGCCAGGAGATCTGGCGTGGCTCGGTTCCGCAGGTATGCGAGCACGGCGAGTACACGCCGGTGGTCGTCGGCGGTTGGCGCCAGGTCCAGTTTGGTGAGGATGCTGCGGACATGCGACTCGACGGTCCGTGGGGTGAGCACCAGCCGGTCGGCGATCGCCTGGTTGGAGCGCCCCTCGGCCATCAGCGCCAGCACCTCGCGCTCCCGGTCCGACAGGGCGGCCAGCGGGTCGCGCTGCGGCCGGCGCCCAAGCAGCTCCGCGACCACCGCCGGGTCGACGACCGGGCGGCCGGCGGCGACCCGCATGACCGCCTCGGCCAGCTCCTCGGCGTCGGTGACGCGGTCTTTCAGCAGGTAGCCGACGGCCGCGGGGTGCTGGCCGAGCAGCCTGATCGCGTAGTGCGGCTCGACGTACTGCGACAGCACCAGCACCGCGACCTGCGGGTGCTCGGCGCGGATCCGCTCGGCCGCCTGTAGCCCCTCGGTGGTGTGGGTGGGGGGCATGCGGATGTCGACGATGGCGACCTCGGGTGTCAATCGAGCGACCAGCTCAAGCAGTCCGTCGACGTCGCTGGCCTGCCCGGCCACCTCGAAGCCGGCGTCGGCAAGCAGCCGGGCGATCCCTTGGCGAAACAGCGCCGCGTCGTCGGCGAGCACGACCTTCATCGGCGCCTCACCGTCGTGCCCGCCCGTCCTGGGAGTGGTCTGGATCCTGGGCCTGGTCTGCGTGGCACGGCAGCCACGCCTGCACCACGGTGCCCTGGCCGGGCGGACTGGTGACCGACAGCCGGCCGCCGACGGCCGCCACGCGGTCGTGGAGGCCCCGCAGCCCGGAGCCGCGCGCCGGGTCGGCGCCGCCGACGCCGTCGTCGCAGACCTCGACCAGCAGCCCGACCACGTGCCCGGCTTGCGCACCTGCGTTGGTCCCGGCGGGCTGGTCGTCGTGGTCCAGGTGCATAAGCACCGACGCCGAGGCGGCGTGCGCGTACTTGGTGAGGTTGGCAAGCGCCTCGGCGACGACAAAGTATGCCGTTGCCTCGATCGGCCGCGGCAGCCGCCCGGGCCCGGGCGGGACCTCCAGCAGCGTGACCGGCACCGCGGCGCGGGCGGCGAGCGAGGCGAGCGCCGGGCCGAGGCCCTCGTCGGTCAGGATCGCCGGGTGGATCCCGCGGGCGAGCTCGCGCAGCTCCTCGATCGCCAGGCGCAGCTCCGCCGACGCGCCACCCAGCGTCTCCACCAAGGCGGGATCGGCGTCGGCGCCGAGCTGTGCGAGCTGCCGCCGGGCGGTGTGCAGCGCCAGCGACAGGGTCAGCAGGCGCTGCTGCGCGCCGTCGTGCAGGTTCCGCTCGATCCGCCGGCGCTCCTCGTCGCTGGCCTGGACGATCCGGGCCCGGGAGGCGCGCACCTCGTCGAGCTGGGCGCGGACCTGCGCGTGGAGGCGCTCGTTCTCGATCGCCATGCCCGCGGCGGCGCCGGCGGCGCGCACCAGCCCCGGGTCGAGCGCCGGGTCGTGGACCAGCGCCGCCAGCGGCCGTCTGTTGCGCTCCACGACGGTGGCCACCCGGGCGCCGCGCCCGGCGCCCGGTGGGGGCAGCGCGACCGGCTGTCCATCGGCATCCACCCAGCCGCACCCGCCGTCGAGGGCGTAGACGACCTCCAGCCCGGGATCGGCCAGGGTCTGTGCCAGCGCCGCCTGCAGCCCGCCGGGCGGCAGCGGGCGGTCCAGCGCGACCACCAGGTCGCCGACCGCGCTGCGGGCCAGCCGGGTCTGGAGCAGCCCCCACACGAACACGATCGGCGCGCTGATCTGCAGCACCGCCCGCAGCTCCCACAGCAGGTAGGAGAAGCCGTCCTGCGGGTCCGGCGAGGCGAACGCGCCCAGCAGGTAGACGCCGGCCAGGAGCGACGCCGCCGCCCACCACGGCGCCAGCTCGCGCCGCTCGCCCTGGGAGGCGTGCCGCCAGCGCAGCCAGATCGCCGCCAGAAACAGCGGCACCAGCACGATAGCCGATCGGTCGTTGAGCCGGTTCACGGCGTCGAAGACCGTTCGGTTCGGAACAAACAGCGGGGTCCACGGGCAGCGGATGCAGCCGGGTTCCCGACGGGGGAAGGTGAGCATGCCCACCAGGCCCACGGCGGCGGCCACCGCGTAGAACGTGCCGAGGACGACTCGGTCGAACGAGGTGCGCAGCCGCCCGCTTGGATAGGTGAGGGCAATGTGCACCAACAACGGCGCGCCGAACAGGCCGGCGACGAAACCGAGCGTGGGGAACACCGGGACGAAGTTGCCCCAGTTGCCGACGAACCAGCTGGCTGCAAACGCGACCATCAGCAGCCCGATCACGTTGCCGGGCCGGCGGTCCAGCGCGACGATCCCGGCGCCAAAAAAGCTCAGCCCGACCGTCACGTCCAGCAGGTGGCTCTCGTTGACGCCGTGGCTGATGCTCACCCACTCGCCGCCCAGCGCCCACACAAGCGACGCGCCGCCCAGCGCGACCAGCATCCACCGCCGCCGCGTCACCGTCTCGGCTCCTGTGACTGTCCCGGTCCTCGTCTTTGGCCCGCGCCGTCCAGCAGCGCCGCCAGCGCCGCGCCGGAAAGGTCGGCCTTAGCAAGGAACCCGGCGACCGGGCTGGAGCTGACGCGGGTGCCGTAGTCGGCGGCGTCCCGGCTGGAGATGAGCACCACCACCCCGCCCGCACCGTCGCCGCGGAGCCGCTCGGCGACCTGGAAGCCGTTCATGTCCGGCAGCTGGATGTCGAGCAGGACCACATCGGGTCGTAGGGCACGCACGGCCTGGATCGCCGCGGCGCCGTCGGCGGCCTCGCCGACGACCCCGAAGCCCTCGGCCTGCAACACCGCGCGCGCCCGGCCGCGGAAGCCCGGGTGGTCATCGACGATCAGCACGGTTCGCATGACCGCAGCATCTTCGCACCCGCCAGGCCCCCGGTCTTCAGTGCCAGCGCTGAGGCAACTTCGGTGGCCGCCCGGATGGCGGGCAGGCGCCGTGCCGGTACGGTCGCCGCACCACCAGCAAGGGTCACCGCAATGGGTGCTCCGGCGCAAGGAGGCAGTCATGACCGCGGCCACCGACAACCTCGATGCGAGGACCCCGCCCACGCGGGCATCCCTGTCCCCGGTCTCGGCCCCGGCGGCCGACCTGGTTGCCTACGTGGGCGCGGCCGCCTTCGTCATGGCGGCCGTCTGGTATGGGCTCACCGCCCGCTTCATCACCCTCGCCAAGCCACCGGCGTTCAACCCCAACGCCCCACTCGACGCTGAGCTGCACCGCTGGTTCAACTGGTTCGTAACCACCCTCCCGCAGGAGCGCCTCGACACGGGGATCGCGATCATCGGCTTCCTGTGCCTGGTGCCGCTGGCTGCCTTCGCCCGTGACCTGCTTGGGCGCGACCGGGTGCTGGCGCGGGTCGGGTCGGCGGCCATGCCGGCCGGCGCGCTGCTGTGGGTGGCCGGCAACGTCCTGCGGCTCGGTGGCCACCAGGCGGCCGGCCTGATGGCCACCCACCACAACCCGGTCGGGACGGTGAACGCGATCCTGTTCACCGTCGACACGATCGCCGACGCCTTCGAGCTGGCCGCGTTCGCGGTGCTCGGCGTGGCGCTGCTCACCTTCGCCGTCGCTGGCGTCGCCGGCGCCGCCGTCGATGGCCCGATCGGCATCGGCGGCCGGCTCGGCGGCCGGGTCGTCTCCCGTGCCTGGTGTGGCTATTCGCTGCTGCTCGGCGTGGTCCTGCTCGCCCTCGGTGGCGCCTACGCCGCCGACCGCGACCTCATCGACCCGCTCCTGGTCACCGGCGGCGCGCTGCTGCTGCCGGTGTGGCTGGTGTGGACCGGCCGGCTGCTGCGAACCGCCCGCGCGTCCCAGACCCGCAACCGGGCATGAGCGGCAGCGCTGCAGGATCTGCCATCTGCCATGCAACTCCCGGAAAGAAAAGGAAAGAACGGAGTCACGCAATGAGGAAGCAGGCAGCAATGAAGCGTGCGGGACTAGCAGCGGCACTCGCTCTGGTCCTGGTTGTGGGGACGGCCTTCGCCCTGCCGAGCGGCCCCGCCGAGGCCACCACCGCGACCACCTACGACATCGCCGCCGCCACGGCCACACCCCAGTTCTCGTGCACCGAGTTCGGCTGCGGGGCCCTCACCGGCTACACCTACACCGGCGAAGGGACCTGCTCAGCGGGCTGCGTGGGGTTCCCGCCCGGTCGGGTCGCCGTCACCTTGAACTTCTCGGTGGCCCGCACCTTCCCGCCGAGCCCATGCCGGATGAAGTCCGGGACCGGGACCCTGGACGCGTCCTGGCCCGACGACCCCACCCTGCCCACGGCCCAGGGGACGTTCACATTCAACGCCCACGATTCCCACGCCGTGGTGTTCGCTGGGTCCATCACCTCCTCCTCGCTGTCGGTGCTGCTCCCCGATGAGGCCATCGGGGGCTTTGTGACCTTCCCGCCCAGCCCCTGTACCGGAGGGACCGCCCAGGCCCAGGTCAGCTTCGGGGGATAACCACGTCGCCTGGACCCCTGGACCGCAGTGGCGCCGCTCGCAGGAACCGGGAGGACCGATCGATGGGAGGACCGCGTGAACCCATTCCGCTGCTGCCGCGTTCCGGCACCTCGGTTGTCATGGGCCAGGTCTGCGATGAAGCGGATCGGCTGGGCATCCATCCCCGTGGCGTTGGTGCTCCTTGCCGCGTGCGGCGACGGTGGTGCGGTGCGCCCGGGCTACGCGGCCGCACCGGCCCCCCCGCCCGCAGCGGGAGCGGCCCCCTGGCCCCTGCCATCCAACCCCATGGCGCTGGTCCGACAAGCCGGGCTGACCCCGGGAACGCACGAGTTCTTCACCTACCACGTGCACGCCCACCTGGACGTCTTCGTCAACGGTCAGCGCGTCCAGATCCTCGGCGGGATCGGGATCGACATCACCGACCCGGAAGTCCATCGCGGCGAAACCGACGGGGCGCCGACCTATGGGTACATCAAGCTGTGTCCCCGGCCGTGCATCTCGTCGTTGCACACCCACGACGCAACAGGCGTGCTGCACATCGAGGCGCCAACAAGGACTCGGTTCACCCTCGGCCAGTTCTTCCAACAGTGGGGGGTTCGGCTGGACGGCTCCTGCGCCGGGGGCTACTGCGAACCCGGCGCGAGCGTCGTGGTGTTCGTCGATGGCAAGCGCCACAGGGGGAACCCGGCCGGCATCACGCTCGCCGCTCATCAGGAGATCGCCCTGGTCATCGGCAGCCCACCCAGCTCGATCCCCTCGACGTACACCTTCCCACCCGGCGAATAGCGATGGCACCCACCGCTACAGGCTCCCGGCGAGGCAGATTCAGATGAGGAGGACCACAGCATGACCCAGACCACGGTGGCGAAGCCGGCGGGAGCAGCCCCGGCCGCCTCGCCCGATGCCATCCTGCAGCTCGGCTTCGGCTTCTGGGGGTCCAAGGTGCTGCTCAGCGCCGTGGAGCTGGGCGTGTTCACCGCGCTGGCAGAAACGTCCGCCGAGCTGGAGACGCTGCGATCCCGGCTCGGCCTGCACCCCCGGCCGGCACGAGACTTCCTGGACGCCCTGGTCGCCCTCGGCATGCTGCAGCGCCAGGACGGCCGCTACGCCAACACCCCCGCCACCGAGGCGTTCCTCGACCGGGCCAAGCCGGCCTACCTTGGCGGCATCCTGGAGATGGTCAACGCCCGGCTGTTCCGCTTCTGGGCGGAGCTGACCGAGGGGCTGCGCACCGGCCGGCCGCAAAACGAGACCAAGACCGGCGGATCGTTCTTCACCGAGCTGTATGCCGACCCCGCCAGGCTGCGGGCGTTCGCACGCGCCATGACCGCGCTGAGCACCGGCTCGATCATCGCGATCAGCGAGCAGTTCCCCTGGAGCGGCCACCGCACCTTCGCCGACATCGGCTGCGCCGAGGGCGGCCTGGGCGTGCACCTGGCCCGCCGGCACGCCCACCTGACCGGCGTGGGCCTGGACCTGCCCGTGCTGGCGCCGGTCTTCCAGGAGCACGTCAGCGCCGCGGGGCTGTCGGAGCGCCTGCGGTTCCAGGCGGGTGACTTCCTGGTCGAGGAGCTGCCGGCCGCCGACGTGCTGGTGTTTGGGCATGTGCTGCACGACTGGGGCCTGGACGCCAAGCGCCTGCTGATCGACAAGGCCTACCGGGCGCTGCCACCAGAGGGTGCGATCATCTGCTATGACGCGGTCATCGACGACGACCGCCGCGAGAACGTCTTCGGGCTGCTGATGAGCCTGAACATGCTGATCGAGCTGCCCGATGGCTTCGACTACACCGGCGCGGAGTGCCAGCAGTGGCTGCAAGCGGCCGGCTTTCGCCGGACCTATGTCGAGCACCTGGCCGGGCCCGAGTCGATGGTCGTCGGCATCAAGTAGCCGCGGCACACGGCTCGGGAGGCTGATCGCGAATCTCTCGTGGCGCTCGCCGGTGCTGGTTGCTCGCGCCGCGGCGGCCATCGACCAGGTTTCGGGCGGACGGTTCGAACTGGGTCTCGGCGCCGGGGCGTTCGACGATCAGGCGATGGAGGAGTGCTCAAGATGCCGCCAGACGGCCGGTCTGAGCCGTGGGGCCGGTGCGAAGGACGCATAGCGCTCCCGCAAGCTTCCATCAAGCGTGGTGGAATGTGTCGCAGAGGAACCCCTCGTCGGGCTCCCAGGCTGGCCTGCGAGATGGAGTGAACATCGTGGGTTGGACAGCCGTACCGATCGACCGGTCGGCTGCGGCGCTCGCCGCGGTCGCGGCGGACTTCGGCCACGTGTTCCGAGGCAAGCCGCTCGGAGTGATCGGCCCGACCTCGGCGCGAGATGTCGCGCAGGCCGTCGGCGAGGCGAGGGACGGTCCGGTGCGAGGCGGGGGCGACCCTCCGTCAGCTTGTGGCGGCAACGCTCCCGCTCAGACTCCTGCCTCGCCCCCTCACCAACCTTCTCGATCTGTCAGTGGGGGGCGTGCTCGCGATCGGGGGCGGCGTCGGCCCGAGTAGCCACATGTACGGAGCGATCGCCGCGAACGTCGTGGACATGGAGGTGGTCACGGGCGATGGTGTACTGCACCGCTGCTCCCGATCGGTGAAGCCTCGCGTCCGGACGTTCTACTTGCTCTACGACGACCTCCATCGATGGATCGACGATCAACGGCTCCTGGCCGATGCCGGCGCCGACGCCATAGAGGGGTTCTGCTCCTCGGCCCCACAGGGGCTCCGTGGCGTAGGTGGGAAACGGGCGGGCTTCGTCCAGTGGTTCTTCCCGTTGCATGTCGCGATCGAGTTCGATGAGCGAGAGCCCGAGCTGCCGGACGGGATCGCTCCGTACCGCGTGCTGGCGGTGGAAGATGATGCAATCGAATTCTTCCCACCGCGTCACGACGCCAGGTTCGAGACGATGCAACGGATGGGCGCATGGGACCGTCCCCACCCCTACGTGTCCGCCTTCATCGACCGCCGGACCCTGGCCGAGGTTCTCCCGGCGGTTCTCGATGCCCTTCCGCTTGCACTGGGAGATGGGTACCGGGGTGGTTTCCTGTTCGAACGGCAAAACGCGCCGGTGCAACTCGCGCTCCCCACCTCAAGCGACCTTGCCTTCTTCAGCGTGATGTACCCGCAGGTGGCGCCGGAACTTCTCCCCGAAGCGCTTGATCTCCATGCTCGGCTTGCCGAGTTGCTGACAGGGGCTGGGGGCAAGCGATACCTGGCCGACTGGATGGGTGAAGTCGACGAGGACGGGTGGCGAGCGCACTTCGGCCCTGCTTACGACGGTTGGGTGAAGGCGAGGCACGCCTTCGATCCAGACCGCGTGTTCACCTCGGCACTCATTCGTGATGCCGGGTGAGGTGCTGCGCGATAGGAGCGGGATCCAGGGCGGCGCCAAGGGGATCGCCCCTCAAAGCGAGGATGTCGCAGGTTCGACCCGCGTGGCCCCGGGGGCCCAGACCCCGCCCTCGTCAGCACCAGCTCGCATCAACCGGCAACAACGCAACGCATCATTGACCCACACCATCCCACACGCGACTACCGCAGGACCCTGCGAGCACGGGTCCAAGGCCGCCGCAGAATGACGCCGCCGCAGAATGACGCTCGGTCCAGACCGAAGCGTCCTCCGCTCGCCTGAGTTCCGCAGAATGTAGGCAGATTCGGCCTGTCGCCGACGCGTTCGTGCTGGTCACAGGGTTGCAGGGATGCCTAGAACCCTGGAAGCTGTAGACACACGACTTTGGTCGTGATGCTCGACTGGTGTTGGGTG
>WNFZ01008272.1_pt1 | contig 10289 bp, 7 predicted proteins | sample 5400081 | NCBI WGS metagenome assembly WNFZ01 (sample SAMN13153365, study PRJNA577476) | soil metagenome | isolation source: 80 cm soil or saprolite under grassland replicate 1 | place: USA:California | collected 2016-06-15
GGGCTCCTCGGACACGAGGCACCATGATCAAGGCATCGCCGTCAAGATCAAGCCGACACGCCGTCAGCCAGCGCAGACAGCTGAACAGCTACGTAGCAGCTTGATCTTGCGGAGGCTGATCGAAGCCAGGTTCACGCTCTGCGTACCATTCATCTGGCACCATCGGCGCCCGCAGCCGTTCGCGTGCCAGGCGAGCAACTTAGGTTCCAGCAGGTCGTCCCGGATCCGCGCTCGGAAGACATGGTTTTGGTGAATGCAGCATGAGATCTGGCCCTCCCAGATCCAGCCTCGACCAAGCTTGTCACGGTCCCCGCCTTCGTTGAGTAGGACATCACCAGCCCGCAGGAAGAGCTCCTTCGCCTTGTCAGCAGGAACACGTATCGTCGCTACCGTCGACAGATCAAGTCGTCCTCGCTGTACGTTCGCTACACGCAGATACGGGAACTCGGACAGAGACGGCTCGGTCTGTCGCTTCCTGTCCTTCGTAACGCCGCCGACTACGTCCGCTATCTCGCCAAGACGAGTCCAGGACCATCCAGGAGGGAGGTACGGAAGATCTCCATCGGAGACACCGGCGGGCCGCAGCTCGACTTGTGTGAGGTCGCCGGATTCGGTCGCACCTAGACACGCCTGAGCCATCACTTGGTCACGGAGCTTGGAGATGCGTCGTCCCGCCTGTTCAATCTGTGCTGCCGCAGAGTCCAGACGCGAGAGATGGTCTTCGAGCACCTCAACGATGCGACGCTGCTCGGCGAGCGGAGGCAGGGGTAGCCGGATCCGCTTGATGCTCGCGCCGGATATCCCTACCTGACCCGCCGTCGTCTTCAACAGCGGGACAATCTGGCGTCGAAGATCGGGCACAGCCAAGCACAAGGCCGCATAGCTGGGAAGGACAATATCGTTGTCAACTCGTACACGGATCAGCTTGTCCGGGAAGGTCAGCGGCCCTACTCCTCGAGGAACAGCCGCGCACAAGCCGACCAAGCGTGAGCTGCCGCTGTAGCGAGTGAATAAGAGGTCACCCTCGTGCAGTAGACGATCCTCAGCCTGCAGGTTTCGCTCCGACATTCCGGAGTATCTGAGATCACCCATATCCAAACGAAGCTCCCGAACCGCGCTGATGCGGAGAATTGGGGCTCTTCTGCTGTTTCCGTGGGTGGTCTGAACCGCACGGAACGGGCATAGCCGGCGTGGGGTGATCGGCTGCCGCTTGGGGTGCGCCGGGTGGATGGGCACACGCCGTCCCCGGTCTGGGTTCCTGTCTTTGGATGAAGACGGCGTGCGCACAACCAAGGTAGTTCGGGTGTTGGTCGGGGTCGAGCACACGGTGGTCGAGTCGGTGCAGGCGGAGGACGTCGCGGGTGAGACGGTGCTGGTGGTGCGGGTCCGGCCGGACCGTTCGGCCCGGTCACGGTGTTCGCGGTGTGGCCGGCGGTCGCGGGGCTATGACCGGGGGGACGGGCGGCGGCGCTGGCGAGGGCTGGACTTCGGGACGGTGCGGGTGGTGCTGGAAGCCGACGCGCCGCGGGTGTCCTGCCGCCAGCACGGCGTGGTGGTCGGCGCGGTGCCGTGGGCGCGGGCCCGGTCGCGGTTTACCAGGGATTTCGAGGACACCTGCGGCTGGCTGGCCGCGCACGCGCCGGGGTCGGTGGTCGCCGAGCTGCTGCGGGTCACCTGGCGGTCGGTGAGCTCGATCGTGACCCGGGTGGTCGCCGAGGCGTCCGGGCGGGTCGACCAGTTGGCCGGGCTGCGCCGGATCGGGATCGACGAGATCGCGTTCCGCAAGGGCCACCGGTATCTGACGACCGTGGTCGACCATGACACCGGCCGGTTGGTGTGGGCCGCCGAGGGCCGCAACACCCAGACTTTGCTGCGGTTCTTCGGCGCATTGGGCGCCGAGCGGGCCGGGCAGCTGACCCACGTGTCGGCCGACGGGGCGGACTGGATCCACACCGTGGTGGCTGAGAAGGCGCCGCAGGCGGTGCTGTGCCTGGATCCGTTCCATGTCGTGGCCTGGGGCACCGCGGCGGTCGACCAGGTGCGCCGGGGCCTGGTCGCCGGACTGCGCGCGGCCGGCCGCCGGGAGCAGGCCACGTCGCTGAAAGGCACCCGCTGGGCGCTGGTGAAAAACCCTGCCAGCCTGACCGGTGACCAGCGCACCCGGCTGGCGCAGATCGCCGTGACCAACAAGAGCCTCTACCGCGGCTACCTTCTGAAGGAGCAGCTCCGGGCGGTGTTCGAAACGAAAGGACACCACGGCCGGCTGCTGCTGGCCGGCTGGCTAGCCTGGGCCAAACGCAGCCGCCTTCCCGCCTTCACCAAACTCGCCGCCACGATCGACCGCTACCGGCAGCTGATCTTCAACACCCTCGACGACGGCGGCCTGTCCAACGCCCGCTCGGAGGCCACCAACACCCACCTACGGGTGCTGACCCGCCGATCCTACGGGTTCCACAGCCCCGAGGCGCTGATCGCCATGGCCATGCTCACCCGCGGCGGACTGTGCCCCAACCTGCCCGGTCGCACGCCACAACGGTCCACATAGGATAGAGGCCACAGCAGCGGTCACACCCGACCGCACCCCCACGCCCACGGGCATACCGGAGCGCCTACGGCGCGCTTTTCTCCCAGCCGCGCCGCTGCCTACACCCGGCCCGCTCCCGGTCAAGGCCACCCGGTGATCGTTCGCAGACGCTACGCGCGAACCATCACCGGGACCCGGCCTTGACCGCGAGCCTCCAGGCCGGGTGCCTGACGGCAGCACGGCAGGCCATGGCCTGCCGGGACGAACGCGGCGCGGAACACACCCGCGTGTCACGACGAACCCCAGCCGTGGCTCATACGTCACCCACGGAAACGGCAGTAGACCCCGAAATTTACCGCTTGGGCCTTGTACTCCTCGGTAAAACTACGGCGTGTCGAACCCATTCCCGTGTCTCCCGACGGATCGGGCAGTCAACCGCGGTGTGTCCACCGAAGCGGGTACGGTCCATTCCGATGGCCCTTGACCAACTCGCACCAACGCTACGGCGTCGAGCGTCGGATCAGCGACGTGAGCGGACGAGATGAACTGGCACTACCGCTTGGCTGTAGTAGATCGTCCGCCCATTCATAGCACGTCGCGACCGCGCAGCATCCTCCTCGCCACCGATCGACCGTCGTCACGCGGCCGAGTCAACCGCTCTTGCCGCCTGTCCGCGACGACCCAGCAACTCCTCCCGCTCAGACCAGGTCGATCAGGCAAGCATGTTGGCCCACTCCCGGATGGTCCAATCCGACACCATCCCGCCGCGGACGAACGGGTCGTGGCGTGCATAGTCCTCCGCAGCCTCCCGTGAGACCAGCACCCCGTGGTTTGAAGGGGTTCCGCGCGCCGGTTTAGGAATGGCCTGCCATGACCGCACACCGTCGGTGTGCAGCTGCCTGGACCGGGCCAGATGCGTAGCCAACTCGGCAGGGGCGGTTGCCTGCACCTCCGCCAGCGACCGGAAGGCGGTCGTCATGAAGATCACATAGTACTGCCGGGGTGCCGCAGCGCCGGTCGCCATCGGAGCCTCCGAAGCCAGCACGATTGATTCGGCGTTAGGGAGAGTGCCACCAGCCACCGACAGAACCGCCTCTGCGACGGACCTCACGGAGGAGCACGTCCCCCGGAGCGCGCGGCGGTCGCCGTGGCCTCAACCGAGCGCCTGCTGACCTTGATCTGGTACCCGCACATGCCGCTGCCGGCGCGTCTGACTCCTCCTGTTGGCATGGCTCAGTGGGCACTGTCGGTGACCGAGCTGTGCGCGGTCGCTCAGGGTAGGCGGCGGCTGATCGACGGCGGCCAGCTCGCCCGCCGGCTCGCCCGCCAGCCCGAACGCGGTCTCGGTGCGGTAGGGGTGGCCGGGGTCGCGCCGAGCACGACCACCGCCCGCCCAGGGCATCGCCGACAGCCTCCGCAGCCTGCTCACCGAGCTCGGCGAAGCCCCGGCCAGCCGGAACGCACACCCGGACCTGAGTGAGGTGGTGGCTGGCATCGCCCCACCCGGCGGCGGTGACAGTGCTCACCGCGAACTGCCAAGCCAGCCTGTGCGCGGCATAGTCAGCAAATGGCACACGCCATTGAGATGTTCTTCGACGAGCACGCCGATGCCGCGGTCCGCGCCGTGTGGCAGCGTCTGGCCGCAGCGGGCCTGCCGAGCCTGGCCACCCAGACCCACTGCCGGCACCGGCCGCACGTGTCGCTGACCGTGACCGAATCGCTGGATCAGGCCGACCTGGCTCCAGTGCGGATGACGCTGGCCGGGCACCGCCCGGCCTTGCACCTGACCGTGCTTGGCACGTTCCCCGGCAGCGAAGGCGTGCTGTTCCTCGGCGCCGTGGTGACCGAGGATCTGCTGGCGCTGCACGCCCGGGTGCACCAGGCCCTTACCGGGCAGCCGGTCACGCACTGGCCGGTCTACCTGCCCGGCCGCTGGGTGCCGCACTGCACCCTCGCCCAACAGCTTGGCAGCGACGAGATAGCCACCGCATTTCGGCTGCTGCGCGGCTACCAGCCGGTCACCGCCCGGGTGACGTCCGCCGGCATCACCGACACCGCAACCGGGGCGCTCACCCCGTTGACCAGCTGACCGCAGGCGACGGCCCTGAAGGCAGTCATGGAGGAGTTCCCGCCGCTTTGTCCCGGGTGCGCACGCCCTCGCCCGGCAGGCCGCTTTCCCACACTCACCCGCGAAGAAGCAGGCCCTGGCCGCCCGTCGGCCTCTACCGGGCACCGGCCCGGCCAGCCAGCGCCAACCCGATAGCCGTACCATCCGCCGCGCCAGCGGGGTGTACCGGGCGTGCGGGCTGGTCAGTCCGGCCACCTCCTCGGCGAACGTCACCGCCGAACAATCCGCACCCTTGCAGCGGAACCGCCGTACCACCAGGCTGATCACCACCTGGGCGCAGGCGATCGCCGCGTCGACCAACCACCGGACGCACCGGCCATGCACGCCCGCGGAGACCAGCCGGCGGACTTTCCGGCCGGGATCAAGCGGCTGGTGGCCCACCGGTGGGGCTACTCGACGCCCCGCCGGGTCAGTACCCGGGGAACAGCGCGCGCAGCTCGTCCAGCGTCGGGCGGCCGCGGGCGCGGGTGCCCGCCGGGGTGTGGTCCGGGTCCAGCCGGCCGGCGACCAGCCGGAGGAACGCCTCGGCCGGGATCTCCAGCACCCCGGTCGCGTCCTCGGCCGGGTCGGCGGTGCCGGCATCCTGCAGGTCGGCCTCCTCGCCGGAGATGACAAGCCGGTAGTGCCGCTGCGGACCGGTGGTGCGGATGGCCAGCCGGACCGGCCCGGGCAGCTCGATGCCGGCCGGGCGCAGCGCCCACCGGGCCATCGCCGGCGGCAGGTCCAGCAGCAGCGGCACCGCCTCCGGCAGCAGCGTCGCCGGCGGATCGAGGCTGACTCGGATGTCCCAGTTGTGCAGGGTGTGTTCGTGCAGCCGGTAGACCAGCACCTGGGCCAGCGGGGTCGGGCCGAGGAAGAACGGCACCTGCAAGGTCTCCCGGCGAGCCCGGTCGATCCGCTCCACCGCGGTCAGGTGCTGATCGTCGAACTCGACGAACCCGCGCGCCATCTCCTCCGGCGGCAGCGCGTTCCACCGGGCCCAGATCTGCTGCCGATCCGGCTCCGGTCCCTCGCCGAGCCCGGCGCGCAGCCCGGCCAGGCTAATTTCGGCGCCGCTGCCGAGGTGGGAGAAGACCTGGGCGCGGTTCCAGTCCCGGCAGTACGACCGGACGGTCAGCTCATCGCCGGACAGCCGACCGGCAATCGCGCGGAGTTGGTCGTGCGAGCGCCGCAGCGCGGGCAGCGCGTCGACAGTGGGTGGCATTCGGAAATTGTGCCCCAGCGCGCCGCACCGCGCCTGTCGTCGTGCCCGCCCCGGCGAGGGCGGAGGGGCAACCGGGTGGCCGGCTCACCGGTCCGCAGACCGGGCGACCGGGAACTGGTCTGAAACGCCCGCTCATGCCGCGATGACGATCGTTCGACGCTGGTGGGCGAGGTCGGACTCTTGGTCACGACCTCGTCCACCACGGACCGATCGGCGGAGCGGCGCGACAATCGAACCAGCAACCAGGGAGCGTGCCGCGCGTACAGCGCCTCCAGCACGGTACGGTCCCCCCACCGGTCGCCGCCAGCAACTCGGCGTCGGTGCGCCCGTCCCTGTGATCGAACATGGCCAGAGGGTCCCCCCGCAGTCGGTGCCGGCGCACCCTCCTTGTCGTCATCCCACGGCCGATCGGTTCATCCGCTGCCCGGACGGGCGCCGTTTACGCAGTGAGAGCCGGGACCGGGAAGGCCGCGGCGAGTTCGAAGTCGGCGCTCGCGGGCTTCGGAGCGACAGCGGCGACGGGCGCAAGGACGCGCTCGGCCCACGTGCCGTTTCGCTTCAGAGGCAGCGTGTGCACGAGGACCTCGTCGCCGACAGCGAGCCAGCCGACGTCCTCGCCGATTGCGGTGACGATGCCGGAGGCCACCACGCCGAGCGCCATGGGCGGCGGTCCACCGATCTGCCAGGTTCCGATCCGCGCAAGTTCGTCCCAGTTCCCGACTCCGGCCGCGCGGACGTCGATCAAGACGCTCCGGTACGACTGTCGTACCGGGATGTGGAGGAGCTGCTCGCCCAGCGCGGCATCGAGGTCGACCACGTCAGCGGGCCTCGCAGAGCTCATGGCGGACCTCAACGGTCGAGCGAGCAGGGCAATGGCCCGGTGGGGACCCAGGGTGCGCCCGAACCCTCTCACCGAGCAGATCACTGAGTGGGTCGGACACGAGGAGGGTGCACCGGCGGTCACTGCCCGCCACGAATGGATCGCCTTCTTCCCCGCCGCCCACCCCGGCTACCTCACCCTCACCGCACCTCACCGGCCAGGTCGGCGTAGTCGGAGCCCGCGGCCGCGCACGCCTGGACCAACGCGAGCCCATGTGGCCGGTAGGGGCCGGCCGTGGTCGCGACCACCCGGGTGGCGCGAGCGGGCGCGGCAACGGAAGCAGCGTCGGTCAGATCGGCGGCCAGCAGCGGCTAGTTCGACGCCGCTGCGCCCAGTTGCGCCCGCACACGACCGAGCCGGTCCGCGGAGCGGCCAGCCAGCCCGACGCGAACTCCCTGCGGCGCGTGATCGGCAAGGTAGCCGGCAACCAGCCGCCCGACGAAGCCGGGCCCCTTTGACGCGCCGGCCGGTCGGCGCGCCGCCAGGGCAACAACTGGCCACCTGGACTGTCCAGGGGCAGATGCGAGCGCTGCCGGCGCGAACGACGCTCGACGGCCGCGAGCGTCGTGTCGACACTCGCACGCGCGTGGCAGCTTCTGGACGGTCGATGGGTTGTCCGTCGGTTCGTCCGCTGCAGCGATGGGAGGAAACAATGACGGAGACGACCGAGGACCCCACGATCCGCCCCTTCCAGGTCAGCGTTCCCGAAGACGATCTGGTCGACCTCCGCCGTCGGATTTCCTCGGTGCGCTGGCCGAGCAGGGAGCTGGTCGCGGATCGGTCGCAAGGCGTGCAGTTGGCGACGGTGCAGGAGCTGGCGCGCTACTGGGCGACGGAGTACGACTGGCGCCGATGCGAGGCGAGGCTGAACGCGCTGCCGCAGTTCATGACCGAGATCGATGGGGTGGACATCCACTTCGTCCACGTCAGGTCGCCGCACGCCGACGCGTTACCGCTGATCATGACGCACGGCTGGCCCGGCTCGGTCATCGAGCTGCTCGAGACAGTCGGCCCGCTGACCGACCCGACCGCGCACGGCGGTGCCGCCGCGGACGCGTTCGATCTCGTGCTGCCGTCCATCCCCGGCTACGGCTTCTCCGGTGAGCCGACCGAGGTCGGCTGGGGCCCCGGGCGCGTCGCGGAGGCCTGGGCGGAGCTGATGCGCCGCCTCGGCTACCCCCGGTACGTCGCGCAGGGCGGCGATGTGGGCGCCTCGATCACCGACGCGATGGCCCGCCAGGCATCCCAGGGGCTGCTCGGGATCCACACCAACCTGCTCGTGACGGCGCTGGGCGGCGCCATGCCGGCGGACACCGAGCAGGAACGCGCGGCGCTCGACGCGCTCACCACATTCAGGGCGAGCGGCTTTGGCTACTTCCTCGAGCAGGCCACGCGGCCGCAGACGATCGGCTACGCCCTGCTGGATTCACCCGTCGCGCTGGCAGCCTGGATGCTCGACCACGACACCGACAGCTACTACAAGATCTCCCGCGCCTTCGTCGACAAGCAGCCCGCGGACAACCTCACCCGTGACCACATCCTCGACAACGTCACGACGTACTGGCTGACCGGCACCGGGGCCTCGGCGGCCCGGTCGTACTGGGAGAGCGGGAGGGCCCAGGCTCTCGCGGCCGCGGCCGGCCAGGCTCCGCCGCAGGTCACGCTTCCGGTCGGCTACACCACGTTCCCCGGCGAGATCTTCCGGGCACCCCGTAGCTGGGTCGAGAAGGGGTACCCGACCCTCACGTACTTCCACGAGGCTGACAAGGGCGGCCATTTCGCCGCCTGGGAAGAGCCGGAGCTGTTCTCCGACGAAGTCCGAGCGGCTTTCCGGTCACTGCGCTGATCGGCCTGGACGCCTCTTCCCTTGACCGAAGGAGTCGAGATGGTCGTGCACCCCGCCCACTGGCGGCGCGGCGGGCTGGCCGCCTACTGCGCGGCCCTGACCGCGCTGACCCTCGCCGTGGCCGGTGCCACCGCTGTCGGCACCGGCCCTGCCGCCGCGGCTTCCTCGCCGGTGGCGACGTTCGCGAGCTGTAGCCCGTTCGGTGGGATCCCCGCGACGTGCGGGACTGTGGATGTTCCGCTGGACCGCGCGCAGCCCGCGGCGGGGACGATCCCGATCTACTTCGAGCTGTATCGGCACACCGACAGCTCGCAGCCTTCGCTCGGTGCGATCGTCCCGTCGATTGGTGGCCCCGGCCTCTCGAACACGATCTTTGATCAGTTTGGGCTCTGGCTGTCGGTCTTCGGGCCGCTGCTCGACCGACGCGACCTGCTCGTGATCGACGACCGTGGCACCGGCAGATCGGCGGCGATCGACTGCCCTGCCCTCCAGCACTTCACAGGCGATCTCACCTCTGCCGTTCGCGCGTGCGGGGCGCAGCTCGGCGCAGCTTCAAGTCGTTACGGCAGCGGCGATGTCGCCGACGACGTCGACGCCGTGCGCGCCGCGCTTGGGATCGACAAGATCGACTACTTGGGCGGCTCGTTCAGCGCCCACAACGTCCGCGCCTACGCCTACCGCCATCCCGAGCAACTGCAGTCTGCGGTGTTCGATTCGCCGTGGCTGTCGCCGGACTACGCGTTCCAGGCGTCGAACGCCCGGTTCTACGCCCAGGTGCAGGCGACGGTGTGTCGCCGCTCCCCGAGTTGCTTCGGCGCGAATCCCGACCCCGACGATGTCCTGGCGTGGCTCGCCCGGCGGCTGCGGGCGCACCCGGTCGACGGCATCGGCTACGACGCGAACGGCGTCCCGCACGCGGTGCACGTCGACGAGTCGACGATCCTCGACATCCTCTCAGCGAAGACTTCGGTCCTCCCGGTGTTCCTGAACCAGGGTGAACTGACCGCGGCGGCGCAAGCGCTTCGGGACGGCGACAGGGTGCCGCTGCTGCGGCTGGCCGCCGAGAGCCCGCAGAACCCAGACGCCGGCGATCCCGGATTCTTCTCCATAGGTGCCTCGGTCGCGAAGTTCTGCTCCGACGCACGTCTCCCGTACGACATGAGCGCGCCCGAGGCGACCCGCCGCGCGCAGCTCGAGGCGGCGTACGCAGCCCTTCCGACCGACGCCTTCGCGCCGTTCTCCGCCGCCGCCTGGCGAGCCGTGAACGGCCGCCTCCCGAAGGGCATAGCGGGCGGCTTCCCGATGGACTGGTGCGTCCCTTGGCCGGCACTGGTGCACCCGAATCCGCCGTTCCCGCCGAACCAGTCGTTCGGGAACACGCCGGCGCTGATCCTCAACTCCGACCTGGACGTCGTCTCACTCGCCGACGCGCGCGCGGCGCTGCCGCTGTTCCCGAACGGCCACCTCGTCGAGGTCGCGAATGCGGGGCACGAGACCGCGTTCTGGAACGAGTGCGCGGCGGGGATCATCCGGACGTTCATCGCCACGCACGCCACCGGTGACACGAGTTGCGCCGGCGACGTGAACACGCCGTTCCACCTCCTGTTCAACCCGCCGTCGAACTTCGTCCCGTACCACGGCGTCGGCCGCTTCCCCGTCGAGGCAGACGACGCGGTGCCCGCGCGGGTCGACCCGAGCGGGATCAAC
>WNFZ01028802.1_pt1 | contig 10286 bp, 6 predicted proteins | sample 5400081 | NCBI WGS metagenome assembly WNFZ01 (sample SAMN13153365, study PRJNA577476) | soil metagenome | isolation source: 80 cm soil or saprolite under grassland replicate 1 | place: USA:California | collected 2016-06-15
TAAAAGTTGGTAAATGTTCGAATTATGCAGTATGTCAAAGCTGCAACACTTTATACAATGTGTCTGAAGTTATAATAGAAGATGATTTCAAATGTAGTTATATAGAATTTCCTAACCATCTAATACGAACAAAAAGAAAATCTTGTGGAATGGAACTAACAGTATGAGTGCCAATTGTAAAAGGTTACAAAAGACGTCCCAAGTTATTATTTCCCTTACCAAATTTAAGAACACAAATAATCTCCTTGTATCAGCAACCAGATTTTGAAGAACAACTTCTAAAATAGACTAATCGACATGCAAATAGTAGGATGATGACAAATATTTATGATGGTAAAATTTGAAAAAATTTTCCTTCACAAATAGACAATTCAGAGTCACGATTTTTTATAACAAAAACTGCAGATTCAAATTTAGGAATAATGATAAATCTAGACTGGTTCCAACCGTTTGATTCTACTTCATATAGTTGTCACTGGTTGAAATCGATGCTATCGGGCACCTATCGGGTACCCGATAGGTGCCCGATATGTGCATGAAATGTGTACGATATTTAACAAACACGCACATATCAGATACCCGATATGTGTAGTATAAATGCAGAAAATCGGGGATATATACTACACATATCATGCAAATAACACATACATATCGGATAGTTAAATATCGGTCATATACCATAGACTTATTTGGTACCCGGTATATTATGATATATGTCGTATAGATATCATACAGATATCATACAAATATCGGATATTATATATATTATAGATATACAATAAGTATCGGGTAGATATAGGACACATATCATATACTTATCTGACAATACCGATAGGTTGATGATTTCGTATTAATACTAGTAGATTTATAATTTAACTCAGGCAAAGATTATAAAACGCAACCATAATTTGTATTTTTATCAAATTAATTGTAATAAACTTTATTAAAATTTAAATTTTCAATTAAAAACAATGCGAATAAATAAATATATAAACAAAATAATTGTTTGCCTATTTTTGTTACATTCGTTTAATTTGATGTTTAATTTGATTACTTAATAAAAATATTCTAATCGAGAAAAAAAAAAAAAGTCCGCCCTTGATGTGGAAGGTACTTAGAAACCATCTTGTCTCCCGATCAATGAGACCCTAGGGTTAGAGGAGGCTAGCCTATCGGATACAAGTACCCTACAACTTCATCCCTAGGTAGTCAAAAATCTCGGATGGTTTCAGACCACAGCGTACTACATTAAAAAAATAATGCTCAGAAATCCAAATTGTAGCCTATTAACATGATCACTGTTGAGGACGTAAAGAGGATGATCTTGAATGCTTTATTGAGTTGTAAAAGATATTTTCACAGTTTCAATATTGACCCAGTTGCTATTGTCGGAGTCGGAGCTACGAGTAAGCTTTAGGACTTCTGCTTTAGAAAGAAATAATGTTAGTGAAAATGTTAGTAGATGTGTTAGTAAGAGATGTATGTTAGTAAAAGAAAAGGAACATTAATAAAAAATGTTAATAATGGAAAATATTAGTAGAAATGCTAATAGGAGAAAAGAAAAGTTAATGGAATAGAAAATGTTAGTAGGAAGAGAACGTTAACGAAAATTATATTAGAAGAATAATGTTAGTAAGAATTTTAGGGGAAAAAGAAACGATAGAAAATATGTTAGTAAGAATATTTGAAATGTTAGTAAAAAAATGTTGAAGGATATCATGTATGTAATATAAAAGAAGAAAAGAAACTACCGTTAGTGAATAAATAATTATAAAAGAATTTGAGAAAAAAAAAAAATAAACAAAAATGCGAAATATAAACAATTAATCATTAATCACGTGATCACTGATATTAATTCTGACTGGCTCGTGTTATTTTAACCCAATATATTTGTATGCGAAAATTAACAATTTAGAACTATAAACACGTTTAAAATAGCTATTTAACAACAATAACACATGCTTTTCTATCATCATATCAATATATATATAAAATCTAAAATTCACAAAAAAAAAAAATTTATTATGGGCAAACCTTCAAAAAGGTCCCGCAAAACCTCATATCTACGTAAAAAAAAAAGAAAGTTGCGTCTAACAAGAAGTTTAAAAAGCAAAGAGGAGGAGATCTCTGATCTCCAAATTCAAATTATTGATTTTGAAAAACTTGCAGCAGATTCAGGGGAAAGTATACTTTATGAAGTAAATAAATGTTCACGAGAAAATAACAACCTAGTGGAATGGTTAAAATTATACGATGAACAAATTAAAAATTATCAAAGGGAGATTTATAATTTAAATTTAAAATTATACTTTTCATCATCTCAACAACCGCAAAATCAACCGCAACATCAACCGCAAAATCATCCGCAAAATCAACCGCAACATCAACCGCAAAATCATCCGCAACATCATCCGCAACATCAACCGCAAAATCATCCGCAACATCATCCGCAAAATCAACAACTGCAGCCTCAGCAATCACCAACATTTAAAAGCTTGGCTGATTATTTCGATTATTTCAAAAATCAGTAATGATTTTTATTTTCATTCTCTTCGGGTAACATTGAGAAATATTTGATATTCTTTTATTATAATTTGATTCATGTTTTTTGTTAAAACTTTTTTATAAACTCAATACATAATAAAGATAATAATGTTACGACTTAATCATTGTTAATACATTTTTTAAAATAATAATGTACGTCATAAATTTAATTATTACTAAATATCATCCCTAGTGATAAAATTAAAAAATTACCAACACAGATTCAACACAGATTCAACACAGATAACGAAATTTGGCCAAAATTAACAGATTTTTTACCAGAATTATCAACACAAATTGAACACAAAATCCAACATGACACATCCGTGTTATATGAAATAATGCAAAATGACTTTATTACTAAAAAAATATTATTTTGTATTTACATAACAATGAATATTCGTATTATCAACTTAGATACTATGACATGTTAAACTACAAAATGGTTAAAATTCTGAAAGCTTTATTATAACCAAATAAAGTATTTGATAATAAACCTATTTAGGCTAGAGCGAAATGATTATGTTTATTTTTAGACCTTTTTGAGTTTTTTCTCCTTTTTTGTTTCGAACTTTTCTTTCTTTTTTTATTTTCTCTACCTTCATTATTATTTGATTTTCTTCTCTTTTCTCTACTTTCATTATCATTAGTGATATCATTTTCAGAATCATTATTATTATTACCGTGATCCTCAGTATCATAGTCATATATTGGAATATTATTAGTTGGGCGATTAAATTTATTTAGCGCTTCTTCGTTTAAACACCAACTAGGTGCACCAATCGGTGGTACACTAGTGCTTTTATCAACTTGAACACTTTTTTGTTTTATAGTGGGTTGTTTTTTCCTCATAAATTCGACTGTTGGATCGATTCTTTTATGTAACAAACGGCAAAGCTTAAATAAATAAATAAATAATAAATTACCATTGTATTTTTGATAAAGTAAAACTAGTGATTAATAAATGATAAATATACATACAGCAGGAGAACGCCACCATCTTTCGTAAGTGACTAGTAAAGTTGATTTTGTTTGGATATCTTCTTCATTGTCTTCAACTACTACATCTGAGTCTGTCTCCTCCCACTCTTCTGAGTGGTAGGCTGAATCTTTCAAAATTTTCACAAGGTCGTTCTCCGGATACTTACGAATATATTTGTCTTTACCTTCTATTAGATAATGAGCTGCACGGGTTCTCCTGTTTTTTTTCTAATAATGTAATTGTAAAATACAATATGATCAACTAACATTTCTATTTCATGATCGAATATTTACTTACATCTTGCATCCTAGTATTCTTCTTAACTCTCCTCTTTTCATTTTTTACTTTATCTTCCCCTTGCAACTCGATATTGTTGACACGATGACGCGAACGCCATCGTCCATATAACATCTTTAATATATCATTATTCGTAACATTATATTTCTTATTTACTAACTTGTAGAGAGGTGGTAGCAGTTTTGTTATAATATCTTCTCTCTGTTCTACCCACGTCAATTTTTCATCTATTTTATAGATATCCTGTAACTCGGAGTCTGCCCATAAAAATACTTCTCTCTATAGAATAGTACATAAATGTAAATAAAAACACAACGAGATAACAAATTATAAACAATACTTGCTTTAATAGTGTTATACGAATGTTTTGTATTATCTGAAGATGAAGAGAAGGACGAAGAAGAGGACGAAGAAGAAGTAGATTCTTGATCACTATCCATCATAACCTATAATATATTTCAGTTGAAAAATAAAACTTTGATTGAGAAGAGGATAACGCGAAAAGGTTTCTGATCTTGATCTGAAAGGATTACACGCGAACTTGATCTAAAACAAATTATACGAATTATACGCGAACCTGATCTGAAAGAATTGCACGCGAAACAAATTATACACGAACCTGATCTGAAAGAATTTACGCGAACGTGTATTGATGATTTTCGGTTAATTAACAACGTACTTCATTTAAATAGTTTCTGATATATTCAGCGAATCCTTTACGTACTTTCTTCATTCTATTGTATAAAACAACATATTTTAGTAAATATATTTGAACAAAATGAGCAATAAAAAATGCAAAACCGAAACTTCTGTTGCTAATTTAATAAAGCCCAAGAAAAATTATTTGTATGAATGTCATTGTATGCGTTGTTGTGGTAAAAAAGTTGACCCCCGTACCCAAGAAAAACATACAACAGAAAAATGTTTATGGAAATCGGAAGATAATAGAAAAAATCAGGAAAATACCATAATGGCAAGGAAGAAAAAATCTACTAACTTTATTTCAAATGTAAATCCTTCTCAAACAAATTATTCTTTCCAAAAAAATAATGAAGACATACTGCCTGATTCTTTCCTTGATTCTGTCACTGATTTTTTCCAACCAAATAATGAAGAAGAAAGTACACATACATTGTTTTCATCAAACTTTCGTATTCCAGCACTTAATAATGGTGACAATTACCTTGATAAAGAGTGTGATCAGTATTATATTTATCAAGAAGAAGAGGGTGAGGAGGATGATTGTATAGATCAGGAAGAAGAGAATGATGATGATGATGATATAGAACAGGAAAAGAGTGATGATGATGATGATGATGATATAAAAAATTTTTTCACATCTCCTGAAATTGACAGTAATGAAGTATTTGTGATGGAAAGTTTAAATGATTCCATGGAAACTGAAATTATTCTCTGGGCATTTAAATTTCAACAAAGATTTAGACTTTCTGATATAGCACTTGAAGCACTAATAAAATTCTTACATATTGTACTTACTCGTTTAAATAGATTGCAATTCAAAACTTTTCCTAAATCCTTATATTTAGCAAAAAAGATGTTAAATATCTTTCAACCAAAAATGCAGTTAGCTGTATGCAGCAATTGCCATAAATTACATGATGCTAAAAATATCATTGAATATAAGGAAGAAGGAAAAGCTGCTATTGCAAATTGCTTACATGAAGAATTCCCAAATAATCCAATACCCAATCATCGTAACAAATGCAATAATCCACTTTCTACACTCAAAAAAAAGAAAGGTGAAATAATTGCAATACCTCGTATGCTTTATCCTAAACCAAGTATTCGTCAGCAATTGAGTATGTTATATCAACGACCTGGTTTTGAGGATATGCTGAAATTATCAGGAGTACAAAGAGAAGGAGATATCTATTCAGATATTTATGATGGCAAAATATGGAAAACTTTTCCATTTGATGGTAGTACCTTTTTCACGTCAGAAACTGCCACAACCCATCTAGGCCTTCTCTTCAATCTTGACTGGTTTCAGCCATTTACTTATACGCAACACAGTACTGGCGCGATCTATGCGTCTATTTGTAACCTTCCAAGGTCAGAAAGGAATAAACCTGAAAATATTATATATTTGGGTTTTTTGCCAGGACCAAAAGAGGTGGGGTTAGAACGTATTAACCATTATGTAGCCCCTATTGTAGACGAGCTTTTAGAGCTCTGGGAGGGCTGGAGAGTTCCAAAAACTTACCAGTGTCCTAATGGTTTAGACGTAAAAGTTGCGTTAATTGTTGGGTCATCAGATATACCAGCCACACGAAAGTTGTTTGGACATGGATCTGCAGTGATGAAATGCCATCGGTGTAAGAAACGTAGTATTTACAGTGAAAAATATAGAAAAACTCACTATGGAGGCGATCACAATTATGAGATAAGTACATCAGAATCACATAGAAAATATGCTCAAGAATGGTTGCAATGCAACTCAAAGAGCTCTAGAGGAAATCACTTCAAAGAGCATGGTGTACGCTGGTCTGAATTGCTTCGTCTTCCATACATGGATCCTATACGTTTTGCTGCAGTAGATCCAATGCACTGCCTTTTTCTTGGTGTAGCAAAATGGATAATTAAATCAATTTTTGTAAACCAGGGAAAATTAAATATGGAACAACTTCGGTTGGCACAAAATAGAATGGATCATGTTGAATTACCTTCTGACATTGGTCGCATTCCTCCAAAAATTGCAATTGGAGAAAATAATGGCTTTTCTAATTTGACTGCTGATCAATGGAAAACGTTTATCATGATTTATTCAACAACTGTTCTATGGGATATGTTAGATGATAATGACAGAAAGATTTTAGGATATTTTGTCCGGGCATGCAATCTTTTGGTAACAAGAATTATTACCGAAGATGATTTAAAAGAAGCGCAAGAAAGATTAGAAGATATGGCTCACCTTATAGAAAATACATATGGGCCAGAATTCATAACAAGTAATATACATCTTGCGCTTCATATTGCTGATTGCTGTCGTGATTATGGACCTGTATATAGTTTTTGGCTTTTTCCATTTGAGAGACTTAATGGATATATAGGTAAGTACTTGATTATTTTGGTGTCTTCAGGCGTCTCCTTTTTTTAAAAAAAAATTTTTCATTATCTATAGGATCATATCCCAATAGTAACCGGCAAATAGAGCCTGAACTAATGAAAATAGTCCTTAAAAACACTCTGGTAGATTATCACTTGACATGCAAATGGACATCTGGTCTTTTGGAGGAATCTCTTCACCTTCTTATGCCAAAAAAGGCTGTAGGCAGTTTGGCACTTACAGCAGAAAGAGAAGAGCTGCGACATTTCTTATCCATAAGGCATAACACATCTACGCTTTCTAAAATATATGGTACCGAAGCAATACCAGGTCAATTTCTTAAACCTTCATATTTAAGAGTTGTTATGCCCTTGGAATTGAGAAAGTTTCTATGTGAATGGTATGCAATATTATATAATAAAGATCAGGAAGAAATATTAGGATTTATGGACTTACAAATTAACCAGCATGCAAGATTACAAATCGGCGCCGAAATATTTGGATCTACGATTTCAGGTCGTCATGAAAAAAATACAACTATTCTTGCAAAATGGAAAGCATTTAACGATGAATCCATTGATGTATATCCAGGGGAGGTTCAATATTACTTTGAACATACACTTAGATTACCTGAAGGCCCAAGAACGCATCTTCTGGCATATGTCAAATGGTATAAAAATGCACCTTCCTCTGATATTCGGTTTAAACATAGATTTATGGAACAAGAAATATCAAACACAGAATTATGGAAAGCCGAATATTACGAGGAAGGTTGTGATTCACTAATAGCAGTACATAGAATTTTGTGCAGAGCCATAAAACTTAAAAATATTAGCGTTGGTAAAAAAAATTACATATCAGTAGTGCCGTTAAATCGAAAATTTAATTTATGAATAAACGAGTGCGAGAAAAATTAGATCACCCAATTATACAAAATAAATGTGGTGAAACATAATACAGTTTGATCACAAACTTTGTTTCTATAACAGAAATAGAAATTTAATCCCCCAAAAAAAACCTAATCGGAACATTCCTTAATAATTATAATACTTACCACGGATGTGTCATGTTAAATTTTGTGTTCAATTTGTGTTGATAATTCTGGTAAAAAATCTGTTAATTTTGGCCAAATTTCGTTATTTGTGTTGAATTTGTGTTGAATCTGTGTTGGTAATTTTTTAATTTTATCACTAAGGATGATATTTAGTAATTTACAATTAAATTTATGACGTAAATGATTTTTTTAAGAAATGTACTAATAATATATTTAGTTATTTTTATACATATCATTTTTTTTTGATGACGTCTATATTTAAAACAAAGATATGTTCGCAGGAGACTTTTAACAATTTTCGATTTATGTAAAATTTTTATGCGTAATTGTGTGATCTTTCTTTTTTGATGATGTCTATATTTAAAACAAAAGATATGTTCGCAGGAGACTTTTAACAATTTTCGATTTATGTAAAATTTTTATGCGTAATTGTGTGATCTTTTCTTTTTTGATGACGTCTATATTTAAAACAAAAGATATGTACGCAGGAGACTTAACAATTTTAATGATGGGAACAGTGATTAATTAAATCATGTTTAATTGAAACGAAAATTAAAATCAAACAAAAGAGGTATTTGTTCAAATTTTATTTATATAGTGATATTTTACGACTTTCTTTTTGCAAACAAATAAAAAATTATTTTACAACTTTTCAAATGCCTCGTACACCACGAATTCAATCTCCTCAATGGCATGATCCGATGACGGACATGCTCGTTGAGGAGCGACGACGCCGAAACGATGAATTTCATAATTTGTATGGCAGAAGTCGTCAAGACTTCTGGGAGTCTGTGGCGAGAAGGTTTATATGTGTAATATTTTATTTTGTATATTCTTTAAAAAAGTATCTTAATTCAACTGATCCATTTGTAAATTCAGAATTAATCGTCATTTTGATACGCGTGTTACGGGACTCCAATGTAGTCAAAAGTGGAGAAATCTACTAAGAGACTACAACGTAAGTAAAAAAAATATATCTCTAATACTCAATTGTCTTTTGATATTTAGAATTTTTGCTTGTATCGTAGCGGAGCTCCGGACAGGCCGAGAAGAAGGCTAAGAACCCGTAATGGGCAACGATTATATAGAATCTTTAGAACCCGATTTTGGGAAAGGCCAGGTAATTATAATAAGAATTTCTATAATTAAGTTTACATTCATATTCTAAATCTATAAATATTTTTAGATACGCGTGACGATCGTAGGAGGAGGCAAAACATGCCATAATTTTTTATTTTATTATTTTATTTTATTATTTTAATTTTTATTTTTTTATTTTATTATTTTATTTTATTTTTATTTTATTTTTATTTTATTTTTATTTTATTATTTTATTTTTATTTTATTATTTTATTTTATTTTTATTATTTTATTTTTATTTTTATTATTTTATTTTTATTTTATTATTTTATTTTATTTTTATTATTTTATTTTATTTTTATTATTTTATTTTATTAATTTATTTTATAAGAGAGTAGCGAGGCCCAGTTCGTACCAAATATCGGCTGGAGACTCTCAGCGATATTTTTATAAATAAACATTTTTCAAATAAGTAATAAATTAATAATTTAAAAAATCTAATTAAATTTTCATTTAACCATTGTTGTTGTCGTGGTGTGTTGGTTTGGAATGGGGAGTTTGTATTATTGCGAGTTCTGAGTTCCATTCCAATTGCATACATTATAATAACTATTTGTGGTGATCCCTATAGGGTGATGTTCCCCATGTCGAATTGTCGATAGGGTGGATGGTCCCCACATTAGTCTTTGCCCTAATGTTTTTTAATTATAAGTGTATACATATCGGGTGCCCGATATATATTAGACAATAAATCTGTGACGTATAGTTTAGATATCGGGGATCTGGTAATTTATAATTTTTGAACATATTTTGAGGTGTGCATATTATGGTAACACATCGGGTACCCAGTATGTATATGTCTAATTAGTCACCGATATGTAGAGTATATAAAATTACATAACGGGTACCCGATATGTATAAGATAAATCGTTTTTTGACCAGTGGAATTAAGGTTCATCAAAAATTTTTACATTGTACGATTAGTTAAAAAATTTTTTCTTTAGCAACACTGGATTCTGGCCTTTAAAAATGTTATAATTATTTAATACAAGAGGTATAACAATCACAAAATTGATATTTTTTTATTAAAATATTATTTATATGCTGGTAAATAATTTGTTTAAAGGTTATAAACAAGAAAAAACAAAAAAAAAGTATTAAAATTATTTATTTCTATCAAACATAGGCTGTCTAACTTATTGTATCATATTTTGCTTATATTGAACGACGTATCTAGTAATTTTGAGTAGTTGATACTTTTG
>WNFZ01006822.1_pt1 | contig 10280 bp, 10 predicted proteins | sample 5400081 | NCBI WGS metagenome assembly WNFZ01 (sample SAMN13153365, study PRJNA577476) | soil metagenome | isolation source: 80 cm soil or saprolite under grassland replicate 1 | place: USA:California | collected 2016-06-15
GGCCTCGGCCGCCGGCGATTTCAAGAACGCCCGGCGCACGGGCACATTGTAGAACAGATTGCGAATGGTGAAGGTGGTGCCGGGTGAGCAGCCGCGCGGCGCCAGGCTCTGCACCTCGCCGCCGGCGATCCGTAGCTCGGTGCCGACTGCCTCGCTTGCCACTCGACTGACACAGCTGACCTGGGCAATCGCGGCAATCGACGGTAGCGCCTCGCCGCGAAAGCCGAGCGTGTTGATCGCCCCGAGATCATCGGCAGTGCTCAGCTTGGAGGTCGCATGGCGCGCGAAGGCCAGCTCGACTTGATCGGCGGGAATGCCGCCACCGTCGTCCTGAATAAGGATCTCGTCGATCCCTCCACCGCGCACGCTGACGCTGATGCGACCCGCGCCGGCATCGAGCGCATTCTCGACCAACTCCTTGACGATCGACGCCGGCCGCTCGATTACCTCGCCCGCGGCGATCTGGGCGGCCACGCGTGGATCTAGTACGCGAATAGCCATGGGCACACTCCTCCACAGGAACACATGTTCGTATGCGGTAGTATACCACACGCAAGCAGATCATAGTGGGGCAGTTTCGGTGTTGTGAATCCTCGAAGAAGCGAGCCAGGTATAGTGCGTAGAGACGCGATATATCGCGTCTCTACGCACTACGATCGTTATTGACAGGAGTTACACGGTAGCCACGGGATGTATTGGTAAGCGGATACGCTAACGGATTAGCGGATAACCAATTCATGTCTTGTGCCTCGCGAAAATCCGCTAATCCGCTCACTATCCGCTGCCAGATTCAGCCCACCGCGTATCTCCTGTTATTGATATGTTTATCGAAAGGCTCTTATAGCGGCAGCGCCCGATAGCCTTCCAGGTCCAGCGCAAGATAGACGGCTCCCGAGCTCCAATCCGGCGTGGCGTACAGCCGGCGGCCATCGGGCGCAAAAACAAAGCCGCCGCCTGGGAAATCTTCGTCAACCGTGCGACCCGCCTGCGTCGCCACCGCAATCCACACTCCATAGCGCTGCGCGTATTGGGCCAGGTATTTCTGGCACTCGCTCTCCCACCAGGTGAATCCTGTTTGCCAGTTCCGCGTGGCCTGATCGCCATACAAACCAGGCGCGGCGACCTCGAAGATCAGCTGCGCTCCCTGCTGGGCACAATCGGCAAATACCTGCTCATTGCTGATGTCGGCGCAAATCGCGATGCCAAAGCAGAGGTCGCCATGCCGAAACACTGGTACCATTCCGCCGGGCGTAAACCATTCGGCTTCTTCGTCGATAACATTCCGCTTGCGATACGCACCGAGCACGTGCCCATCGCGAACCGCAATGTGCGTAATAAAGGGTTTGCCGCCTGGGTTCGCTTCGATCAGACCCACGAGCAGCGTAATCGGGAGACCACGCGTCAGCGCGCAGACCTGAGCTACCTCGGGGCCATCGAGTCGGATCACGGCAGCAGGGTACTTGGCCGGGTCATTATAGCCGGTAAAGTTCATTTCAGGAAACGCGAGGATCTCCACGCCCCGGCTAGCAGCTTCGGTCAGATAGCCGGCCATACGTTCGAGGTTTGCTGTGATAGCGCCCTTTTCGCAATACATCTGGGCTAAGCCAATATTGATCATAGTTACTTCTCAAAGAACAGGCTGAGCGGATCTTCTTTATAAGGACCGAACGGTGGAATACGCCGAAACCCCATCCGCTCATACAGGCCGATCGCTTCGCGCTGGTGAATGCCGGTTTCCAGGCGCAGGAGCGCCACGCCGTGCGCTTGGGCATAAGCGGCTAGATGGTCCAGCATCAACTTGCCGAATCCTAACCCACGAAACTGCGGGCGCACATACATCCGCTTGATCTCGCCATATTCGGCGCCAACCAGTTTGACGCCGCCGCAACTGGCTGGTATCCCGTCCGAGCGGAGTAGGAAAAACGCCACCGCCTCCGCGAGCAGCCGCTCGACGCTCAACCCATGGCGGCTTTCGCGTGGATAGCTCGGCTCAAGCAATGCTTCAAGTTCCATAATCAGGGTTTTGGCATCGGCAGTGTCCGGACGTTCCGGCGTGATAATCGCGGGCATACGGCTGGCATTCCTTTCATCGCTCGCTATTCGGCTGTAAGTCGGCCAGGTGGTGCTTGAGGTGCGCAAGATAATCGCGGATGAGAAAATCCAGCGTGACCGGTGCGTCCGCCCCAATCTGGCAGCGATGCTGATACGTGGCTGGGGGAAGATGGGCAATCAGATGGAGCAGGTGCCGATTATAGCTGGTCCAGAGCTGGACGAGATCGTCCCATTCCGCCTGATCGTAGGCTCGCGCGCACCCACGCTTCTTGCGCGTACGCCGGAAACTGTATGCCATCGGCGAGCGATGTGCGGACGAAGCGCTGATGAATGTTGGCCGCGGAGTCAATCAGATGGCCGAGAAGCTGCTTGTGCGACCACACCGAACCATCCGGCGCGGACGGGACGCTAGGAGCGGGAAGGGCTCGCAGCTGCGCCGGAACGCGCTCGATCAGCGCGTGCAGCGCGTCGTGGATCTCATGCATTAGGTCACCTTTCAGAAGCGCGACGGCATAGCAATATACTCTGCTCCACGGTCGATGGCGCATCGGTGGTCCGTTTCGGACATGTGGCGGATTCGATTATAGCATGAGTTCTCGGATGCGAGCGTTTCGGTGGCCACGCGGGCCCTATGTTTCTGGCAACGGTGGCGGCCGTAGCGCTACGGGCGATGATTGAATGAGCGAGGTTGTGGTGGTGCCGTACAACAGAAAAGCATCGAGAATGCGGTCGAGTTGGTCAATACTGGGAAGGTATACCTTCAGGATAAAGCAATCGTCGCCGGTTACGCGATGGCACTCCACCACCTCGGGAATGTGCTGCGCAAGATCGGCGATTTGGGGTAGCTGCCCCGGATTGGGGCGAATACGCACATAGGCCGCGAGCGGGAGGCCCAATGCCGCTGGGTTCAGATCCAGGCGATAGCCTTGGATGACGCCAAGCTCCTCTAACCGGCGAACGCGCTCCGTCACTGCGGGCGAGGAGAGTCCAACACGTCGACCGAGCGCCGACATGCTCAAGCGCGGGTTCTGTTGGAGCTCGGTCAAGATTCGTAGATTGACCGCATCAGCTACGCTCTCGGAGGGGCTATAAGTAAAGGGCTGCTTTTGCCGTGGGCTTTGAGGCATTCTGTCCTTCCCGCCTTCATATCGATCTGTAATTCCCATATTCAACAGTATATCATAGACAAACGTGATCTGGAGATATGAGGACAGTATGATTTCGATTCAACCGCTGCGCGTGCGCGATCGCATTCCACCGCATGGCTTCTTTTTCATCAGCGCCGTCTTTCACTATCTGGGGCCGGCCTTTGCGGTTCTGCTGTTTGCACACGTGACGGTGCTTGGGGTTGCGTGGCTGCGGATTGCGAGTGCGGCACTGATCTTTGCGCTCTGGCGCCGGCCGTGGCGTATTGTTGCCAGCCAATCGTGGGCGCAGCGGCGGAACTTACTCGCACTCGGCGTCGCGCTTGGTCTGATGAATGTGTGTTTCTATCAAGCGATCGCGCGCCTGCCCCTGAGCACAGTGGGCGCGATCGAGTTTATTGGGCCGATCCTGCTGGCGGCCCTCGGCGCGCGGACGCCGCGCAATATAGCGGCACTGGTGCTTGCCGCTGCTGGGGGATGGATTTTGACCGATGTCCGATTGGGCGGCGAACCGCTCGGCTATCTGTTCGCCTTTGCGAATTGCGCGCTGTTCATCGTGTACGTGGTGTTCGGGCATCGGATCGCGCAGGATGGCGATACGGCAGGTATCGATCGGCTCGGCATGGCGATGCTGATCGCACTGGCGACGGTCAGTCCGATCGGCTTCACGGGTGCGCTTGCGGCGGCCCGGCAGCCCAATCTGTTACTCGCCGGTATCGGGGTCGGGGTGTGTTCCTCGGTGATTCCGTATGTCTGTGACCAATTGGCGATGGCGCGCCTGCCGCGGGCAACCTTTGCGCTGCTGTTGGCTTTATTGCCGGCGTCGGCAACAATCATCGGCATGGTTGTCCTGCACCAAGTACCGGCGATCGTCGAAGTCGTCGGCATCCTGCTGGTCGCGGGCGGTGTCGCGCTGCATCAAGAGCGTGACGTGCTTCCTGAATAAGGGGAGCAACTTTCCCCTTCTCCTGGCGCATGGGAAGGCCCTCACCCCAGCCCCTCTCCCATTGCGATGGGCGAGGGGAGCAACTTTCCCCCTTCTCCTGCCGCAGCGGGAGAAGGGGGCCAGGGGGATGAGGGCCAACCCCACAATATTCTGCATCATACCCGTCTCTTACGTTTCTAGCTACCTGTGCTATACTCGCGCTAATACAAAACCCACGCACGCTGAGCATATGTGTGGGTCGTGTGCGGTTAGCAATAACGCTGTGCCTCTTTATCTAGCACCCGACTCTCCACGCGATAAGCCACACTTGTCATGGCGCAGCGTGCTCCAGGTGATGTCGATACCGGGTCGGTGTCGCTGGTTTGTGTATGTGCTTGAGCCAGCGTAGGCCATGATAAGGCGGGATCGCACCTTCCATGTTTCGCGACTATCTCGATATCGAGATCCGCATTGAGGCAGGGGCAAATGACGGCTACCCTGTGTCGGTGCGCGGGCCCGGCGGCGACGCGCGCGGTACGCTCAAGGTACTCCTCACTGGCGCCGACACGCCCCCACAGGTCAGGTCGAGCGGGAGCTGCGCGAGATTCAGCGGGCGCTCGAAGGGCTTGGCCAGCAGGTTGCGATCACGGTCGAGCCGCATCTCACACGCACATTCCTGCAGCGGCGCCTGCGTGAGGGCTTTCACGTCTGGCATTTTGTTGGGCACGGCGGCATTGGCGCGGATGGTACAACCGGGGCGGTACTTTAATTTTCTAATCGTTTCTCGTTTTTGCGCTCTGCGAGGGCAAAAACCGGGTGCCCTCTGGGCGAACGACATAATCGAAAGTACCATGCTGCCGTCTATCCTGAGCCTGTCGAAGGGCAGGCTATGAACCACGTTGAATACTAACGACTATATGTTAAGACGAAAGAAAGATCGGAGGAATTGACGTGAGTCGCAAATACGCAATTGGAGTCGATTTTGGGACCGAATCGGGGCGCGCGGTGCTGGTCGATGTCGCCAATGGCCAGGAAGTTGCGACGACGGTGCATCTGTACGCCAATGGCGTGATCGACGAGCGACTGCCGGGCAGCGCCATCCGCCTGGAGCCGGACTGGGCACTGCAAGACCCGAATGACTACTTGGAGGTGTTCACGCACGCCATCCCGGCCATTCTCGCGCAGAGCGGCGTCGACGCCGCCGACGTCGTCGGCCTTGGCATCGACTTCACCGCATGCACGATGCTGCCCACGAAGGCCGACGGCTCGCCGCTCTGCTATCTGCCGGAGTGGCGCGACCAGCCCCACGCTTGGGTCAAGCTGTGGAAACACCACGCCGCCCAGCCCGAGGCCAACAAGCTGAATCAGGTTGCTCGCGAGCGGGGGTACACCTTCCTGAACCGCTACGGCGGCAAGATTAGCTCGGAATGGTTCTTCCCCAAGGCCTGGCAGATTCTCGACGAAGCGCCGGATGTGTACGCCGCCGCCGACCGGTTGATCGAGGCGGCCGATTGGGTGGTGTGGCAGCTCACCGGCGTGGAGACGCGCAACGAGTGTACTGCCGGCTACAAGGCGATCTGGTCGAAGCGCGAGGGCTTCCCGCCGAACGACTTTTTTAAGGCGCTGGACCCGCGGCTCGAGCATATTGTCGACGAGAAGATGTCGCGCACGCTTCAGCCGCTTGGCGCCAAGGCCGGCGGCCTGACAGAGACGGCGGCGCGCTGGACCGGGCTGAAGCTGGGTACGCCGGTGGCGGTGGCGAACGTGGATGCCCATGTCGCCGTTCCCGCGGCCACGGTCCTCGAGCCAGGGCGGATGGTGATTATCATGGGCACATCCAACTGCCACATGGTGTTAGGCTCCGAGGAGCGTGAGGTCCCGGGCATCTGCGGCTTTGTGCAGGACGGTATCATCCCCGGCTTTCCCGGCTTCGAGGCTGGGCAGTCGTGTGTTGGCGACAGCTTTGCTTGGTTCGTGGAGCAGTGTGTGCCGGCGGCGTATGAACGCGAGGCCGCCGCGAGCGGTCTGGACATTCACCAGTTCCTGGAACAAAAGGCCGCGCTGATCAAGCCGGGCGAGAGCGGCCTGCTGGCACTCGACTGGTGGAACGGCAACCGCAGCATCCTGGTGGACGCCGACCTGACCGGTCTGTTGCTCGGCGTAACGCTGGCGACCAAACCGGAGGAAATCTACCGCGCGCTGATCGAGTCCACCGCCTACGGCACCCGCATTATCGTCGACAACTTCGAAGCCAATGGCATCCCAATCACCGAGATCGTTGGCGCGGGTGGGCTGCCCGAGCGCAACAAGCTGCTCATGCAGATCTATGCCGACGTTACCGGCCGGCCCATCCGGCTGACCGGCACCGGCCAGGGGGGCGCGTTTGGCTCGGCCATGCATGGCGCGGTGGCGGCCGGTCGGGCGGCCGGCGGCTACGACTCGATTTTCGAAGCCGCCGAGCATATGGCCAGCCTGCGCGACGAGACCTTCAGCCCTATCCCCGCGAATCAGGCGATCTACGACCAACTCTACCGTGAATATGTGGCGCTGCACGACTATTTCGGGCGCGGCGCCAACGATGTGATGAAGCGACTGAAGCGGCTGAGAGAAGATATTCTAGCGAGTTCACACTAAACAGCAAAGAACAAAGAACAAAGAACAAAATGCCGCATTCTGTTCTCTGTTCGCCCAGAGGGCACCCGGTTCTTTGTTCTACCGTTTGAGCGCGACCTGAAGGAGATTCGAATATGCTCGAGCAGCTTAAGGAACAACTCTGGAAATTGCACCTGGAACTCCCCAAGAACGGCCTGGTGATGTGGACAGGCGGCAATGTGAGCGCGCGCGATCCCGAAACCGGGCTGGTGGCGATCAAGCCCAGCGGTGTGATGTATGAAGAGCTGCGGCCCGAAGATCATGTGGTGGTCGACCTGGAGGGCGATATCGTCGAGGGCAAGCTCAAGCCCTCATCCGACACCGCCAGCCATCTGTATATCTACCGCCACCGCCCCGATATCAACGGCATCGTCCACACGCACTCGCCCTACGCCACTGCCTTTGCCGCGCTCGGCCGGCCGATCCCGGTGTATCTCACCGCCATGGCCGACGAATTTGGCGGCCCGATCCCCTGCGCCGGCTTCGCCTTAATCGGCGGCGAGGAGATCGGCCAGCAGGTGATCGAGCATATCGGCACATCGCCGGCCGTGCTGTTGAAGAACCATGGCGTCTTCACTGTCGGCAAAACGGCTCGGGCCGCCGTCAAGGCCGCGGTGATGGTCGAGGATGTGTCGCGCACTGTCTGGTACGCGCTGCAGCTCGGCCAGCCCGATGAGATCGCGCCGGAAGATGTCGCCAAGCTGCATTACCGCTACACGCATGTGTACGGGCAGTGAGAGAAAGGTAACTCCCATGATTGATCTGAAACAATTCGAGGTATGGTTCGTCACCGGCAGCCAGCACCTGTACGGGCCTGAGACGCTTCAGCACGTCGCCGAGCATTCCCAATCGATCGCCCAGGCGCTGGCCAACTCAGCCGCAATTCCGGTCAACGTGGTCTTTAAGCCAGTCCTGACCACACCGGACTCGATTCGCCAGTTGTGTCTAGAGGCCAACTCCGCCAACAACTGCGTCGGCCTGATTACCTGGATGCACACGTTCTCGCCGGCCAAGATGTGGATCGCCGGGCTACGCGCGCTGCAAAAGCCGTTCGCGCATCTACATACGCAGTACAATCGCGACATCCCGTGGGCCGATATCGACATGGATTTCATGAATCTGAACCAGTCGGCCCATGGCGACCGCGAATTCGGCTTCATCGGCAGCCGGATGCGCCTGGAGCGCAAAGTTGTCGTCGGGCACTGGCAAGACGAAGACGTACAGGCCAGCCTGGGGGTGTGGGCGCGCGCCGCCTGCGCCTGGTACGATGCGCAGGACGCCAAGTTCGTTCGCTTCGGCGATAACATGCGCGAGGTGGCGGTTACCGAAGGCGATAAAGTGAGCGCGCAGATGCGGCTGGGCTATAGCGTTAACGGCTACGGCGTCGGCGATCTGGTCCGGTTCACGAACGAGGTATCGGATGCCGAGATCGATGACTTGATCGAGGAGTACGGCGACCAGTATGCCGTTGTGCCGGCGCTGCGCCCTGGCGGCAGTCAGCACCAATCGCTGCGCGAGGGCGCCCGCATCGAGATTGGGCTGCGACACTTCCTCGAACAGGGGAACTTCAAAGGCTTCACCACCACATTCGAGGATCTGCACGGCCTCGCGCAGCTGCCCGGCTTGGGCCCGCAGCGTCTGATGGCCGAAGGGTATGGCTTTGCCGGCGAAGGCGACTGGAAGACCGCCGCGCTGGTGCGGGCGATGAAGGTGATGAGCGCCGGCCTGGACGGCGGTACATCGTTCATGGAAGACTACACCTACCATCTGAACAAGAGCGGCATGAAGGTGCTCGGCGCGCACATGCTCGAGATCTGCCCGACAATTGCCGCGAACAAGCCGTCGCTCGAAGTCCATCCGCTGGGCATCGGCGGCAAGGCCGACCCGGTGCGGCTGGTGTTCGACGCGAAGACCGGCCCGGCAGTCAATGCGTCGGTGATGGAAATGGGCAATCGCTTGCGCATGGTCGTCAACCAGGTCGATGCCGTGCCTACCGATGAGCCGCTGCCGAAGCTGCCGGTCGCCCGCGCCCTATGGATCCCGCAGCCCGACCTGAAGACCTCCGCCGCGGCCTGGATTCTGGCCGGCGGAGCGCACCATACCGGGTTCAGCTTCGACCTCACCGCCGAGCATCTCGAGGACTTCGCCGAGATGGCCGGCATGGAGTTTCTGCTGATCGACAAGGCCACCACCCTGGCTGGCTTTAAGAAAGAGCTGCGCTGGAACGACCTGTACTACCACCTGGCGAAAGGGCTGTAGTGTGCGGAAATTCAAGCGCCGGCCATCAGAGATGAGAAGGAGAACAGCTATTATGGAACGACGAATTCTGGGACGCACCGGCTTGGAAGTCACCCAGCTGAGCTATGGTGCAATGGAGATTCGGGGAAATCGTATCTGGAGCGGTCGGCCAGTTGCCGACGAGCAAGCGGAACGCATCCTCAACACCGTGCTCGACGCCGGTATCAACTTTATCGATACCGCCTATGATTATGGCCTGAGTGAAGAGTACATCGGCCGCTTCATTAGCCGCCGCCGGAACGAGTACTATCTGGCGACGAAGTGCGGATGTACCGTCGTCGATGCCGGGGATCACGATGAGACTCCGCATGTTTGGACGCGCGAGAACTTGCTCCACAATATCGATACGAGTCTGCGGCGCATGAAAACGGATTACGTGGATGTCTGGCAGTTCCACAACCCGACGGTGGAGCAGGTGGAAACCGGCGATCTTGTGCGGGTAATGGAACAGGTCAAGGTGGCTGGCAAAGTGCGCTGGATCGGTATCTCCTCCACACTACCTCATATCAGCACCTATATTGGATGGGGAGTATTTGACACCTTCCAAATACCCTATTCGGCGTTGGAGCGCGCCCATGAAACCGTAATTACGGCGGCGGCACGAGCTGGCGCGGGCACGATCATTCGGGGCGGGGTAGCCCGTGGCGCGCCAGAGGAAGGCGGCCTGGGCCAGCACGATCGCTGGACCCGCTGGGAGCAGGCCAGGCTCGACGAGCTGCTCGCGCCAGGGGAGAGCCGCAGTGCGTTTCTCCTGCGCTTCACCCTGACGCATCCCGATATGCATACGACGATTGTTGGAACGCTGAATCCCGATCATCTGGCCGAGAATTTACGGGTGGCTGCAAGCGGGCCATTGCCACAGGATGTGTATGCCGAGGCCAAACGCCGGCTGGCGACTATCGGCGAGCAGCCTGCGGCGGGTTAGGTATTGGCTAGTACGGCTCGGCAGAAATCCATTTAGGTAAGTCGCCAGTAAGCAGGATGCAGGATGCAGTATACCGCCGACTGCCTACTGCCTACTGGCGACTATCAACCAGATAGCAACTTTTGCCGATGTGTACTAGAGCGAGTAGACGTTACGACTGACGCAGAAAGCGAAGAGCGAGCATGGACTATGAGCGGATCAACGCGGCCCTGCGCGACGCCAGTGATACACGCGAGGTTGTGATCGGCGCTGGAGCGCTTGCATCAGTCGATACTATCTTCGC
>WNFZ01006825.1_pt1 | contig 10276 bp, 8 predicted proteins | sample 5400081 | NCBI WGS metagenome assembly WNFZ01 (sample SAMN13153365, study PRJNA577476) | soil metagenome | isolation source: 80 cm soil or saprolite under grassland replicate 1 | place: USA:California | collected 2016-06-15
CTGTGCCTGGTACATCTGGTCAGAAAATATCTATTGAAAATAATAAACCGGAAGTAAGTGTAAAGATTGATAAAGAAAAAATGACTGCACTTGGGCTTCGCATGGACCAGGTAGGAAGCATCATCAATCTTGCATTCGCTGGTAACAGTGATACAAAGCTTACACAAGGACAATATGATTATGATATCACTGTGAAGCTGGATGCATTCAATAGGCAATCAACGAACGAGCTGAAGCAATTATCTTTTGTGAATAATGCAGGACAAATAATAAGACTCGAACAGTTTGCCAATATTGAAAGGACGATCGGCCCGGCAAAATTGGAACGTAAAAACCGGATCAGTTCTGTAACAATTTCAACTGAAGTCGTGGGTCGTCCACAGGGTACAGTTGGTGAAGAGATAAAAGCATTGGTTGATAAAGATCCGTTGCCAAAAGGAATGACCATTTCGTATGAAGGAAACATGAAGCAACAAGCAGAGGCGTTTGGAAGCTTGGGTTATGCGTTGATCGCTTCTATCATATTTGTTTACCTTATTATGGTTGCGTTGTACAATTCTTATATCTACCCATTCGTGGTGTTATTCTCTATCCCTGTAGCAATGGTAGGTGCTTTACTTGCTCTTGCATTGAATCTACAATCGTTAAATATTTTCTCCTTACTCGGGATCATCATGTTGATAGGCTTGGTGGCGAAGAATGCAATATTATTGGTTGATTATACCAACCATTTAAAAGGGAAAGGCAGTAACACATTTGATGCACTGATTGAATCAGGTCGCACAAGACTTCGTCCTATTCTTATGACAACCATTGCAATGGTAATAGGCATGTTGCCTCTTGCACTCGCAAGTGGTGCAGGTGCAGAATGGAAGAACGGCATGGCGTGGGCATTGATAGGGGGATTAACAAGTTCAATGCTGCTTACACTTGTTGTGGTTCCTGTAATGTATGTGATCATTGATAAAATCAAAAATTTCTTTACACGGAAAAAGCTAATGGAACTGCCTCCGGCAGCGCCTCTTCTTGAAAATGTTTATTAATAAGTATATAATAAAACAATAGCAGGTAGCATCCCCTGCCTGCTTTTTAAAAATGTTTATCGCTTTCAAAAATCAAATTAAAATTTTAAAAAATCAAATTATGAAAGGAAAATATATCACTACAAAGGTTTTGCTGGCATGCTTGTCAACGGCCAGAGTTCAAAAGAAAGATATTCATACTGAGTTGCGGCAAACAATTATCGAACACAAAAGAATAATGCAGCAGTTGAAAGAAATATTATCGCTTGAAGATGATGATAGTTACATGATGTCCGATAAAAAAGCTGCTTAAATGAAATAAGAAATACAGTAAATCATTTTTCAAAAACACAAAATGTCAAACTTAAAAAATCAACAAAAGAAATTGTTTTCCCATGAAACAACTGCCAGGATTATGCAGTACTTCATGGGTCTTAATGAGACGAACAAAGCTGCGATGCAGGGAACAGCAGAAAAATCTTCAAAGAAACTTGTTAACACATATTTCGATGCTATAAAATCGCAACACAAAAAAGCGTTGAAAGCAGCAGGAAAAAAGAAGAATCGGAAATCAACTGTGGCTGCGCCAGTTGTTCATGCACGGCAAACACATTTAATCGCATCTTAAATAAAAAATAATGGACTTTAATACTGCAATATTTTGTATCTCATTCCTTCTTCCTTTTCCTTTTATGGCAGGTTATATCGCTCAACGTTTTGCAAGGAGTTTTTGGGTTTGGTTTCTGATATCAATTCCATTACCATTTATCAGTTGTTTTGTTCTTCTGTGTTTCCCTGATAAATCAATCAGGAAAATACCTGCAGAGGACGAGGATATTTTTAAAAGTGCTAAATGGAATTAGTTAATGGAGTTAATAAAAAATTTCTAAAATGAACAAACAAAAAATTTTAACCGGCTCGCTGCTGCTACTTGCAGCAATAACATTTTGGATCAGTTGGTTTCTTATGCCTGATCCCGGAACAACAGATACTAATCATATTCTTGCAATAGTGAAGCAAGCAAGAACTTCTGTATTGTGTTCTGTAATTATACAAATCGTCTCTTCAATATTGTATGTGTCCGCACTGTTTTTACTGACACGATTTCTTTTGCAGAAAAAAATAAGACTGGCTGGGTTTATTCTATTTGGTATCGGTGCAATGGGACTATGTGCTGATGCATTCTTTCATTTACTCGCATATTTTATGACTGATGATTCTGTAAACATTCAGCAGGATGTTGTAAGGGTCATGAGCTTTATGCAAACAACAGGGGTTGTTTTTTTGATACCGCTTTTGCTGCCTCTTTTTGTTGGGAGTCTTGTGCTTGCAATTGGACTAAAAAAGCAGCGGATAATCTCCAAACTCCAACCATTACATTCATTACTGCATTTGCAATTGGTATTATAGGCACAATAATCGCAAAAAAAGTTTTTGAGTATAACGGACCCGTTTTGTCATTAGTGACCTTAGGCATCTTCTCAGCGAGTCAGATATTAATTGGACTTGAGATTATTAAGACTTCACAAAAGAGAATCTCGTATAACCGAAATAATAAAATGAAAGAGGAATTAATAGCTGAAATAAAGTAATAAAGAAATTGCATGAACACGCAACAACGTTTAAAGAAGAAAAATAAATTACTGGATTCATTTTTTTCAGTAATTATTTCTACGGACTCTACGTGGTGGCTTTATCTGTTGAAACTAACTTACAGCGACGTTTTCCGCTAAATCGTTTATGATACTTCTTTTTAACTTTTTTGTTGCGACAATTCTTTACTATGCTTATCTATATATCAGAAAAAGTTCAGTAAGCAGCACTAAACCGCGAACAAATTGGAACACTGAGCATTACAGCATAATGCGCTGGAACCAGCAATGAGATTTATAAAGAATTAAATGGGATTAACTGATAAATTTTTTAGACAGATGTAGATGCCTCATTCTTCGGCATGACAAGCTTAAGTTTGCCGATTCAGTTGAAATACATCCGCAGCTTACTAATTTTCTATCAGCTTGTCATTCCGACGTTAGGAGGGATCTGTTATGGAATCAATAAAGATTTACACTAAACAAAACTGAAATGAAAATTAATAATGCCATTATCGCCGAAGCAGCAGAATATGCTTCTGACTATTTATCGAAGCACCTGAGTGAAGATTTCTGTTATCATGATTTCTTTCACACATTTTCAGTTGTGAATGCAGTTGACATGTTGTGCGATGCAAATGGTGTAAACAAAACTGGTAAAAGAATTTTATTAACCGCAGCATGGTTTCATGATACAGGATATACAAAACAGATTGATGAGCACGAAAAACACGGCGCCATAATCGCAGAAGAATTTCTTAAAAATAAAAATGTGGATGATGAAGAAATAGAACGAGTAAAGGCATTCATACTTGTAACATTATATCCACAGCAGCCTAAGAATGTTCTTGAACAAATAATCTGTGATGCAGATATGCTCCATGTTAGCGAAACTAATTTTATTGAACGTTCTAATCTGTTGAGAAAAGAATGGGAGGCTACGAAAAATAAAATTTTTACAGATAAAGAGTGGTATAAGTTGAACATTGAATTCTTGAATAAACATTCCTTTCATACAAACTATTGCTGCGAGCATTTCGATAAATCAAAATCGAAGAATTTAAAAACCCTGGTAATGAACCTTGAACAATTAAATTCTGCCCCGGTAATCAACAATAAACAGAAACCAGTAGTTGCTGTTGACGAAAAAATAAAAAAAGAAAAAAAGCCACGTCTTGAAAGAGGTGTTGAAACGCTGTTCAGAATGACTTCTGGTAATCACATGAAGCTGAGCGGTATGGCTGATGATAAGGCACATATTTTACTGAGCATAAATTCTATTATTATCTCTATTGTTTTATCTGTACTTGTAAAAAATTTAAGCCAGATGCCATATCTTATTGTTCCCACTGTTCTTTTGTTATGTGTAAGCCTTGTATCTATTGTATTTGCAGTACTCACTACCAAACCTAAAGTGTCAAAAGGAATTTTTACTGCAGAACAGATACAAAACAGGCAGGCAAACCTGCTGTTCTTTGGCAACTTTCACAAAATGGGTTGGGAATCTTATGAATGGGGCATACAGGAAATAATGTACGACAAAGAATATTTGTACAGGAGTATGACAAAAGATATTTATTTCCTGGGGAAAGTACTTGCAGCAAAGTATCGTTACCTGAATATTGGGTACAAAGTTTTTATGTTTGGATTAATTGCTTCTGTTCTTGCTTTTGGAATAAGCTTCTTCTTAGCACATTAAAGTAATCTTCTGTTAAAAAATTATAACAACACAATAACCGGAATGAAAAGTTTTTTCAATAAAAGATTTGAGGAAGAAGTTCTGATAAACGAGAAATTAAGAACTACCATACTGGCATGTATATTCCTGTTCGCCATGTTATACACCAGTATTAATGTTCTGATTTTGAGAAATACGGGAACAGACAAAATACAGAGCGATTCTTTATGGCTGATATTTATTTTTCATTTTTCACTTTTTCTTTTCGAGGTGTTAACCTGGTTGCATATCACTCGCAAAATAAAATTACACCTTTATGCAATCCCGCATTTTGACAGGTATTTAAACAGCTTGATTGAAATATGTTCGCCTGCTGTTATAATTTTTTTGCTGGCTCGCCAATATGAACGACCTATAGCGATCTTACATGCACCCGTTGTTTATCTCTATTTTATTTTTATAATACTTTCTACCCTGAGACTTGATTTTAAACTTTCATTTTTTACAGGACTGATGGCTGCAGTTGGCTTTTTATTGGTTAGTCTTGTTTTAATAAAGCGTTCAGAGCTTAATCAAGACAAAGAGATTCTGGGTAACGAAAACCTTGCAGCACTCGCAAGATGTATGGTACTTTTTCTCAGTGGAATAGGGGCAGCGTTTGTGGCACGGCAAATACGTAAAACCATTGATCGCTCACTCGCAGCCGCCGAAGTCGGAAATAAAATAGTGAATTTATTTGGTCAGCAAATATCTAAAGAGATTGTTGATGAAATGCTGGAGAGTGAAGGTTCATTACAAAGTAAATTAATGAGGGTTTGCGTAATGTTCGTTGATATAAGAAATTTTACGAAACATGTTGCAGACAAGTCTCCGGCCGAAATTGTAGAATATCAAAATGCATTTTTTAAGATTGTTATCAATGCCGTTACAAAACATCATGGCATCATTAATCAATTTTTAGGTGATGGGTGTATGATAACGTTCGGTGCTCCTGTTGTGTTAAAAAATCCTGCACAACACGCAGTAAGTGCAGCAATAGAAATTCACAGTGAATTAAATGAACAAATTCAAAAAAGGGAATATTTCTTCTACCAGCATTGGCATAGGCATTCATGTAGGCGATGCGGTAACCGGGAATATTGGTACAATAGAAAGACAACAGTATTCTATAACAGGAAGTGTAGTAATACTTGCAGCACGAATTGAACAATTGAATAAAGATTATTATTCGCAGATACTGGTATCCGAAGATGTGGTGGATCAAATGGATCATATACTTCCGTTTGAAACAAAATTCCTTGGAAAAGTAGATCTGAAGGGATGGCATAACCCACTTGGTATATACAAAATAGCATAACATAATGAAGCGACTTTTACATATAGCAATAGTTATTTTTTCTATCGCCTGTAACAGGCGGAATGAAGCGCGTCAATCGAACATGCAGAAAAAACCTTCTTTGGCGATAAAAGTTTTGATCTCATAACTGTTGTACAAGCGATTCGTTGGTTCGACTTTGATGAATTTTATAAAGAAGAGAGAGAATTATTAAACCAAACGGAATACTTGCAGTAATTGGTTATGGCCCTTTTAGCATAGATAAGAATACGGACAAAATAATTCCGCATCTGCGCCTTTGTCATAAGAATCTTTTACGTCGATAGAAGCTATATCAATAGGATTAAGAAAATTTAAAGGATTATTACCAGCTTGCAGCGATCTCCCGTCTAAAGGAACACCATCTATAACATATAATGGTTGACCAGTGCCCGTAAGTGCGGAGCTGCCCCCTGATCTTTACAGTTGTAGCGCTACCCGGCTGGCCATTATTAGTTATTATCTGTACACCGGATACTTTACCCTGGATCAAAAGATCAGGAGAAGTGAAACTTCCTTTATTAAAATCTTTTTCCGGAACAGATCCTAGTGCACCGGTAAGATCTTTTTTCTTTGCAGTGCCATACCCTATTATAACCACGTCATTCAGGATTGAAGAAGCAGCCACTAGCGCCACCTTTATATTACCGACCCTGCTTATATCAACCTCCCGTGATGAAAAACCCACGTATGAGATCGTAAGTATTTTAACAGATAAAGGCACAGTAAGACGGAAATTACCATTAACATCAGTTTGCGCACCTATGTGTGTGCCTTTTGCAATTACTGAAACATTGGATATGGACGATCCGTCTTTGCTGTCAATTACTGTTCCCGTCAACAGCAGGTAATGAAAAATAGGGCTGAGCCTCTTATGTTTAACAAATGTGGTGGTAATCAAAAAGAACTGATACAACAATTTAATGAATCGCTAATGCAAACTTGAACCAGTTTGCGCAAAGAACAGAGCATAAAAATTTTCTTTTACTTTTTTGCATTGTATAAAAAATGTAGTTTCATATTTTCATTACACCTTTATACATGCATCTATGAGAAACATTATTTCTTTACGGGCAATTGGTCTCTGCGTTTTTTTATTTGCTGCATTTAAAAGCAATAGTCAGAATAAGCGGATTTCATTGTTTGACGGTAAATCCCTCAACGGCTGGAAAGTGGGCAACAATGCTTCCACATTTACTGTTGACAGCGGAATGATAATAGCCCACGGTCCCACTGCTCATTTATTTTATATGGGAGATGTGCAGAATCACAATTTCAAAAATTTTGAATTTAAAGCTGATGTAATGACAACACCAGGCTCTAATTCAGGAATTTATTTTCACACAGAATATCAGGATAGCAGTTGGCCGAAAAAAGGTTATGAGGCGCAGGTGAATAATTCCCATACTGACTGGCGCAGAACGGGCAGTTTATATGGAGTTTCTGATGTAAAAGAAGTGATAGTAAAAGACAATGAATGGTATACAGAATATATCATGGTGCAGGGAAAAAGAATCATCATTAAAATAAATGACAAAACAGTAGTTGATTATACTGAACCTGAAAATGTGCAACGGCCCAAAGGCGATGAAGGACGTGTGCTTTCAAGCGGCACATTTGCATTGCAGGGTCATGACCCCAACAGTAAAGTTTATTTTAAAAATATAATGGTGAAACCATTGCCGGATTAAATGTCTCTGCTCTTATTTTAAACTTAGTATAGAACTCAGATTATCATGATTGTCATGATATCAAAGGATAAAATCATGGGGTATCATGACAATCCTCTCAATGCGCGTTCTATTTTTATGTGGCGAGTAATATTTTCTATTGTCGTCTTTACTGCTGTTGTTTGGAATGTTGAATAAAGAACAAAGCGAACAAGAGAGTGACACAACGAAAGCTTAATTCTTATTCGGGTGCTTAGTACATAATAATAATAATCATTCTTCTTTTTATCCCACTCTTAACCATTGCATGACGTGCATTTGCTTTAAGTTTTGTTGTTTTGCAAATAATCCCATTTATGAAATCTGCAAATGCTATTCATGTAAACTCGGAGATAGGAACGCTTAAAAGATTATTGATCCATAGCCCCGACGGAGGCATCAGTAAAGTAGTGCCTGCAAAATTTAAAGAATGGCTGTATGATGATACGGTGGATCTTGCACAAATGAGAAAAGAGTATAACGAGTATGTAAAACTGCTGCTCTATTTTCTTGACCCCGATAAAATTCCTTACATACTTGAGTGTGAACAAAAGCAACGCAACAAAAAGCAACCTGACTGTTACAAACCCGGTCACCGCGTTTATTTTAAGAGTGAAAATGTGATGGACTTTGAATACCTGCTTTCAGTGACATTGCAGGAAGATGCCACGCGGCAAAAAATAATTTCTGCAGTATGCGGATGGGAAGGATGCAGTTTTGTTACAGAACGTAAACTTAAAGCGATTGAAGACCCTTTCGAACTGGCGAAAGTGCTAATAACCGGTGTGTTGTATTCAAACGATAAACAATCAAGTGAATTTCTTTTAGCGCCCCTGCCCAATCTTATTTTCACAAGAGATATCGGCATTCAAATCAATGATCATTTGTTGCTCAGCAATGCTGCGGCGGCTGCAAGAGAAAGAGAAACACTGCTTACAAAGTTTATCGCGTATTATCATCTCTTTTGCAATGACCAGGAAAAGGTAATTGAGATATCTGAATCAAGTGATTTCTTTTTACTGAATGAGAATGAACAAAAGGAATATAAAACATCTGTGGAGGGCGGTGATGTGATGATGATATCGCCGAATCATTTGCTTGTTGGCTGCAGTGAAAGAACAACGCCCACTGCAGTAGATGAAATTATTCATAAAGTTTTTTCGAACGGCAATACAGGCATTGAAAAAATTACTGTGCTGAAGATTCCAAAGCAGCGTGCCATCATGCATATTGATACTGTGTTTACCCATGTAAGAAAAGATACCTGGATAATGTATGGAAAGTTTTCAGAGAGTGTAATGCATGCACGGAATGAACAACAGTATGCATACTATCTTCATCTGATGAATAAAAATGATCTGCATGATTCGGAAAGCATAGAGATACTCCGTTTTTATAAACCTTTGAAAGAACAATACGAACCTGGAAAAAATTACCGGCAGGATATAAGCAATAAGATAAAAGGTCTTGAATCTTTGCTGCGCAATATCAGCATGGAAGATTTTGGCGTTGAAGAAAGTGATGTAAAAATTATTTATAGTGGCAACAACAGATTTCCTTACGATGAAAGAGAGCAATGGACTGATGCCTGCAATTTGCTTGCGTTAAAAAATGGTGTTGTGGTAGGCTACGACAGAAATGAAGAAACATTTAAAGGATTTGAAGCGAACGGGTTTACAGTTATTACAGCAAAAGCACTTTTCAAAAAATTTCAGAATAATGAATTAGCACCTGCAGAGGTAGAGAACACTTTAATATTGTTGCCGTCCGGAGAATTATCAAGAGCAAGAGGCGGTGCGCATTGCATGAGTATGCCTTTGCTAAGAGAAAACATATAAATCATGAGTAAGATTGCTTCTACAATATTGATGATTCGTCCTGCAAGTTTTGGATACAATGAAGAAACAGCAGCGAGCAACGTTTTTCAAACAATTGTACCAACACTTACCCAGCAGGAGATACAGGAAAGAGCTGTGAGAGAGTTTGATGATTTTGTTGCGTCGTTGCACAGGCATGATATCGAAGTGGTTGTTGTGGAAGACACCATTCTCCCGAGAAAACCTGATGCTATATTTCCTAACAACTGGTTTTGTACAATGGATGATGGCACTGTTGCAGTGTTCCCGATGTTTGCACCCAACAGGCGAATTGAAAAACGCAAAGATCTTTTAGAAGCACTGGCGGTAAAATATAATGTAAAAGATGTGCAGGACCTGAGTGAATATGAAGCACTAAATATTTTTCTTGAAGGAACGGGCAGCATGATAATAGACCATGAAAATAAAATTATTTATGCGTGCCTGTCGCCAAGAACGGATGAAGGGTTGCTTCGTCGTTTTTCAAACATGCATGGGTACGAGGATCTGCTCTTTCATGCGCACGATGAAAATGGAACCGATATTTATCATACAAATGTTATCATGCATCTTGGCGAAGATTATGCAATGATTTGTCTTGAATCTGTTCGGGACGACACAGAACGCGGTCTTCTTTTGCAATCGCTCGTTGCAACCGGTCATGAAGCAATTCCCATCACGCTGCAGCAGGTGTATGCTTACGCAGGCAATATGCTGCAGGTAAAAAATAAGTCTGGAAAAAAATTTACCATTTTAAGCACCAGTGCATTTGCATCACTTACACAAGAGCAAAAGCAAATGTTAGAAGCTCACACGCAACTGTTACCGGTTTACATTTCAACCATTGAAACCATTGGTGGCGGCAGTGTGCGTTGCATGATGGCAGAAATTTTTTTGGAGAAGACATAATTGTGTAAATGTTTTTTGTAAATCTTGTTGCGTCGCACACTTCATCTGAAGGCTAATTCTGTTCATCTAAGATAGATGCCTCATACTTCGGCATGACAAGCTTAAGATATTTATTTATTCTGAAAATTTCTTCAT
>WNFZ01007219.1_pt1 | contig 10276 bp, 9 predicted proteins | sample 5400081 | NCBI WGS metagenome assembly WNFZ01 (sample SAMN13153365, study PRJNA577476) | soil metagenome | isolation source: 80 cm soil or saprolite under grassland replicate 1 | place: USA:California | collected 2016-06-15
TGACGAGATTTTACAAGAGCCACGCCTCCTCGCGCCGCCGGCACGCGTCGAGCCGGGTGTAATTCCCATTCAGGAAGATATCATTTCGCAGACTCTCCCCTATATGCCAGCCTTCCCCGAACTTGCTGCGATCTATCGCGCACCAACCCTAAGCTTAGTGCAAGCCGTCGAAGGTGGATCAAATCTTGTCATCATTGGTGCAGCTGGCACGGGAAAAACTGTTGCACTCGCCCATATCGCTTCGATGGCTGCCAACCTCAAGGTCAGATTGGATTCGAGCGAAGAACCAGAGGCGGTGCCCTTCCTCTATCATGTTGCAGATCTTCAATTACCGTTCGACTCATCCAAAGATCCACTCAATATCGTAATCAACGCCGCAAGTGAACATGCACCCGTTTTTGATCTGGGGAGATTGCCCGGTTTCATTCAGCAAACTTTCAAAAATGGAAAAGCGCTATTGTTAGTGGATGGTTTTGATGAACTCGATCCGCAATCACAAAAAGATGTTGTGGAATGGTTCAAAGCATTGATGACCGCATATCCAAAAGTGCGGATCGTGACCACTGGATGTGCAGGTCAATTCAACGGATTGATCAGCATTGGATTCAACCCGCTCGTATTGATCGGCTGGGATGCAACAAGGAATTCACGCTTTATTCAACAGTGGGGAGAATTGTGGTCGCGAACAGTTGCATTGGAAGCCTGGTCACAAGTCGGTCCTGAACAGGTGGACCCAATCCTACTCAACACATGGCTTTTATCGGACAATCACGGTTTGAGTCCCTTTGAGCTGACCCTAAAAGTTTGGGGGGCGTATGCAGGCGACAGTTTGGGTCCGCGAGTGTTGGATGCGATTGCCACACACGTTCGCAGACTTGCTCCGAGCGGAACGCCTGTCGCCGCGCTCGAATTGCTCGCCATGCAAGTTGTGCTCACCTGCCAACCAATATTTGATCCGCGCAAAGCGCGCGCTTGGGTGAAACAATATGACATCGTCGAAGATAAACTAATTGACAGCGCAGAAACCGTCACGAAAACGACCGAAGGCGAAGCTGTCCCACTGACAGAATCGCAAAAGATTCGCATCAAAAAGTCGAGGGCGGGTGAAGCGGTTCCCACCTATGGCTTGCTCAGCAAAATGGTCGATAGCGGATTGCTGGTGTCACATACAAATAACAGGATGCGATTCCTTCATCCAGTGTTGAATGGCTATCTCGCGGGTCAGGCAATCGGCGACAACGATGCGGATACCACATTGCTCGCGCAAGCGGATTGGGATGGAAAAGATTTATCGCTGCGATATTTGGCAGCACGCGGAGACGCATCCGCAGTTGCAGATATCATGTTGAAGCAGACAGACATTCCACTTCATTCCCAAGCTTTTGCGGTTGCAAGCTGGCTGAGGGATGCGCCCAAAGAAGTGGCATGGCGCGCGAAAGTTTTTGCATCGCTATTAACAATTCTCCAGGCAGACGGACAACCCCTCGCCTTACGCGGGCAAGCCATGGCAGCGTTCGTTGTCAGCGGTGATCCTGGCGCGGCAACACTTTTCCGCCAGCTTCTCGCATCAAGGTCGTTTGAACTCCTGCCTCTCGCGGCGTTGGGAAGTGGAGCCATGCGCGACACCAAAGCTGTGGATGCGCTGGAGGAAATCCTACAAGCACCCGTGGGTGCAGTTAGGCGTGCTACCTGTCTGGCATTGGTTGCCATTGGAACAGAGAAATCTCTCGAAGCGGTTGCGCGCGCCTTATTACAGGGTGATGAAGAACTCAGACGTGCTGCTGCGGAGGCAATGGCAAATGATCCTGTGGAAGGACACGCCATGCTCAAGGAGGGCGCGACCCTTGCAGATATTATGCTGCGTCGCGCAGTTGTGCATGGACTTTCACGTATCGAACAACCTTGGGCAACCGAAACTCTTCAACATATGCAAATGGAAGACGATCAATGGGCTGTCCGCAATCTTGCAAATCAATACCTTGAGCAGATGGCGCACATTGACCCGCGCGTTCCGCGTAAACTCAAGGCTCCGTCCGAGTCTCCATGGTTGATCGAATTCGCGGGCAAACAAGGGATGGGGATCCCGCGCGGCGGTCCCGCAACAGATGTCTTGCTCAATGCGTTCAAACTCGGTGACACGGAAGAACGTCTCGCCTCACTACCTTATCTCAAACGAATCGCAGATGAGGGGATCATCGGCGCGTTGTATAACGGAATATATGGCGAGGATCCCGAGGTACGTGAGGCATCATTCTATGCACTGGAAGAAATCGCCGCGAATGGAATTAATATCCCGCATCCCAAGCAATTTGGCTTAGGTTAAACATAAACCTTGCAAAGGTTAGCGCACAGGTAAAAGGAGATTGCATGGATGAACATCCCTTAATGCTGACCGTCGCTGTCTTGGGCGGGACTGGCAAAGAAGGCAAAGGACTTGCCTATCGCTGGGCGAGGGCAGGTTATCAAGTATTAATTGGTTCACGTACACCAGAAAAAGCAGTGACCGCTGCATCACAAATCATGGAATTGCTGGATGGTTCGGGGTCTGTTGTCGGAATGAGCAATCAGGAAGCCGCACAGCAGGCAAATATTGTGGTTCTCACGGTTCCTTATGCTGCCCACCGCGAAACCCTCGAAAGCGTGAGGGATGTTCTCAAAGGAAAAATCCTTGTTGATGTGACATCCCTTTCTGTACCGCCGATGGTCACCAAAGTACAGATGCTCCCGGCTGGGTCTGCCACGCAGGAGGCAAGGGAGATCGTCGGTGAAGGGGTGGAAGTCACTGCCGCATTTCAAAGCATTTCCCACAAACACTTGTTGACCGATGAAGATGTGGGTTGCGATGTACTGGTCACCGGCACCAGTAAGGACGCCCGTGCTGAAGTCCTCAAACTCGTTGAAGCCGCCGGTTTGATTGGATGGGATGCGGGTCCCATCGAAAATTCTGTGGTTGTAGAAGGACTCGCAAGTGTTCTGAGATACATAAATAAGCAGCACGGCTCAACGGATGCTGGGATCAAGATCACTGGAGTGAAAAGCCAGTAATCTGTAACCAGTAGCCAGTATTCAGTTGTGAGTAGCATCGCTGAAAACTGTTCACTGACTACTGAACACTGGACACGGATGTCTCTAACCCTCACTCCTCTTCACTATATCCCTCTCATCCGCCACGGCGACGACCTGGCGGATATTGTTGTCAACTCCCTAGAAAAAAACGGGATCACAATCGAAGACAACGATATTCTGGTCTTCGCTCAAAAGATCGTTTCCAAAGCCGAAGGACGCGCGGTCAATCTTGTCATGGTTACGCCTTCGCCACGCGCGATCAATTTGGCTCAACAAACGGAAAAAGATCCGCGCGTCGTTGAACTTATTCTGCAGGAGAGTAATGAAGTGCTCCGAACACGTGTTGGCACGATCATCGTTGAGCATAGATTGGGATTCGTATGCGCCAATGCAGGCATTGATCACTCCAACGTAGGTTCCCCTCTCCCTGAGGGAGAGGGGCTAGGGGTGAGGGCAATAGGAAATTCGGCTGAGGAGTGGGTACTGCTCCTCCCCGCGGAACCAGACCAGTCCGCTGAGAAGTTACGCAGCGACATCCAATCCAAAACGGAAAAACGAATCGGCATCCTGATTATTGACTCACATGGACGCGCCTGGCGAAATGGCACAGTTGGCGTGGCGATTGGAATCGCGGGAATGCCAGGACTCGAAGATTTGCGCGGCAAACCCGATCTCTTCAACTTCACGTTGCGCATTACGCAAGTTGGCGCGGCGGATGAACTTGCCGCAGGCGCCTCGCTTGCAATGGGGCAAGCTGCAGAGGGAACTCCTGTCGTTCATGTCCGTGGATTCCCGTATCCGTTGCGGGAGGGCTCGCTTAAAGAATTGATCCGTCCCAAAGATCAAGACCTCTTTCGCTAACTTGACACCTGAAACATGAAACCTGACACTTCTTTTTGGCAAACAATAACCGAACTTGCCGCAAATAATCCGATTACTCTTGATCGTCCCAAGGGGACCGCGCATCCACGTTACCCGGATTTGATCTATCCTTTGGATTATGGCTATCTCGAAAACACATCCGCTGGTGATGGTGATGGAATTGATGTGTGGGTTGGATCATTAAATGACAAAACGCTAACAGGAATCTTATGCACGTTTGATAGACTTAAACGTGATGCAGAGATCAAGCTTTTGATTGGCTGCACACCTGAAGAGGTTCAAACGATTCAACACTTTAACGATCGAATGCGAACGCTCTTCATTCCAAACCCTATGGTGGAAGATGACCTTTCCGACTGATTTTCTTGACCTCTTGAAAGACGAAACAAAAGCGCTGCTCTATCTTGCAACCATCATGCCCGATGGCTCGCCGCATGTGACACCCGTTTGGTTCAGCACCGATGGCGAATATATCCTCGTCAATACCAATGAAGGACGCGTAAAGGATAAGAATATGAAGGTGCGTCCACGGGTTGCAATAACCATTCAAGATCCCAACAAACAGGATCGGTATCTTGGCGCGCGCGGTGAAGTTGTTGAGTTTACAAAAGAAGGTGCAGATGAGCATATCAATCAGCTCTCTCTCAAATATTACGGCCGACCCTGGAAATATCGAGAGGGTCAACGACGGATTATCTACAGAATCAAACCTGTCCACTTTGACCTTCACGGCGACTGACCTTCACAACTTCCTGCGGACTCGCCGTTCGATCCGCCGCTTTAAACCGGACCCCGTACCGGATTCCGTTATACAAAATATCCTCGCCACCGCGACGTTCGCGCCCTCCGCGCACAACCGTCAGCCGTGGCGATTTGTTGTTATCACCACACAAGAGGTCAAGGAACATCTTGCCGAAGCAATGGCAATTGACTTCGAACGCGATCTGGCGCGCGATGGACTTCCCCCTGAAAAGATCCAGGCACAAATCAAACGCTCCAAAGAACGCATTACTTCCGCACCGGTTGCGATTCTCTTATGCCTCGACATGAGCGAGATGGATTCCTATCCAGATGAAAAACGGGGACAAGCCGAACGGATGATGGCAATCCAATCTGTTGCCGCGGCAGGATTGCAACTGCTATTAGCCACCCATGCGGAGGGATTGGGCGGCGTTTGGGCTTGCTGGGTCCTCTTTGCGCAAGAAACGATTCGAAAGGCTTTAAATTTATCCGAATCGTGGGAGCCGCAAGCAATGTTCTTTGTTGGATATCCTGAAATTATTCCTGAAGCAAGAGAAAGAAAGCCATTAGATGATCTTGCGATTTTTCCATGAGTGCTCACTGCGCCGTCCTCGGCGCAGATATTACAGCAACGCCGCCGGGGATGGCGGTTGGAGCAAATGAAATGAACGAAGAACAGAAGAAGTGGAGCAGACAATATTCTTCTAATTTTGGCGCAAAGGAATTTCTTAGACTTGGCTGTGCGATCATTATCTGGCTTCTAATAGGAATAGGAATATCCATTGCTTTTGATTTGGCAGGTTATTCTTGGGGCTCCATAGTTATTGCAATCTTTTTCATCGCAATGTTTACCTTTGCATTCACTGCCTACTCACGGAAATCAAGTTACTTACTTCTTCGAAAAATAATTGGAAATGATAGCTTCCCTCAAGAGCCTTATCCTCGCTCAACGGTGAAAACTCCTCGTCAACCGCTACCATGGCTGTATTATGTGTTGGCAATATGGAGGTGGATATTGGCATTGTTTGTGTTGTATTTCATAATTAAATATGTTTTGAAATGAAAATCGTGCCGAGCAGTAATAGGAGTAGTTTCATGATAGATCCTAAACCGACTTCTTACAGAGTAGGTGATGATCCAATCCTCCGTTTTTGTGTTTTCTATGCGTTTCTTTATGTCGGTAGCCTTATGTTAGGTGGAGTTGGAATATTTCTTATCATTTTCGGTTTGATGCTTTTGGTTACGCGGGTTTTAGCTCATACAGCTATCGGTCAAATGTATATTAGAAGATTTTTCGGTTTCAAAGAACCTGAGCAAATCCTTACTCCAACCCGCTTAAGGATCAACAAGATAGTAACAACTTCCATTAGGTTGATTGTGTTCGGTTTTTATACATTTGGAAGCATATTTTTGATCTGGATGGGAATCAGGTTTTTGATCAACGATGGATTTCTAAATCAGAACCTGATCTATATACTTTTCTTCAAATTCCAATGAAAATTGTCGCTCTTGCTGGCGGTGTCGGTGGTGCAAAACTCGCCCACGGACTCGCCCAAATTCTCCCTCCTGAAGATTTGACGGTCATCGTTAACACTGGCGATGACTTCGAACATTATGGCTTATATATTTGCCCCGATTTGGATACGGTTTGTTATACCCTCGCAGGGCTCGCGAATCCAGAAACGGGTTGGGGACGCGTCAATGAGACGTGGAATGTGATCCGTAACGCCTCAAAACTTGGTGGACCGAGTTGGTTCAATCTCGGTGACCAGGATCTGGGCACTCATCTCGAGCGGACGCGGCGACTGAAAGAAGGTCAATGCCTGAGTGAGATCACTCGGGATTTTTGCAGAGCGTGGAGAATTGAACATGCTGTCTTGCCGATGTCCGATGCGCCAGTAAAAACTATTGTCGAAACGGAAGAAGGCGACCTGGCATTTCAAGAGTATTTTGTACATCAACGCTGCGAGCCGCGCGTCAAAGGTTTCAGATTTGATGGCGCGGATAAAGCGGAACCCGCTCCCGGGGCGCGTGAAGCGCTCCAGTCCGCGGATGCAGTCATCATCTGCCCGTCGAATCCGTGGGTAAGCATCGATCCAATCCTGAGAGTACTCTCTCCTCTCCGTCCAGGAGAGGGGTCGGGGGTGAGGTGCGTTGCAGTCTCCCCCATCATCGGCGGAGAGACAGTCAAAGGTCCCGCAGCAAAAATGTATCGTGAACTGGGAATCGAGCCTTCTGCATTGGCGGTTGCCAACCATTATCGAGGATTGGCAACACATTTTGTGTTGGATCAAGTGGATAAGCAATTACAAGGAGAGATTATGGGTTTAAATATGCAAACACTTGTAACAAATACGCTGATGAAAAGTCATGAGGATAGAAGTCGATTAGCTCAAGAGGTTCTAGATTTCATTGGGAATAAATTATGACACTTTGGGCAATTGTTCCTGTAAAGCCTTTACGGCGTGGCAAGTCGCGCCTGGCTGGAGCGTTATCAGAAGACGAGCGGACAGAACTCAACCGAACTCTTTTACAACACACATTAAAAACTCTATCAGATATAAAGGAATTAGAGGAGGTCCTTGTAATCAGCCGCGATCCGGCAGTTTTGACCATGGCACGCAATTATGGCGCGCGGACCGTCCGCGAAGATGGACAGCCGGAATTGAATACAGCGCTCAAACGCGCAACCGTGGTCGCCCAGGTATATGCGACGCGCGGTGTTTTGGTCTTGCCCGCTGACCTGCCATTGATCTCGCGCGAAGATGTGTCAATTCTGATTGAACGTGCCTCGGAGCCGCCTGTCGTTGTCATCGCGCCGGACCGCCACGAAAAAGGAACGAACGCATTATTGATCGCACCATCGGGTTTGATCGAATATGACTTCGGCGAGAATTCATTCCAACGTCATTGTGCGCGGGTAAAAGCAGCAGGCGCAAGGCTTGAGATCGTAAACTTGCCCTCTCTCGGATTAGATTTGGATTTGCCGGAAGACCTCGAGCTGGTTCGAAAGATGGAACTGACAAAGATCGCACCATAGCCGGTATGTCAATTTAATTCGAGAAGAACCCTCCAACATAGTGTTCCTATATTGGAGGGTTCTTCGCTTTTGCTGATAAAGACAACTGAATACTCAATTGTTTGTATGATTGATACAGACAATTTAATATGACATAACACCCACAGGAAGTGGATTTTTTTCACTCGGAACCTGTCTGACAAATGCTATAATGAATATGTGATATTTGACACGAGTGTAGCAGTCCTATGGACAAAAAATCCAACCCCCTTTCCTAATTGAGGTGTTACATGCAAAAGAACGGCACTGTAGATTCCAAGATCATGACCCAACACCAACTGCAGACGGAATTGCTCAGGTGCGAATACTGTGAGGAAAAACCTTGCAAAGAAGCCTGTCCCGTCAACTGCTCGCCGTTTGATTTCATGATGGCGGCTCGTGTTGGAAATCCATCGGATATCAAGCGCGCGGCTGCAGAGATCATGAGCAGCAATCCTCTCGGTGGTGTTTGTGGACTCGTTTGTCCGGATCGGTTCTGTATGGCGGCTTGTTCCCGGAAGAAGTTTGACGGTTCGATCAATATTCCAAAGGTTCAGGCAACGCTTGTGGAAATGGCAAAACGGCTTGGGGGAATTCCAGCGTTCTCAGTTCCGACTCCAAATGGAAAAAAAGTAGCAATCATCGGCGGCGGTCCCGCGGGACTTGGAGTCGCTTCTGTCTTGGGACAACTTGGCTACGCTGTCGATATTTTCGAGAGCCGCGAGACGCTCGGCGGCATGATGAATCTCATCCCCGATCAGCGCCTAGACAAAGCAGTGGTTCAGTCCGATATTGAATTTCTACTTTCATTAGGTGTGATCAAAGCCAAGACAGGCAAGAAAGTAGAAAACCCCAAGTCATTGCTTGGACAAGGATACGATGCAGTTTGTGTCACAACAGGTCTATGGAAGCCCATCGAACTTGGCATTGAAAATGAAAACCTTGCCATCAAAATGGTTGACCTACTCGCAAACAAAGAGGTATATAAATTCGACGGACGCGTGGCAATCATCGGCGGTGGTGCAACGGCATTAGATTGCGCGATCACAGCAAAGGAATGCGGCGCAACCCATGTTGAAATGTTCATGCTCGAGAAACTTTCTGAAATGCCGTTGACGGGCGCGGAACGACAGGAATTGATCGATCATGATATCGAAGTCAATGGTCGCATCCGCATCAGCAAGATTCAAACAGGTGGCAAAGGCATCACGGGAATTGAAACGAAAAAAGTTCAACTTCCTGAAGGTCAACCGTTCAAGCCTGCAAATATCCTCGACATCGAAGGAACAGATGTAGTTAGAACCGAGTTCAGGACAGTTGTAATGGCAATTGGAATGCGCTCATATATCGCGCGCGAACAAATAAATGGACTTTTCTATGCAGGTGATGTATCGAACGGTCCCAGCACCGTCGTGGAAGCGGTCGCCCACGGCAAGAACATAGCCATTGAAATTGATGCTTATTTGAATAAACAGGATAAGCCTGAAATCAAAAAGGCGACTAAGTCCTACTATGCCATGCCGGGTTATAACTCTGTGCCTGTCTCACTCGAAACAGATTTCTTCGGGCGCAAAATAAACTCACCGTATCTACTCTCCGCCTCCCCATTAACGGACGGCTTGGAGCAAATGAACAAAGCCTACGAACATGGTTGGGCTGGCGGAATCATGAAGACTGCGTTCGATAACGTTCCGATCCATATCCCGGCCGGATATATGTTCACATTCAATCATCTGACTTATGGCAACGCCGACAATGTATCGGGGCATCCGTTGGATCGTGTTTGCCGCGAAGTGGAGCAGTTGATCAAGCAATGGCCCGATCGCCTGACCATGGCTTCCACAGGCGGGCCTGTTTCCGGTCACGATGAGAGCGATCGAAAAGGCTGGCAATCCAATACAAGAAAACTCGAAGCATGCGGCGTGATGGGCATTGAATATTCGTTATCCTGCCCGCAAGGTGGAGATGGAACCGAAGGTGACATTGTTTCGCAAAACGCTGCGCTTACAGCGAAGATTATCGATTGGATCATGGAAGTTGGTTCACCCGATATTCCCAAGCTTTTCAAATTGACCGCAGCTGTTACATCCATTGTCCCGATCCTGCGCGCGATTCGCAAAATCCTAGATAAGTATCCTGAGAAAAAGGCTGGCATCACCCTTGCCAATTCCTTCCCCAGCCTGGCTTTCCTCAGTTCTGCACGATTGCCACCAAATTTGGATATGGCATCGTCCGTGACCTTGAGTCAGGTACCGCTTTCTTAATGCAGGAACGCGGCATCAGTAGTATGAAGGAATTGATCGGGATTGCTCAACCGAATCCCATTACGGGTTTCATGGATCTCTCACCCGTCAAGAAGCTCTCTGAATTCAATTACAATCTCTGCACATCCTGCGGAAATTGTGCGCGCTGCCCATATCTCGCCATCGAGCTGGATGAGCAGGGACGACCCCACTCCGATCCGGCGCGTTGTATCGGCTGCTCGATCTGTGCCAAGAAGTGCTTCACCGGCGCGATCACTCTGCGACA
>WNFZ01006827.1_pt1 | contig 10275 bp, 7 predicted proteins | sample 5400081 | NCBI WGS metagenome assembly WNFZ01 (sample SAMN13153365, study PRJNA577476) | soil metagenome | isolation source: 80 cm soil or saprolite under grassland replicate 1 | place: USA:California | collected 2016-06-15
GTGAGGATTTTGAGCTGCAGGTAGTCTTCGTTGCGCAAGCCGTATGCGCGGCGCTGGATCACCCGGATCTTGTTGTTGAGCCCCTCGACGAAGCCGAGCGAGACCTTGTTCTCCAGCCGGCAATAGGCGGCGATGCCGTCCCAATGACGATCGATCATCTCGGCAAATTTCTCATACGGCGTGAGCCGCTGCCACTTGAGGCTTGCGCGCCAGTTCTCGAAGAACCGCCGGGCCCAGCCTTCGCGTTCGTAGCTCCACAGCTGGCCAAAGCTCTCTTTGAGGACATAGGCCGTGTTGAGCCGCTTGTTGGCCGCCAGCAATGTCTTCAACGCCCTCTTGCCGTTTAGCGTGAGGTTCTCCTTGCGCGACAGCAAGGTGTATTTCTGACCCTTGATGTAGCGCCGGTCGCGGCCTGCAAGCCGCGCGTACTCGCTCTTGCGGACCGCATCCAAGGCCTCGCCCAGATGGCGCATGACATGGAACTTGTCGAACAAAATCGCGGCTTGCGGCGCATGCGCATTCGTCGCCACGCGGAACGGTTTCCACATGTCCATGACGGCAACGCGAATGCGGGAACTTTTCCTGTCGCCGAGCCAGGCGTAGAACCTGCTCATGCTCGCCTCCGAGCGGTCCTCGCCGCCGAACCAGATCGGCCGGCCGCGCACGAGGTCGCTGACCACGATCCGGTAGGTGTGCCCCTTGCGAATCGCAATCTCGTCGATCCCGATCACCTCCGGACCGGGCGTGCCCGCGCGCGCGAGCTGAGCTTCCATGTATTGCATCTCCAGCGCCTTGACCGTGTGCCAATCCAGCGCCAGTTCCTTCGCTACGTCCTTGATCGTCGCCTGCCGACAGCGCCGGCCGACAAAATGGGCAAAGCGCTTGGTGTAGAGCGGATTGTCCGCCAGAAAGTCGAGCCGCTCACGTTTCACCTTGCCGCAGTAGCGGCAATCAAGACGCCGCACCTCCAATTCCAGAAATATCCGCGTGTCCCCGCAAGACAGATCGCGCACCTGGCGGACCTTGCGGTCGTACCAGCCCATCTGCACGCGACCGCAGCAGCCGCACGCCGTTTTTTTGAGCGTCGTTCGAGCCTGATCACCCGTGCTTTCGGATCACCAAAAATCCCGCGCACTGTCGGTTCTGGTCGAAAACCAGGAAATGAATACGTATCCCAAAGCCGCCGGCGGCGTTTCGATGCTCGAGCCATCCATCATTCATGCCAAATACCAACCCCGCCAAAATGAAAAACCCCCCGCAATCCCCAGCTTTGTCGGGTTTTCAACCCCAAAATCACCCACTCGATTCTACGAAGACCCCCATTATTATGGTCACCCATGATCCGGCGGCCGCTCGGTACGCGAGGCGCACCCTCCATCTCGACAAGGGAAGCTTCGCCGAGCAGGAGCTCGCGGCATGAACGATCTCGTGCTCATCCGGAAAACCCTGTTCCGGCGGAAGCTGCGCGCCGCGCTCATGATCGTCTCAATCTTGGTTGCGTTCGCGATCTTCGGCGTGCTTGCTGGCTTCGAGCGCGCCTTCCACTCCGGGCAAGACGTGGCAGCCGCGGACCGGCTAGTCGTCGTCAACAAGATCAACTTCACGCAGCCGCTGCCGATCGCCTATTACAATCGGGTTGGTGCCGTGGAAGGAGTCCATCTGGTCACGCACCTCAACTGGTTCGGCGGTTACTACCAGGACCCGAAGAACTTCCTGATCGTGATGGCGGTCCAGCCGGAGAGTTATCTGGAACTCTACGGCAACGAGCTCGAAGTGCACACTGCGGCTCGCGACGCTTTCATTCGGGAACGCACCGGCGCGCTCGTCGGCGAGAGCATGGCGCGCAAATGGGGCTGGAAGATTGGCGATCACGTCCCGATCTCGAGCAACATCTTCTCGCAGAAGAACGGGTCGCATACTTGGGATTTCACCATCGTCGGCATCTTCAGGCCCAAGACGCCGCAGGTGGACACTAATTTCATGGTGTTTCAATACGCCTATTTCGACGAGACGCGTTCGTTCGGCAAGGACACGATCGGCTGGATGACGCTGCGGACGGCTTCGCCCGCGGTGAACGACCGCGTGATCAGAACGATCGACCAGATGTTCGCTAATTCCTCGGACGAGACCGCGACCGACACTGAGAAGGCCTTCAATAAGGCCTTCGTGGCGCAGCTCGGCAACATTGCGCTGATGGTCGGACTGGTTGTCGGCGCTGCGTTCGTCACAATCCTCATGATCGTCGGCAATACGCTGATCATGGCGTTGCGCGAGCGTACGCGCGAGATCGGGGTATTGAAAACGCTCGGCTTTCCAGCTGGCCGCATCTTGCGCCTGGTCCTCGGGGAGTCGCTGCTGCTCGCCTTCTTGGGCGGACTGCCGGGACTCGGTATCGCTTTCCTGGTTGCCGCGGTCCTGAGCGACAGCCTCGGCAATTTCGTGCCCCGCATCACGATCTCGCCTCAGATCGTGGCGGTGGCGTTCGCTCTGATGGTCTGCTTCGGATTGGCGACCGGCATCATCCCGGCGCTCAACGCGATGCGACTGAAGACCGCCACCGCGTTGGGACGAGGTTGATCATGCGCTCGCTTCTCATGCAGACCCTCGCCGTCACGATCATGAACCTTAAGAGCGTGCTCCAGCGGTTCTGGATCTCGCTTTCGACCGTCACGGCGATCGCGCTCGTCGTCATGGTGCTGCTAGCGTTCCTGGCCATGGCGAACGGCTTCCAGCGCACGCTCAACGCCTCCGGAGCCGAGGACGTCGCGATTGTGCTGCGCGCGGGCGCGCAATCCGAGATCAACAGCGTGGTCTCCCGCGACCAGGTCCGGCTCGTCGAAGAAGCTCCCGGGATTGCTAAAGGGCCGGATCGAAAGCCATTGGTCTCGGCGGAGCTCTACCTCGTCGTCGACGGGATCAAGCGCTCGAGCCAGACCAAGGCCAACATCCCGCTGCGCGGCATTGGGCTCGAGGGTGGCGCGCTCCGGCGGGACATCACCCTCGTAGAGGGTCGCATGTTCGATCGCGGAGCCAACGAGGTCGTGGTCGGCAAGTCGTTGCTGGACGAGTTCCAGGGCTTTGAGCTCGGCCGAACGGTCGCATTCGGGACCAGCCGCTGGAACATCGTGGGCGTCTTCGAGGCACGTGGCAGCGTGTTCGAATCCGAGATCTGGGCCGACCTGCCCGTCGTGCAGAGTCTGTTCAACCGCAACAACGTTTTCCAAACCGTCCGGGCGCGGCTCGAAAGCCCGGCAGCGCTCGCCGTCCTCAAAAGCTACGCCGAGGACGATCCGCGCCTGAAACTAGAAGTCAAATCCGAGGCCGCATATTTTGCCGAACAGGCCTCGCGCACCTCGGACCTGATCCAAAAGCTCGGGTGGCCGCTGGCGATCGCCATGGCGTTCGGCGCGCTCGCCGGTGCGCTCAACACCATGTACAGCTCGGTCGCGACGCGGGCGACCGAAATCGCAACTCTCCGGGCGATCGGCTTCGGCTCGTTCTCGGCGTTTGCCGGCACGCTAATCGAGTCGCTGGTTCTCGCCGCGATCGGCAGCGCGATCGGTGCCGCGGCCACCCTGCTCATCTTCGACGGCTTCACCGCATCGACCCTGGGCGCGAGCTTCACCCAGGTCGTGTTCAGCTTTCGGCTGAGCCCGATGCTGGTCGCGCAGGGCATCGCGCTCGCGCTGCTGGTCGGGCTCGTCGGTGGACTATTCCCCGCCATTCGCGCGGCCCGCATGCCGATCGTGGCGGCCCTGTACGGCTGATCGAGCGATGGGCGCCTACACCATACGGCTCGCCCACGGCGATTGCGATCCCGTTTTTTTCTTGCTGCGGCGTTACAGAAAGACGGCGTGAACGACGGACGTCCCCGATGTGAACGTCCGGTGGGAACCGCGGCCGGACGAACCAGGGCAGGCACAAGCGGACAAGCTCGGCGCGCAGACTCATGTTGCTCATCCCACCAGAGTGGATGCGCAGCAATTAACATGCCGCGTGCAGCCGGTCTGTTCACTCCCAAAAAATGAAGGCGCCAACCATGGCCAGGAGGCGCCTTCTAGGAGGGAGGCAATATCAGGAAGCAGCCCATCCTAATCCGTCGGCGCCAGGACGGGCGGTACCATGCGGCCCTTGGCTCGTTTTGCGCACGACGTTGCGCGGCTGTCACACGCACAAAATAGGCGGCCCCAGGCTCGCCAGCCGGCTGTCGGATCTCACCGACGAGCTCGAGCGAAACGGCGTCGGCAAGACGGTCCGTTTGACGGTGCAGCGGGACGGCCGAACCAGAACGGTCGAAACGGACGCGCCGCACCTCGTGAGTGGGCCGCGTACCACCAAGTTCCCATCGCGGGCCCTTCAGGACCGGCAAAAATGCCGCTCATACAAGGACATGACCGGTATGAGGTCCAAACCCCCCGGGGGGTTGGTCGTGTCCCAGGATTTGTCCCGGTATGTGCCGGAAGACTGACCGATTGCAATCGATTGCAATTTTTCCGCCCCTCCGCGCCTACGCGATAAGGAAGGCACCCGTCATGGGGCTAATACCCGCCATATCCATCGATCATGGCAGGGACGGTCATTCGAGTAGCCGGGCTCCCCGCCAATCCCCACGGCGCATAGGACGCGTACTTCAAGACGTCCACGCGGCGGAACGCAGTGCCCTCGTCGGCTGCGCAGCCGACTCCCCCGGTGCTGGCCTGGGCGCCTCCTTACGCTGGCGTCTTGCTCCCTCAGCGCCGATCGCCGAACAGGCGCAACAGGGAGAGGAACAGATTGATGAAGTCGAGGTAGAGCGAAAGCGCCCCCATGACGACCTTACGGCCCGCGATGGTGCCGTCGTCCATCGGCTCGTACATCTCCTTGATCTTCTGAGTGTCCCAGGCGGTCAACCCGGCGAACACGACCACGCCGATCACTGAGATCAGCCAATCCAGCTGACTGCTGCCCAGAAAGATGTTCACGAGGCTCGCGATGATGATCCCGAACAGGCCCATGATCAGGAACGAGCCGAACGCGGTGAGATCCCGTCCCGTGGTGTAGCCCCAAAGGCTCAGGGCTCCGAACGCCGCCGCCGAGATGAAGAACACCCGGGTAATCGACGCATGGGTGTAGACCAGGAAGATCACCGAGAGCGACAGCCCGAGCGACGCCGCATAGATGAAGAACAGTGTCCGGGCCGTGCTCGCCGACAGGGCATTGATCCGGAAGCTGATGAAGAACACCAGACCGAGCGGCGCCAGCATCAGGATCCAGGTCAGGGGCGTGCCGTAGATCGCCTGCCCGAACGTGGTAAGCGCCAAGGTCCCGGCCGAAGTGGTGGTCACGGCGAGCTGAAATGTCAGCCAGGCGACGACCCCGGTCAAAGCGACGCCGGCCGCCATGTAGTTGTAGACGCGGAGCATATGCGCCCGCAGGCCGGCGTCGATCGCCCCTGCTCGATCGGCGCCGAAGCGCGTAGCCGCGTAGTTTCGGTCGAAGTCCGACATCGAAGCGTCCCTTTCTATCGTCCGCGCCTCGGGGCGCAATCTAATTCGAGATCATAGCCAACGCTAGATGGACGATTTTTGGCCCGTGGTCCAGCGAGCGCAGCGATGAGAGTCCGCCAGCGAGCGCTTAACGCACTCTCAGGCTGCGGCTCCAAGGCGGCCATCGATGGCGCGCCGTATCACTTTCCGTATCTGAGCATTGGACAGGAACAGGTCGTGGTTGATGATGCCCCAACCTTGCCGCGAGGCGTCGATCACGCGCAGCCCCAGTTTCTCGAGCTGAGCCTTCTCGGCCGCGCCGACGCGGGTGATCCCACCGGCGATCCAGCGCGACAACGCCAGTGCGCGGTCGTTCGTGGCAGCGATGACGGTGATCTTCGAAGCAAGAGGGCCGATGCGCTCCACCGAGGAGGAGAACCCATCCATATCGATATCGGGCGAGGCGAACACCACCGCACCGATCCGATCGGCAACCATTTCGCCGTCGCGCGCATAGACTTGGCGCAACGCCTCCATCGTCAGCATGGTGCCGATGCTGTGGGCGACGATATGGATCCGGCCACTGATTGGGCTTGCCATCAGCCCATTGAGCACTTGTTCCAAGGCGTCGCGCGACCACATGGCGCTCTCACGGTCGTAGGCGTAATCGAAGAGTTTCGCCTTCGACGGCCAGGAGAACACCATCGTTTCACCACGGAAGATGATGCCGTCGGAGAGCCGCGCGGCATCAAGCGCCGCCATCTCGAAGGTCTGGTTGAAGCCGTGGACGTAGATCAGCACGTCGCGTCCGCTAGTCAGGTCCCCGAGCAGATCGTCGACCCGCGGCACTGGCTCGATCGCGGCGATGCGCCAGTCATCGAGCCCAACCGAGGCCAGCGAGAGCCGGCCCTCGGCCGGTGGTGTGAGCTTCGCGTGCGCCACAATCATCGCGGATGCCCGCTCCGGCCCGAACCAAGGCCTGGCGCGCGCGCCATTCACCGGCTTGCGGGTGGTTGCGACAATGAGCGTTGGGTTAGCCGACAGCTCCGAAGCGTCGAAGCGCGCGCCAGTCAAAACCGAACCGGCGCATCCGCCGAGTATGACCGCGGAGGCCCCCAACGACAGCCCACGCAGCACCATTCGGCGCGATACCGCGGTCCTGGGACCCCTCGCTTGGCGAATGATCACGGTGACCTTCGAAACCAACGGGCGTCACAGTGCCCCTCCCTTGCTTAGCTGAACCGTGATCGCGGCAAGAGCAGGGCGGTCGGGGCCGCGAGTCGTATGGCGCCTTGCACGCCCTCCGCGTCGCGTGGCTGCCACCTGTGAAAGTCGATGGTGCGCTTGGCCCGTAATTCCAGGACCGCGGGACTGCCGTCGGCGCTTTCGGCCTTGATGACAACATCGTCGAATGGCCAACCGTCGACGGCGCCCTGCAGCCGGACGGAGATGCCGGTCGCTTGGGTGATCGAGCGCACCGTTTTTGCGTGACAAACGGGCTGCCCGCGACCTCGACGAGCGGATGCGGCCGGATCCGGCGTGCGCGATTCAGGGCTGCGCCGCGTAGAACAGGTTCACCGGGCTCTTGATATCGAGCTTCTCGAAACGTCCAAAGCCCGCTTCTCGGACGAGCTTCTCCGTGCGCTCGGGTCCGAGACAGGTTCCCAGGCCGGGGCCGCCGACGGCCAGCGATTGGGTCATGCAATGAAAGAGGCTGAATCCGTAAAACATCGTGGCAATGGGATTGAGGTTGTCCTCGAGCCGGTCGGCGACCTTGGGCTCGATGACAAACAGAACCCCTTCGGGATTCAGTAACCTGTGCAATTTTTTCAGCGTCGCATGTGGGCTTGCGAAATCATGAATGCAGTCACACGCTGTGATCAGGTCGAAGCTCTCGGGCGCATCCAGATCGTCCGTCGTTCCGGCAAGAAAACGGATCCGGTTCTCCAAGCCTGCCGCGGTCGCGGCGTCTCGGGCTTGCTTGATCGACTGTTCGTCGGGATCGAGCCCTGTCACGTCGGCCTTGGGGAATTCCTTGGCCATGGCCATGCAGACGCGGCCCGCGCCGCATCCGACGTCGAGAACGCGTCCGCCCTCCTCCAAGCGGGCAGTTACGCGCGGCATCGTTCGCAGCCAGTAGCTCGTAAAGCGGTGCTCATATTGGCCGCGGTTGATCAGGTCAAAGGCCGTGACGCCGTCCTGGCCCACGTCGGCGAACCGCACGCCACCGCCTTTCTCGAACGCATCGGCGACCTGCGGCGCCAAGCCCAGGAGGACCGGCGGGAGGTAAAAAAGCCCGCCCATGAAATGATCGGTATCGTCCGAGGCCAATAGGAACGCGTGCTCGTCCGGAAGACAATATTTCTGCGTGGCCGCGTCATATTGCAAATATCCGCCGCAGGTCATGCCTTTCAGCCACTCTTCGACATAGCGCGGCTGAAGACCTGCTGCGCGAACGACCTCGTCGAGCCCCATCGGGCCCCGACCTGCCATCGCGCGGAACAGGCCCGTTTTGGTTCCTACGTATCCCATGCCGGAGATCATCGCGCCTGCCAGGTCGGCAAACACCTTCTCTGAAAAGGCTTTGATCTTATCCTTGTCCATTGCTTTTCCCTCGTCGCGTTGGCCGGCCAGCGCTCAACCTAGGAGTCTAGCTAGCACATGGGCAAGTACTGCCCTAAAGAGACGGTCTGGACCTCGGGTGGTCCATACCTCGCATTCGCGGATCTCCAGATGGGTCCAAACTCGGAAGATCAGGGACGAACGCGCAATGTTGACGAGGCGTTCCTCTCCCTTGCCGCGGCCCGCATCTGCTGGAGCTTCATTCAAAGATGGAGATGTTAGGTGCTTTGAGCAGGTCGAGGCCCAAACGTTCCATCGCAGCGCATCAGATCCAGCCGAGCTTGTGCACGGGCTTATCACCACAGCCGTTCGCGAATAGTGTACGCACCCGAGCTGCGCCCGCTCTGACGGGGCGAGGCTGCGCTCGAAGTGGGTGCCGGAGATGGCCGGTTCATCGGAAAGCGGTATGCATCAGGCGCCGACAGACTCGCGTCTGGTCTCCCGTCGCGGCCTGCTCCGCCACGGCTGTATCACTATGGCAGCCGCGACCACGTTGGCCGCTCCGAGGGTAGGACGCGCGAGTACACAACTGGGGGCACAGGCTAGCCCTGCTACGTCGAACGATTGGCTCTTTCGGCTGCTTGACGAGAAGATCGAGGCGGCCATGTCCCGCTATCACATCCCCGGCGTGGCAGTCGGGCTGCTGTACAACGGCCGGGAGTATCTGCGCGGCTACGGCGTCACGAACGTCGACTACCCGCTGCCGGTGGACGAGAACACGCTCTTCCGCATTGGCTCCACCACCAAGACGTTCACCGGCACGACCATCATGCGGCTGGTGGAGCAGGGAACCCTCGCTCTGAACACACCGGTGCGGACCTATCTGCCCACATTGAAGCTCGCCGATCCCTCGGCGGCGTCGCGGGTGACGGTCCGGCAGCTGCTCAACCACAGCGCGGGCTGGGTCGGCGACGACTACGCAAATTTGGGGCGGGGCGAGGGCGCCTTGGCGAAATACGTGGACGGCATGCGACAGCTTCCGCAGCTCACACCGCCGGGCGAGGTGTTCGCGTACAACAATGCCGCCGTCAACCTCGCCGGGTATCTGCTCGCGACGGTGTCGGGCAAGCCCTATGAGCAGGTGGTCCGAAGCCTGCTGCTCGATCCACTGGGACTGGCGCACGCCGGCTTCTTCACCGATGCCCTAATCGGCTACTGCTTCGCAGCCTCCCACGTCGTCAAGAACGATCGCGCGGTGGTCGAACCCGCTATGTGGCAGTTCCCGGAATCGTTGCATCCGACCGGCGGGCTCATTTCCAGCGCTCGCGACCAGCTCCGCTACGTCCGCTTCCATCTGGGCAATGGCACGACGAGCGATGATACCCCGCTGCTCAAGCCGCACTCTTTGCTGGCGATGCGCTCCGATCCTGGCCCTGGCGGCACCATCCAGATTGAGATCGATGGTGTTGGAGTGACCTGGTGGCGTCGCCGCACCGCCGAAGGCGTGCCTGTATTCCAGCATGGCGGGTCCTGGCAGGGGCAGTACTCCGGATTGTTCTTCGTGCCGCAGCGGGGCTTCGCCATGACGATGCTTACCAATTCGACAGGTGGCCCCCAGCTTATCGCGGATCTCTTCTTCACCGACTGGGCCTTGCGCCAGTTCGCCGGGCTGAGTGATCCGCCCGCCGAACCGCGAGCGCTGCCGCCCGCACGACTCGCACCCTACGAAGGCCGCTATCGGGCCTGGATCATCCCGCCCGTTGAGCCGCCGGAACGATTTGTCGGAACCGCGTTCGAGATCACTGGGCCGCCCGATCCATTTGTCGAGACCGCGTTCGAGATCACCGCCGCAAACGGTATGCTGAGAGCAAAGGGCGAAGACATGACCCTTACCCTCGCGTTCTATCGCGACGATTACGTCCTCGCGACCGACCCGAACGGTCAGGTGCATCGGGCCGATTTCCTACGGGGGCCGGACGGCCGGATCGCCTGGTTCCGTGACGGCGGCCGGCTCTTCGCGCGTCAGGAATAAGGCCTCGCTCGTCCGGCCCCGATTGGACCGGTGGTGGGGCCATTGCCAGCGAAAGGGTTCGCTATGCGATATTTGCCTGAGGTCCCGCTCGGCGCTCTCCTTCTCTGTCTTACGCTCTCGGGACTGCAGCCCGGCAGCGTTTCCAGTGTTGCGGCACAGCCCTCGTCCCCAGAGCTGCGCTGGTCTCCCTGTCCGGACATACCGGACACGGAATGC
>WNFZ01006832.1_pt1 | contig 10273 bp, 6 predicted proteins | sample 5400081 | NCBI WGS metagenome assembly WNFZ01 (sample SAMN13153365, study PRJNA577476) | soil metagenome | isolation source: 80 cm soil or saprolite under grassland replicate 1 | place: USA:California | collected 2016-06-15
TTTCGCACCAGGCAACAGTCGCGAACCCAGGCCAAAGCGCTGCCCGGCCTGCCCCCGGCACCGCTTTGGCCAGTTCTCACCTGCGACTTACCTGCCCATCAAACTATTTCTGTTTCGCCTGCGAAGCGATTTCGCGCCAGGCAACAGTCGCGAACGCAGGCCAAAGCGCTGCCAGGCCAGCGCACTCCAAATTAGTTTTAGAAGTTGAACTTGAAGCCGAGTTGGAACAGACGGCTATCAAGCGCGGCCGGATTTCTCTTCGTAAAATCAGGCAGCGGCGCCAGCAAGTTACCGGCGGCATCGGTGGCGACTGCGCCGTTGACTTGAAAGATGCTGTTGATATTGAAGAGATTGATGAACTCGCCAAACACTTCTACATTGAATCGCTCGGTAATGCGCACGAAGCGCGAATAGCGCATGTCTACATTTAACTGACGAGGCGTGCGTCCGGTGTTGCGTCCAATAAACAGAGGGCGATCTGAATTACCGGCGCCCACGCCGTCGTTGTTCAAATCGCTGGTTGAGACGATGTTGAAGGTTTCCCCGCTATTAGCCGTGGCGATGAATCCCAGCTGATTATCGTTGATCAGGTGGCGCAGGAAGTTGTTCTCAGTATGGAAGGTGGGACGGCCGACGAAACTCATTACGAACGTATGACGTTGGTCGGCCTGCGAGTTTCCACGATCTCGGGAACGGTTTGTCGGGTCGGACAAAACCAGGTTGCTGAACTGCGTGGCGACGAGATTCTGTTCCGGGGCATCATCAATGGCGTGCGAGAAGGTGTAGTTAGCGCTGAACTGGTAGCCGTGCGAGAAACGCTTATTCAGTGAAATGGCGGCTGCTGTGTAGTTGGAATTACCGACAGACTCAGCCAGCAACACATTGTTGAATTGCGGATAAAGTCTGGTGGCCGCAGTGATGGTTGAACTGAAGATGGGTCTACCATCTGCCAGAGTCGCAACCGGATTGATCGGATTGATGTTGCGATAGACTGGAATATGCGTTCCCTTCGAGTAGATGATTCCCGCTGTCACCGAGAAGTCATTCGATAATGCGTGCTCAATTTGCGCGTTGGTATGGAACGCATAGAGATTGGCGAAGTCGGGCGCGACGGCCTCGACGCTCTGACGCGGCAATGTGGCCCCGGCAGGTAACGAGCCGAGTGTGTTTGGGAAACGAGGCGCGCCCGCCGTCGTCGGATTAAAGCTGAAGTTGAAGAAAACAGGACTCCCGTTGTTCTGGATGGCGCGACGGTAAAGGTCCGTTTGCGGCGGATCGTAATAGATGCCCATACTCCCGCGCACCACCGTCGGGTGGTTTCCTTCGCGCAAGGAATAAACAATACCTAACCGTGGGGCAAAGTTGTTTCTGTCAACGCGGAAGTTTTGAGAGAAGGGTAATGGCGCGCTCGCCGGGGCTTGTGGCAAGTCATAAAGATCGTAGCGCAATCCGTAGTTGATTTTTAGCCGAGGCGTCACCCTCCAATCATCCTGTGCAAAGAAATCATAAAAGACGGATCGAAAGCTGACCCGCGGATCGCCAAAAGTCTCTACGTAATTGGTGTAACCGAGCGGGCTGGTTCCATTCTTAGCCGCGACGTAAGCCGCGATTGACGGAAACGTATAGCGGGCGAAGATGCCCGATTTCTGGGTGTCTTTGATCACGTTTAATCCGCCACCGAATTTCATTGTGTGGTTTCCGTGTGTGATCGTCACGTTATCGAGGAATTGATTCGAGGTTTCGAGCGGAGCGATGGTGTTCGGATTCTCCGGCGAGCCGAACAAGGCGGCTTGAGCACCTGTAATCACGATCGACGGGCCTGTGCCGGAATGACTGTTCGGTAAGTTTTGCGAGTAGCGACGTGCGTATTGGTAACGCGCCTCATTCAAAAGCGTGGGCGTAAAGGCCGAAACCAATTGCAGGCCTACCGAATCCGATGCGTCAATGAAATCAATGCTGCGTTCCAGCGTTTGCGTTCCGCCCGCAATGTTGTCCGGCGAGTTGTTGCGAAAGTCGTTGACCCTGCCTACGAGGCTGTGCTTGTTCGTCAGTTGCATATCCGTGCGAAAGATAAAGAACTTAACCTTCTGCGCCGTCGGAATAGAATTTGGAAAGGCGGTGGACGGAACACCGGCGGCGATGAGCGCTTGTTGGTCGGCCTGGCTGATGGTGATGACGCGCTGGGGTTCTCCGGCTAGATCACGCGAGAGCTTTTCAAAGCCCGCATAAAAGTGCCAGCGGTTGCGAATGATTGGCCCGCCCACAGCCGCAGTGAAGTCATCAACTTTCGTTTTTGGCTTGGGCTTTGTCGGGTCAGAGAAGAAGGGGCGTGAAGAGAACGAGGTGCGACGAAAACGATAGCTGGCATGGCCATGATAGTCATTAGTGCCGGATGGTGTGACGGCGTTCATAATCAGGCCAGGCGTGTTCCCGAACTCCGGCGCAAAACCGTTGGTGACGAGCTGGACCTCGCTTACGAAAAGCTCCGATATCGGCATCAAGCGAATACCCGACCGATCGGATTGTGTGTTGTTATTGCCGTCGAGTTGGTAGTTTGTGCGGCGCGCATAGCCGTTGGAGTTGATGCGCGGGACGCCGAATTCAACATTTGGGCGGCCCGTTACGTTGGACTGGAGAAGGGCAAAGTTATAAGGGTTCCGAGAGACGAGAGGCAGGTTGTGCACCTCGACTGAATTCATCACCCGCCCCAAATCAATCTTTCCGGGGTCGGCTATCGGAGCGTCCCCGCTGATGGTTACGACTTCCGAAACCTGGCCGGCCTCCATACTCAAAGCGACCGTGGCCGTTTGACCTGTGGTCAGAGTGATTCCCTCACGCACAAGCTTCTTAAAGTTGGGAGCTTCAGCCGTCACGCGGTAGGTGCCAAGCGGCAGCAGTGGGGCTCGATACACTCCTGAGTCGTCCGTCATAACAGAGCGACTGGTACCAGTTTCAACATTGACGATGGTGATGGCAGCGTTCGGTATGACAGCGCCGTTGCGATCTGTGACGGTCCCTTCAATCTGTCCATTTAGAGCCTGGGACTGGGCAAAGCCACTAGTGTTGGCCGAAAGCAGCAAGGCCACCGTGAAAACTGAAAGTGCTGCGCCGCGCACGAGGGGAGTGAAGCTGGAAGAGAAGAAAGTTTTGGGGTAATGCATAGTCGCAATTCTCCTTCAAAGCAACAAGTGTTTCTGAAAGTCGTTGCAAAGCATTATCAAAGCAGACCATTGATAATGCAGATGCATAACGACGTCGTTGTCAACCTAAGCTGATGAAAACAGAGTGAGCTTCCAGCACAGTCCAATCCCCCATCCATCAATCTACGGAAGCGATCATGTTGTTGTTCCCGTCGGAAATATAAGGGAATGACTCCGAGGGTCGAGAAAAAGATTATGTTTGTCCGCCTGATTTCAAAAGGCCCTCGTCACTTTTTCTCTTAATCTGGGAATGGTGAACCTTACCATTGATCGTGAGGCGGATGCCAACCGTCATCAATAAACATTCTATGTTGTGATCCAAAAAAATGGCGACCAGCGATAATGGAGAAGTGGGGCGCACCCCAAATCCCACCCACGGAAGTGGGTGGATGGTTCAGATCCAACCTACATGCGAGCACGCACCGCGTTCTTGAATCCCACCCACGGGAGTAACGGGAGTGGGTGGATTGTTCAGATCCGGCCCCCGACACAAAGCTGCGAACCGAATTCAAAAGCGAGTTCAGCTCCATGGGCCCTCTACCTAGACGAACAGGTTGGTTGGATGTGAACAATCCAGACTGAGGTAAGGACTCATCGTCTTTGAAACTCGGGTGAACCAAGCACTATGCTGATCAGTCCTGCCACGAACAGTGGAGCGACCGGCGTCTTAGGATTATCGATGACGGCTGTGTTGGCGTAGTTTATCGGTTGCGTTGCCCTTGTCGCAGGAAGTGTATTCGCGGTCGCCGGTATGGCAGACGCTTCACGCGCGATTTTGTCGATTGCGCGCCTTGTCTCGTCGCTGACACCACCTATCAGTATTAGCTGAGACAAATGGTCAGCAGTTGCCGTGGGACTATTCAGATCCGTTTGGCTAAGAATCCGCGCCGGATCGACGTGTGTACCTTTGAGTTTATTGCTCGACAGCGCGACTGCGAAGTTCAAGCGTTCCAGCATGGCACCCGAAGCCAGCCATTGTGCGGCCCGATCAGGATAGCCGTCCGGAGAGATCCTCCCAAATATCGGCTGGCCCATACGTGCTATCCATCCAAACACGGAAGGATCTGCATCAGTTTCGGCCCCAACTGCGCGCATGGCAGCTGCGACATACTCAAACGGTGTGCGCATCTTTGCTCGATAAGCATCGGCAGAAAAGAATTCGGCTGACGCTATGATCGTGCGCAAGGTTTCGCGGATTGAGCCGTTAGTCTTCAGAAAAGTTGCAGCTGCGCGATTGATAACCGATCGCGGCGGGTCGTCGCCGACAAAGCGGCGTGCAAGTTTTGTCGCAATGAAGTTCGCGGTGGAGGGATGCCTGGCCAAAATGTCCAACACCTTGTCGCCATCGCTGATCCCGCCGCCGGCAGGAATTTTGTGACCCAGCACTATCTTCTCGGCGTTGTCGTGAGTCCGGGGGTTAAAGAAGAATAGTCCCACTTCATTCGGCTTGCGGATGGTCCACCCAGTGAAGCAACGTGCGACTTCCTGCACATCCTTTTGTGTGTAGCCGCCGTCAACTCCCAGCGTGTGAAGTTCCATTAATTCACGAGCGTAGTTTTCATTGACACCTCCCACCGTTCTCGCCGGTTTGTCATTTGTAGCCGGATATTGTCGCTGCACGCTGGACTGCCAGTTGTCGAGGTAATAGAGCATCGCCGAAGAGTGGGCCGTCGCGCCCAGCAAATTGCGAAAATTGCCCAAAGCAAACGGGCGAATCGTATCGCGATCAAACTCGGTTAACAGGAATCGATCTGCATCCTTGTTGGCGAAGATACTAAAGTGGTTTTCCCAAAAATTAACCATCACTTCAAACAACTGGCGCTCGCTGTAGACGGCGCGCAATAGCGCTGCCCGCTGCAGTTCAGTAACTACCAATTGCGGGTTCTTCACCGGCTTTGGTGCGAGCGGTTTTGACGAAGACTGTGAATCCTTCATGGCCTCGCCTGCCGGCTTCATTTCTTGCACGCTTACCTGCTTTGGCATCATGGAGATTTGGGACTCAGTCTTTTCCATCTTCATTTGCTGCTCACTGCCTGATGGGCTGAGCGACTGGGTTATGATGCCCTTTTGTTCTGCAACCACCGATGTTGCAGTTGCTGAAGTCGATGGCAGTACAGGCACGGAAGGTTGGGGAGACGGAGAAGGGGCGGGCTTTGGCGACGTATATTGTTCGATTAGTTCTGGTGTTGCGATCGTAAGCGTTGGAAGTTTGCTAAGACGCTCATCGAGCGCGCTGTCTTTCCTTGACTCGGGATCGAGCTGCTGAGCAATAAATTCATTAATGCCGATCGCCTTAACGTGTTCGAAGTCTCCAGGCCGGATGCCAAAAGTTAGACGCGTCAATAGCTGTGTGATCTTCTGATCGTTGGATTGCTCTCGATGCTTTGCGTTTGCATTCGTAGCTTTCGTCTGTATGGCGATAAAGAAGATCTGTCCTGTGCCAATGAGAATAGTAATTACAATTGCGATAGCGTTGGCAAAGCCACTGAACTTGGTAGCTCTCATAAGTGCAGCCTTTCCGGTCGAATATGCGGAAATTCTAGATCCCTGGGCGCAGTGTGTACAGTAGTCAATGATTGGCTTTAGATGTCACCAGGCGCAGGCTCGTGTTGGTTTGTCGCGGATCGAGTTACAAGTTCCGTAATGGCGGAGCAAATGGCCGCCATCTGGTAGGTAGACGCTTGATTATCGGTTTTTCATAAAGGATGAATTGGGTATGTTCATTTTATTTCTGGCAGAGAATCCAATGATCTGGATTCTTATTGTAGGAGTGATCTTTCTGCTTTTCGGCGGCAGCAAGTTGCCACAGTTAGCAAAGGCCCTGGGACAAAGCAAACGCTCTTTCAAGGAGGGCTTGGAAGAGTCGGAAGACAAACGCCAGGAGCAACAAAAGAAACGGGTGGAAATTCCGGCAGAGAGTAAGGCCTCACTGGAGTCCATCGATGATGAGGCTTTGTTCGCAGAGGCGCATCGGCGAGCGCGTCTTCAGGGTTCAGACAATAAAGGGTAAAGAACCAGCAATAAACAAGAGCGAGCTTGACGGTCCCCGAGTTACGGTCGGTGAACTCCAGATGTGTTTGTCCCCGACTGTTCGACCAACTTTAGAAAGCTCTGATTCACTCTGGCTATCTCCTATACATAGCAGCCTGTCAATTTTCGGAAGTGTTAAGCAGTAACATCATGACGAAGTGTTGCGACAATGAGTATTGAGTCTGGCTTCATCTGCTCGGAGCTTTGCACGTCAAAATGCAAACGCCCGGATGCGTCAACTGCGGCCAACAGCTTGCCATCGTGACGTTTGCTTAGGCTGGCAAACTCTTCGTCTTGCGAAACACTCACCTGATGAAAATCCAAACTGAGATCGTGAAACTGTAAATTAAAGAGTCTCGTCGAGCCCGTCGCATGAGCCGCGAAGCGCGCCGCGACGATTGCGGCGCTGCTGAAAGTAGTTCCCAATTTGAAGTGATGTGCCACGCGGCGCGCGAGATCGGGATCGAACATCCGCAACACGATGGGCAATCCCTCGCGCAAACTGCGGGCGTTCAAGGCAATTTCCAGATTGAGGTGGTCCGGGTTACTGCAGACTACTAAGGACCGCGCCTGAGCGATGTTTGCATAGCGCAACGTTTGCTCTTGAAGCGCATCGCCGACAACAACCGGAATCCCCCGCCGTCGGGCTTCGGCCAAAAAGCGATTGTCTTCAGCTTTCTCCACGCAGACGACAGGCACACCTTGCTGCTGCAGCCTTTCCGCTACCCGCAGTCCAACAACCCCTAAACCGCAAACGATCGTATGGTCTGAGACTCGTTGTCGCACCCGTCCTTGCTCGAAGGCCCGCTGGCGCGCAACGAGGCGGTTGGTAATCAGTGCGAAGAAGACTGCGGTAATGCCGACCCCCGAAATCATCAGCAGGATACCGACGATCTTTGACAAGCCATCTGCCTCGCGCAGACTGAAGTCGCCGAAACCAACCGATGTAATCGTCGTGATGACGAAATACACGGCGTCAAGGGCGCTGATTCCCAGCCGAATAGAGAAGTAAAGAGAGGCACAGAGGACAACAAAAGCCAGATAGCCAACAACGCCAAATAGTACGCGTTGGGTGCGCCAGCTGAGAGGAGACCTTGCGACAGATCTGTGCTGAGCGAGGCGAGGATACGCAGGTAACTCATGCTCTGTGGACGCAATAAGCAACTTCGTGTTTCCACCGAATACTCGGTCCACTGAAGGAAACCAGTGAAGCGTTTCTCCTTCGAGGGCCAGCACGACTCTGCTTTTTTCAGAGTCGAATTGCGAAGCATTGGTCGTTTGTCGCTCGATTAGGCTTTCACGCAGAACGAACGTGTCACCTCCAAGGTTGTGCGCGAACCGAACACCTGGTGCGATTGCGGCGAGCGCGAACGTCGGAGCCGCAAGAGTTGACAAGCTCATCACTTCGCACCGCGGCAGATATTGCTCCAGCAGGCGCCCAAGCCGGACGTTGAATTGACGGAGGACGACGCGCAGACCGGGATTCAGTTCGAGTGCTGCGAGTGCGATCCCTAGATTCTTTTCGTCGCGATCACCCACGGCGAAAAGCGTCTTCACCTGGTCGACGTGGGCGGCTTTCAACACCGTTGTCTCTGTTCCCTGTTCCCACAAGAACGCAGCGCTGCGGACATACTCCCCCGCACTATCCTGACCAACGTTCGCCAGCCAGCTTCCCGGCGCGGCAATCACGCTTACCGCGCACCCTTCAAGGCTCAATTGTTCGATGATTCGGAACGCCAGGTGGTCAGAGCCGTAAACCAGAACGTCGTGCATGTTGCGGCCAGCTTGGCTACCTTTCTTTATCTTCTCGGGTTCGTATCAGTTCAATCTGCGAGGCCGATACGCCCTGGACAATTGTGCGGTTTATCATCGGATGCGTTTCGTGCGTCGGTCCATAATCGCTGTCGGGATGATAAGCGACGACGATCATCGCCTCTTCAGTCGTACTGAAACGGTGTTCTCCATCCGCCCTGATGATAAAAGTAAGTCCGGGAAAAAGTGAGTGTGTTGCTTCGCGCGTGTGACACTCACCGGACCCGCGTGCGACCAGGCCAATGCGGAAGGACGGGTGGGTGTGTTCGGTTTGCGTAACGTGAGTGGGAAAGTAAAGCGCATTCAAGCAGGGATCACCTAACATCTGCGGTGGTATAAGCAGGCTGTCGGTGCAACCGTCAACGTAACGCAAGCGTCCCGAGGGCTCGATGGGCCCGCCCAGGGTAAACATCCCGTAATAGGCTAATCTTGTTACTACGATGCCCTGGCCCGCGCCACCGATCCGACACGAGGACGGCGCGGCGAAGTACATACCCTGTCGCAAATTGAATGTCCCGACAGCCGCTTCAAGGATTGCCGAATTCTCGTGAACATAACCGAAATGTGTACCGTCACCTGGAAGCTCGAGCACATCATCCCGCCACGCCGAAAGGCGCGATGAGAAACCGTTGTCGGTAATCTCGGCGATGTGCCCGTGAGTAAGATTGAAGGGAAGAAAGGTCCTATCGGACATGTCGATCAGAAATAACCCGTCTAATAATGTCGGCTAAGCCACCGTCTCATTTTTCGCTTCCGCGTTATTGGTTTTCCGGCGTTTCGTTATAGTTTGTTCAATCTTCTCTTGTAGTGACGCTTGAGTAGGCAGGAAGGCTAAAATCTCTTCCTTCCTAGCGCGTATCAAGCCCTTGTCGAATTGCAAAAGCTTCATACGGTGTAATTCCTCAACGTCTCGAATCAACGTTCTCATGGTCTTTTTCGCGTAGTTTTTGGCAACTCTTGGACTAATCAATGGTAGTTGTTGGTATGGTATCGCTTCTGGCTCAATGCGGGACAAATCCTCAATCAAGTCTCTACGGCGAAGATCAGAAGCTTTTGTCTTATCCAAGAACTGATCCGTCACATAGTTCTGCCAAACCACTTCCAGCACCTGTTTTTTAACCACTTCTAATTGTGACTTTAGACCGTCCAAGAATCCCTGAACGGCATAAACAACGAATGGAATGATATTCTTAGTCTGGCTAGCCAGATGTAGCTGCCGATAGTATTCCTGACGAGTTTCATAATAGTGATTACTCAGTAACTGAGCTGCAGGTGAGGGCACTCTAGAAGAAATGAGAATTTGAAATTCCATCAACCTGGCAGTTCTTCCATTGCCATCGCCAAAAGGGTGAATCCATGCGAGGTAAAGATGGGCAAGCACAGCCTTGAGGATTCCGTTGACCATTGCCCGAGCGTCAGTCGTTGTGCCGAAATACTCTTTATCGTTAAGCCACTCGCAGAGCCGATCCAACAGGTATTTGCAATCCTCGGCTGGGGCACCCTTGTAAATAGCCACCACAACATCGTGGCTACGAATTTCGCCTGAGTTGACGCCCTCTGCTAGCTTCAAGTTGTTAAGAATGGTCTTGTTCATTTCCATAACGCGGTCGGTGCTAAGTGCCAACTCGTCACGTCGTTTTACTTGGGCCAGAATACGATTGCATTCGTCAATAATGTTAGTCACTTCCTGCTCTAGGTATTCCCTGGAGGGCGGTAATTTCAGCGTTCCATCAAGAATCTCCCGAACCTCTTTCTCGGAGAGGGTATTGCCCTCTATTGCGGTCGTGGCGAGGACCCCCTTAGCCATATACACCTTGTGTATTTCTGCCGCAATATCGGGCCTCAACGGATATTTGGCCAAATGCTCACACTTCGATTGACACTCTCCCAGCATCATCCACAATTCAGGGTTAGCAGACCGGAGATCAACTTCAAACGTGATCCAAGGGTGCGTTGTCTCGAATTTGCGGCCAGTTTGTGTCATACGTTTTGTCACAACTAATTCTATACAGACAATAATGTTATGGGTATATTGACTTGATTCTTGTCCAGAGTTTATCCGGTTTTTGTTGCATTTGCAAGCCCTGAAAATGTACACTTTTTGCATTGACAAAAAGAAGGCCTGCTAGTCGCGCAAACGACTAACAGGGCCATTTTGTTTAAAGGATTAGGTAAGGTTGCTACGGCTCATATCAAACAGACACAGAAGACAGCACCGTCGCACAGCAGCG
>WNFZ01016003.1_pt1 | contig 10273 bp, 12 predicted proteins | sample 5400081 | NCBI WGS metagenome assembly WNFZ01 (sample SAMN13153365, study PRJNA577476) | soil metagenome | isolation source: 80 cm soil or saprolite under grassland replicate 1 | place: USA:California | collected 2016-06-15
AACCTGTTCCCTGTAAAAATGATTTGATCACGCCACGCCCCGATCCATACATTGCGTCTACGACAAAGCGTTGTGGATTATCGGCGATGATGTTGGTGTTGATCAACGTTCGCAGATGATCGAAGTACGCAGGCAGCGGATTGAATTTTTGGATTAGATTTGCTTCGCGCGCTTTTCGGAAGTCCATCAAGTTGGGTCCGCGCGCTTGCGCTTCATTATCGCTGATATACACTTCCACGCGGCGGCATTGTTCCGGCAGAGCCGAGCCGCCGAACGCGCCCTTTAGTTTGACGCCGTTATAGCGGGGCGCATTGTGCGAGGCTGTGATCATCACACCTGCGATGGCACATTGATCCTTCACCGCGTATGAAATCGTCGGGGTAGGTGCGTCTGATTGTGCCAACAGGACTGTGAACCCATTCGCGGCGAGGACGCGCGCCACCTCTCCCGCGAATCGATCTGAAAGAAAGCGTGTATCAAACCCCACTATGATTTTTTTGGAGTTTGAATTGTATTCATTATTGCAGGGTGCATTCCAATACTCTGATCCAACTGCATCAGCAATGGCTTGAGCAACGATACGCAAATTGTCGAAGGTAAATGTATCTGAGATGACGGCTCTCCAGCCGTCTGTTCCGAAATGGATAGGCATGATGTTTCCTTTATGTAGAAAATTTTCTTATGGGATTTGAGTCGCTGCGGGCGTGGAGGATGGCTGCCAGTTCGCGACGGGTGTTGCGGTCTGCAATACGGATTGAATCATCCACCCTTCGACGCGTTTATCATTGACCAGGGCAAACACATGTACCCAGATCACCTTATTGATTTCCTGCAAATCATTAGGGATGATCGTCACGGTCGCGCCGTTAGCCAGAGTGGCGAGTACGAGTCCACCGGGCTTTTCGCGGATGAACGCGCCACCTCCCTATGGTATAGCCGTTGGAACTCCAATGATCGCAGTTGCATTGTCCGGTTTCGGTGATGAAGTGATAGCAGGAATCTGTGTGGAGGAGGTTAACATCGTGGTAACGGCGACAGGAATCGGCGTGGCAAGACCCGCCTTTTCCATTGCCCATCTTCCAAAGCCTGTAAGCGAAGACACTACGGCGAGAAGGATGATGAAGATAAGTCCAGTAAAGCTCAATCCACCAATTGACGTTGGATAGAAACGCAGAAAGAAAAGCGACAGGAGGGCGAAGAAAGTTGCCCATCCAAAATGAACGAGGAAGACAAATAATCCCTGGGGCCAAATTTCGCTTACGCCGCTTCCCAAGCCAAAGCCCGCGGCACATAATGGAAGGAATAACCCATATGTGAGCAATGCACTTGGAAGATATGGGCGTTCTTCAGAGCGAACGAATGAAATGGTTAAGATAATTGCTGCAATCGTGACTGTGACAATGTCGGGCCACCATAAGCGGCTGTGAATAAACGCTTCATTGAACGCTCGCGGCGGGATGACGCGGGAGGCAAAACCTGCGAGACCTCCGCTGAGAAAGATAATGATGGAACTGACCAAAAGCGCGGTAACGGTTTGCAGGAAAAAGCGAGCCGAACCCGCGATGGTGGCAAGCGACATGCCGATCCAGGGAGTCATCAACGGCGCGACAAGAATTCCAAAAATAAGCAATGCCTGTGAATCGAGAAAATATCCCAAGCCTAGAATCACACCGCTTACGAGCGAGAAGACAAATAACTCATAGGATGGATAGGCACGGCGCGCAAGATGTGTGAAAAGCGCGGCGCGCCCTTCTTCGTCTGTTGGAAAATACGCGCGGCGTTGGGCACGGCGTCTGCGTGCGCGCGCGGAAACAAATTCCTGCGATTGTTCAGAGTTGGGTTGTGAGGTAGGCTCAGAATAGTTCATTGATGTTTGCAATGCAATTATACAGTAACCGCGTTAAGATGGATGATTTCTTTCCTCTTTTGGATGCTCCCTTCAGTCCCTCCTCTTTCTCAGCCGACGTTTGTCACAGCTATTCATTCGCGTATTCCTATTATTGACACATCATCTGCATCGAGTATAATACCGTGCGCATACTTGGCTCCGTAGCTCAATGGTAGAGCAGTTGACTCTTAATCAATTGGTTGAGGGTTCGAATCCCCCCGGAGTCACCAAAAAAAGCTCAGATTCCAAAAGTCTGGGCTTTGTGATTTTAAAATCTTTGGTCACTCCAATAAAGTAGACCAAAACTAGACCAATGAAAGTATGTAACTCGTGCGGACTATCAAAAGACGAAACCGAATTTAACTGGCGTTATAAGTCGCTTGGTATTCGGCATCCTACATGCCGTGAATGTCAATTGCCGAAGCAGCAGAGTTGGGCGTTGAACGCAGACTTTATTTGGGCTTGTGTTTAGCCTGCTTTATACTGGATGCGCCGTTACCCTTGGCTATCCAAACAGAGATTTCTGGCATGCCGCGCATAAAGATTCTCGCCGAGCAAGTGATGGAGAATTTATTCAAAAGTAGAGAGCAACTAAACACATCTGAATTCGTCAGACAACTAGCTTTTCAACTAAAAGTCATGGATCGCCTTGGGGATAGAGTCCTATATTTTTTACGTTTCTTCAGACGAATTGATACCGCGATGACTGCCGAGCGAAGATTTATAAAACGATTTTCATTTCTTTCACTCTCGTCGCGTCTGCTTAAGTTGCTGACGTAAGCGATTTAACTAGGGATCGGGGATTCTGTTGTATTTCATGACGTCTCTCATTAACTTTTCTCTTTCAGCTATTATGATTGACTTATTCAGTTAAAATAGTATTAACATAACATCGCTAGTTGGAAAGCGTAACACTTTGTATATGCTATACTCCCCAATAGATTTATCTTTGAGGCATAAATGGCTGTTTCTTGGTATGTGATCCGTAGTAAACCGAATAAGGAAGAATTCTTGGCAGAACAACTTGCCGCTTATGGTATAAGGGTTTTTTATCCGCGTATTCGCGTAGAACCCGTCAACCCCCGAGCGCGCAAAGTCAAAGCGTTTTTCCCCAGCTATCTTTTTGTCGAAGTGGATTTAGAGACAATCAGCACTTCGACCTTACATTGGATGCCAGGCGCTGTAAATCTAGTTAGCTTTGATGGAAAGCCGGCTCCTGTTCCAGATACTTTAATCTCTGCAATTGAACGCCAAGTTGAGCATATTAACGCTTCGCAGGAGAATTTTGTGAAAGACCTGAAACCAGGCGATGTTGTAGTGATTCATGGGGGGCCTTTTGCAGGCTATGAGGCGATTTTCGACGGACATCTGTCTGGTCATGAGCGAGTACGAGTGTTATTAAATTTCTTGCAGAAAAGACAACTTCCGCTCGAACTAGGGGAGCAGCAAATCAGTCGCGCGAAGCGAAGCTAATTTACCCTCACTCCGAAAAGTAAAAGTTTATCCTTCTACTAGGTCAAGCTTCCATTAAGTAACCTTTTCTAGTCTTCCTAGTCATGAATTTACTAATGCAGGTTGAATGATTCATCTCTCCTCCCCAAGCTGATAATTTATTTATCTTATTGAAAGAAGAACTGGCTATAAACCATAAACTCAAGTATGATCCTCGTAATACGACGCTAGGCGCGTTCTTGCGGAAATATAGTGTGGATGAGTTACCCCAGTGATTCAATGTCATCAAGCTCTATATGTCTTTGGTTGGACCTCAGAGGATTTCTCCGGAAGAGATAGCCATGTATAAGCAGTTCGATATGAACCTCTCGACTGTTAACCCTGGTATCACGGGGTTATCACAGGTCAGCGGGCGCTCGGATATTTCATCTGATGAACGCGTTCGTTTGGACATGTATTACATTAGGAATTGGAGTATTTGGCTGGATTTACAGCTTCTGTTTCAAACCATCCCTGCAGTCTTAAAGGGATACGGTGCATATTAATTCTCATTAAAAAGGAAATCATTATGGCAAAAATTCTGGTAACTGGTGGGGCCGGGTTTATCGGCTCACATGTTGTTGATCTATTTGTTTCACACGGTTATGAAGTGGCCATTGTAGATGACCTATCTACAGGGCGTGCTTCCAACTTAAATCCTACTGCAAAATTTTATCAGCTTGACATTCGTGATCCCAAAATCCGCGAAGTGTTCGAGAGCGAAAGACCAGATTATGTAAGTCATCATGCCGCCCAAATGGATGTTCGGCGCTCTGTAGCGCAGCCTCTTTTTGATGCAGATGTCAATATTCTTGGCTCGATCAATTTGATTGAATGTGCGAAGGAATTTAATGTTAAACACTTTGTTTATATCTCCTCAGGCGGCGCGGCTTACGGTGAACCCGAAATTTTGCCTTGTGATGAAATGCATCCGATCAATCCCATCTGCCAATATGGCGCAAGCAAACACACCGTTGAACACTATCTATATATGTACTATGCTAATTATGGCTTGAAATATACAGTGTTACGCTATCCAAATGTTTTTGGTCCACGCCAGAATCCTCATGGAGAAGCGGGAGTGGTAGCGATCTTTACGGGCAAGATGTTGCTTGGTGAACCGGTGATCATCAATGGGGATGGTGAGCAAACTCGCGATTTTGTCTTTGTCCGAGATTGCGCTTATGGTAATTATCTGGCAGTGACAGTTGATCATCCATCTGGGATCTACAATCTTGGTTGGAGTCGCCCAACATCCATTAACGAAATCTTTTCGAACCTGGCAAATATAATAAATTATCCTCTTTCTGTTACTTATGGTCCTGCAAAAGTGGGCGAGACTCGTCATATTTATTTGAACGCAGCTAAAGTAAATAGGGATTTGGGATGGTCGCCCACAATTAGCCTTGAAAGCGGATTGCGGGAAACCGTCGAGTATTTTAGAACATCGGAGAAGGCAATTTGATCATCGTACAAACCCGTTGAGGATAAGCTTTTTTGGTGGAGGCACTGATTTCCCCTGTTTTTTTTTGTATGAGTTGCAAGAATCGCCGTTTCGGCTCGAATCTGGTGGAACAAAAGTGATCTTTAACTACCGCGGGGAATAACAACCTCACAAGGAGTATTAATCTGTGCAAAGAGTAATTAATTACGTAACAGCACTTCAGGAAACCATAAACCAATTACCCAAGGAAGAAATTGTCCAGGTGATGGAGCTTTTGCATTCTGCGCGGTTGGATGGCAGGCAGGTATTCATCATGGGAAACGGTGGTTCAGCTTCTACCGCTACTCATTTTGTCTGCGATCTGGCAAAGAACACCCGCAAAGAGGGATGGCCCCACTACAAAGCGATCGGACTATCTGATAATATGGCGCTTTTCTCCGCCTATGCAAATGATGAAGGTTATGAGAACGTCTTTGCTCAACAACTTGCCAATTTGGTCATGCCAGAAGATATTGTGATCGCAATTTCGGCGAGTGGTAATTCTCGAAATGTCCTAAACGCAGTTTCATTCGCAAAGAGCGCGAATGCCACAACCATTGGCTTCACGGGATTCAATGGAGGTAATTTGGCTTCCATGGTGGATATTAACATCCATGTCAATAGCAATATTATTGAACACGTTGAAGATATTCACTTGATGTTGGAACATATGATTGTGAAGTCTTTGCGTGAACGCGTGTACTCCGAAGCGATGACCCAGATCCTATTGGAGGATTTTCAGACTCCTCAATAGAATGCTTGGAGTAGTTAAGATGGTGTAACCATTGCAGTAGGACAGGGACGCATTGATTTTTTACTATAGAATATAGAGCTTCTTAATCAAAAGAAATAGAAAGCAAATGAAAATTCTTCTTTTCGGCGCAATGGGACAACTGGGCACAGAACTTCAACGGACGCTTGCACCGTTTAGCGAAGTCGCCGCGTTTGATATCCATAATCTGAATCTGGAAAACACCCAGGACGTGCGCGAAACAATTCATAACGTGCGACCTGATGTGATTGTGAATGCATCGGCATATACCGCTGTGGATCAAGCCGAGCGTGAAGCCGAGAAAGCTTTCAAGATCAATAGTGATATTCCGGGTTTGTTTGCTGAAGAGGCTGCCAAACTAAACGCTTTTCTGATTCATTATTCTACAGATTATGTTTTTGATGGAACGAAAGGTGCGATATATCAAGAGGGGGATGAGACAAATCCGTTGAGCATATACGGAAAAAGTAAGCTTGCTGGAGAGGAAGCAATCCGGGCGGGGAGTGCCAATTATCTAATTTTGCGGACGAGTTGGGTCTACAGCAGGAACCGAAGCAGTTTTGTCACAAAAGTGTTGGAATGGGCACGCAAACAGGAAGTGCTGAGTATTGTCAGCGATCAGGTGAGTAATCCCACCTGGGCACGGATGCTGGCTGACGTAACGGCTCAACTCTTGGGTAAAGGCTTGGATTGCCTGCGTGAGCATCGCGGACTCTATCATGTTGCTGGCAACGGATATGCCAGTCGGCTGGATTGGGCTAAGAAAATCATTGAACTTGACCCCAATAAGCATGAACAAAAAGTCAGGGAGATTGTGCCCGCGCTTACATCAGATTTTCCAACGCCGGCACAGAGACCATTATTTTCAGCGCTGGATTGCAGTCTATTTCAATCTATGTTTGATATCCCATTACTCAAATGGGAAGATGCTTTGAAACTTGCAATGAGCGAATAAAACGATCCTAAAAACCCTTGAGAAGAAGGCAGCCAGATTTGGTTGCCTTTTTGTTTAGTTGCTCTCTTTTGAAGAGTGTATACTAAGAATCACGAGAAATGCCATCTTTCTCACGTAGAGCAGATTCGCTACGGAAGTGGCGACAGGTTCTCGGTCCAGAAGGAAGCAGAGAATCGCATAGTCATGCTCATGCAGTTGCAACTTTTTCCGCTATCCAGCGTATTGTAAGTACAAGGAGCGCGAGTGAACGACGAACTTAACTGGGTTCTCCAGGCTCAACAAGGCAGTGACGAGGCGTTTACAAAGCTCGTCGAGGAACATCAAACGCACGTCTACAACTTGTGTTATCGCATGTTGGGTGAGCCTGAAGCCGCCGAAGATGCCGCTCTCCCGAGCCCGAAGCGGAATCCGTCAAACACGAGGAGCGCGACCGCCTGCACATCCTCTTGAAAGATCTCGATGAGACCGATCGTGCCGCAGTCATTATGCGTTATTGGTATGACTATTCCGAAGTAGAAATCGCCGAGTCGTTAAAGCTTACCGTCAGTGCTGTAAAGAGCCGACTGCACCGTTCGCGGCGCGCGTTGGCTGGAATGTGGCAGGAAGACGAGCATCGCGAGCCTCGCACTCGCAACGAAAGGAGACCCCATGAATCACCAGCCTTTTGAAGATTGGCTATTGAATGACAAGCCCATCTCGCAGGAACAAAAACGTGAGCTGGATATACACATGCGAACTTGTGTATATTGCGCTGCGCTTGCAGAAACAGGAATTGCACTCAAATCAGTCAAGAAGGCTTCACCGCAGACAGGTTTCGCAATTCGTTTTCAGGCGCGGCTTGCAGAACGCAAACTCGCTGAACATAGACGACGACTTTGGGGTACGCTGCTGTTCACCTTCGGAGGCTTGGTAATGCTGATGTGGCTAGCCTCGCCATATTTGCTAACGTTCCTCTCCGCACCCGCTACGTGGATTGCTGCGCTCGTGCAATGGGGTGTGTTTATCATCACTACAATCGAAGCACTCGCCCAAGCTGGTTCTGTGTTTGTACGGATCATCCCTGATTTTCTCTCACCATTTGCCTGGATGGTCTTGCTCTCAGCTTTGGCAGGCGTCAGCCTTTTATGGACAGTTTCAATATGGCGGTTCGTTCGAGTTCCGCGAGGAGTTTGATAGATGAAAACAATGAACAAATTCTTTACTTTTTTGGTTCTCGTTGTTTTGCTGGTGATTCCAACAAGTCCAGCGTATGCACAGGGAACCCGTACGGATGGCGGGCGCGTCATCTTTGGCAGCAATTTCACTCTGGAAAAGAGCGATATATTCAATGGCGATCTTGTAGTTTTTGGCGGCAACGTCACTGTGGAAGAGGACGCAAAACTCAATGGAAATTTGATTGTATTTGGTGGGACGATTTCCAGTAATGGCAATGTAAGCGGCGATGTAGTCATCATCGGCGGTCAAGTCAAATTGGATGAGAAAGCGATTGTCAGTGGGGATTTGGTCACAATTGGTGGACAGTTAGATCGCGCCGAAGGAGCTGTTGTAAAGGGCGAAGTGGTTAAAAACGTTGCCCCTGACATTCAATTGCCCAACGGACGTGTCCCACCCAGAATCACAATGCCGGATGTACCCACACCGCATGTGAATGTCAATTTCAATCCCTTTGTGCGTTTCTTCCAAGTATTCTTCTGGGCGTTCATCATCGCTGGTTTTGCCATGCTGCTCATGCTCTTCTGGCAAACACCAATTGAGCGTGCAGGGAACATGATCGTTACACAGCCTCTTATGACCGGTGCGATCGGCTTGGTTGCGACCTTAATCGGACTGATATTTGCCCTGACCATTCTTCCCCCGCTTGCGGTTGCCTTTGCCTGGTTGTTTGGCATCGTTGCCATGGGACGTGAAGTAGGTGAGCGCTTCGCTACTGCCATTAACCAGCATTGGACGCCTGTTGTCACTGTGGGAACAGGAACTTTCCTTCTCATGGTAGTTGGTGGCGCAATTGGCTCCATTCCCTGCCTGGGAGGCATTATGCTCTTCCTGCTTGGTTTGTTGGGTGTTGGCGGTGCCATAGCCACCTGGTTCAATCTGAAGCCCGCTCTACGGTCTGGCGTGACCGTTTACACTCCACCTACCGATGAAAGCCAGATACCACCCGCCTCATAGCTCTAAAATTCCCAATGATATAATTAATCCGCCCCGAAGCAACAACGGGGCGGATTAATTTTTGGAGGATGTATGGCTTTAAAACAGATACCTGTTCCGAATACCATTGTTCACAACGCGCCGCCCCCGCTTGTGGAAGTCTATGGAACGCATCGAGAAATGGGGTGTCAGATCGGCGAGGCGCAACGCGAACAGGTTCAACACAGTATAGAGAATGCCCATCTTCTCATCGAGCAATCCTATTCGACGCTTGAACTGACCTGGGGAGGCGCGACCGTCCAATCCCGCAAGTATTTACCGTTTGCCGAGGAACGCTACCCTCAATACGTGGATGAAATGCGTGGCATTGCCGAAGGTGCCAATGTCACATTTGATGATGTGATGACCCTGAATGCCATGGAAGCGGTGACCATGGACGCGCTCCACCTTACGCGCTGCACAAGTTTTGCGGTCAATGAAGAATGCACGGCCGATGGACATGTCCTCGCCGCGCATAATGAGGACTGGATTCCCGAGGACGAAAACGACGTCTATGTAATTTCAGCAAAGCCTCGTGATGAACCTCCATTCCTCGCAATGACCTATGGCGGGCTGCTGGCAAACGTGGGATTCAACGCTTATGGCATCGGTCAACTAATCGATTCCGTGTATCCAAACGATTCGCGTATTGGAATCCCGCGTCTTGTGGTTTCGCGAGCGGTATTGGCTTCGAAGCGTCTATCCGGTGCAATCGGACGGACGCTGATCCCACATCGTGCCGCGGGCTATAACCATCTACTTATCCATGATAGTGGAGAGATCTATTCTGTGGAGGTTTCCTCGCGTAAGTTTGAAATCCTGCATGGCACCGATGGTTATATGGTTCATACGAATCATTATCTGAGCCAGACCATGAAGGAAATAGAGAGCGAACCCGAAGAGTTAATCTCTTCACGCGTGCGCTATTTCCGCGCCAACCGTTTGCTGAGACAAAGTTCCGCTCATAACATCAAATCCTTTCAGGCGATCCAAAAGGATCATGTCAACCTGCCGAACTCGATTTGCAACCATAACATCGAAGGGATCGATCCGCTTGACCGTGAGAATACGATCTCAGCCATGGTTATTGATCTGACTGCCCGCGAAATGCATATTGCATGGGGAAACCCATGTCAGAATGCCTATCATACTTATCATCTGAATGCATAAAGCATTGGGAATAACCCAGTGATCCCATCAAAAAGACATGCCTCAAGGCATGTCTTTTTGATGGGCACAGGATTTCGAATGTTATTTTCTCAAGTATTTAAAACAAAAACATGCTCGAAAGCATGTTTCACTTTGTGCCCCTTCGCGGATCTGTTCCGAACCACCTTCCCTAAAATCAGGGGAAATAGGGCACAAAAAGATTATCGTTTCAGGAATCTTATTGAAAATTGACAAATCGTCAAGTAACTCCAGAGTTTTTATGGGCAGCAGAAGCTACTTGACTGAGTAATCAACAGCAATGCTCCATGGAACTAACCGCAAGATTTA
>WNFZ01006833.1_pt1 | contig 10272 bp, 10 predicted proteins | sample 5400081 | NCBI WGS metagenome assembly WNFZ01 (sample SAMN13153365, study PRJNA577476) | soil metagenome | isolation source: 80 cm soil or saprolite under grassland replicate 1 | place: USA:California | collected 2016-06-15
GAATCTTTTTCGCTGACGACGAGAGAACGCCGCGAAGCTGGACGCTGAGAAGTCATTTCTCTCCAGCGCCCGATGGAGCTCGGCAGCGGCTTCTATTCCAGATTCCATAGCAATTGAGACTCCGGTCGAGAATACGGGATCGAGAAACGATCCTGCGTCGCCGGCCAGGATCCAGCGATTGCCAGCATATGCCGAAGCGCTGTACGAGAAATCCTTCTCAACGCGTACTGGCCACTCGCGCCGGGCATTGCGCATTAACTCATCGACAATCGGCGTATCGGCAATCGTGCGATTGAGCGTTTCCTCGGATGAACCGCCGTTCGTCAATCTGCGGTAAAGGGCCTTTGGTAGAACGACGCCGACGCTCGTTAACTCTTTTGAAATCGGAATAAGCCAGAACCAGCCAGCGTCGTTGCGCGCGATAAGTCGAATATCATCGGGTCGCGGCCCTTCCAGTCGCGGCACGTTCGCGTAGTGGGAGTATATTGCTATGTTGGCAAGCCGGGGCTCCTCGGTGCGCAGATTGAATTTTCGAGCGATCAATCCTCCGCGGCCAGTGGCATCAACCAGAGCCCGCACACGCACCCGCCCGGCGGCTGTATTGCCGCGTGACGCGACGTCGAGGATTGCCGCATCCGTAGTAAACTCGCATGCGGTTACGTTGCATGCTTCTCGAACATCGACGCCCACTTCGCGAACCCGTTCCAGCAAAATGCGATCAAATTCCTGGCGGCATACCTGATACGTCTGAGGCCTCGTGATCTCCCGGGCGTTTGCGAAGTCAACGTATCGGCCAGTCTGACCATCGTGCGTGAGGAGGCGCGCACCCCACTTCTCGGGAAAACCTGCAGCCTCGATTCTCTTGGTCACACCCAAAGCGGCGAACGCGTCGTTGGCAGTCGATAGCAGCGATTCGCCGATATGGAATCGCGGGAAGGCCTCGCGCTCAAAGAGAACGACAGAGTGACCGTGTTGCCCTAGCGAGATGGCCGCCGATGAACCAGCAGGACCGCCTCCGGCCACTGCAAAATCAAAGTCATACCGGGGCTTGGCCATTGTCATCACGACGTCAAAGTATCATTTCGAGGAACGAGAAGCAGGCAATTTCTTCTCTGTGGACAAAAAATCCCAGGCGCTTCGCTTGTTTACACGAGAGTTGTCATATTCTTGTGTGAAACTGGGAGCCGGCAGTCGGATTCGAACCGACGACCTGCTGATTACAAATCAGCTGCTCTACCAGCTGAGCTATGCCGGCATTTACTATGCTGAATATGATTTTCGAGACCAACCAGAGTTGCGCTTTTCACGGTGTTGTTCTACGGTTAAGCTATGAAAGAGCGAAAACCGAGGAAAACGTGGGAAAAAACGCGCCTCCAATATCTCGTTTGCCATAAGTCCGGGCGCTACTATGCCAGAGTTTACGCTGGCGGCAAAGAGGTTTGGAAGTCCCTTGGAACATCACATTTCAACGTGGCCAAAGCCAGGCTTGCCGAATTTCTTAAGGAGCATCGCGAGCGCGTCAGCCATAGCAACGGCGAGGTCTCAGCGAAGATGACGTTTGGCGAGGCAGCGGACATTCATCTGCGTAACCTGGACGACAATTTGAGAATCAAACCGCGCACGCGCCACTACTGGCGACAACGCCTTGCTGCGCTGTCCAAAAGCTGGCCCGGGCTGAATGAAACAGAAGTCCGTAAGATCACGAACACGGATTGCAAAAAATGGGCGAGCACCTACGCCAAAACTGCGTCGCCGACTAACTACAACAACACCGTCGCACTCCTTCGACACGTTTTGAACGTCGCAATCGAAGCTGGCGTGATTTATAGCAACCCCGCAGCGGCTTTGAAACGTGCTGCCATTCGCGGGAAAGAGATCGTGCTGCCGACCATCGACAGATTCATCGCGCTCATTGCTGAAATGTACGCCGGTCACAGCCGCGACTCGACAAACTGCGCGGACTTAGCAGCGGGATTGGCATTCACCGGCTGTCGTATTGGCGAGGCACGCGAAATCGCCTGGCGCGACGTGGATTTTGATGCTAGCGAAATCGTAGTGCGCGGCGATGCCAAAACAGGACCGAAAAATTGGGAATTACGCCGTGTTCCGCTGATTCCCGATGCTCGCGTCCTATTTGAACGAATGCGGCGCGAACGTCCCAGTGAGGCCCTCGACGCAAAGGTATTCCGTGTCGGCGAGTGCCAGAAGGCTCTTAATCGAGCGTGCAAAAAGGTCGGCACGGATCGCATCACTCATCACGATTTGCGGCACCTATTCGCAACGCGGTGCATTGAAAGCGGCGTGGACATTCCGACGGTCTCGCGTTGGCTTGGACATAAGGACGGCGGCGCGCTCGCAATGAAAACCTACGGCCACTTACGCCGTGAGCACAGCATTGCTCAAGCGCAGAAGGTGAGCTTCGCGCCAGTTACGATTAAGCGGCCTGACATCATTGCCTTCCGCACAACAGCATAACCTTGGGTAACGGCTGACAAATCGGCGAAAAGCAATTTTTGTTCGCGGACGAGAGCCACTCGCAAATTACAGCTACCAGCTCCAAAAACGAGCGCTACGGCTGAGGCTGGGACTAAGGAACGCCATTCCTACAAGCCATTGCCAGCCCGGTTTCGGTGTGACGGATTCGACTACCGGCAAATTGCTCGTGAAGGAGATGCAGCGATTTACGAGCGAATCTGGAGCGGTTGTCTTAACCCTAGCGTTTGCTACGAAGTAATTCGCATTCGACGCCGCGACGGTTTCGAGATCGGCGACCGATTTGTAGAGGCAGCCGAGGTTTATCCGAACTCAGAAGCCTGGGGTGTGGACGGTTGGACCGTGCAGCACAAGGACGCTGCATTTCTGAGACTACAGGAAATAAGAACCTCCCACAAAAAAGAATCGGCGAATCCCGTGAAGAAGTCGCCGATTCAAAACCCTGATCGCTGCTCAGGAAGTGTCGAACTGCGCGGCGATGTCAACCATCGCCGTGATGAGTGGAGCGAGGTTGATCTCGCGCGTGGACATATCGAAGTGAAGGCGGCAAAGGCAAAGAGTGCCCGACGCCGACTTGTTCCGATACAAGCGAATCTCGCGGCGTGGTTGCGCGTTTACAGTGGCTCGGTGGGCCTGGTAGTGCCAGACGGCGCGCGTGGAAAACTGGATCGCGTGCGCGAAGCGGCCTGTCTTGCGCGATGGCCGAAGAACGGGTTGCGGCATTCGTTCGCGTCTTATCGTCTGGCGGCGATTCATGATGCGCCGCGCGTAGGATCCGAGCTGGGACATACCACTCCGCAACTGCTCTACAGCACTTACCGCGAGCTGGTGCGACCAGAAGAGGCAGAACGGTATTGGCAGATTATGCCAGCGTCAGCGGCGGAAAACCTCGTTGCATTCGTCAGCGCGTGATGTGCGGCTTCAGGCGGCCCTTCGCGCGCGTGGAATGGTTCACGGCTCGTATTAACAGGCGCGGCATTTTTGCCCGGCACAGCTCCCTTGGTAGAGCAGCTGATTTGTAATCCGTTGTTAGTATCTGGAAACCAATAACTTGCCTCTGCACATAAGCGAATGGTTGCGAACAAAAACGACCATTTCAGACGTTTATAACGTCAACATGGCGTCAACAGCCTCGCGTAAGGCGAAACGGAAATCACCGAAACACCCGGCCCGGAGATTTGCTATTTTGACACTGGTTCCCGCCACGACGGACGATTCCGGAGAAGTCAGCATGAACGCGACCCGACCACAGCCAAACGGCGAAACGTTTTCGGAACTTCCCGCCCCAATAGAGCGTGACCACTAAAGCCTCATCCCCCCCGGGGGGAGGCTTTGCTGGTCCGACCGGCGATCGAGAGCGTTCACAGTAGGAAAGACCGGGTGGTCGCACCATAGGAACCACACGATTATCCTCGACCATGAAGTGGTAAGGCGAACGCCAGATGGTTGCCCCGCGATGCGAGAAGGGCCACCCGGAGGTGGCCCTTCGTTAACAGTACTTCGAAGCAGGTCTCAGAAATTGTCGCTGCCTATGACAACGTCCTGCTGGTGAATCGCCGTCGGCACGAACTCGAAACCGTACCACCACACCACGTTCTGGACGTTGTTCGAGTCCGTCCAGAAGGCATGAAAAAAGTTGTCGGAGCCAGCGGCGATGTCGGTATAATCGCCAAAGAAGCCACCACCGAAGCCATAACGTGTGTTGATGTGTTGAGTGCTCACGGCGTTGGTGCTTCCGCTCAAGTCGCGGACGACGTAGTCGAGCCGCGTGTTGTGTATGTAGGGCCCGAGAAAGTCACACGTTATGCGACCAACCGGCGGGGGCGGCCCGGAAAAGCACACCTGCCACGGCGAAACCGTGGTGCCTCGGTAAGCCGCGAGATAAACGTGACCATTTGCGGCTACCGTTGCGGCCGGGAACACGTCCTCGATCGGACCAAGCGGCGATGGGGCGTTAAACATTGAGCCATCACAGCCGTTAGCCGCCTGGCAGCCGTTCGGGTCTGGGTCCGGAGTTGGCTGCGCGACCGGATAGCCATTAGCAGTCCGGTTGCCACCTCCGAACACGGGCGCGGGATCGGACCAGGTCTGCCCGCCATCGGTTGAGCTGCTGTAAACGGCAACGGAGTGACATTGCGAGACATGATTACCCGGGATGAAATACGCGCAGCCAGGATCGCCGGTATAGATCGGAGTCGTGTTGTCCACCTCCGTGTTCCACGTGACGTAAACATCGCCGTTTGGAGCAGCAGCTGCCGCTGGGTAGCTGTTCACGCGAAACACGGTGTTGCGCACACCGGGGATGTTCGTCATCGTCGCGACCGAGAGTGGTGGGCTCCAAGTGTCGCCGCCGTCGGTCGACTTGGCCATGTAGGTCGAGTTAAGCGACGCGAGGCGGGTCGAACCGTTCCAGAAAACGTACACTGTCCCATCGGGTCCGACGACTGGGCGGGAGCCCTGACTGTAGTGCGCACTACCTGAAATATTCTTGGGCGTGCTGAACGTTGCGCCGCCGTCTGTCGAATAGACGAAGAATATTGGCGACTGGACATAGCTGCCATAATGGGCGGTGAAGATGAAGCGCGTCCAACTCACGTAGATGCGATCCTGAAACGGGCTGCCCGAGTGCGAGTCAACCGCGATCCACTCCTTGTCATTGAGAGTCGAAGGCGACGTCGTTGGGTTGATGAACGTCGGCGGGCCCCAGGTAAGATTGCCGCTGCCATCGAACGTGCCTTTGTTAACCGCCACAGTGTTCGGTGGGCTGGTGCGGTTAAAGCCAAGACCTGCATAGTAAACATTGCCTTGACTGTCGAAGGCGAGAGAGGGGTCGCCGCCCGCATCGTACTGGCCGCCGACGAGGCGTTCGACACCCGGAATGAGGGTTCCAATTTGGCTCGGATCGGTAGTCGGTGTGTAGTCGGAGTTTGGATTGCTGTTGCAGCACCAGGTTGAGCCGCCATTGTTCGAGTAGTACGTGCCCGAGTAACCGTCACCAAGAGCGCTGCACGGCGTTCCATTAACGGTACAGTCCCAGGTGCGCGTTACGTAGTCATTCGCCCCGCCAACGACCCGGTTCGGGTTATTCGGATCGACTGCAATCGCTGTTTCGTTCTGTGGCGCAGCTGCGGTGTCTTGATTCACGAGGACGTTCGGGGCGACAATGGTGGTGCCATCAAGCGGGCTCGATAGAACGTGAATCGGCGTGATGGCAGTCGGCGTTGGAATGCCCTCTGGTTCCTCTGCCTCCTGCTCAAGGAATGCGGAGAAGCGAATTTGCAACCCAGCAGTTCCCCTCAGGGAGGCCACCTTCCCAGCGAGAGTGTTAATATCATAACGTCGCGGAGGCACGACGCGAGCCGGATGGGCTGCGGCGAGTGCCATTGCGGCTGCCGCGGACAGTAGGGTTACGACACCAGCGATGCGCAGGTGCGATGCAAGACAGTTGCGAGTGCACCAATGTGGAGTTTTCATATATTCTTTGGCTACAGTTCGGGTTGGAGTTTCGACTAACTTCCCGGCACAAGAGACGCATAGTTTGTGAGAATCGCGAACAAGACGTCAATGTTTTTAACATTATATTTTTGTAATGTTCGTAGCTATGAGCCGAACGCTGAACTCGCTTGAATCCCGTACTCGGCATGTTCGTCAACGTCGCTGAAACCTTCGCACAGGGCACCTTCCGCATCTGACTCCCTTGACGCGCCGTAACCTTACATGAAGGGCGACCAACCCTGATAACCGGTCACATTAAACATTCACGGTCGTTTTCTACGATCTGAGAATTTTCTGCTGCAAAACAGTGCAATTCTGCGCCACGCCCTGCGAAAGCTGAATGACGAATTACCTAGCGGAAGCAACGGTATGCAAAGCAGCGAAACGATGCGCAATTCGTTAGGCTTGAATTACAAATCAGCTGCTCTACCAGCTGAGCTATGCCGGCATTTCCCTAGGAAAATACTCCCCGATGCACCTTCCGCGAGTCGCTTTCTATACGCCTTTTCTATACGGCTATCTTTAACGCTTCTAAAGGCTTCGTTTTTGATTCGCTCGGAGCGCACGCGCGGTTATTCGCATCGTTTTAGCGCTTCCGCAATCGGAGAGCGGCTCCGGCTTGGAGCCGTGACCGTGTTCGTTAGCGCAATGATCGACGGATCCTAGGCCAGATATGAGGGCGTCAGACGAAAAAGCTTGGCAGACAATCGAAAGATTACCGAGAGATGATGATCGACTTCATTCGCCGTTCGTGGCCGTCGCTATTCGAAACCGATGTGCGCAAGGTTAGCCCACACGAGTGCGAACTTTGGCTTAGTCGATATCAACAACGATATTCTCCGAGCGTCGTCAACAATAGCATCGGTACATTGCGGGCGATCTTCGATGAGGCGATTCGCGCGGGTGCACGCTTCAACAATCCCGCTGCGGGGCTTTCGCGGATGAAGATCCGGCAGAAACGACTGGAGCTTCCATCGCGCGAAGAGTTCCTAAAATTTGTCGATGTAATTCGGAATGCAGGCGCAAGGCAATCGAAGGATTGTGCAAACCTTGTTTGCTTTCTCGCTTACAGCGGAGTCCGAATCGGCGAGGCAAAGCACATCACGTGGGCTGACATAAACTTCACGCGCCATCAATTGCATGTTCGCGGTGACCCACAAACTGCGACTAAAACGGCGAGACGCGCTTTGTGCCGATGATCCCAGAGCTTGAGCGGATGCTGACTCAATTACGAGCGGAGCGACCGAATGAGCCCGCGGCTGCAACCGTGATGCGCGTCTTCGAATGCCAAAACAGCATGACGCACGCGGCGGCGAAGATCGGAATAAAGCGAATCACTCATCACGATCTTCGACATCTTTTCGCGACCATTTGTATCGAAAGCGGTGTCGATATTCCTACTGTCTCGCGCTGGCTCGGGCACAAGGACGGAGGCGCGCTTTGCATGAAGACCTACGGTCATCTGCGGCAAGATCACAGCTTCGTGCAGGCGCAGCGAGTGAGCTTCGGCGTTGCGGCCTAACGAGGCCGCGTGAGTACTCGAGCGCTGGAATCGCGTAATTATATACTCGACAAACCCACGCTGAATCCCGATCCCGAGTGGCCAAAGCGGAAATCCTGGCTTACACACGCCACGCGATGAATGTCACATTACTTGAAGGACTGGTCGCGTTGGTGCCGGCGAGCTTGCTGTTTTCTGGTTCGGTAGTCTTGTTCCGCTCCGCCCAAACCCGACCCGTGAATCAACTGCCTCGCCACCACCATGAGCCTCAGGTAAGAGATCGAACGATGCATTCCTTTTATTCCGAACATTGCTTGGGTGACAGCCGAAATAGACGAAACTTAGTTTCGTCGAATTCTAGTTAGGCCGCTTCCCATGCACCTTGTCATGTTCGACATCGACGGCACGCTGACCGAGTCCATGAAGGTCGACGAAGAGTGCTTCGTTCGCTCATTCAAGGAGGTGTTTGGTTTCGCCGACATCGACACAGATTGGTCACATTATCCACGCACGACGGATTCTGGCATCTTTCACGATATTTTTACGTCGCGCATGGGTCGGTCACCGGCGGCACGGGAAGTTTTGCGATTTCGCCAGCATTTCATCCAATTGCTGGTTACCGCTTCAGCACAGTCTCCATTTGCACCGGTTGCAGGGGCTGACAGGTTGTTGTCCCAGCTCGCACGGAGGGGCTCGTATCGCGTGGCGCTTGCTACTGGAAGTTGGCGTGATTCCGCCCGCCTCAAGATGGCCAGTGCCGGGATGTGCTTTGACGACCATCCGGCGGCATCAGCGGATGACGCGCTCGACAGGGAGTCTATTATGAGGCTTTCCAAGCAGAGGGCAGCCGAACGCTACGGCGAGCCCTTTGCCTGCACCGTCTATGTTGGCGACGGAGTTTGGGACGCTCGTGCATGTCGCAGTGTTGGTATTCCATTCATTGGCATTGGCGCGGGGAGTCGAGCGACACAATTGTCCGCGGAGGGTGCTGTTTGTGTCTTCCCTGATTTCAGTGACGCGGATATGTTTTTATGGAGGGTGTATGAGGTTACAAACGCGGCCTAACATGCGCTGCAGCGACATAAGAATCGGCGGGGCCAGTTCTGGCATCAACCTTTGCCGCGATTATTCCGGCAAAATTGTCAGTGCATCCGCTTTGAAAAGTTACACCTACTCGGAGGCGACACAATCCGGCGGCGCAGATTCGGGCACGACAGCGCGCATCTCTCCAGAAGCGCAATTAGGCGATGCGGTCGTATGCTTCGGGAAATTACGAATTCACGCCCCTCGATGAAGGATCACGCAGCCGGCTCTCGCGCTGTTCTCCCTGCGATTTGCACCGCTTGCGCAATTCCGTCGCGATACGTCGGAAACTGTGGCACCCATCCTAGTTCTTGTTTGGCTTTTTCATTCGACACTTTCAACGTCGTATTGAACCAGGCCAACGCGACAAACGGCGCGGCTATGCGCAATACCCAATTGGGAATCGACACAGGCTTGGGCGCACCCATAGCTTCGGCAAGATACTCGATGAGTTTGGCAGCTGGCACTGCCTCGTCATCCGCAATGTTGTAGGTTTGCCCCGAGGTTTCGCCAGATACCGCCGCAACCACCGCGGACGCTGCGTCATGGATGTGTATCCATGGAACTCCACGGCTGCGCGGTTGTTTCGAAACAGGAAGCAGTCGTCGCCGCAGCCGACTCATCATGACGTCGATTCCTGCGCTCGGCCCGTAGAATCCCCCGAAACGCAGAACAATACCTTCGATCAACCCCGCTTCGCTAGCGTCTAGGATCTGCGCCTCTTCTGACAACAGAGCATCGATCGGTGGCCGGAGCCACGGTGCCGGGATTTCCCGTGCTGAGGGCATCTCTTCGGTCAGAGCGGTGTCTCCTAGATCACCAAACCCGTAAATAAACACCATTGATTCAGCGATGATACGGCTAGCGCCGGCAGAGATTGCTGCCGACAGCAGATTCTTGGTGCCCGATATCCTGAGCCGATTGGTGGCGTCAAGGTCCGATGCACGCAAAGGACCGCGCGACGGAATCGCCGTGAGTGCGTGTACGACCACATTGGGGTGAGCGGCACTGAGGGCGTCGCGAAGTGCCGCTGCGTTCAACGCATCTGCGATGATCACACGAGCGCCAAGAGTTCTAAGAGGGGTCGTTCTTCGAGTAGTCCGCGCTAGGCCGGTCACGTCGTGTCCCTCGTCAATTAATCGACCGACGACGGATAAGCCGAGTGCGCCAGTAGCGCCGGCGACGAAGATCCGCATAAGCCGAAACATAGGTCGCGCCCCTCCGATAACAAAGGTCCATTCGATCGGCGAAGCTAGTTCCACGCGCCTTTCACAAAATCTGCGTCCTTTCGGCTTTTTGCCCGTCACATATTAAGATGAAAACCATCGAACCTGATACCGTTCGTGAGCAGGTTCGCGTTCGCTACGGAGACATCGCTAAGAGTATTCGCGAATGTTGCGGCAGGATGGGTGCAATCCGCTGCGGAAGTGACAAAAACTACGATCAACAGCTCGGTTACTCGGCTGGCGAAGTACGGTCCGTACCCAAAAGTTCTAATCTGGGTTTGGGTTGCGGCAATCCCACCGCCATCGCCTTCATTCGGCCCGGAGAAACGGTTCTCGATCTTGGCTCTGGCGCGGGCTTCGATTGCTTTCTCGCAGCGCGACAGTTAGACGGTACTGGTCGCGTCATCGGTGTGGACATGACACCACCAATGGTCGCAAAGGCGCGCGACAACGCCCGCAAAGGCAATTATGCCA
>WNFZ01008888.1_pt1 | contig 10268 bp, 13 predicted proteins | sample 5400081 | NCBI WGS metagenome assembly WNFZ01 (sample SAMN13153365, study PRJNA577476) | soil metagenome | isolation source: 80 cm soil or saprolite under grassland replicate 1 | place: USA:California | collected 2016-06-15
GGTTACCACAGACCACATTTCCCCGGCCGGGGCGATCAAGGCGACGTCGCCGGCGGGACAATATCTGGTTTCGCGCGGGATTGAGCATGCCGATTTTAACAGTTACGGCAGCCGGCGAGGGAACGATCTGGTGATGACACGCGGCACATTTGCCAATGTGCGGATCAAGAATTTGATGGTGCCCGGAACGGAAGGCGGGGTGACAGTGTATCAACCGAGCGGCGAGCAAATGTCGATCTTCGACGCGGCGATGAAGTATACGGAAACGAAAACTCCGTTGGTTATTCTGGCTGGCCACGAGTACGGCACCGGTTCGTCGCGCGACTGGGCAGCGAAAGGAACGCGGTTATTGGGCGTGAAAGCGGTGGTCGCCGCGAGTTTCGAGCGGATTCATCGCTCAAATCTTGTTGGTATGGGCGTCCTGCCATTGCAATTTCCGGATGGGACAAATGCGCAATCGCTTGGACTGGACGGTTCGGAAATCTTTTCGATCATCGGGTTGTCGAATGCAATCAAGCCGGGGAAAACGGTAACGCTGGAGATCGAAGACAAAGATCGGCAAGAACGTTCGGTGCCAGTGAAGCTGCGGATCGACACGCCGATAGAGATCGACTATTACCGACACGGCGGGATTCTGCCGTTCGTGCTGCGGCAGTTGCTCGCCGGGAAATAAGTTTTTGCTCCAGCGGCGATTCTAGCTGCCGCTCATTGTCGTAAATTAATACGAGCGGAAGTTGATTGATCGCTGCCTTGAGATTCGCCAGCGTCCGCGCGAATCGGCTTGCCACTTTCTCGGGAGGAACATCATGCCCTCCTTGCGAGACACGCATCGCTACGCGCTCAGCGGAGACAGCGGCGTCGGCAACCCCGATGTAACAGAGCACCACTGCGTACCCGGAATCAGCCGCATTTTTCAGGAAGGTCGCTTTGTCGCCGACCGGATCGGAGAAGACCGTCTCGAATACGAAGCTCTCCCGTTGTCTGAACAGTTCAAGGCGGACAGCATTCGCCACGGCTGCTGCCTCATACGCATCAATGTCCATTTCCGATCCGATATCGTCAGCATTGATGAACCGGAGGCCGCTCGACCGCAGGTGCGCATTGTAAAACGTCGTTTTGCCGGCACCGTTCGGCCCCGCGAGCGCGACAATAATTGGCCGCGCATCCAGGATCGGATGCATTTACTTCTTAGCCCAGCGGCGAAGCGGCTGGAACTGGCGGTTCACGAATCGGCCGGCTGTGCGGGTGCCGTCTTTGTCGATGCGAACAAGGTGACCGCCTTCCTGTTCGTAGTGCGGGAACGGTCGAGTGCGCAGGTATTTTGAGACACGCCGCCGTCCGGCAGGCGCGTCCACGTCTTCCAAACAAGCAGAAAGCGGCTTGTGTTCACCGGCCTTCTGGAGCGCGAGAACCTCCGGCGTTCGCAAGAGAGGTTCGATTGCGCGACCAAGCGCGGCCCAAAACTCAATTTGCCCGGCGATAGATCGCTTGGCAGCATCTGCAACCAAGCGCGCATCGAGTACCAGGTTGTCTGACAACTTCACCGGTTGACTCATGCCCTTTAAAGTAGCGAAATGCTACCACCTCGTCAACTTTCGGTGTTTTCGGCTCGCTCGGTCGCAGATTTGCGCTCCGGCAGTTGGTGATGAGCAGACACGAATTGCACTAATTCACACCAAATAAGCCCTGACTTCTGCGATAGCGCCAGCTACTTCTTCTGACCGCGTCCAGCAATGGCGATGAATCCAGCTCCGCCATCTCCGCTCGGGTGAAGGGGAAAACGTCCATCGGAACTGGAAAGCCACAGGGAAAAAAATCTGGAATCCGGTCGCGCGGCGGTTTTTTGTCGCTGGCGAGAATGATGAAGACATCCAGATCGCTTCCCGGCGCATACGTATCGTCCGCGAACGAACCGAAGACCACGATCTCCTCCACTGCGGGATTTGTCGCCAGCAATTGGGCGGCATAATCGTCCATGCAGCGGCGAACGCGCGCCGCATCAACCGATTTGATTTCGACAGAATCCAAGGATCGCCTCCGCATGTGCGATTGCCTCATCGGCGTCTTTTTGCGAGTAAAAATCGACCGGCGCGCCGCGCTCGAACCCGTTTAGGTACCGGGTAGGAATGTAATGTCTGTCGAGCACTCGCGCGCGGTCCATCAATTCAGCATCGGGCTTGCTTTGTGGCGGCAGGGCGTCCATGAGCGCGATCAAAACATGGCCCCATGCCTCCCTGGTGCAGATGCTGAAATAGCGCTTTGATTGCTTTGTCGGCGCTTGCTGGCAGGCGAAAGGGACCATTCATAATCAACGGTGTCGCGGGCGGTGCGGGCCAGCCCCAAATCGGCATCGGCTTGTCGAAACCTCGCGAAGGCAGTCCGGGTGACGAATACGCCGGCCAGGGTCAGGAGCAACAGCGCCGACACGAGCCAAGGCTGCTTGTGTATTCAGGGACTGAATACTCATGGGGTTCCTTTCGGTTGTTGTTTTGTCATCATAGATCAAGCAATTCCGTCTAGAGAAGCAAAAAATCGCTGCCGGTGAAATTACGCATCGATACGCCCATCGAGATCGATATTTACAAGGACGACGGGATTCTGCCGTTTGTGCTGCCGCAGAGACGCTGGCGGCTGACACAGCCGCCCTACAATATTTCTCGCCTCCAGATCTCGATCGGCGAACCATCGGCAATGAACGCGGAGCGCGGCGGCTGACTTAACGTTTCAGCGAACTGTTCGCCATAAAGAGCCGTGACGTCTGCGTCGAATTTGAAGTTGGTCGCGTTCCAGATTTTCCAGCGCGGATGTTCCACTCGATATTCGCTACATCCGTCGCGCACACAGGTGTAACCCCAATAATGCTCGGTAATGAATTCGGCATGTGAACCGGCTGGGATTGGTTGGGCTTCGCCGGTTCCAGTCATGTTGAGCGATTCCCATTTTCTCCCGCGTCGCCAGGAATACTCTACGTTTAAACAAAGATCGACGTGCTCGACGTCGTGCTTCATCGGAAGAGCGACATAGTTTTCCCCGTAAAATGCGCGGGCGACCAGCGCGATGGCGCGTCGCGGCACAAGCTCGCGAATAAAGACGACACCGCGCCGCCACGTGTCAGCCGATTTTTTCCGAACGTAGAAGCGCAAGTTCACTTCTTCGAAATTCCGATGCAGCGGAATTGGAAGCCCGAGCAGACGCGTCTCGAGAAAGAGAAAGCCAACAATACTCACAAACGTTTGGTTATTTTCGTAATCGATCTCGGTTCCTGGCGGAACAAGCGGTCGGATCAGACGCGGACCGACGACGTAATTCAGCATCGCGAGATAGCGCCAATTGGCTGTAAGAAATGGTCTCACGCTGAAAATTGAATCATGCGGCGGTCGCAGACCGCCGCTACAGGGTTAGTTATCAACCGGGCGGACGCGAAAGCGGACGGCGATTCTTTCAGGCCCTGGAACAGGAGGAAGATCTGCGCGTTGCGTGGCCAGTATCCAGTCGGACCAGGTTTCGGACATTCCGATGACGGCGGTGATTACGCCAATTGCGAAAGCGCGAAGAAATCGCATTTAGAGAGCGGGGCGTGTCTGCTCCGAATTAACGCAACAATTCGATACTGATCTTGTTGTCACTGCAACAATTTCTCAAGTGACGGATCGGGCTGGGTGCCGAGCGCAGTGGCTCTGGCGTAGTGTCGTTTGGCTAATTCTTTCGAAGCGGGGCGCGTCGTGGCGAGAATGACCGCCAGATTAAAATGGGCGTCTGCGTAATCAGGATTGTTTGCGATAGCCTGAAGTATTTCCTTTTCGGCTTCTTGAAGTCGCCCTTTCTGGCTCGCGGTAACACCCAGATAATTGCGAGCGGTAGCGCTCTTCGGATTAATCTCGACTGCCTGAGTCAACTCGGTAAGGGCGTCGTCGAACTTGGATTGCCGATAATAAACAATTCCAAGCGTTGTATGCAAAAACTCATTATTGGACGAAATCGTCAGAGCCTTTTTCAGGGTCGATTCCGCTGAGCGAAACTTGCCGTTATGAAGGTAAACCACGCCAAGGTTTGAAAGCGCGTAAAGGTTTTTTGGGCTCTTAGCCAGGATTTGCTGATATTGATTTTCGGCCGCCCGATATTTGCCCTGATCCAAACTCTCTTTCGCCGCCCGTGCAATATTGAGCAAATCATCTGGCACTTCCGGTTTAAAGTCACCCAATCCGGTGGCGTCGCTCGACCTATCCGTTGGCGTCTCACCGCTGTCACGAGCCGATCCTTCCTTGGCGCCTGGGTCCACCATCTTATCGGGATTTGGCGAGGATTTTTTGGCGAAAATAAAGCTCGCCTTCAATATGCCGGGGTTCTGATCGGAAACAGAGATGACCGGCTGGCGCAGCAGGGCGAGCTCTTCGCTGCTCAATTTTGTGATTGGCTGTGCGAGGAATTCGATCTGCTTGTTCAACGCGTCCGATCTAATCTTCAATTTATCCAACTCCGCCAGCATCCGCTCCTTTGCCTGATAACGACGCGCTTCCTCCTGGCGTTCGCGTACAATGATATTTCGCAGGAGGTCGTTTTCCTTAGCCAGCCGTGCCGTGTCCTCGCTGTTTCCGACGGTGAGCTTCGAGTTCTGAAGCTGGATGCTGGTTTCATCCAGTAGAACGTGAAGCTCGGCAACGCGGGCCGCGAAATATTGATTTTGCTTCTGAGTTTCGGCCAGTTGCCGCTGAAGTTCTGCCACCTGCCGTTTTACCCCGGCAAGTTCATCCGCGTTTTTTGGCGCATCCTTGCCAAATTCACGCACTTTTTCCTCCGCATTTGCCAGCTTTTGTTTCAAATCGCTGTTCTCGGCGAGGAGCGCCTGGAGCCGTTGTTCCGCTTCCTTCATCCCCTGCAATTGAGCGAGCGCTTCGTCGCGTTCCTGTGAAAGAGCAGAGATTTGCCTGCTTGCCTCGGCGAATTTTGTGTTGGTCTCGCCCCTTTGCTTTTCCGCCGTCACGCGTGCCTCTTCTGCGGCCGCAACGGCGTCTTTCAGATGGGCGACCTCTGCACGTAATTGTTGCTCTTCCTTCGCGCCATTGTCTCGCGATGCCTGGAGCGCTTTCAACGAATCCTCAACTTGTGCGAGTTGATCACGAGCCTGGCGCTCTGATTTCCTCGATTTCTCGATTTGGTTTTGTGCTTGCTCGAGCTTGGAAGCTGTGTCCTTCAGCCGCGCGTTTACGAGTTCTTTTTCCTTTCGCGCGGTCTCCAGATCGCTGCGCGATTTTTCAAGTGCATCTTGCAGTTGATCGACCTTGCCGCGCAATTTTTTTGTTGCTTCCTTAATCGCGGCATCGCTCGAGTCTTGGGCAATCGTTCCGGTTCCTTGCGGCGCAACGGCTTCGGGCCCGGGTTCAGACCAGCCTCCCTCAGTCTCAGGCAGTGAGGGAACAATTTCCGGTAACCGTTTTGCACCTGTGGCCAGCTCATTTTGCCTCGACATCCTGTCCTGAATTCGCAGGATGCCTTCGCTGATTTTACGGCCACGATATTCCACGATGGCGGGCTGCCAGTCAGCGTGCGATTTACGCAATTCCTCAATCAAGCTTCCGGCAAATCGATATTTGGCCAGTGCGGTTTTAAACCGGTTTTCGTGCTCCAGCTTCTCGCCCTGTTGCGCCGACAAATAAGCCTTAAGAAAAATTTCGCTCGGATCGTCCTGCGGCGCGGAGAGAGAACTTGTAGTCGGGAGGAAAAAAAAGCCTGCGAGCAGAACCAAACCGATTCGCCTCATGCAACGATGAGACGTAGTGATAATCTGGCTTGGGGGAAATTTTCGTCCCACGGACGTTGAGAATTAGGGAAGCCGGCGACAAAAAGCGAGCCCTTTCTCTTTGCAAAGCGAAATTCAAATCTTAAACTTTCGGCTCGGCGCGAAAGGGATGGTGGCCGTAGCTCAATGGTAGAGCCCCAGATTGTGGTTCTGGTTGTTGCGGGTTCGAGTCCCGTCGGCCACCCGACTTCGCGATGCTAAAATTGTTAAAAGATTTACATCGTTACAATGGAAGAGCTTCTGCCGATTTAACGTTGTAACTTTTTAACATTGTCGCAGTGCCTGTAGCTCAACCGGATAGAGCTTCTGACTTCGGATCAGAAGGTTGGGGGTTCGAATCCCTCCAGGCACGCACTTGATTGGCCGAGGATTTCGGTTCGAAAGATCGACAATCGAAATCTGCACTTGAACATTTCGCAAACCGCTCCCTCATATCATAGCGACCTCAGATGGAGTACGAGGACAACACGAATAGCATCAAGTATCACGTCAAACTGTTCATTCGGCAGAATCAGCCGAAGTTCAAAAACAAAGTGGTAATTGATGCTCCGGCGGGCGCTGGCGTCACCTCGCGAATCTTGAAGGAAACTGGGGCCATCGTGCACGCTTATGATTTGTTTCCCGAATACTTCAAGGTGGATGGATTGACCTGCGAGCGGGCCAACATCATGGAAGGCATTCCGGTAGCCGACAATTTTGCCGACGTTCTGGTTTGCCAGGAGGGCATCGAGCATTTCAGCGATCAGTACCGGGTGTTTCAAGAATTCAACCGGGTCATCAAAGAGGACGGCTCGCTGCTTATCACCACGCCCAATTATTCGAACCTCCAGTCCCGTCTAAGTCATTTTCTGTTCGAAACCGAATATTTCCCTAAAATGATGCCCGCCAATGAAGCAGACTCCGTTTGGATGGCTGCTCCCTCGCTCGCCAGTGAGATCTACCTCGGACACATTTTTCTGATCGGAATACAAAGACTGCGGCTGCTGGCGAAATTATCTGGTTTCAAGATCAAGCGGATTATTTTCACCTATCCCAAAACGACTTCGTTAGTCCTTCTGCCTTTTGCTTACCCCTTTATCTGGCTCGCGAGCTGGTGGACGTATCGCAAAAGCATACGGGAACCAGGCAGCGCTCCGATGGCGCTGCGCCAGCAAGTCTATCGAGAGGTAATGCAACTAAATACGAGTGCGAGAATTCTGGTGGATAAATATTTGTTTGTGGAGTTCGAGAAAGAAGCCCAATTGGAAGCCGTCCGAAGCAGTTTGCATAGTCAACACAGAACATTTGACCGCATGTCGTGAAGCCGAAGGCACCTGGGGCGGGTGAGCGTTACGGCAAAGCTTCGTTTGCGTTTTGGCCAAAGCAGGCGATAATGGCGACTTATTGGATTAGTTCTGTTCTGTTCGTTGCGTGGTAGATCGTCAGTTGAGACTTTCTCAGTGGTGATTTGAAATCCGATTCTCGGGAACGGCTCTGTAGCTGGCAGTTATTTTCCAACACCAAATCACAATGAAACTATACGTAGGAAATCTCTCCTTTGAGACTACCGAGAACGATCTTCAGGATCTTTTCGAACAACATGGCAAAGTCGCCGAAGTAGCGCTGATGATGGATCGCATGACGGGCAAGTCCCGCGGCTTTGCATTCGTCACGATGAACGAGACGACTGAAGCCAATGCCGCAATGGCGGCAATCAACGGCAAGGAAATCGGCGGCCGTGCTTTGTCAGTCAACGAAGCGCGCCCGCGCGAAGAGCGCCCGCGCCCGTCTGGCAATAACCGTCGGCCGTACGCCAATTTTCGCCGGTAAACAATCGTGCAGCCGGCCCCCGGAAAGATTTCGAGGGCCGGCTTGCGAAATCAAAATATGGGCTTGGAAAAAGCTATTGAAGTGGAAGGGACAATCCTGTCGGTTCTTCCCGGCACAATGTTTCGTGTCGCGCTGGCAAACGAGCACCTCGTGCTCGCGCATATTTCGGGAAAAATGCGCAAACGTTTTATTCGCCTTACGGTTGGCGACCGCGTGAAACTCGAAATGTCTCCTTACGATATCGACAAGGCCCGCATCGTTTATCGGCTCGCATAGAAAGAAATTAAAGATGAAATTTTTCGCAACTGCTTCGCCACGGAAAGTAAAAACCGGACCGGTCATTAAACGGTTGCTCGTACGGTGTCCTTCCACGGCGAAACTGACGCCGACCGGTCAAACCATCGACGAACAACTCTGGGCCGCAGCTAAAGTCAAGACGCCCAAATTCACCTGCCCCCATTGCCGCCAAGTCCATACCTGGACAAAAAAAGACGTCGTTCTGGCCCGCTGAGGTGAACGTCGCGCGGCTCTTGCGCGACAGGCAGCGACGTGGTTATAGCCTTCTGCAGCAACCGGCTCGTGGCTTGTTTGGACCCCTGAGGCTCCTGACCGACAGCTTGACATCTTGATTGTCGAGCGATTACCACTCGCCTGGTGAATCCGCCAAGCGAGAGCCGCCGCGAGCTTGATTCGACCGTCGTTAACATTGAGCTGACTCTCGTCAGCATCATCCAGGGCGTTGCGCTTTTTTTCTTAACAGATAATGCGCGCGTGTCGATGTCGGCGCGGCATTGGGAGAATTTTCTCTATGTTGCCGCTGGTCTGTGCGTGATCTTTATCTTTTGGTCACGGTCAATCATTCACACACTTACGTTGATCAAATGGCCTCTCGAGTTTGGGCACAACTTTTTTTACGTCGCTTGCGCACTTGGCGAGTCTGTTCAGCCGGCTCGATAGTCCTCTGGAGTGGTTTCAATTGAGCGCCGCCTATGCAGGAGTCGTTTGGCTGCTTTTCATCTACGACATGCGGCTGATCCGCGCGCGTATCACTGAATCGAACAACTTGGCCGATCGCACCCTTTACGCCCACGCCGAGGCTGACCAACTGCTCAACATTTGGGCGCTTGTACCTTTGCTCTTTGTTCTCAATCTCGGCTGCGCCTTTTCCATTCAGAGGTGGCCTGATTTGTTTATCGCTCGCGCCGGTCACATTTGGTTGATCAGCATTCAGCTTGCTTCATTTATTGTCTACCTCATCTACATTGGCCGTTACTTTAAGGCTATTGCGCCGCTGCTCCTGCGGAGCCGCGAAGGGGCCGGAGAGCAGTGAAAAGCGTCAACACGGTTTTTAGCTGCGCCCGGGAATCTGCCCCGGAATCGCGAGCGGATTGTCTCGGCGCAGCAAGCTTAAGCACCGGTGTCGACATCGCGACGGCTCGAGCCCATTCCAGCGGCGGAGTTACTGTCGAAGTAAAGCACGACAAAGGCGATCCCGAGCAACGGCTGGAGAATCCGTTGCAACACATTTAGGCTGAAACTGAGAAGATCAAAACCGTGAGCTCGCTGGCTTTCGGTAATCTTTTGCAGAAGCACCTGCGGATCCTGCGTCGCGGTAAGTTCGTGAAAATATTGTTGAATCGTGTGCCACTCCGCTCCGACCTGAAGCAAGACGCCGCGCCACAACGGGCGTTGGAACCAGGGAAGATCGCGGCCACTGCGCGCAAGATTTCTGCTTTGATTCAATGATTCGACGACGCCGGCGTTTTCGAGAACGGCGAACTGCTGCCAGAATAGCACGTTGATGAAGAACCGCCCGAACATCCAAACTTGCAGCGCAAGCAATGCCAGCGCGAGAAATGGCACCAACAACGAAGATCCGCCAGCGATAATCATGATCGCTATTCCAAACCCAAATAACGTCAGCAGAAAGAAAACGCCGTAGACAAAAATGCAGAGCATCGCTACCCGCGGCCAAAACTTTAAGATCCGTGGGAGAAGCTGGAAGAGCCTTGCCTCGCGACCCGCAGACAACTCCGCCGTGAGAATTTGAATACCGGCGACAAAGACAGGCCACATCGCCAGTCCGAGAAGCAACATGCTAAAGCCGAAGACTGCGACGATGAATGTGCGAAAATCCAGCTCCACATTTGGTGACGCGCCCGATATGGAATTTGCTAGTTGGGCGCAGATCGAGGGCGCGGCGACGATGAGGACAAGACCAAGAAACTGAGGGAACCCTTCGCGATAAATCCGAAACGTTTCGAGGAGGATCTCAGTAAAACTGCGGTGGATCTGTGGCGGCAGCGGAGCCTGATCAGAGTCGGTCGAATGGGTCAGCCGCGGGCTGCTCGCCGCGGCGAGCGCCTCCACAACGAATAAACCAGGAATGTCCCCGGCCGTTGTCCAAAGATCGCTGTCTGCTCGCCGAGCTTCGTTTTCAGGAAGCACACGGCCCTCCGTCTTCCATTCGCGTAGCGTTTCGATGCCCGCGGGACCGTATTCTTTGTTTTGCACACGAATGATCCATTGCTGCGCCATCGCTTGATCATCCAGCATCCTGCATCCAGAATCCAGCATCGGGATTTCCGCAATGAAACTCTTGCTGATCGACGGTCATTACTACGTTTATCGCTCGTTTTTTGCCATTCCGAATCTCTCCAAC
>WNFZ01010995.1_pt1 | contig 10268 bp, 5 predicted proteins | sample 5400081 | NCBI WGS metagenome assembly WNFZ01 (sample SAMN13153365, study PRJNA577476) | soil metagenome | isolation source: 80 cm soil or saprolite under grassland replicate 1 | place: USA:California | collected 2016-06-15
TTGGTTTGCGGGGAGCTGCTCCTCCGCGCCTGCCGCGCCCACTCCGACGCCTACCGTTCCAGTCTTGCCCGCGACCGTGACCGCGGCAGCACTCGAAGGCTTTATGCAACACAGCAGGCAAATTATCAGGCGACCATCGAAGCTCGCGCCACGGCATCGCCCTTCCCAACGGCACGACCGGCGACTCTGGTTCAAGGAGAGCCATCCAGCGCGCGTGGGCAACGGGAGGGGTTGATCCTCGAAGTACATTTGCCTAAAGACACTTACATAGCCGGAGAAGGTGGATTGGCAGAGCTCACGATTCGCAATGAGGGACCGGAGACCGTCTTCATCAATGGGAGTGGTGATGACCTAGCTTCTTTAGACTTGCTCGACGAGCGAGGCAGGCGACCCGATGTTTGGCCCTTATCATTCGGCAGATATATGTCTCGACCACCCTACCTGCAAAAATTAGCGCCAGGGGACTTGTTAACCAAAACACTTCAATTTCAGATACCGCTCCTAAAGCAAAACCTACCATCGCGCTTATATCTCTGGGTGGAGACGCGCTTCAGCCGCCCGGCAGTAGATAACCCAGAGGGACCAGATAATCTATGGTTGCGCCTGGAGGCGGGTCCCGTGAAGCTAAACATTACGCCGCCAGACTCGTCGAATTATCTGCGTGTCAACTGGCAGGTTGACCGGCACGAATGGCATCTGAGCGTGAAGGGAGCATACGGCAAGGTTCCCTCCGGACAATTCTGGGGAGAAGTCAGCGTTGCGTCTCCCAATTCACTCTGTGTTGGACCTCTTCGCGGCGAGCAACCCCAACCCGGAGAATGGGCTGATTCATGGAAGGATTGCTCGCTTTCCGACAACGCGCAGGTGATTGCCGGGGGCTGGATTGCCACAGAAGGCTATGTTACAGAAGAGTTCTCATCCACTTTGCCTGGCGAAGGCGATGCTAGCCAAATGTTAGGGCTATCTGCCCCGGAACTAAAACAAGAGGATTATTCGAGTGTGAAGGATGCCCAGGCAGCAGTAGATTTTCCAATCTTCGCCCTCTCGCCGCTTCCAAGCGGTTCAACACTGGAAAATGTGCATATCGAAAAATGTTGTGGCAAGGAGATTACCTCAACGTTCGTTGAACAACAGGTGAAATTAAATGATGGGAATTGGATAGCGTTAACCGAGACAGTCTTTTCTCCTACCTATGAAAACGCCGGCTGGGGTGTGGCGCGCTACGAGTGGGAAGCTCTTCAGGCAGATGTTCATGATCAGACCTCCTACGCCATCCAGCGTTTTAACTGGTGGTACTTGGATTGGAAAGTAGGAGATATCACATTGGAGTTGCGTGCACCGACCGCTGAATTTTCTTTGACAGAATTGCTGGCATTAGCGCGTCAACTGCCTGTTCAATAACAAGATCATTCTGGAGGCATCTTATGATCCGTTTCCTGATGAAATTACTTCCGGCGGGGCTATTGCCTGTGATCCTCATCCTCACGGCTTGTGCTCCCACGATGCCGGTTACACCGGCACCTACTGCAACACCTACCGTACTCCCCACCGCAATCAACCAACACGTAACTACGCAACCACCCACCACAACAGCCATCGTTACCCAAACCCCCTCAGCAACAACACAGTTTATCCCTAGCGTGGAAGTGCAAATAGCAGCTCAAGTTGGTGGAGAGGTCACAGATATTGAGATCAACGGCACCTACGCGTATCTCGCCGTTGGCCCCCGCCTGGTCGTCATGGATCTATCCAACCCGGATATCCTCCAGGTAGCCACGATGAGCGACTTGCTCCCCGGTTTAGGGAAAGCACTTGCCATCGAAGGTAGACGGCTGTGTTGGGTCAGTGACAATGGATATTTGCTCGTCTTCACACTGGACGATCCGACGAAACCGTTCATCGTGGGGCAATATGAGATCCCTCAGAAAGCGGATGAAATCATTATGAAAGATGGCATCGCTTGGGTTGGATTTCTCAACGAGGGAAGCGAGGGCTTACGTGCCTATGATTTGAACTCCATTTCGGAAAATAAACTGGAAGAAATTGCCAAAGTAAATGTTCAAGTTGCTCATGGAAGCTCAGTTCTGGCAGAAAATTATTTATATCTTTACGGAAGGTTTGTTGTCGATATCAGTAATCCTCGTCAACCTGCTATGACTAAAATCAGTAAACCACTGAATTCCCCTACAGATGGAGACTATGCGGCCCTTGTCCCACCATATGCCTACGTTTATGGGTGGAAACTACTTGACGGGAATTCAACAAAACGGCAGGCACACTGGCAAGTGTGGGATATCAGTGATCCGGATCACCCCAGTCAGGTTGGCGACGTCCCTGAGGATTGGAATAATAGTTACTGGTTTAGCTTAGGACCAGGAACGATATCCGGCAAACGAATGTATTCGTTCATCTCTGAAGGTATGGCAGGGGATATAACGCTAAGTTGCCCATATCACTTGGAAGTCACAGACATCGCAGATCCTGCGAACCCTCGAATTACCGCCAGTCCAGACCAACTCCATTTGCATTGTGTGCGTGACGTAAAAGCCGTCGGCGATCGGCTGTATGTTGTCGATTGGCATGGCCTTAGCCTAGTCGACATCAGTAAACTGGCGGCACCGCGTGTGCTGGATCGTTTTGGTAGCCCGCCGCAAATCGAAGGCATGGCATTGAAAGGGGATTATCTGTTCGCAGGGACGGACTTCCGTGAAAATAGCCTCAATGTTTTTAACATGCAAACCACTCATCCCCCAGACTTTCCGAGGGACTCACACTTAGGGTCAGCCCCCTATCTGTCCGTCTATGAAGTATATCCACCCGGGACCGCATCCGGGCTGGCTGTATCCGGTGACTATTTGTTTGTCCCACAGCGCAATGAGGGTCTCAGTGTGGTCGATATCAGCCAGCCGCGTTTGCCGAAAGTAATTGTTCATGATCCCAATATAGGCAATCAAAGCGGGGTTGTGCAAAAAGTTGCTGTAGTAGGAGAGACCTTGTTTTTGACGATCAATCGGGATCAGGTCGAGATGGTGGATATTCATGATCCGACTCGCCCACGCAGCCTGGGTATGTTGCCTGGAATCTCTTCGGTGTATGATCTGGCTTCTGCGGATGGACTCCTTTACATCCTTGGAGGAGACCCAGGGACATTCATTGTCCTTAACGTGGAAGACCCACTGGCCCCGAAAGAAATCGCGCGCCTGCCTTTTGCTCTTGGATCTTCAGGAGCAAGAATTTCGATCACGGGCAAGCACGCCTACATCTCCGGGGTAGGGGTTGGAACCGAGAGCGATCTGACGATATTCGACCTGAGTGATCCTACCCACCCAACTCAAGTGGGTGTGCTGACAGGTTTGTATGGCGTTTGGGATATTGCCGGGCAAGGGGATACGATCATGGTTGCTTGTGCAACCTATGTCGATTCTGATATCTGGGTTGTGGATGCCAGGAACCCCTCGCAACCCGAACTCGTTGGGCACATAAAGACACCAGGCATGTCTACCAGGGTCGTTGCAGATGATAACTTCTTTTACTTGTCCGCGAACCAAGGTGGTTTATGGAAACTCAAAGTGGTTGATCTTAAGTGAAATTTTATGAAGCAGAATCCACAGCATCTACATCTATAAAGGGATCTTATGACTCGTTTTGCAACAGTAAAAATTCAGGCGGAATTGTTATTCGTCGTTTTCATCCTTGCCGCTTGTGCTCCCATCATTCCAATTTCACAATCGGCTGAGGCAACTCCTCCTTCGGAAATCAAACCTCCGCCTGCAACACTCATGATTAATGATGTCACGCAGACTGCGGGGATTGGTTCGTACTGTTGGACTGACGATCCCGGCGCACAAAAAGCCATCCTCTGCGCCGATATGGCCGGAATTCCTACCTCCAGTGAGCCGCTGATTTCAGTGGATACACCTTTTGTTGGACGTTTTCACTTGCCAATAAAAGATCCTCCTATTTCTCTTTACATAGCCGTGATGACCGCTGCAAAGGAGATCAATAGCAGCCAGGAGAATGCTCGGCTCTGGGAACCTGCCGGTGGTTGGGCCGGTGGATTGCCCCTCAAAAGTGAAGTCGAATATTCTTTCCAAGAGGGCCCCGGATTATACATCTTCGAATTGAATGTCCGCTGGAAAGACTATGGAGATGTCTCTTACGGATTCTTGGTGCAGGTTGGACAAATACAAAATAACCCTTCATCGGCTTCCACACCATCTCCCGCTCCTTCCGCCCCAACTCCTGCTCCTGTTAATTTGCGACTGATCTCCGCGTTGACGCGCTTGGGCAAGGGCGTTGTGACAACTGTCCAGCCTTCACCAGATGGTAAATGGTTGGCAATTGCCGCATCGCTTGGAGTTTACTTGTATGATGCAGCGGATCAGAAAGAAACCTGGTTCCGTCAATATGATAGCGCGCCTCGATATTTAGCATTTAGCCCAGATAGTTCTCGGCTGGCGATTGGGCTTGCTGGTAACGTGATGCCCATCGTAGATGTACAAACAGGAAAGGCGGTTCTGGAATTACAGGGCGAGGAAGCTATTCACGGCGTCTGGTCGCCCAATGGCAAATCCATTCTCACCAGTGCAGGCTGCGAGCAAGTGCTTGTTTGGGATGCTGAATCCGGACAAATCACACATACCCTGCAAGCATCGAAGTGTAATAACGTTGAACCTGGCTTTATGAATGCTGCCTGGTCATGGGATGGAAAACGAATTTACATTGACAGCAATTATGGCAATGTCTCTGCCAGAGATGCTGAAACGTATCAACCGCTAGTAGGATATCAACCAAATCCACCTGAGAATGCGTTTGGGTTTGATTTTGTGACCTCACCAACCCAAAATTTATTCGCGCTCAAAAATGGGTTAAGTGTTGCCATTCTGGATGGTGAGACCGGAGACCTAATCAAACAACTGGAATCGAAAAATAAATCCACTCCATTAAATTATGTTTCCTGGTCGCCGGATGGTAAGCGCTTGCTTGCTGATAACTATTTATGGAACGCCGAAACTGGTGAATTGCTCAAAATATTTGATGATTTCATTGGCTATGCCTGGTTGCCAGACGGCGATACGTTAATTGGTTTATCCATAAGTGACAGGAGCCTTAAAGCCGTCTCTGCCACCAGCGCGAAAACGCTTTACATGTTGGATGGCTTCGGTCCGATCAATAGTTATAGTTCATCGTTATTCTGGGATGGCGACACACTGCTGACTTACAATGGAATTTACCAAACGCGCTGGAACCCTGCGAACGGTCAAATCCTTGAACGACATTCAACAACCTCTTTGCCTGCCTGGGTGTCCCCGGATTATGCCCCGCTTTCCCCTGATGGGCGATACAGCGCCTCGCCAAATGCCATCACAGAGACCAACTCGAAGAAACAACTTGTCCAGTTAGACGATCATCCCACGCATGATCGAGATAGAGTTGTGTGGTCCCCCGATGGGGAGCGGCTGGTTTCCGGTGATTCGCTTGGTCTGGTAGATACCGTTGTATGGGATGCCGAAACAGGAAAGGTCTTGTTCAGATTGCCGCTTGATACGCCCGGATACAATCCTTATCTTGGCGCGTTAGCCTGGTCGCCGGATGGAAAGTGGATTCAGGAGGCTGGTTCATTGATGAACATGGCAAATGGCATGGATGAGGGCATGATCGCCCTCTGGAACGCGCAGACTGGCGAACAGACTCATTTGCTGACCTCAGGCATGAAATCTGAGCGCATCGAAGCCATATCATGGTCGCCTGATCAACATTGGTTAACAGCTGGCTCAGATAGCGGCAACATATTTTTGTGGGATATGCAATCATTTGCTCCCGTTGCGATCATGAGCGGACACGTTGGTGGAGTAACAGGTTTGAGTTGGTCTACAGATAGCGATCTGCTCGCCTCCTCGTCACAGGATGGCACAGTTCTCATCTGGAAATTGCCCTAATTGCTTCTTTCTGAAATCGAAATGGATGAACATGAAACGCCAATTTTTCCGGTCCATTTTTCTCACGGTTTCCTTGATCTTATCAGGATGTAGCGCCAAACCTGTTGTTACGTTCTCACCTGCTGTCGTTACGTCATCAACTGCAAAATCTATGGTGGTGTTTTCAAGTTTTAATGTGGACCATATCATTGAGCAGTCCCCGTTGGGAAAAGGCTACATCACAGCTGGAGAATTTTCTCCGGACGGCAAACGCTTCGGAGCCATTACTCCCCTTGGTGTTTATATTTACGATGTAAAAACTTTGAATCAGGAACAATTTGTCGCAAGCGAGTCACCTTTGCGCGCGGCCGCTTTCTCACCCGATTGGTCACTCCTCGCGTTGGGATCCGACTCAACCATCACATTGCGGCATCTGGCAAATAATAAGGCTTTATCTTCTTTAGAAACTCAACAAGGACAGGTGACGCGGTTGCTGTTTTCACCGGATGGTAGCTTGTTAGCAAGTTTCGTTACACCGCCCGGTGAGGAAGTTTACTCTCAGGTCGTTGAGTTATGGCGTATCTCGGATAGCAAACTGTTAAGTACGTGGGAAGTCAGCGTTTATGATGAGGTACTCTTCACGCCCGATAGTAAAGCATTTTACGCCTGGAACGTATCTCAAGGAATGGGCGTGCGTCGCTGGCAAATTGCTACTGGATTGCCGTTGTCCGCCTGGGAAGGATTGGACCCTTATCCTACGGCCTTCTCGCCAGACGGCGATCGTTATGCTGCCGCGATGCCCAATGCTATTTTGATACAGCGCGCCTCAGATAGAAAGCAAGTGAGCAAGTTGCCTATAGCAGATGCTCAATCTGCCAGCCTAATTCGTTTTTCACCGGATGGTTCCTTGCTGGCAACGATCATCAATGATGGCACAGTCCATATATGGCGTACTGCAGATGGGGCTATGTTGAACACCTTCAAAATGGATTCCGCCGCAAGTCTATTCGTTGCCATTTCCCCCGATAACAAAATGATCGCAATCCCGATGCTAGATGGAATCGCTTTCTACGATCTTGAAGATGGTTCACTGGTGCAGCGCTTGCATAATCACTCAAATGGCATTTATCAGGCTGCGATCTCACCGAAAGGTGATAAGGCAGTGGCGGTAGTGGCGGATGGACTCATCGTATGGAATTTACTCGAAGGTAAAGTAGCATATTTGCTTTCGAAAGTTAATGGGATTCACGCGGCTTGGTCTCCTGATGGACAATGGTTGGTCCTCGGCGGTTGGGATAAAAATTTGAACATCGTGCGGGCGGAGGATGGCAAAATCATACGAAGTATTCCCTCGCATCAAGCGCAGGTACAAAGCGTCGCCTTTTCTCCAGACGGTAGTCTAGTGGCGTCGAGTTCAATGGCATCGGTCAATTTATGGCGTTTCAATGATGGCTCGCTTCTGCAAACGATCCCTGTTAGCAGCGGCTGGGTATCTATGGTTCGTTTTTCGCGTGATGGGAAATATTTGGCAGCTACGGCAGCTGAGGGAAAAGTAGAGATATGGCAGGTTGTTGATCGAAAGCACGTCGCAGAGCTTCCTGCTCCGGAATTGGGGGGCGATAAGGATGTAATTGCCTTTGCTCCTGATAATGATTTTTTGGCGATTGGGGAAACGTCTCAGATTGGGCTTTGGCATTTAACGGAGGATAAGCCATTTCAAACTTTGCCCATTAGCGGTGCAAAAGTGATTACCTTACGCATCTCATTGGATGGATCCTTACTGATCTGTGGCCTTACCGATGGATGGGATCACAAATTCAATACAGCGAACGTGAACAGCAAGTCATCGAACTCTTGATTCAGGGCAAGAGCAACAAACAGATTGCGCTTGCCCTTGGCGTGTCGGTACGTGCAGTGGAATTTCATCTCAGCAATATCTACTCCAAGCTGGGAGTTTCCTCACGTACTGAAGCTGCTCTTAAGCTTTCCGAACCGCGATTACGGGAATCCACAGGTGGTGAATTACGGGAGTCCGCAAGACTTGAAACGGATGAATTGAAGGACAATGTCAAAGCATCTATTTCAACGCGGAGGATTCCTATGAATAAGTCTTTCATCATCGGCTTAGGTATATTGATCGCAACGAGCGTATTTTGCGTAGGATCGATTTACCAAATGGCGAAAGCACGCGCTTCGGCAAAGGAAGTGATTCCCGATCCTACAAGCATTCCAACCAATATACTCATCGTACCGACAGATATACCCACACCAGTAGTTCCTCCAAAAGAGCACATCCTCGAACAGATCCGGCAATTAGCTGCCGAATACGAACAAGCTGTTCAAGCGGAAAAGAAAACCGGGAATGTTGAAGACAGCAAAGACCCAAACACTGGGGAAAAGATTTTTCTATTTCAAGGGGAGTCTTATACGAGAATTTCCAACTTATGGAGTGAATTAAACGAAAAGATCAATGAATTAACAAAGCTCTACGCTCAACTGTACAGAGATGAGACTAATCCTACTCCGTTTCCGATCCAATCATCTCCTGAAGAAAACGAAGCATCCCAAACATTTCTTTATGAACAGGGAAAGAATTATTGTTCTTCGAACAATGTGGATGCAAAAGATGCGACGGTCCTCATTTATAATCCCGATGACGGAAAGTACCTTCCATTCGTGATTAATGAACAATATGCTCGTTGCACTGTATATATTTGGATGTTGGAAGAACGACGCGCTGCTCTGTTATCAACGAAGATGAACAAGGAAGCAGACATAGCACTCATTCGGCAGATCACCGGCAAGCCCGACTTGAATCTCACCTTTCAATCAATCAGTAACATTGCGAATGCACCTGGACGCAATACGGCTCTCTACACCGATGAAACCGGCGCAAAATATTATATAGACATCGATACGGCACGTTTGGCACAGATCGAACCCAACTTCCAAAGTCATCCGAATATCCCCGCGAACGAAAAGAAAAGCATGGATGAATTGCGCGGCATCGCTAGGCAGTTTGCATCCACAAATTCCCCGCGACTGGCTGAACTGGAATCCGTGCTTCTTTATGAGGAGAACTGCAAAGGCGCGATTTGCTTCTTCCGCTGGGATTATCGCAATAAAGATTGGAGTGGCACGGATTGGGTCATGATGCCGCCATTCCTGCAAGTAGGCGTGCTGAGCAATGGAGAGATTGTGACATACATCGACACCCTTGATCTATTCAAATAATTTCCCTGTTACTTTTTCGATCTTTGTCCGATACTAGTATAGATGCAGCAATTTGACGAAGCGACCCTCATCGAATGCGCTCGCCGCGAGCCAGAAGCCTTTGCCGTGCTCTATCAGCGGTACTTGCCGCGCGTCTATCGTTACCTATATCTGCGTCTCGGCAACCAGCATGATTCGGAAGATATCACCTCACAGGTGTTTATCGAGACCCTCGAAGGACTAAGGCGGCATCGCTACAAGGAAAATGGATGTTTTCCGGCCTGGTTGTTCACTATTGTCCGCCGCAGGCTGGTGGATTTCCGACGTCAACGCATGCCCATTCCTTTGGATGAGCGGGAATCATCAGGTTCCGACCTGCTGGACCAGATCCAGGCTGACGAGAATGTCAAGCGCCTATCTTCGTTATTGGCTGATCTCGACGAGGAAAAACAGGAACTTCTACGCCTGCGCTTTGCCGCTGAATTGAGCTTTGCGGAGATCGCCGCGCTCGAAAACCAAAGCGAAGCTGCAGTCAAGATGACAGTCTACCGAGCCATCGACTGGTTTCGCAAACACTGGGAGACCGAAAATGGATGAGATGAATTGGACCCTCCCGCCCGACCTTGAAATGGCAATCAAGAAATATTATGCCGCGCCAGAACCCTCCCTGGAGTTCGCTTCTCAACTGGAGCTTGAACTTCGTCGCTATGGCGCCAACGATTTACATTCTCCACAGAAGAACCAGAGGTTCTTTATCAGGTCTTTACGTACCCGACCAGCGTTGGCGATTCTGCTGGTCATTCTGGCGTTGCTTCTTCTCAGTGGTGTGGTTTATGCCATTGGCAGGCTGTCCGGTTTCATCCCTGGTTTCGGTTTCACTTCAGGTGATGCTTACCTTTTGAATGGGCCGGTTGAGGTTATCCAGAGCGACATTTTGATCCGACTTGAACATGCTGTAAACGATGACGCCGGATTATGGGTTGAATTGAGCGTGCAAGGTTTGCAAAATGGAAACGATTACGCTCAAGCATATATTGTTTCTGAAAGTGGAGAAAGAAACCAATCGGAGCGTGGAGGAGGCATCAATCCAGAAACTGGTGTCTGGCGTATGAGTTATCTTTTTCGCCCGCTGCGTGA
>WNFZ01011189.1_pt1 | contig 10266 bp, 9 predicted proteins | sample 5400081 | NCBI WGS metagenome assembly WNFZ01 (sample SAMN13153365, study PRJNA577476) | soil metagenome | isolation source: 80 cm soil or saprolite under grassland replicate 1 | place: USA:California | collected 2016-06-15
TGAGTATCGTCGCGAGCTCCTCGGCCTTCCGTCTGCCAGCCTCTCCGCCGCCAAAAGGGTCTTCCATCGACTCTGACTGGTCCACCAAAAACAAGAAACAACCCGGGTTCTTACGACTGACTTCGGCCTGGTATGCCATGGTTCTCCTCTACTTTTTTTGGCATCACGAGAGCTACGACTCTCACATGCCAGAGGTCACAGGTTGGAGTCCTGTCGCGACCATCCCCAGAATGCAGCACCGCCCGTCCCTTTTGCGACATTCGCGGGGACGAATTGAACACGGCACGCTCACTGCTTGATAGCACCCACGGGGCGAACGCGGCGTGATCCAGATCACCGCGTAACGGATTTACGTCGAGGCGTAGCGGAATCGCCCTCGGCCGCCAACGCGCGGGGCTGCGATTGCCTAACGATCGCAACAGATTAGCGGTCGGCCAGCGACGCCTTCGCGCGCGTGCGACCACACGTATCGCCTATCTGTCGCTGTAGCCTAATGATAGGTCCCTGACACCCAGAGGATACCGTCGCCGCCGGCTGGCGATTGGCAAAATCGAGAAAGTCTGGGTGTTGTCCCGACCGCACAGCGGATTGGTAGCCCGTCGCGGGCGGCGGGCACTGATGGAGACACGCCCCACACCGCCACACCGATACCAGACCTGTCAACCAGCCGTGTTCAGTCCCAGACCCAAGCGGTTCTCAGTGGCAGGAGTTCGCCGGCGGACACCTGAACGTCCCGACCCGGTGCAACCCGAAACCTAGAAGCAGATGAAACCAAAGGAAAGGGGAACCCCGAGACTGGATGGTGTGTTGGACGCGTCATGGCTCGCATCGCGCAACCGGGCGTCCTGTTCATCGCGATCGGTCTGCTCGCCCTCGGTCTCGGGCCGGGGACCGGTCCCTCGACGCAGAGCGTGCGGCTGCCGTTCGCGGCCACCTTCGACGGAGTGAGCAACGCCGGCTCGGCTTGGGCCGGGCAGGTTCGCGGCCAACCGGGCGGACGCGTGCGGGTGACGTTGCATCAGGTTGAAAGCCCACTCGAGGCCGCACGACCGGTTTGGCACGTTCAGGCGCTTTGGACCGTCGAGACGGGGTCCGCCATGGGTTCGTTTACCGGCGACCTCGAGGGCATGGTGGATTGGAAAACCGGCGCCACTCGGCTCGGCGGAGTCGTCACCTCCGGGTGGATGAAGGGCGCCTGGGTCCAGCAGACGGGCCGGTTCGTGAACGGCGATCTGTCGGGGGTTCTGGAAATCACGCCGGCCACCGCGGGCCGATAGCGGACCCTCGATGCCGCAGACCCACAGCTCCTGGTCGGAGGGTGCCCGGCTCGGACTCGTCGTCGCGACCGCCATCTGGCTGTGGATCGCGGGCGTGGACTTGGTCGCGGGCGAGCCGCTGCACACGTTCACCGTGCTCGCCGGTGTGGCCGGGTTTACGCTGGTGCACTACTTCCTCAACCTGATATACGGGGTCGTCGTCCTGTCCGCGATCCACCGCGCGGAGCGAGAGCTGAGTCTGGTCAGCGCGGTGGCGCTCGGGTTTCTGATCGTCGAGTTCGCCTTCGCCATGCTGACCGTGCTGCTGTCCCATCTCGGCCTCGGGCAGCTCGCCTGGGTACGCATCCTTGGCGGAAACCTCGTCGGCGTGGTGATCGCTCTCCTGGTGCTCTCGCGACGACACCCCCTGGCGGCGGAGCTGCGCAAGGCCGAAACACACGAAGAGGAAAACGAGTGAAGACGGAGAACGGCGAAGTCATTCCTTCGGATGCGCCCAGGAGGACTCGAACCCCCAGCCTCTTGATCCGTAGTCAAGCGCTCTATCCAGTTGAGCTATGGGCGCCGGGGCTATTGCGGATTGGCGATTGCGGATTGCGGATCGGGTGTCTGACTGGCGGGAGTCGACTCAGGCACGCCAATCCGCACTCCACACTCCACACTCCGCAATCCGCAATCTCGAGCAGTGGGCGGTACTAGACTCGAACTAGTGACCTCCACGATGTCAACGTGGCGCTCTAACCAACTGAGCTAACCGCCCTAACGAAGGCGGTCAGGCGGTCGGTCGGACGGGCGGACAGGGGCTCCGGATGAACCGGCCGTTTCCGTCCGCCAGACCGCCTGACCGCCTGACCGCCCTCAGTAGCGGGGGTGGGATTTGAACCCACGACCTCCGGGTTATGAGCCCGGCGAGCTACCAGGCTGCTCCACCCCGCGTCGGTTCCATTGCGGATTGCGGATTTGGGATTGCGGATTGCGTCGTGATGTCGGTGGCGCGACGCCTCAGCCAAGCGCCCCTCACAATCCGCAATCCGCAGTCCGCAATCCGCAATCGGCAGAGCGGGAAACGGGACTCGAACCCGCGACCCCAACCTTGGCAAGGTTGTGCTCTACCAACTGAGCTATTCCCGCGAGACAACTAGAGGCACAGAGGCGCAGCGGCTCAGGCGCCCACGCCGCCCGTCCCGTCGCCTCCCCAAAATACATCCCTCACCGCTCGGTTGGGTAGCATGTCCGCCAGCCGCGGTTCGCCCCACCCGCCCGTCGCCCCTGTGCCCCTGTGCCTCTTGTGTGCCTAGCAGTTATGGAGGCGAGGGGGATCGAACCCCTGACCTCGTGAATGCCATTCACGCGCTCTCCCAACTGAGCTACGCCCCCATTATATTGGGCCCCCCAAGGCGTCCCGGCCGGAACACGGCATCTTATCGGGACGTTCTGGGGATGTCAAGCGTTTTCAGGCTTTTACGTGAACTTTTTGCCCCCCCGGCGGGTATCAGGGGGCAATTTCGGACCATACCCAATGGCCAGGCACAGTCGACGGAAGAAGACCACCTCCCCCGCCCGGGCGAAGCCCCGTGCGGCCACCCGGTCCGCCACGGCGGTCGCGGCGGTCGTCGCCGCCCCGGGGGCGAAGCCCAAGGCTGCGAAGCAGCGCGGGCGGCGCCGGGGTCTGCTCTCCGACCTCGCCCACCACGAGCACGAGCGCGACATCCTCGACCAGTACCTCCACGAGGTGTCCAAGACGCCCCTGCTCACGCAGAAGGAGGAGATCGCGCTCGCCCGCAAGGTGCGCGCCGGCGACCAGGACTCCATGCAGGAGCTCGTGAAGCGGAACCTCCGCTTCGTGATCTCGGTCGCCAAGAAGTACCAGAATCGCGGCCTCCCCCTGACCGACCTGATCGGCGAGGGGAACGTGGGGCTGCTCACGGCCGCGCGGAAGTTCGATCCGGACCAGGGAGTGAAGTTCATCTCCTACGCGGTGTGGTGGATCCGGCAGGCGATTCTCGCCGCGCTGGCGCGGCAGGGGCGCACTGTGCGCGTGCCGCTCAATCGGACGGCGGATCTGTCGCGCATCGTGCGCACCGCGGAGTACCTGCGGCAGACGCTGCGGCGCGAGCCCACGCCGGAGGAGATCGCCGACGCGACCAAGCTGTCGCTGGAGGTGGTGCAGTCGCTCGCCGCCCTCAACACGGGCGACGTGCGCCTCGACGCGCCGCTCGACCCCGACGGCGACCGCTCGCTGATCGAGCGCTTCATCTCCGAGGAGGTCCCCGACACGGAAGAGAAGGCGATGGACCGCTTCCTGTCGGACGAGATCGAGACCGCACTGAACACGCTGCAGCGCCGCGACGCCAAGGTGCTGCGGCTGTACTTCGGGCTCGACGGCGGCCGCGAGCACACGCTCGAGGAGATCGGCGGCATGCTGGGCGTCACCCGCGAGCGGGTGCGGCAGCTGCGGGATCGCGCGCTGAAGCGGCTGCGGGACGGGGACGTGGGGAAGGCGCTGGCGAGTTTCGCGGCCTGACCCGTCGCACGTCACACGTCACACGTCACACGTTGCATGTTCTCCGAACGGCCGGTGCCTTGCCGGCCGTTTCGTTGTTCGGCGCCCTCGTGCAACGTGCAACCTGTGACGTGCGACGTTAGCTTAGCGCCGTGATTGCCCAAGTCGGCCGAAGGACCGTCGCCGGCATCGAGGCCGTCGGCCGGTTCGGCCATTTCGTGCAGGACCTGGCCCGCGCGCTGCCCGACGTGTCGATCTGGGGCCGGCTGACGCTGTTGCAGATGCGACGCGTGGGCGTGGACTCCCTGCCCGTGGCGCTCTTCATCGCCGCGTTTACGGGGGTGGTGCTCGCCCTGCAGGCCTCCTACACGTTCACCGGCACCGTCCCGCTGTACTTCGTCGGTACGCTCGTCGGGAAAACCATGATGCTCGAGCTCGGGCCCGTGCTCGCGGGGTTGGCGCTCGCCGGGCGCGTGGGGGCGAGCATGGCGGCGGAGCTCGGCACGATGAAGGTCACGGAGCAGGTGGACGCTCTCGAGACCCTGGCCTACGACCCGCAGAGCTATCTCGTCGTCCCGCGCGTGCTGGCCGGGACCACGATGTTCCCCGTGATCGTGGCGCTCGCGATCCTCACCGGCATCCTCACGGGCTGGCTCGCGAGCCTCGTGCTGCTCGACCTCTCCACCCAGGAGTTCATGAAGGGCCTGAAGCTCTTCTATGTGTTCAAGGACACCTGGTTCGGCCTGTTCAAGAGCGCGACGTTCGGATTCACGATCACGCTCGTGGGCTGCATCGCGGGGCTGTCGACGCGGGGCGGCGCAGAGGGCGTCGGCCGGAGCACCACGCGCGCCGTGGTCTACTCGGCCGTGCTGCTGCTCCTGCTGGACGCCTTCTGGGCCATGGTGCTGCTGCGATGATCCGGTTCCAGGACGTCCACAAGACGTTCGGCCCGAAGCGCGTCCTCGACGGCTTCACCCTGGAGGTCAAGGACGGCGAGACGATGGTGATCATCGGCTACTCGGGCGCCGGCAAGAGCGTGGCGCTGAAGCACGTCGTCGGGCTGTTGCACGCCGATGCCGGCGACGTCATTGTTGACGGCCGCGCGGTATCGGCGCTCGACCGCGCGGGGCTCACCGAGCTGCGACGTGACATCGGCTTCGTGTTCCAGCTCGCGGCGCTGTTCGACTCGCTGACGGTCGCGGACAACGTGGCGCTGGGCCTGCGCCGCCGCGCGCTGCCGGATGACGAGATCGCGGAGCGGGTGCGGGAGGCGCTGGCGCTCGTGGACCTGACGGGGACCGACGACCGCTTTCCCGCCGAGCTGTCGGGCGGGATGCGCAAGCGCGTGGGGATCGCCCGTGCCATCGCGCTCCACCCTCGCTACATCCTGTATGACGAGCCCACCACCGGGCTCGACCCGGTGACCTCGGCGGTGATGGACCAGCTGATGGTACGCACCCGGGAGCATCTGGGGGTGACCGGGATCGTCGTGACCCACGACCTGCGCAGCGCCTACACCGTGGGGGACCGCATCGCCATGTTGTACGAGGGCCGAGTGCGCCAGGTCGGTACGGTGGAGGAGATCCAGCGGAGTGAGGACGCCGTGGTGCGGCAGTTCATCGAGGGGCGCGCCGCGTGAAGCGCGAGAACGAGCTTGCCGTCGGGATGGTGGTCATCGCCGCCTGCGCCGTGGTGGTCGGCGGAGCCCTGTGGCTGTCGGGCGCCCACTTCGGCAAGACCGAAGCCGTGTTCAGCGCCCGCTTCCGCACCGTGGGCGGGCTGGGCGTCGGCGACCCGGTGGTCCTGCGGGGCGTGCGGGTCGGGCGCGTCGAGGCGATCCGCCTCGCACCGGGGAACTGGGTGGAGGCCGACCTGAAGGTCTATGCGGGTGTCACGGTGCCCGCGAAGCCGGCCGTGATCGCGTCTTCGGCGTCGCTGTTCGGTGAATGGGCGGCCACGCTCATCTCGCGCGAGCCGCCCCCGGCCGACCCCAACGTGCGGCAGGCGCTCGAGGAGGCGCTCGCCGGCGCAGGCGGCAAGTGGCCCGGTGCGACGCTCCCGGACATCGGCCAGCTCACCGCGCAGGCGAGCCGCATCGCCACCGACATCGCCGCCGTCGCGAACCGGGTGCAGACGGCGTTCGACTCCGAGGCCGTGAACGAGCTGCGGCGCTCCGTCAAGGACTTCGGCCGGATCGCCGACCGCCTGGCGAAGATCACGAACGAGCAGGCCGACGTGATCGGCTCGGTCGGCACCAACCTGCGCCGGGGCTCGGACGTGCTCGCCCGCACCGCCACGACGCTCCAGAACACGCTCGGCCGGGTCGACTCCGCCACCAACCAGGGGCAGCTCGCCACCATCCTCGACAACTCCGCCGCGACCAGCGAGAACCTCCGCACCGCGTCGGCGGACTTCAAGGACCTGCTGGAGTCCACGCACAAGCACCAGGAGAGCCTGGTCCGGGTGCTCGTCTCGGCCGACAGCGTGCTGTGGCGCATCGCGCACCGCAGCGGCACGCTCGGCCTGCTCGTCTCCGATTCGACGCTGTACAAGGAGACGACGCTCACGATGATCCAGCTGCGGCAACTGCTGTCCGACATCCAGGCGAACCCGCGCCGGTACTTCACGTTCAGCGTGTTCTAGAGGAGAGCGGATGGCGGGAGAGCAGCGGCAGGCGCGGGGAGCGCGGAGAGCACGGGGGCCACGGGCCCAGCGGGAGACGTCCGCCGGCGGGGTGGTGTTCCGCCGCGGTGCGGAGGGCGTCCCCCATTTCCTCATGATCCGCGATTCCTACAAGAACTGGGGCTTCCCCAAGGGGCACCTCGAGGTGGATGAGCCGCCCGCCGAGGCGGCGCGGCGCGAGGTGGCCGAGGAGACCGGGCTCGGCGACCTCATCGTCCACGGGCCCATCCGGGTGATCGACTGGTACTTCCGGTTCCGCGGCAAGACGATCCACAAGTACTGCCACTTCTTTCTGTTCGAGTCGAAGCGCGGCGATCCCGTGCCGCAAGCCGAGGAGGGGATCACGGATTGCGCGTGGCACCCGTTCGAGCAGGCTCGGCAGACGATTTCCTACGACAACGCGCGCGGCGTGCTCGAGCGCGCGGCCGAAATGGTGCAGGCCCTGGCCCCTGAGTCCACGCAAGCCGACGAGCCTTAGGGCCGCCCCCGTGCGGCGCCCGACGGGCGCGGCTCCGGCCGCGACCGCCGTCGTGCCCGTGTTCCACCCGCGCAGCGACGCGCGCCGCGCGGTGCAGCAGGGCTACCCGCGCGGCGCCGGCAGGGTGCGGCTGTGCCGCAGCCTCCAGGCGGTCGAGCGTCTGCTGTACCAGTGCCTGGTGGACGCCGTCGTGCTGGATGTGAAGACCGCGCCCGCCCTGGCCCTCGCGCTGCCCGCCCGCTTCCCGCGCATCCCGATGTACGCGCTCTCGGCGTTCCGCCCCGACGATGGGGTGCTGCTCGCGTCCTGCCATGCGGCAGGGTTCGCCGGCGTCCTCGTCGAGTGCGTCGACACCGCGGTCGCGGGCGAGTGGATCGCGGCGCGGACCGCCCAGGCGGCCCGCCGCGAGGCGCTGGCGGACGCGCCGAAGCTGCTGCGGCTCACCGACCGCCTGCAGCTCGCGGCCTGGGACGAGGTGCTGCGCCGGCTCGGGGTCCCGACCCAGACCGCCCACGTGGCGCGCCAGCTCAGGGTCACGCGCGAGCACCTGTCGCGCGAGTTCGCGGCCGGCGGCGCCCCGAACCTGAAGCGCGTGATCGACCTCGCGCGCACGGCGTGCGCCGCGGATCTGCTCGGCAACCCCGGGTACTCCGTGCGGCAGGTCGTCCGGATCCTCGGCTATGCGTCGCCCAGCCATCTCGCGGGCGGCGAAATGTGGAGTGCGGAATGCGGAATGGACCGCACCGCTGTCGTGCGCGGAGCCGGCATTCGGGATCGACCTTTCCGTGCAATTCCGCATTCCCCATTTCGCATTCCGCACTCATGTCATAAGATTCACAACCTCCAGCCCACGAGCGTATGGCCACCGACTCCATCCTGCGACCCGGCGAGCTCAAGGACGTCCTCCTCAAGGAAATCCAGGCGGCGGACCTGGCGGACATCGACGTCCGCGAGGTGGGCACGGTGCTGGAGGTGAAGGACGGCATCGCGCGCATCTACGGCCTCACGGCCGCCCTGGCGGGCGAGATGCTCGAGTTCGCCGCCTCGGAGACCGGCGAGAAGGTGATCGGCCAGGCGCTGAACCTCGAAGAAGACAACATCGGCGCGGTGATTTTCGGCGACTATCTCGTGCTGCGCGAGGGGGACGAGGTGCGCCGGACCGGCCGGGTGCTCGAGGTCGCGGTGGGGCCGGCGCTGGTCGGCCGCGTGATGGACGCGCTGGGGCGCCCCGTGGACGGCCTCGGGCCGATTCCCGCGGCGAAGACCCGCAAGGTCGACATCGTGGCGCCGGGCATCATCAAGCGCCAGCCGGTCAAGGAGCCGCTCCAGACCGGCGTCAAGGCCATCGACTCGATGATCCCGATCGGCCGGGGCCAGCGCGAGCTGATCATCGGCGACCGCGGCACCGGCAAGACGGCGATCGCGATCGACACGATCATCAACCAGAAGGGCGAAGGGGTCATCTGCGTCTACGTGGCGATCGGGCAGAAGCGCTCGACCGTGGCGGCGGTCGTGGACAAGCTGAAGGAATTCGGGGCGATGGACTACACGATCGTGGTCATCGCCTCCGCGTCCGAGCCCGCGCCGCTGCAGTACATCGCGCCGTTCGCCGGCTGCGCCATGGCCGAGTACTTCATGTACGACGAGAAGAAGGCGACGCTGTGCGTCTACGACGACCTGTCGAAGCAGGCCGCGGCGTACCGCCAGCTGTCGCTGGTGCTGCGGCGCCCGCCGGGGCGCGAGGCGTACCCGGGCGACGTGTTCTACCTGCACAGCCGGCTGCTCGAGCGGGGGGCGAAGCTGTCGAACGAGATGGGCGGCGGCTCCCTCACCGCGCTCCCGATCATCGAGACGCAGGCGGGCGACGTCTCGGCCTACATCCCCACCAACGTCATCTCGATCACCGACGGCCAGATCTTCCTGGAAACCGACATGTTCTACTCCAACGTGCGCCCCGCGATCAACCCGGGCATCTCGGTCTCGCGGGTGGGCGGCAGCGCCCAGATCAAGGCGATGAAGCAGGTCGCCGGGCGGCTGCGGCTCGATCTCGCGCAATACCGTGAGCTCGAGGCGTTCGCGCAGTTCGGCTCGGAGCTCGACCAGGCGACCCAGCGGCAGCTCGCCCGCGGCGCCCGCGTCGTCGAGGTGCTGAAGCAGCCGCAGTACCGGCCGATGCCCGTCGAGCAGCAGATCCTGATCATCTTCGCCGTGACGAACGGCTATCTCGACGACGTGGCGGTCGAGCGCATCAAGGCCTGGGAGCAGGGGTTCCTGGATTTCATGGCCGCGCAGCACAAGGAGATCGGCGAGGAGATCCGCACGCGCCGGATCCTGACGGACGATCTCACCGCCCGGCTGCGCCGGGCGACAGAGGAATACAAGGCGATCGCCGCCCACTGAGATGCCCAAGCCCCGCGAACTCCGCCGGCGGATCAAGTCCGTCCAGAGCACGCGCAAGATCACCAAAACGATGGAGCTGGTCGCCACGTCGAAGCTCAAACGGGCCCAGGACCGGGTCGTCGCGGCCCGGCCGTACGCCGCGGCGCTCGCGGAGGTGATGAGCGATCTCTACTCGCCCGAGCTCGCGGAGCGGTTCCCGCTGCTGCGCCAGCCGGGCGGCGGGGGGGGCGGGGGAGGGGCGCGGCGCGTGGCGCTGCTGCTCATCACGTCCAACCGCGGGCTGTGCGGCGCGTTCAACGCGAACCTGATCCGCGAGGCGCGCCGCCGCATCGACGAGATCGAGCGGCAGGGGGGCGCCGTGAGCCTGCATCTCGTGGGCAAGAAGGGCGTCACGTTCTTCAGGTTCGCGAAGCGACCGGTCGCCTCGCAGCGCATCGACGTCGGCGACCGCCCGACGGCGGCGCATGCGGGCGAGCTGGTGGCGCCGCTGATGACGCAGTTCGCGAGCGGCGCGCTCGACGCGGTCGACGTGGTGTTCGCGCAGTTCCGGAGCGCGGTATCCACGCCACCCACCACCCTCCGCATCCTCCCCATCACCCCGCCCCGGGCGGACAGGCGGACCGGCGGTCAGGCGGACGGTGGTGCGCATTCACAGGCGGACGGGCGGACCGCCGGACGGGCGGACAGTGCGGTGCATTCACAGTCCGGCAGTCCGGCTGTCCGGCAGACCGCCAATTACATCCTCAAGCCGTCCGCGGAAGCGATATTGGAAGCCCTGCTCCCGCTCTACGTGCGGAACCAGGTGTACCGCGCGCTGGTGGAGACCGCGGCGGCCGAGCACGGAGCGCGGCGCACGGCGATGAAGAATGCCACCGACAACGCGGGCGAGATACTCGACCTGCTGCAGCGCACCTACAACCGGGCGCGGC
>WNFZ01006848.1_pt1 | contig 10259 bp, 8 predicted proteins | sample 5400081 | NCBI WGS metagenome assembly WNFZ01 (sample SAMN13153365, study PRJNA577476) | soil metagenome | isolation source: 80 cm soil or saprolite under grassland replicate 1 | place: USA:California | collected 2016-06-15
GTCGTCGCCGTGGACATCTTCGGCTACCCGTGTGAGATCGACCAGATCGAGGCCATCTGCGACCGTCACGGCCTCGCGTTGATCCAGGACTCCTGCCAGGCGCTCGGGGCCGAGTACAAGGGGCGGCCGCTGGGCTCGGGCGGGCACATGGCCGTGTTCGCCTTCTATCCGAACAAGCAGATGACGACCGGAGAGGGCGGCATCGTCACGACCGGCTCGGCCGAGCACCTCGAGCTGCTCGTCAGCCTCCGCAACCAGGGGCGGGCCGACGTCGACGGCTGGCTCGACCACTCCCGCTTCGGGTTCAACTACCGCCTCAGCGACGTCCACGCGGCGATCGGGATCGCCCAGCTCGAGAAGCTCGACCACCTCCTCTCGATGCGCTCGGCGGCGGCCGCCCGCTACCACGCGCTGCTCGCGGACGTCGACAAGGTCTCGACACTGCTCCCGGACGACGCCGACCATCGCCGCTCCTGGTTCGTCTACGTCGTCAAGATCGCCTCCGGGATCCGCCGCGACCGCGTGATCGCCTACCTCGAGGATCAAGGGATCCAGACGCGTCCCTACCTTCCGTGCATCCACCTGCAGAGGTACATGCGCGAGCAGTTCGGCTTCCACGAATGGATGTTCCCGGTGGCGGAGGAGACGAGCCGGCACACGCTCGCGCTCCCGTTCTACTCCGCGATCGAGCCGGATGACCAAGAACGCGTAGTCGAAGCGCTCCGTAGCGCGCTCGCCTGAAGCAGGAGCGCGAGGCCCGCGCAGATCGCGAGCGCGAGCCCCGAGAGCACGGCGAGCGCGAAGACCAGCTTCGTCTCGGCGTGAAGGCGGAAGACGATGCCGGGATGGCGGTGGACGGCAACCATGACCAGGACGACGAACGCCGCGACGGCAAGGCCCGCCGCCGCCAGGCCCGCCCGGACCGAGCCCGTCCTCGTTTCCTCGGGGCGATCCGTGAGCAGGGCGGCGATCGCAGCCCAGGCGCCGGGCAGGAGGAAGGCGCCGGCGACGTCGCTCGGATAGTGGCTCGCCTGAACGAGGAGCGAGATGCCCACGGCGGCCGCGTACGCAGCCCCGCCGAGCGCCGCGAGCAGCTTCCAGCCCGTGGGCGCGACGAGCACGGCGGCGAGCGCGATCGACATCGCCACCGTTGCGTGGCCGCTCGGGAAGCTCGAGTGGATCTGTGCCCGCGCATCGCCGAAGGGGTGCAGTGCGCCGAGCCCGGGCTTGAGCGCCTGGGTGGTCGCGTTCGCCCCCGCGATCAGGAGCGCGGCCGCGAGCGCGGCACGCCTCCTTCCGAGCAGCAGCGCCACGCCGACGATCCCGCCGCCGAGCAGGACGAGCGAGCCGACGTCGATCGTGTCGATCAGCCCGGAGCTGGCGTTCTGGACGGAAGGGATGGCCCGTTCCGCGGTCGCGGCCTGGAGCACGTGCGCGTCCCAGCCGAGCCCGCGGCCGGTGTCGAACGCGATCACGTAGACGACGATTGCGAGCGCCGCACAGAGGCCGGCGAAGGCGAGAAGGGCGCTCCGCACGGCCACAGTGAAGCAGCCATAATCGAGCTGTGGCGGACGGGCAGCCGAAGATGGTCTTCCTCGGGTTCGGCAAGTACGCGCGCGCGGACAAGATCTACGCGCTCGAGCCACTTCCTGCCGGAGAGCGCGGAAGCGGGCAGCGCACCCGCGTATGGATCGAAGGCGTCGCGGAACCCGTGATCGCGTCGCGGACCGAGCGCACGATCCTGCTCGAGATGGGAGTCGATTCGGCGACGGCGACGAAGGTCCTTGACGACGCGATCGACCTCGCCGGCCGCCTTGTCGAGCAGGCGCAATCCGGCCGCGTCGACCTCGGCGACCTGAGCCGCCGCGCCCGCCGCGTGCTCGAGCAGACAACCGGTTCCGGCGAGGGGCAACAGCTCTTCTAAGTGCGCCAAGCGAGGTCAGGCCGCCGGTTGCTGGCGCAGGAGCGGTAGGTCACCTCATACCTATCCGCCGGCCTAAGCAAAGGGAGGGGGTCTCAAGGGGGAACCGTAGGTTCCCCCTTGAATGGAGGAGCGGCCGGCTCGGCCGGCCGCTCCGTCTCCGTCAGCTCACGATCGATACCCGGCCGCTCCGCGTTTCGCCTGCGTACCGGCGGCTGTGGCTCGGCCAGTCGCTCTCGTACGTCCTCGGCGAGGTCACCTACGTCGCGCTCCCGTACCAGGTCTATCGGCTGACCGGGTCGACGTTCGCCGTCGGCGCGATCGCGCTCGTCGAGCTCGTCCCGCTCTTGACACTGACCTTCATCGGGGGCGCCGCAGCGGACGCACTCGATCGCCGGCGACTTCTCATCGTCACCGAGGCAGGCACGGTCGTGGCGGTAGCCGGACTCGTCGTGAACGCCCTGCTTCCGCACCCACGATTGGAGGCGTGCTTCGCGCTCGCCTTCTTCGCGGCCGCATTCTCCTCACTCGGCGCAGGAGCTTCGCGATCGCTGATCCCGCGGCTCGTTCCGCCCGAATACGTCACCAGCGCGCTCGCCTTGAACACGCTCTACTCCAGCCTCGGCGCCGTCGTCGCACCTGCGGTTGCGGGCGTTCTCATCGCTTCGATCGGGATAGCCGGTGCGTATGCGGTCGGGGTGGGGGGGTTCATGGCCTCGCTGACCGCGTTCTGGCTGCTTCCCTCGATTGTTCCGATCGGTGGAGGACGACCGCCGGGCCTGACCTCGCTGATCGAGGGGTTCCGCTTTCTGCGGAAGCAACGCGTGATCCTCGGGTGTTTCCTCATCGACACGAATGCAATGGTGTTCGGCATGCCGAGTGCCCTCTTTCCGGCGATCGCCCTCACGCGCCTCCATGCCGGCCCGGAGGTCGTCGGCTATCTCTACGCCGCGCCGGCCGCCGGCGCGCTCCTCATCTCGCTCTTGTCAGGCTGGATGGACCATGTTCGACGACAGGGGATAGCGATCGTCATAGCCGCGACGATCTGGGGGATCGCGATCGCCGTGTTCGGCTTGACCACGACTCTGTGGATCGCGCTGGTCCTCCTTGCCGTGGCCGGTGGGGCCGATGCCGTCAGCGCGGTGCTGCGGAACAGGATCATGTTCGCCTTGACGCCCGATGCCCTTCAGGGACGAGTATCCGCGGCCTACCTCGCGCAGGTCACGAGCGCGCCGAGGCTGGGGAATCTCGAGGCCGGAGGGCTCGCGTCGCTGACCAGCATTCGGTTCTCGGTCGTCTCCGGGGGAATCGCGTGCGTCGCCGGCGGTCTCTTGCTCCTCCTTGCGATCCCCTCCCTGATCCGCTATGACGCCCGTGCTCCGAGCTGACCTGTTCTCGCGCTCGGTGCACGAGGTCGCGCCGGAGCTCGTAGGCGTGACCCTGCTCGTCGACGGAGTGGGCGGGACGATCGTCGAGGTCGAGGCCTACGACCACGAGGACCCCGCGGCGCACGGCTACCGGGGGCGGACCGCCCGCAACGCCTCGATGTTCGGGCCTCCCGGCTGCGCCTACGTCTACCGCTCGTACGGGATCCACTGGTGCCTCAACTTCGTCTGCGAGCCGGAGGGAGTCGCGAGCGCCGTCCTGATCAGGGCGCTCGAGCCTGCTCACGGCCTGGAGAAGATGCGGGCGCGCCGCGGGCTCGAGGATCCGCGTCTGCTCTGCTCGGGCCCCGGCCGGCTCTGCCAGGCCCTCGGCGTCACGCGCGAGCACGACGGCCTGCCGCTCGACGCGGCGCCGTTCGAGCTGCTCGCGCGCGAAGGGGAGCCCGAGATCGTTGCCGGCCCGCGAGTGGGAATCACGCAGGCTGCGGATCGCCCCTGGCGGTACGGCCTCGCCGGTTCGGGGTATCTCAGCCGACGGATCTAGTTACGACTAGGCGGATCTCCATCCCCGGCGCGGCTGCGACGCCGCCCTTCGGCGCTTGGAACAGCACCCGGCCGGGCTGCTTCTGCTGCGGGACCAGCCGCACGACCTTGGGCAGCAGCTGCGCCCGCTCGAGCCGTGCGCGTGCGCGCCGCAGCTTCAGCCCGGTCACCTCGGGCACGACTCCGTGCAGCGGCTTCGCGAGTACGAGCGTGACCTTGTCGTACGACGAGAGCGTGCCCGAGGGCGGGAACTGGCGGACCACGATCCCGGGCCGCTGGCGCGCCTGCGCCGGCTTGTAGACGATCCTGGTCAGTAGCGGCTGCAGCGCGAGGCGCTCCTTCGCCTTGCCCAGCGGCTGGCCGACAACGCTCGGAACCTCGACCTCATTCGGCTTGCAGTCCGCCTTCCTCGCCGGCCCTTCGTCCGGGAGGTAGACGACGAGCTTCGGCGAGCGGCAGTTTCCGTTGTCGGCGGCGACGACCCCGTCGCGGTTGACGACGAGCGCCGAGTTCCCGTACTCCTCGGGAGGGGCCTGGAAATACGCAGGCGGATCGTGTAGGTAGGCGAGGGCGCGCTCCATGAAGGCCTTCCAGATCAGCGCCGGAAACGTTCCTCCGGCGACCGGAGTCCCGTTGAACTCCGTCAGCATCGGCCGCAGCTTGTCGGGATAGCCGACCCACACCGCCGTCACCAGCTGGGGCGTGTAGCCGACGAACCAGGCGTCCCCGTAGTTCTCGGTCGTGCCGGTCTTGCCGGCCACCGGCCTTCCGTCGGAGAGCGCGGCTCGCCGGCCGGTCCCCTCCGTGACCACGCGCTGCAGGAGCGAGTTGACGATCTGCGCCGTGTGCGGGCTCAGAACCCGTTGCGGCTCGGCGCTGTTGTCGCCCTTGCATCCGTTTGCAGCCTGGCCGTCGATCGAGGTGAGCGCCCGCGCATGATTGCCGGTGATCGAGCCGTCGATGCGGTAGCCGCCGTTCGCGAAGGCCGCGAATGCGCGCGCCATCTCGAGCGGATTGACGGCCTGCGCTCCGAGCCCGATCGAGAAGTAGTTCTTGAGCGGGCTCGTGATCCCCATCTCGTGCGCGGTCTTCACAATCGAGCCCGGCCCGACGAGGTTCGTCAGCTGTGCGAAGACCGAGTTGTCGGAGTACGCGGTCGCGGTCGCCAGGTCGATCTGCCCCAGGTAGGCGCCCTCGTAGTTGTGCACGACCCAGACGCGGTCGCCGGTTGGGATGTCGACCGGCTTCGACTCGAACTGCGTCACGGGGGAGATGCCGTCCTCGAGCGCGGTCGCGAGCACGAACGGCTTGAACGAGGAGCCGGGCTGCCGCTCTCCCTGGACCGCGAGGTTGAACTGGCTCTTGCGGAAGTTGTTGCCCCCGATCATCGCCATCACGTTCCCGTTGCGCGGGTCGACCGAGACGAGCGCGGCCGACGGCCCCTTTGGGTTCGTCAACCACTTCGAGATCGCCTGCTGCGCGAGCTGCTGGAGGTGGAGGTCGATCGTGGAGTGGACGCGGATGCCGCCGCCGAAGACCTGGCTGGCACCGCAGCGGTCCGTGAGCTGCTGCTTGATGTAGTTGACGAAGTACTGGGCCGGCCCCTGCGTTCCCGGGAGGTGGACGCTCTCCGGCGGCGGCAGCGCCGCGCTCATGGCCACGTGGAGCTCATCGGCGGTGATGTCCCCCTGCTCGTACATGTTCCGCAGCACGAGCCCGCGCCGGGCTGCAGCCTGCTTCGGGTTCGCCACCGGGTCGTACAGCGTCGGGTCGCGCGGGATCCCAGCGAGCAGGGCCGCCTCCGGCAGCGTCAGCGCTTTCGCGCTGTGATGGAAATACGTCTGCGAGGCCTGCTGGATCCCATAGGCGCCGTTGCCGAAATAGATTGTGTTCAGGTACGCGCTCAGGATCCGGTCCTTCGACCATCTCTGCTCCAGCTGCCACGCGAGCGCCGCCTCCTTCAGCTTGCGGCTGATCGAGGGCGAGCTGTGCACGTAGGCGTTCTTGATGAACTGCTGCGTGATCGTCGAGCCTCCCTCGACGATCGACTGGGAGGTGACGTCGGCCCAGACGGCGCGGAAGATCGCGTGTAGGTCGACCCCGCGGTGCTCGAAGAAGCGCCGGTCCTCGATCGCGACGATCGCCTGCTTCATCACCGGGGCGATCTCGTCCGAATGGACGATCACGCGGCTTTGGTCGCCCCGCAGCACGGCGAGGATCCGCTTGCCGTCGGACGTGTAGACGAAGCCGTTCTTGGCCAGCCGCTGCTGGTAGGCGGGATCCAGCTTCGGGATCTCCTGCCCGATCGCCGTCACGAGCCCGAAGACGAAAGCCCCCAAGGCCAGGATTCCCAGGACGAGGACGAGAGCGGAGAGACGAAGCTTGCGGATCTTGCGCCGGGGCTTGCCGGGCGAGTCCTTGCGTTTCCGAAACAGCACGGAACCGGCGATTGTAGTGAGGATCCAGAGCTCGCCTCAGGATGAGGCTCGTCGACGGGGTGCGATGGGCGAGTGCGAGGCTGCTCGGGCTTCTGACGAAGCCCGAGCCGATTTGGCCCACCCACCCCGCGTTCGTAGCCGGAGGCTACGGGCGCGACTGAGGACGCAGCATCGCGCCGCCCAGCGCGGCCCGGCGACACAGTTCTCATTCTGTGGCGAGCTCTTATCTGCCTAGGTCAGCCGGGCGGTCAGGATCGGGGCGCTGGTCGGCTGCGCGACACCGCCCTTTCGCTCCACCGTCACTCCGACAGTCGCGCCCTGAGGAACCGGGCGGGAGAGCTGCAGGATGGTCCGCGTCCCACCGTGGAAGAGCCCTGCGGGGGCGGCCTTCGAGCCGGTGATCACCCAGGCTTCGTAGGTGCGGCCGGGCGGCGCGGGGCGGAGGTCGGAGACGACGAGCACCGCGCGGCCGGCGGGGCTGACGGCGAGCGATCCCGGGGCGCCGGAAAGCGGGACATGGGCCGTCCCCGGGGCGGCGAGGATCGCGAGCGCCTGGGAGTCGCGGGAGCGTGCGGAGCGCTCGTTGTCGAGATCGTTGTGCAGGAGCGTGGCCCAGATCCCGAGCCCGATTGCCGCCCCCGCAGCGACCGCCGCTACGGCGGCGAGCGGAGCCGAGAAGCGACGGCGCGGGAACGGGATCACGTTGGCGCGCTCGGCCTTCGCCTGCTCGAGGATCCGCCCGCGGAGCTCCTCCGGAGGCGTTGCGGCCGGAGAAGCGTAGGCGAGCGCTGTCGCGGCCTCCTGCAGCTCCACGAGCTCGTCACGGCAGCGCCGGCAGTGCCGGAGATGCTCCTCGAACTCCTCCGACTCGTGCTCATCGAGGGCTTCGAGGGCGTAGGCGGCCGTCAGCTCGTGAATTCCCTTGGGCTCCATGTCTCTTCCTCGGGTTCGACTTCCACGAGAATCTCCCGTAACCGGCGTAGGCCGGTGAACATCCTGCTCTTGATCGTACCCAGGGGCTGTCCGAGGCGGTCTGCGAGCTCGGACTGCGTGAACCCGCCGTAGTAGGCGAGCTCGATCGCCTCCCGCTGGTCGTCCGGAAGGCGTCGGAGAGCGTCCTGAACGCGCTCTCGCTGGAATCGCAGCCAGGCGACGTCCTCCGCCGAGCTCTCGGGCGCGACCGCGTCGGCGCCGGTGCCGAGCGGTTCCGTCCGCCGGCGCTCCTCTCTCCGGACGAGATCGACCGCGCGCCGGTGCACGATCGTCAGCAGCCAGGTGCTCGCCTTCGCCCGCTCGGGCACGAACCGTGCTGCGGTGCGCCAGACGGTCAGGAAGGCCTCCTGAACGGCATCCTCGGCGAGGGTGTCGTTCCGCAGCATGCGCCGCGCGAGCCCATAGGCAATCCGGCCGTAGCGGTCGTACAGCTCGCCGAGCGCAACCTCCTCGCCGCGCTCCAGCAGGGCGACGAGCGCCTCGTCGGACAGATGGGCGAGATTCGTGCGCATCGGCCGTGCCCCGCTCTCGCGGGAGGTCAACGCTAACACCGCAGGTGGCGCCTCATCGCAGCCGTGGTTCGACCGCGGGACCGCATCGGTTCGTCCGTCGAACCGATCGGCGGAGAGGGGCGAACAAGCACCGTTGCAGTCCCCAGTTGAGAGAGGAGAACCGATGCAAAGGAAGTTGCCGCTCGTTGCGCTTCTAGTCGCGGCCTCCTGTGCCCTGGTGCTCGTGCTCGCGCGCGGCTCGGTCGGCACAGCGCTCGCTGCGAGTCACCGGGAAGCGCCGCTGATCTCCCTCGATGCCCCGGCAGACATCTCGGACTTCTTCATGTTCCGAAGCTACGAGACCGGGCACGAGGGCAACGTCGTCCTGATCATGGACACGAATCCGGGTGAGGAGCCCAGCTCCGCGCCCAACTACTACAACTTCGATCCGAACGTCACGTACCGGTTCCGGATCGACAACAACCAGGACGGCCGCCCGAACGACGTCGTCTTCGAGGTCAAGTTCACCCCGCCCGAGTACCGCGGCATCGTGAAGGCCGCCGGTCTCCCGCTGTCGCAGGTGGCGCTCCCGCCGGTCACGGCCCTCGACGGGCCCGGCTCGGAGGGGCTCGGCCTGCGCCAGAAGTACTCGGTCACGATGATCAAGGGGTTCTTCCGGACGCAGCTCGGCTCCGGCCTGATCGCCGTTCCGTCGAACGTCGGCCCGCGCACGATGCCGGATTACCCGGCGCTCGCGGCGCAGGGCGTGTACAGCATCGCCAACGACGTGCGCGTGTTCGCAGGCCAGAGGGACGATCCCTTCTACATCGACCTCGGCGGCCTGTTCGACACGCTCAACCTCGGTCGAACACCGCTCCCGATCGAGTCGAACGCCGAGGATGCAAACGACGACGCGAACGCGTTCGGCGTCGACATGCTCTCCGGTTTCAACGTGCAGGAGATCGCACTCGAGGTTCCGGCGTCGATGCTGACCGCCGACGGGAAGGACGCGGATACGACGACGACGCCGAAGCTGGGCGCCGTCGCCAGCACCTACCGCCCGTCCTTCACGGTCAAGGGCAAGCCGCTCGGGTCGGGCGTCCAGCAGGTTCAGCGGCTGGCGAACCCGCTCGTGAACGAGGCGATCATCGGCACGCCGGACAAGGACCTGTGGAACACGGTCGCCGACCAGGGGAATCCCTTCGGCGGGCTCCAGGAGAACTACTTCCTGGACTACTTCCTGAATCCGCGGCTGGCGCTCGCACTACAGCTCGTCTACGGGGTTCCCGCGGCCACGACCGGCCGGACCGACCTCCGCGACCTGCTGCTGACGTACAACGGGACGGCGCCGAACGGGGTCTACTCGGATCTCCTCCGTCTCGACCTCCACACGCCCCCGACTCCGCTCGCGGATCAGAAGCGGCTCGGTCCGCTGGCGCACGACGCCAACGGCGCTTCAACGCCCGATCCGGCCGCCTGGCCGAACGGGCGGCGCCCGTTCGACGACGTCCTCGACGTCGCGACGCGGGTGATCGGCGGTCCGAACTACGTCGACGCCCATGCCGCCGACGGCGTCAACACGAGCGATCGCGTACCGCCCGACAGCTTCCCGTTCCTCGCGACGCCGTGGGACGGGCGCGATCGGATCCATCTGAACAGGGCTCCGTAGAGAAACGGTGACCGGAACGACGAGCTCGAAGAGGAGGGGCCTGCGCTTCGGCAGCAGGCTCCTCCTCCTGCTTGCCGCCGTGGCCGTGGCGGGCGCCGCCACGATGTTCGGCGGCGTGCTCTCGGGCTCGCACGCAGCTGCTCCCGAGGCGACGCCGGCGGCTGTCTCGTCCTTCGCGGGCCGAATCCCCTCCCTGCCCGCGGCGCGGGACACCGCCGGCGTCATCCGCAAGCTTCAGGCCGCGCTTCGCGCGCAGCCGGACGACGCCGACTCGCTGACGCTGCTCGGGCTCGAGTACGAGCAGCGGGCCCGAGAGACCGGCGACCCGTCGTACTACTCGAAGGCCGACGGCGTGCTCCGTGACGCGCTCGGCCTCTCCCCGTCGAGCCCCCTTGCCGAGAGCGGCCTCGCCTCGCTGGCGCTTTCGCGCCACCGCTTTCGGGAAGGGCTCGCGCTCGGTCGCCGGGCGATCGGCCTCGGGTCGCGGGCCGGCGCTCCCGCCGCCATCCAGTCGAGAAGCTGGGGGATTGTCGGGGACGCCCTCGTCGAGCTCGGCCGTTACCACGAGGCCTTTGCCGCCTTCGACCGGATGACGACGCTCGAGCCGGGGCTCGCCGGCTACGCGCGGATCTCGTACGCGCGCGAGCTGCTCGGGAGGCCCGGTGCGGCGCTCTTCCCGATGCGCGCTGCGGTCAATGCCGGCAACGGCGAGCCCGAGCCGCTCGCCTGGACGCGCGCCCAGCTCGGGAAGCTGTACTGGTCGGTGGGACGCATCGGGAGCGCGCGGCGCGAGTACCGGCGGGCGCTCACCGCCTTTCC
>WNFZ01006852.1_pt1 | contig 10258 bp, 7 predicted proteins | sample 5400081 | NCBI WGS metagenome assembly WNFZ01 (sample SAMN13153365, study PRJNA577476) | soil metagenome | isolation source: 80 cm soil or saprolite under grassland replicate 1 | place: USA:California | collected 2016-06-15
TAACATGCTGGACCCGCAGGCACCAACGCCTATACCTATACTTATTGGCGGGGTGGCTCGGTGCACACGGATGACGGGCCGTTCGACAATGACACGGTAAGTTTTACAGGAACCATAACGCGCGTTTGCCAAAAAGCCCTCACGCTACAGCAGACGAGGAAAGTGACGGACGGGAAGAAGCTCGAACCGAGTGTTTCCGCCAACCGAAGCCTGCGTGGCGCGCCTGCGCCACTCTAACGGACCATTTTCGTGGACAACATTCGGCGGTGACCGGTAGCCTTGCCGGCCCATGAAGTTCTTCAAATATCACGCGCTGGGAAATGATTACCTGGTGATCGACCCGAAGGACATGGCGTCACCGCTCACCGAAGAGCGGATCAAAGCGATCTGCCACCGGAATTTTGGCGTCGGGTCGGACGGTATTTTGCTGGGACCGTTGCCTTCGGACCGGGCCGGGTTCGCACTGCGTATTTTCAACCCCGACGGCAGTGAAGCGGAAAAGAGCGGGAACGGCCTGCGCATATTCTCCCGCTATCTCTGGGACCGGCAGCGGGTCAAAGACGAGGAGTTCGCCATCGAAACTCCGGGCGGCGTGGTGAAATCGCGCGTGCTCGACGGCGGCAAAACTGTGCGCGTTGAGATGGGGCAGGTGAGTTTCTGGAGCGACCGGATTCCGGTAGCCGGGCCGCGCCGCGAAGTCCTCGAGGAAAACGTCACGGCGGGCGACCGCACTTTTACCTATTGCGCGGCAACGATTGGCAATCCGCACTGCGTTGTCCCGCTGCCGGAAATTGGCGCGGACCTGGCGAAGCGCTATGGCCCGTTGCTCGAAACCCACTCCAATTTCCCGAAGCGCACCAACGTGCAGTTCCTGAAGGTGCTCGATCGGAACAACATTCAGATCGAAATCTGGGAACGCGGCGCCGGCTACACCCTGGCGTCGGGCAGCAGCAGCAGCGCGGCGGCGGCCGTGGCGCATAGACTGGGTTTGTGCGACCCGTCCATTGCCGTCCACATGCCGGGTGGAAAAATCTCCATTGAGATCGGGAACGATTGCTCGATTTTGATGACCGGGCCGGTGACGAAGGTGGCGGAAGGAGTCATATCAGACGAGATTTTGGCGACGGCCATTCCGGTCTGATCCGTTGTGGATAAATCAGGCTGGCCAAATCCGTTTCTTTGGCCGATTTTATTCGCCGCGTTTCGACAAACCATGTTTACTGGAATCTACACCGCCCTCGTCACGCCGTTCAAAGACGGCAAAGTGGATGAACTCGCCTTTGAACGCCTGATCAAGGCGCAAATCAGGGGAGGCGTGGACGGCATTGTGCCGGTCGGCACGACCGGTGAATCGCCCACGCTCAGTTTTGAAGAGCACATGTACGTGGTCGAACTGGCCGTCCAATTCGCCGCGGGCAGAATCAAAGTGCTCGCCGGCACGGGCGGCAACTCCACGGACGAGGCGATTTACCTGACGATCGCCGCGGAAAAAAGCGGCGCTGACGGTTCGCTCCAGGTGGCGCCCTACTACAACAAGCCGACGCAGGAAGGTTTGTTCCAGCATTTTCGCGCGATTGCTTACGCGACCAAATTGCCGATCGTCCTTTACAGCATTCCGGGGCGCTGCGGTGTGGAAATCGGCGTGGACACCGTGAAACGCCTGGCGCGCGATTGCAAAAACATCGTCGGCATCAAGGAAGCCGGCGGCAATGCCGATCGCGTCAGCCAACTGCGCGCGGCCCTGGGGCCAAAATTCGCCATTCTGAGCGGCGATGATTCGTTGACCCTGCCGTTCATGGCCCTGGGCGCGCAAGGCGTCGTCAGCGTCGCGTCGAATCTTATCCCGCGCGACTTGGGCCATCTGGTTCGCGCCTTTGCGGCGGGCAGACCGGCCGCGGCGTTAAGGCTCCACGACAAATATTATCTGCTGTTCAAGGACTTGTTCCTCGAGACCAACCCGGTTCCGATCAAGGCGGCCCTGGCGATGGTCGGGCAGATCGAAGAAGAATACCGACTGCCGCTGGTGCCGATGAATCCGAAGAACCGCGAGGTGCTGAAGGCGACACTCAAGACGTGCGGTTTGTTGCCGTAATCGCCCGGCACGACGTTCTGCATTGAACCCGACCAAAATCATCATCAGCGGCGCCAAAGGCCGCATGGGCCAGACGCTGGTGGCCTGCGCCGAACGCAATCCGCAACTCCAGGTCATCGGTCAGATTGACCTGGGCGATGACCTGTTGCCGCTGATCAAAGAGACCGAGGTGGTGATTGACTTCAGTTTCCACGATGCCACCGCGCGATTCGCCTCCGTTTGCGCCGAGCACAAGAAGGCGCTGGTCATCGGCACGACCGGCCACAGCGACGCTGAAAAATCTCAGATTTCAAATTTGAAATTTGAAATCCCGATGGTCTGGGCATCGAACTATTCCACCGGGGTCAACACGCTCTTCTGGCTCACCCGCAAGGCGGCGGAGATACTCGGCCCCACCTTCGATCTGGAAGTCGTCGAGATGCATCATCGGATGAAAAAGGACGCGCCGAGTGGGACGGCCGCGACCCTGGCGGAAATCCTGGCCGACGCGCGCCAGCAGCAGATCGCCAAGGTGATCCGCCACGGCCGTCAGGGCATTACCGGCGAACGCACCCCGACGGAGATCGGCATGCACTCGCTGCGCGGCGGCGATGTGGTGGGCGATCACACGGTGATTTTTGCCGCGGACGGCGAGCGCCTGGAGTTGACCCACCGGGCATCCAGCCGCGAGACCTTTGCCCGGGGCGCGTTGCGCGCCGCGCAGTGGGTCGTCCGGCAAAAACCGGGGCTCTACAACATGCAGGATGTGCTCGGTTTGAAGTGATTTACCGGAGGGACCGTTCCACCTCGCCCCGGATTCCATGCCGATCAAATCGCCATTCGACCTTCTCAATCTCCAGTTCGAGTTGCAGAAGCTGGCGTTCGTTGCCCTCGGCTCGAACCTGGGCGATTCGAAACAAAACGTGCTGCGCGCGATGGACCGGCTGCAGCAGTTTTCCGATTTCCCGTTGCTGCGCTCCTCGCTCTGGCAAAGCACGCCGGTCGATTGTCCGCCCGATTCTCCCCTGTTCGTCAACGCCGTCGTTGGTTTGTTGCCCCGCGCGAATGAAACGCCGGAAAGCCTGCTGGACAAACTGCAGGCTCTGGAGAAGGAATCAGGTCGCCAGCCCAGGAAAACGCCCAACGAGCCGCGACCGCTCGACCTCGACTTGATTGCGTTTCGCAGGGAGACGCGCAGCACGGAATCCCTCGCGCTGCCGCACCCGCGCGCACCCGCGCGACGCTTTGTTTTGCAACCCCTGAGCGAGATCGCGCCTGAATTGGTATTGCCTGGTCAGACGCTCAGCGTTCGTCAATTGCTCGATACTCTCGATTCTTCCGAACGCGTGATGCGGTTGGGTTGAGTCGGAAATGGTCCGCGAAACCATTCATCGGCGCCCACAAACTCCCCTTCTCGAAACTAAGGCTTTGAAACCCACGGTCGTCGCGTTAAATTTTAGCGAGCCATGTTTCGTCCGTAATTGGAATGTTCAATTCCGTCAGCGATGTTGTTCCTGGAGGCGCGGTCCGCCCGTTCGCGCGGCCCGGCCAATTCGGTCGGATCGTGTGGCCCGTGGCGGTCGCCTGGGCTCTCATGGCTGGTTCGGCGTCGGCCTTCGCCGCGGCACCCGCTTCAGAAGCGCCCGCACCCGGATCCAAACTCGGCTACAACCGCGACATCCGGCCGCTCCTTTCCGAGAACTGTTTCGCCTGCCACGGCCCCGATAAAAACCAGCGCAAGGCAAAGTTGCGCCTCGATGTGCGGGAAGCGGCGCTGGAGAAAAAGGCCTTGGTTCCCGGGCGGCCGGACGAGAGCGAACTGGTCAGGCGGCTTTACACGACCAACACGGATGAGGTGATGCCGCCGCCGGAATCGCACAAAAAACTGACCCCGGAGCAGAAGGAACGGCTCAAAGGCTGGGTTGCCGAGGGGGCGGAATACGAGCCGCACTGGGCCTACCTCAGGCCGCAACGCCCCGAGGTTCCCCCTGTCGGCGACCGGCAGCGGGTCCGCAATCCCATCGACGCGTTCATTCTTCACGCGCTGGAAGCGAAACAAATCCCGCCGTCGCCGGAAGCGGACAAGCGAACGCTGCTCCGTCGCCTCAGCCTCGACCTGATTGGTCTGCCGCCGACGCCGGAGGAGACCGCGGATTTCCTGAGGGATTCCAGTTCGACGGCTTACGAGCGTCAGGTGGATCGGTTGCTGCGGTCCCCGCATTTCGGCGAGCGGATGGCGGTGTCGTGGCTGGACGTGGCGCGGTTCGCTGACACGGTCGGTTATCACGGCGACCAGAACGTCAACGTGTTTCCTTATCGCGACTACGTCATCAACGCGTTCAACCGGAACGAGCCCTTCGACCAGTTCACCATCGAACAACTTGCCGGCGATCTGCTGCCGCAGCCGACGGCCGAACAACGGACGGCCAGCGGCTTCAACCGCCTCAACATGATGACCCGCGAAGGCGGCGCGCAGCCGAAGGAATACCTGGCCAAATATGCGGCGGACCGCGTGCGCACGGTGTCCACGGCGTGGCTCGGTTCGACGATGGGTTGCTGTGAGTGCCACGACCACAAATTCGACCCGTTCTCGACCCGGGATTTTTATTCGATGGAGGCCTTCTTCGCGGACATCAAGCAATGGGGCGTTTACTCGGATTACGATTACACGCCGAACCCGGACTTGAAAGGCTGGAGCAACGACCATCCTTTTCCGCCGGAGATCGAGGTGGACAGTCCTTATCTGGCGCGTCGCCTGGCACAGTTGCAGCGACAAATGAACGAACTGCGCGCGGCGGTCGCGGTGAAGTTCGAGCGCGGCGTCTCGCAGCCGCTGGAGTTGGACGGTTGGCGCCGGTTTGCGGCCGATTTTGTGAATCGCCATTCCGAGGGTTGGGAGACTCCGGCGGCGGTGGTGTGGTTGAAGCCCAACGGAACCAATTCGACGCCCGCGGCCGGCTTCACAGCCAACCCGGACGGCTCCATTTTGTTCACCGGAAAAGCGTCCGGGCAGACCGAACTCGTTTTGCTGCTTTCTTCCGGCTGGCTTTCCGCCATTCGCGTCGAATTGCTTCCGCGCGCCGCGCACGAGGGCAGTATCGTGCGCGGCAAGGACCCGAGCACCTCGATTGCGCTGGAGGCCAGTTTAAAGCCGTTGAAAGGGAAGGAGAGCAGGCTTGCGTTCTATCACGCCGAAGCGGATCACAAGGAAAAGACTTACTCGAATGGCTTTGAGGTGCCCGGCGTGAAAGACCGCTGGAAGACCTCCGCTGAACACCGCAAATCGCCGCAAACAGCCGTCTGGCTGCTCGATCCGCCCCGGAAAGTGCGCGCGGGCGATGCCTTGATTTTGAAGCTGGGCAAGACCGAGGCCGGTTGCGTGCGCGTTTCCGTCTCCCCGTTTGCCGCCGCCGACCCCGTGAAGAGCGGAGCCCAGGGCCGGTGGCTTGTGGCATTGCCCCAACCGTTATTGCCGCGCGACAAGACGGCGCGCGACCGCCTGGGTGAAAGCTATTTCCTCAGCACCGGATGGGACATCGAGGATTTCGGCCGTTACAAAAAACTGTATCGGGACTTGCTGGAATGTCGGGGCGGCAAATCGCCTGTGGTGGTCACGGCCGCCCGCGAGCCGATGGTGACCCGGGTTCTGCCGCGGGGGAATTGGCAGGCCGAAAACGGCGATATCGTCCAGCCGGCTGTGCCGCATTTCCTGCCGCAGATCCCGAATCCGTATGGGCGCCGGCTGACCCGCCTGGACCTCGCCAAGTGGCTCGTTTCGCAGGACAATCCGCTGACCGGGCGCACGATCATGAACCGGTTGTGGAAACAGTTTTTCGGCACGGGCATTTCCGCGGTTGTGGACGATCTCGGCGCGCAAGGCGAATGGCCGGTCCATCCCGAATTGCTCGACTGGCTCGCCCGCGAGTTCGGGGACAGCGGCTGGAACCTCAAACACATGGTGAAACTGATGGTCATGTCCTCGACCTATCGCCAGAGTTCAAATCCGCGGCCGGAGATCAAAGAGCTCGACCCGAACAACCGCTGGTTGGCCTCGCAAACGCCGCGCCGGCTCGAGGCGGAGTTTGTGCGCGACAACGCTCTCTTCATCGCCGGGTTGTTGAACCTCGAGCTGGGCGGGCCCAGCGTGCATCCCTATCAACCGGCCGGATACTACGCAAACCTGCAATTCCCGGACCGCGATTACTATCCCGACCTCGACCGTCGCCAGTATCGGCGGGGTGTTTACACGCATTGGCAGCGGACTTTTTTGCAGCCCATGCTGGCCAACTTCGACGCGCCCTCGCGCGAGGAATGTGTCGCGGCCCGCAACGTCTCCAACACACCGCAGCAGGCGCTCACGCTGCTGAACGACCCCACCTTTGTCGAGGCGGCGCGCGTCTTTGCGGAAAAAGTGATGGCCGGCCAAAAGAACGACGACCAGCGGCTCGAACTGATCTTCCAGGACGCGTTGGAACGGCCGGTCAAACCAGAGGAACGCGCTTCACTCGAACAATTCCTCTCCGCTCAACGGGAATATTACCGGGCGAATCCCGGTGAGGCGAAGAAACTGATGCGCGTCGGCATGGCGCCCGAGCCCAATGGCGCGGAGGAAACCGAGTTGGCGGTGTGGACCCAGGTGTGCCGGGTGGTGCTGAATCTGCATGAAACGATTACGCGATACTGATATGAAAAACACCAAGCACCAAACACCAAACAGCACAGAAACATCAAACACCAAACACCAAACACCAGAGAAGTACCAAAAACCAAACACCAAACCCCAAGAACTGGCGTCGGCTGCCGACGGGATGGCCTGGGATTGGGATGTGCACGACGACGCACTGGTTTTGAAGGAAGAGCAGGTCGGGTCATCCGGTCAACGACACCCATTTGACCTGGAGAAACGGACCGCCGGGTTTGGGGAAAATATCGTGCGGTTCTCGAAGCGAATCCCCCGTGGCCCGGCCAATGACCGGCTCGTTGATCAACTGGTCGGGGCCGGCACCAGCGTTGGAGCGAACTATTGTGAGGCCAATGATTGCGTCTCGAAGAAGGACTTCCGGTATACCATCAAGCGTTGCCTGAAGGAGGCAAAAGAGACGCGCTTTTTTCTTCGGATGATCGCCGCCTCCGAATCTGGTCTCAAGGACGAAGCCCGCGACCTTTATCGTGAAGCCACCGAGTTGGTCCGTATTTTTGCCTCCATGTACCGAAAATAAACTTGTTAAACTTATCTCGATTCGCCATGACGAATGTGCCCGCCATTGTTGCCAATCCTGCTGGACCCTTCGGCACCCTCTTGGTGTTTGAAGCTTGGACCTTCTCTGGTGTTTGGTGTTTGGCGTTTGGTGTTTTCGTAACGGTGGTTCTCAACGGCAGTCGCGTATGACCCCCTCTTTCAGTCCCTCCGAATTCCAGTTGAATATCAACCGTCGCACCTTCCTCGGCCGCGCCGCCTACGGCCTGGGCGGCCTTGCCCTCGCGCATTTGCTCGGTCCCGGTCCGCTGCGCGCGTCCGAACCTCCCATCGCCAACGCCCGGTGGAAGGGGATCGTCAATCCAACGCATTTTCCGATACGCGCCAGGCGCATCATCCATCTTTACATGGCGGGCGGACCGTCGCACCTCGAGAGTCTTGACTATAAACCGAAGCTCAAAGAACTGCAGGGCAAACCCTTTCCGGAATCGTTCACCAAAGGACAGCAACTCGCCCAGTTGCAGAACACGGAATTGAAGGCGCGCGGACCGTTCTGCGCGTTCAAGAAGTGGGGAAAGTCCGGGCAGGAAATTTCGGAACTCTTTCCGAACATCGGTGGCATCGCGGACGAGATTTGCATCGTCCGCTCCCTGCACACGGAGCAGATCAATCACGACCCGGCCCACGCGTTTATGAACGCCGGTTCGCAGATCAAGGGCCGGCCCAGCATGGGCGCGTGGCTGCTTTACGGTCTGGGGGCCGAGACGGAGGATCTGCCCGGCTTCGTCGTGCTGACTTCCAAAGGCAGGTCCGGTGCGCAGCCCGTGTCCGCGCGGCAGTGGTCTGCCGGGTTCCTGCCCGGCAAATTCGAAGGCATCCTTTTCCAATCCAAAGGCGACGCGGTACATTACGTGGGCAATCCGGAGGGCGTTTGCCAGAGCACGCAGCGGCAGGTCGTGGAGGAAATCAAACGACTCAACGGCATGCTGGCCGAGGAACGCATCGATCCCGAAATTCAAACCCGGATCAGCCAGTACGAAATGGCCTTCCGCATGCAATCCTCCGTGCCGGAACTGACCGATTTCAGAAGCGAACCGCAACACATCCTCGATCTGTACGGCGTGCAGCACCCGGGTGACGGCAGTTTCGCTTCGAATTGTCTCATGGCGCGGCGGTTGGCCGAGCGCGGCGTCCGGTTCATCCAGCTTTATCATCGCGCCTGGGACCATCACAGCGACATCGAGAAAGACATGCCGGTCAGCGCGAAGGATGTGGACCGCGCTTCCGCGGCGCTGGTGAAGGATTTGAAGCAACGCGGCATGCTCGGGGACACGCTCGTCCTCTGGGGCGGCGAGTTTGGCCGCACGCCGATGGGTCAAGGCTCCGGCCGCGACCACCACATCCTCGCGTTTTCAGTCTGGATGGCGGGCGGCGGCATCAAGGGCGGCCTCACCTGGGGCAGCACGGACGAACTGGGATACCGTTACGTCGAAGACGGCCAGCAAATGCACGTGCACGATCTCCACGCAACCATGCTTTATCTCTTCGGCATCGACCACACGCGTTTGACGTATCGTTTCCAGGGCCGCGACTTTCGATTGACCGATGTCGAAGGCAACGTGGCAAAAGGGATCGTGGCATGAACGAAGGATAAAAACTCCAAAATCCAAATCCCAAGCTCCAAAACCCGCGGCTTGCGTTTGACATTTGGAGTTTGGAATTTGTTTGGGATTTAGAGCTTGGAGCCTGGAGCTTCGATCCCAACCTTCATTGCCACTCGCACAGCGATTCGACGTAGGCAGCCGAGCCGTCGCGCAGCCAGCCGTCCAGTTGTGCCTGGTCCTTGAGTTGTTGGCCGCGCAAGCGCGGGACAACAACGAAACGGCAGTCAATCTCCGGAACGGCGGTCATGTCCCCCCAGAGCTTTTCAAATTGCGTTACCGGGAAAATATCCTCCTGGCCGTGGCCCCAGCGCTTCTTCACGTCCTTGAGCGTGATGTAAGTGGGCATCTTTGCGGCAAGCGCGCGGATGGCGGCGGTGATTTTTTCGTGAACCGGAACGGGCAGGGCAGCCGTTCCGGCTGCCAACGAGGGCGCCTCGCCCGCGTGGTCGTGGTCTCCGGTGCCGGACGATGCCCGAGCTCGGGACGCCCTCGCGACAGGCGGATCGCCTGCCGCACTGCCCAGAATATCTTCGCGCGTCAGCCCGAAATCGGCCAGCAGTTTGTCCAGATCAATCCATGTCGTCATCGAATTGTAGTAGCTCAAGGCGAACTCCGCTTCCTCGCGCGGGATGGCCAGCCCTTCGATGATGCGGACGCGCCCGTTCACGCGCGCCAGCCCGCCGCCGCGGTCATCAATGCGGCGCGTGACGACTTCAAAAGTCAGGCACGCGCCGGAACGAATGTGCAAACCCAGCAGGGCCGGGTCAACGTCTGCGCCGAGCGTGTCGATGTTGTGAAGCAGGAGGTATTTCAACCGGGGCCGTTCGTTGAGCAGTTTTGCCAGGACACCGTTGCGGAACAGGTTCGGAACTTCATACCAGTGGCCGACCGGGTGAAGACATTGGAGCGGGACATTGTCGGTGTAATCGCCGGCCTCCCCGGCCTGGCGCGCCCAGTTGATGAGCGCGGCGCGCAAACTGTCGCGGAATTTCTGTTGTTGTTCGTCGAGGAGTTGCTGCGGCATTTCTTCCCAGGCGAAATGAAGGTCGCGCACCGTGGGAACCGTTCGCAGGCCGACCGATCTTCCGGGCGAAAGGAGCAGGGGGCCTTCGTAGCCGTAGTTTTTCTGACACGCGAGAAATTCGGCCGTCGGTTCGTGGGTGAGGTAACTGGTGGTGAAAACGTGCGGCAACAGGGTCCCGCTCATGCGTGAGACACGGCGGCTCTTGGCCAGATGCGTTTCGAGGAAAGTGCGATGTTGGCCGGCGAGTTTGCAGAACGGATGCAGGGCTTTGACGACCCCGGCCCCTTGCGTCCAACGCGAGC